>Ga0075163_10006563_pt1 | contig 15425 bp, 9 predicted proteins | sample JI1023141ADNA_FD_71478 | JGI IMG/M metagenome (GOLD analysis project Ga0075163, IMG submission 71478) | Wastewater effluent complex algal communities from Wisconsin, to seasonally profile nutrient transformation and Carbon sequestration -... | ecosystem: Engineered > WWTP > Effluent > Algae... | reverse complement strand
ACACCTGGGACCCTGCCTCTACACAAAAGCACGCTGCTTTGGGCACCTGTGGTGGGTGTCGCCCCGCGCGTGTTGTTGCCCAGGGAGGTCACATGCGGACGTGGATCTGGCTTCTCGCAACCCTCCTGATCACCGGTGCGGCCCAGGCCGAACCCACGTGGCTGGAGTTCGAGCAGCTAGAGGGCGTGCGCTCCGGTGATCAGGTGGAAGTGCGGTATCGGGTGGCGGCCGAGAGCTGGCAGCGCCTTACCCAGAGTGGCGAGAAGGCCCAGCTCATCACCGAGCTACTCGCCGAGGAGCGCCGCTCCCGGGTGAGCCGCAGCGTGATGGAGCAGCCGGCCGGCCAATTCCGCATCTTCTTGCCCGAGGACATGGATCCTCACACGGTGCGCTTTGCTCTCCAGCACTCCGCCCACAACCGGTTCTTCCAGGCCGGGGTGGGGGTGGTCACCCTGTCGCGTGGCCTGGGGGCTGGCAGCGCCGTGGCACCTGCGCGCTCGCCGGCACGGGTTGCTCGGCACGCCCAGGACGCCTGCAGCAGCTACGGCGAAGAGGCCGACACCTGCCGCGAGATCATCGCACGGGATGCCGGCCTGGGCGCCTCGCTGGTGGTGGCCTGCGCGGAGCAGGGCCGCAACCGCCTGGATTGCTTGAGGAACTCCATCAACAAGTCCACCGATATGTCGAGCGCCGTGCGTGCGTGCGCCGACCTGGTGGCCGGGGTGGACGAGCGCAAGCGGTGCGTCGCGGCTGCGGCCAAGACCCAGCACGACCCGGCTTCGCTGGTGCGCGCCTGTGGGCGAGGCTTCGAGACCCCGGCGGCCCGCCTCGGCTGCGTGACGGCGGCGGCGGCCACCTACTCCCCGGCCACCGGCCTGGTGGAGCAGTGCGTGTTCGCCTTCGAGGGGCCCATCGCCCGCCTCGACTGCATCACCCTGGGCCAGACCACCCCGGTGGATCTGGCCTCGGGGGTAGCGGCCTGCCGGCAGGCCATCTCGTGGGCCAACCCCCGCCGGCGCTGCGTCGAGGCAGCGGCCCAGTCCAAGACCGACCTCGCCTCGGCCATCATCGCCTGTCGCTCGGGTGCTCGCTCGCCGGCGGCGGTACTGCAGTGCGTGCAGACCGCCGCCCGCGGCAACGATGGCGCCCTGCTCACCACCATCCACGGGTGCAGCCGGGCCGCCGACGACGCCGACTTCAACGCCTGCGTGGCCCAGGGCATCAGCCCGCGCTGATCGGTCCTGGGGTGATCAGGCCCGGCAGCGCCCGATCAGCCCATCTCTTCGGAATCACTCACTTTTTTCGAGCCAGCCCCTCGGCGGTGCGCCACGGCCAGCCCGGCCGCCCGCAGGGCCTTGATGCCCGGTCCCGAGAGGGCCACCGAAGCGAGGGCATCGGCCGGCACGGCGCGTAGGTCATCGTAATCACTGGTGATTTCGGGCGTGCCCTCGGCGGTGTGCACGGTGATCTGCCACACGCGGTGGGTGAAGGCGTGGGTGACGGTGGCCACGACGGCACCCAGGGTCAGGCCGGGGGCGGTGGTCAGGCCGGCGGGCAGCTCCCAGAGGCCCCCCAGCAGGCCCGTCCCGGCGCGGCGAGCCAGCCAGACGTGGCCCTCCGGCGTGCGGGCGAGGCCCGCGATCCACTGGATGGTGGGGCGCGCCGCCCGAGGCGCCTTGCGGGGCAGCGCCTCCTGGCACCCACCCGCGCGGGCAGCGCAGTCGGCGGCCAGGGGGCAGAGCAGGCAGGTGGGATTCTGCGGACGGCAGACCACCGCCCCCAGCTCCATGAGCGCCTGGTTGAGATCCCCCGGGCGCTCCCCGGCGGCCAGCTCACCCGCCCGGCGCCACAGGTGGCGCACCACGGCGGGCGCCTGCGGATCCTCCTCGATGCGGTCGAGCCGGCAGAGCACCCGGACGACGTTGCCATCCACCACCGGCTCGGGGCGGCCGAAGGCGATGGACATCACGGCCCCGCAGGTATAGGGGCCGACCCCGGCCAGCGCCCGGAAGGCTTCGGGATCATTGGGGATTTCGCCGCCATGCCGCTCGACCACCTGGCCCGCGGCGGTGTGCAGGCTGCGGGCGCGGCTGTAGTAGCCCAGGCCCGCCCACAAGGTGAGCACCTCTTCGAGCGGGGCGGCGGCGAGGGTGGTGGGATCGGGGAAGCGCGCCAGGAACCGGTGGAAGTAGGGGATGACCGACTCCACCCGGGTCTGCTGGAGCATGATCTCGGAGACCCAGACCCGCCAGGGCGTGGGTTCGCGGCGCCAGGGCAGGTCGCGGTGGCCCTGGTCGTACCAGGCGAGCAGGCGAGCGCGCGGACCGCTCAAGCCTTGCTCTTGACCTGGAAGTGCTGCTCGGGCACGGGGTAGCCGGCGGCGCCGAAGGTGTCGGCAATGGCCTTGTTCTGAGCGAAGAAGACCTCCCAGTAGTGATCGGTGTGGCAGAAGCTGCGCACGGTCAGCACGGGACCGGCGAAGTTGAAGGTGTTGATGAACACCTCGGGGGCCGGGCTCTGGGAGATGTTGGGGATCTTGGCGAGGGCCACCAGCAGGCGGGCCTTGGCGTCCTCGGGGTTGACGGTGTGGGCGAGCTGAGCGGCGGCTTCGACCCGACGAAACGGGTTGGTGGAGAAGTTGCGGATGGTGCCGCCGAACACCGCCGAGTTGCCCACATAGGTGCGCACGTTGTCGGGGCTGTTGATGGCGGTCACGAAGAGGCCGATCTCGAGCACGGTGCCCTCGACCCCGGCGGCGACCACGTAGTCGCCCACCTTGAAGGGGCGCAGCACGATCATGAAGACGCCCGCGGCGAAGTTGGAGAGCAGGCCCGACCAGGCCATGCCGATGGCCACACCAGCGGCGGCCAGCAGACCCGCGAAGGTGGTCGTCTCGACCCCGAAGACCCCCAGCACCGCGATGACCAGGATGACGTTGAGCAGGACCCCCAGGGCCGAGCTCACATAGCGCACCAGGGTGGCGTCGAGCTTCTGGCGGTTGAGGCTGGCGCCGATGAGCTTCTGCACCAGGCCGATGAGGTAGCGACCGACGATCCACAGGGCGATGGCGCCGATGATCTTGCCGCCGATGTCGATGCCGAAGGCGTAGGCCGTATTGAGGAACTTCTCCATGGGACCCTCCCGTATCGAGGTTGTGGCGCCCAGAAACCACGTCCAGGGGCGAAAGTCACGCGCGAAATCGCGTGCCTTTGTGGCACATGGGTTGGAGCGAAGGCACGGAGGCCAGGGGAGCGGGTGGTGGTGGATTGCGGGCGCTGCGGAGCGAGCCAACCCCTTGACTTGCTTCACTTTTCGGGAATTGGGAACTATGACAGAATGGTGTCGGCTGCGTGTCGCGGCCAGGAGGAGAGCACATGGACTCTGCGACCCATCCTGGGGGGATTCGACGGTGGCTGGCGGGGCTTGGGATCTGGGGGTTCGCCTTCGGGTATTTCGCCGCCTACGTGCCCTATTCGGCCCTGACCAAGGCCGTGTCGGGGGGGCACCTCGAGGGCTACCACGTCGCGGTGCCGGGGGCCGAGCTGCTGCCCACCACGGCGGTGGCCTCCCTGGTGGCGATGTTCTTGAGCATCAGCGCCCTCGGGTGGTGGAAGTATGCGAATCGGCAGCAGTTTCTCTCGATTTCGCTGCCGTTTCCCGGGCGCTGGACCTTCCTCTCGGGGCTGTGTACCGCCGGCATCATCATCACCACCACCCTGGCCTACACCTTCGAGGGCATCTCCATCGTCTTCATCATGCTGCTCTTGCGCGGTGGGTTGCTGGTCCTGGCCCCCGTGGTCGACTGGCTGAGCGGCCGCACCGTGCGGTGGTTCTCCTGGGTCGCCCTGGGGCTGAGCATGGGGGCCCTGCTGGTGGGCGGGTTCTCGAGTGTGACCCTCACGATGCCAGCGCGCATCACCGTGGCCCTCTACCTCCTGGCCTACTTCATCCGGCTGCGCTTCATGAGCCGCCTGGCCAAGTCGAGTGACCCCCACGCGCGGGCCCGCTACTTCGTCGAAGAGCAAATGGTGGCCACACCCGCCACGGTGGTCTTCCTGCTGGTGCTGGCCCTCATCGGCCAGGGCGACTTCATGCTCGATGTGCGCGCCGGGTTCACCACCTTCTTCGAGCGCCCCCTCCTGCTGGAAGGGCTGCTCATCGGCCTCTTCTCCCAGGGCACCGGGATCTTCGGCGGGCTCATCCTGCTCGATGCCCGCGAGAACAGCTTCTGCATCCCGGTGAACCGCGCGTCGAGCATCCTGGCGGGGGTGGTGGCGACCTACCTGCTGACGGTCCTGGGCCTGGACCCGCCCGACGCCGCCCAGCTCATCGGTGCCGCCCTCATCGTGGCGGCCATCGGCTTCCTCTCCCTGCCCCCGTTGCTCGCGAGCCGAAAAAAATCAATCAAGTCAATGGGTTGACCAGCTTGCGTCGTTCTCGTTCACTCGCTTTGTTGGGTCTTGCCCGCTCTGCTCCGCAACCGCTCACACGCTCGCCGCACGTTGGCGGTGACCTGATCGGCCCGCTCGGCTACATTCCCCGAATGCGACGTTCACTGATCCTTTTCTTCCTGCTCGCTGGCTGCAACGGCGGGGGTGGCGGCGAGGCCACCGCCGACGCCGGTGCGCCCACGGGTGCCTGCTGCGGTGCCACCTGCCGCGAATCGACCGAGGCGGTGTGCTCGGGCCAGTTCGTGCCCACCCTGACCTGCGCCGACAATCCCTGCCCCACCGAGGCCCAGGGCGCCTGCTGCACCCCCGACGGCACCTGCGGCCTGGCCGAGGCGGGCGTGTGCCTGGCGCGGGGCAACGACTTCCAGGGGGTGGGCACCGCCTGCACCGAAGGGCGCTGCTTCGTGCCCGAGGTGGGGGCCTGCTGCTCGCCCCTGGGGGTCTGCGAAGTGCGCAACGAGCAGCGCTGCTTCCTCGACGACCACACCTACCAGGGGCCGGGCACGGCCTGCGATCCCAACCCCTGTCCGGAGCGGGATGTGGGCGCCTGCTGCGGCGACAACCAGAGCTGCACGCTCATCGACCGCCCGCGGTGCCGGGGCAACTTCATCTCGGGGGAAGTGTGTGATCCCAACCCCTGCGCCCCGCCGCCGCCCCCACCCGACATGGGCGTGGTGGTGGACGCCGCCGTGGTCCGCGACGCCGCCCCGGCGGATGTCGGGGTGACCGACGCTGCCCCGGCCAGCGACGCTGCCCTCGACATGGCCGCCCCGGCCAGCGACGCTGGCCTCGACATGGCCCCACCGGTGGTCGACATGGCCCCGCCGGTGGTCGACATGGCCGCCCCGGCGAGCGACGCAGCGCCCTGAGTCGGGGCAAGATAATCCAATCATTTCAGCCGGTTACGCCCCTCAGGGCGTGAGGCCGTCGATCCACAGGCCGATGCGCTCCAAGGTTACGGCATCGAGGGACGCTGCCCCCTGAGGCATCTGATTGCCCCCGAACGCACCCTGCTCGCCGGTGAGCTTTTGGTAGAGGAAGCTCGAGGTGCGATCACCCGGCTCGATGAGGTCGAGGTTGATGCGTGCGCGGAAGGCCGGCGCGTTCACGGTGGTGGCGGTGAAGGGGGCATCGAGGCGCAGGTTGCCCAGCGAGGCCCCGCCCGTGTGGCAGCCGGCGCAGGTGCGGTCGAAGAGGGCCTGGATCTCGGCCTGGGTGAAGGGCTCGATGTCGGCGCAGGCGGCGCTCCCGGCACACTGAGGATCGGCGCAGTCGGTCAGGCCATTGGCGTTGTCGTCACGGCCGTTGATGCAGTCCTCGGGCTGGCAGACGGCGGCCTGGGCGCAGTCCGGATCAGCGCAGTCCACCAGGCGGTCGGCGTCGTCGTCGGCCCGGTTGTCGCAGTCTTCGGGCTGGCAGCGGGGGGCTTGGGCGCAGTCGGCGTCGGTGCAGTCGATGCGGCCGTCGGCGTCGTCGTCCCGCCCGTTGCCGCAGTCCTCGGTCTGGCACGCAATGGCTTGAGCGCAGGCGGGATCCGCGCAGTCGGTGAGCCCATTTCCGTTGTCATCTCGGGCATTTATGCAGTCTTCTGGCTGGCAGACCGGGGCCTGGGCGCACCCGAGATCGGCGCAGTCGGTGCGGCCGTCGGCGTCATCATCGCGGCCGTTCTGACAGTCTTCGGGCTGGCAAACGGCTGCGCCAACGCAGTCGGCGTCCGCGCAGTCGACCCGGCCGTCGTTGTTGTCGTCGCGGCCGTTCTGGCAGTCCTCGGGCTGGCAGGCCACCGCCTGGGCGCAGTCGGGATCGGCGCAGTCGGTGCGGCCGTCGCGGTCGTTGTCGAGGCCGTCGCTGCACAGCTCGGGCACGCAGGCCGGTGATCCCTGGCAGTCGGGATCGGCGCAGTCGGCCTGGCCGTCGCCGTCTTCGTCACCCACCTGGCCGCAGTTTTCGGGCACGCAGCCGGGCACCACCGCGCAGTCGGGATCGCCACAGTCCACCAGGCCGTCGGCGTCGTCGTCCCGGCCGTTGGCGCAGTCCTCATCGTTGCAGATGAGATCGTCGAAGCACTCGGAATCATTGCAGTCCTGGGCACCATCGAGGTCGTCGTCCTGGCCGTTGGCACAGTCCTCGCGCACGCAGAAGGGGGAGTCGACGCAGCCCGGATCGGCGCAGTCGATACGGCCATCGCGGTCGTCGTCGAGGCGGTTGCGGCAGTCTTCCGGCAGGCAAGCGGCGGCATCGGCGCAGGTGGGATCGGCGCAGTCCACGAGACCGTCGGCGTCGTCGTCGCGGCCGTTCTGGCAGTCCTCGGGCTGGCAGACCACGGCCAGTGCGCACTCGGCATCCTGGCAATCGATCCGGGAGTCGGCGTCGTCGTCGATCCCGTTGGCGCAGAGCTCGTCCTGGCAGATCTGGGCGTCGATACAGGCGTCGTCGGCGCAGTCGAGGGCCCCGTCCCCGTTGTCGTCGCGGCCGTTTTGGCAGTCCTCGGCCACGCAGCGGGGCGCCGCGGCGCAGCTCGGATCGAGGCAGTCCACCAGGGCGTCGGCGTCGTCGTCGATGCCATTGGCGCAGTCCTCGGTCTGGCAGCGAGCGGCCCCGGCGCACCCCGGATCGGCGCAGTCCACCAGGCCATCGACGTCGTCATCCCGGCCATTGGCGCAGTCTTCCGGCGCGCAGAGGGCGAGGTTTCGGCAGTCGCCGTCGGCGCAGTCGGCGAGGCCGTCGGCGTCATTGTCGCGGCCGTCGGCGCACAGCTCGGGCTGGCAGCGGGCGGCCCCGGCACAGTCGCCGTCGGCGCAGTCCACCCGGCCGTCGTTGTCGTTGTCGCGGCCGTCGTCGCAGACCTCGATCCGGCAGCTGGCGCTCTCGGCGCAGTCGATGTCGGCGCAGTCGGCCAGGCCGTCGTCGTCGTCGTCCAGGGCGTTTCCGCAGGTCTCGCGGGCGCACAAGGCGCTTTGGCCGCAGTCGTTGTCGGCGCAGTCGACGGCCCCATCCCCGTCGTTGTCGACCTGATCGCCGCAGGCCTCGGGGCCGCAAATGGGCTCCCCGGCGCAGTCGGCATCGGCGCAGTCGTCGCGGCCGTCGCCGTCGTCGTCGAAGCCCGAGCCGCAGATCTCGGCTCGGCAGCCGGGCGCCCCGGCGCAGTCGGCATCGGCGCAGTCCACCCGGCCATCACCGTCGTCGTCCAGGCCATCGTCGCAGACCTCGAAGCGGCAGAGCGGATCACCCAAGCACTCGGAATCATTGCAGTCTTGGCGTCCGTCCTGGTCGTCGTCGAGGCCGTTGCCGCAGACCTCGGGCTGGCAGGCCGCAAGGTCGGCGCAGGCCGTGTCGCCGCAGTCTTTGTCGCCATCGAGGTCGTCGTCGATGCCGTTGCCGCAGACCTCGACGAGGCAGGTGGGCACGGCGGCGCAGTCGGTGTCGGCGCAGTCCACCCGGCCGTCCCCGTCGTCGTCGATGCCCCCTTCGCAGCGCTCCGGCACGCAGCGGTGATCGCGGGCGCAGGTGAGGTCGGCGCAGTCGAGCTGGCCGTTGGCGTTGTTGTCGATGCCATCGCCGCAGTTCTCGGGCACGCAGGCGGGCAGGGCGCCGCAGTCGGCATCGGCACAGTCGGCGCGGCCGTCGCCGTCGTCATCCTGGCCGTTGCCGCAGGCTTCGTCCTGGCACTCGGGCACGGCTGAGCAGTCGCTGTCGGCGCAGTCCACCGCGTCGTCGCGATCGTCGTCCTGGCCGTTTTGGCAGTCTTCAGGCGGGCAGTTGCGGCCGGGTCGGCAGTTGCGCAGGGCGCACTGGGGCTCAGCGGCACAGTCGGCGTCGGCGCAGTCAGCGCGTCCGTCGCCGTCGTTGTCGGCCATGTCGGCGCAGGCCTCTGGCTGGCAAATGGCTACATTGGCGCAGTCGGCGTCGGCGCAGTCGGTGCGCCCGTCGGCGTCGTCGTCCCGCCCATTGAGGCAGCCCTCCACCGCACAGCCGAAGAACCCTGCACAGTCGGCATCGGCACAGTCGGCGCGCCCGTCACCCTCGTCATCCACCCCGTTGTTGCAGATCTCGCGGGCGCAGGCTGCCGCCAGCGCGCACTCGCCGTCGGCGCAGTCGCGCAGGCCGTCACCGTCGTCGTCGGCGCCGTTGCCACACGCCTCGGGCTGGCAGTGGAGGGCCTGGGCGCAGGCGGGATCTCGGCAGTCGGCCAGGCCGTCGGCGCTGTCGTCGACGCCGTTGTTGCAGATCTCGGGCTGGCAAGCAGCGGCTTCACTGCACTGGAGATCGGCACAGTCGATGCGGCCGTCGGCGTCGTTGTCCTGGCCATCGGCGCAGTCTTCGGGCTGACAGACCACTGCGTCGGCACAGACCGCATCGGCACAGTCGAGGCGGCCATCGCCGTTGTCGTCGAGGCCGTTGTCACAGGTCTCGGGCTGGCAGGCGAGGGCGTTGGCGCAGCTCGCGTCGGCGCAGTCGGTGGCCCCGTTGCCGTTGTCGTCGACGCCGTTGGCGCAGATTTCGGGTACACAGGCCACCGCCTCACGGCAGCCGCCGTCGGCGCAGTCCACCCGGCCGTCAGCGTCGTCGTCGCGGCGGTTGTCGCAGATCTCGCGACCGCAGTTGACCGCGCGCGCGCACTGGGGATCGGCACAGTCCACCAGACCGTTCACATTGTCGTCGCGGCCATTGGCGCACGCCTCCGGCTGGCAGGCAGCGAGGTTGCTGCAGCCACCGTCCAGGCAGTCGGTGCGTCCGTCCCCGTCGTTGTCGATGCCGTCGCCGCAGAGCTCGGGTTGGCAGCGAACCTCGCGAACACATTGAGGATCCTGGCAGTCGACCAGGGCGTTGCCGTTGTCGTCGGCGCCGTTTCGGCAGTCCTCAGGCCGGCAGCTCAGCACCCCGCCACAGTCGGGATCGGCGCAGTCCACCTGGCCATCCTGGTTGTCGTCGAGGCCGTTGTCGCAGACCTCGGGCTGGCACTCCCAGGCCACGGCGCAGTCGGCGTCGGCGCAGTCGATCCGGCCGTCGCCGTCCTCGTCCACGCCTCCGGCACACAGCTCGGGCCGACAGACGGGCAGGCCCGCACAGACCGGATCGCGGCAGTAGGCACGGCCATCGCCGTTGTCGTCCAGGCCGTTGTCGCAGCGCTCGAGCTGACAGCGCAGGGCGTTGGCGCAGGCGGCGTCGGCGCAGTCCACCCGGCCGTCGCCGTTGTCGTCGACGCCGTTGGCGCAGTCCTCCGGGCGGCACACCAGGGCCTCGCGGCAGCCGTCGTCGGCGCAATCCACCCGGCCGTCCAGGTCGTCATCCACCCCGTTGCCGCAGCGCTCGGGCTGGCAGCGTGCTGCGGCGGCACACCCGGGATCTGCGCAGTCGACCAGGCCATCGCGGTCGTCGTCGGCCCCGTTGTCGCAGATTTCTGGACGGCAGAAGACCGCATCGGCGCAGTCGGCGTCGCCGCAGTCAAACCAGCCGTCGGCGTTGTCGTCGATGCCGTTGTCGCAGACCTCGGGCTGGCACACGAGGCTGGCGGCGCACGCCGCATCAGCGCAGTCGATGCGTCCGTCAGCGTTGTCGTCGATGCCGTTGGCGCACAGCTCAAGGCGGCACCCCACGGCCACTCGGCAGTCGGCGTCGTCGCAGTCGGCCTGCCCATCGCCGTCGTTGTCGGCCCCGTCGCCACACACCTCGCCGACGCAGGGAGCCATCCCCTCGCAGCTCGGATCGGCGCAGTCAATCAGGGCGTCCCCATCGTCATCGCGCCGATTGAAGCAGTCTTCCGACCGGCAGGCCGCCGCCCCCACGCAGTCGTCGTCGGCGCAGTCGATCCGGGCATCCCCGTTGTCGTCGACCTGGTTGTCGCACAGCTCCATGCGACAAATGACTTCACCCCCACAGTCGGGATCGGCGCAGTCGACCCGCCCATCGGCATCGTCGTCGGCCCCATTGGCGCACAGCTCCGCGCGGCAGCGCGGCTCGCTCTCGGCACAGGCGGGATCCTCGCAGTCGATGAGGCCGTCGCCGTTCTCATCCACCTCACCCACACAGATCTCGGGCTGGCACTCGCGGAGGTCAGCACAGGCGTCGTCTGCGCAGTCCACCAGGCCATCGCCGTCGTCATCCTCAGTGTTTCCGCATACTTCCGGCTGACACGTGCGGGCGTCGGCGCAGTCATCGTCGTCGCAGTCGGTGCGGCCATCCTGGTCGTCGTCTTCGGCATTGCCGCAGTTTTCGCCCGTGCAGGTGGGGTGGTCGGCGCAGTCGGGGTCGGCGCAGTCATTGGCCCCGTCGGCATCTTCGTCCCCCGGCGAGGCGCAGTCCTCCGCCTGGCAGATGGGCTGGGCGCGACACTCCGTGTCGGCGCAGTCGATCTGGCCATCGCCATCCTCGTCCACCCCCCCCGAGCAGGCCTCGGGCAGGCAGGGAGGCGCCCCCGCGCAGTCTGAGTCGGCGCAATCGGCCTGGCCGTCCTCATCCTCGTCCCCCGGCACGGCGCAGCGCTCGGGCAGCACATCGCGGGGCAGGGACTCGATCCAGGCGCACACCCGATCGAGCTCGGGACCGGTCAGGCGCAGGCCGCCCTGGGGCATGACATCGCCACTGCCCCCGGCGTCGACCTGGGTGCCTTCGAGCTTGCGATAGAGGTAGCTGGTGGCGCAGCGGCCCGGATCGACGAGCAGCATGGGCGCCTGCGTCGAAGGCACACCGATGGTGGCCTCGCCGAGGCGATCGAGGGCGAGCCCACCGAGGGCCACCCCACTGAAGTGGCAGGCGGTGCACCGCTCGGCGAAGAGCTCATCCACCTCATCGAGCAGGGAGGGGGGTGGGCCTTCGTCGGCGGGGCGGCGAGCATCGGGCGGGTCGGGGGAGCCGGCATCGGTGGGGTTCGCCCCCGGGTTGCTGTCACAGCCCGCCAGGACGATCCATACCCACAGCCGTCGCATAACCCCCCCCGAGGTCTTCCGGTAAGGACTCGATCGAGATGAATTTTTTTTCATCCGGGCAGGCCCGCCCGGATGGAGGACTCAGTCGCAGGTCACCTCGACCCGGACCGCCTCACCGCTGTCGGCGGCCGTGGTGCCGCCCTGATCATGGGGCACAAACACCGTGCAGGTGCCCTCGGTGGTGTGGCCCGCATCATCGCGGGCGACCACGCCCACATGGTAGACGCGGCCATCTCCACCACCCGTGCGCTCCGCGCGCAGCCGCAAAGTGTCGCAGCCCAGCTCGATGTCGGGGTGCGTGTTGCCATCCCCGTTGCCATCAGCGGCCTCGTCGCTGGTCACCCAGGTGAAGTGCGCCTCGACCGTCGGGTCGCAGGCGTCCTGAATGTCGGCGCAGTCGGTGGGGCGCAGGTCGTGCCACTTGTGGTTGGGCGACCAGAGCTGGACGTCCCGCGACGTGATGGTGGGGGGGGTGGTGTCGACCACGGTCAAGACCGACTCGCAGACCGCCTCGTCTCCCCGCTGGACCACGATGACGTGCTCACCCGGCAGGTAGGGTCCCGGATCGCTGAGCTGGTAGTCCAGGTCGACGCAGGCCTCGCCCCCGTCGACGTAGATGGCGGCCTCGTTGCCCCCCTCGTGGTGGGTGCACTCGATGGTGCGCGCCTCGCCGCAGCGCCAGGCGCCCGCGGCCAGGTCAGGGTGTGCGCAGCGCACCACCAGGGGCTGGAGGGCGGTGTCGACCTGGGCGTCGTCCTGCGCACAACCCGCGAAAATTCCTACGAAAAGCAGACAACGGTGCATGGCTTCTTCTCCTCTGAAGACTCTGGTCGTACAACGACCTCGCGCTTCATTGGATACACCCCATGTGCGTCGAGCAGGGCCTGGAGTCGGTCGAGGTCAAAAGGCTTGGCGAGGAAGGGGTGGCGGATCCCCAGCCGGGCGCTGTGGTCACCGCTCATGACGGTGACGTCGACACCCCGCTCCGCCAGCCGGTCGGCCAGCGCGCATCCATCCTGGTGGTCAAGGTGCCAGTCGATCAGGGCGAGCCGCACCTGAGAAAGTCCAGGTATTTCGAGTACTTCCCCTCCATCAGTACTCGACCAGACCCGGCAGCCGAGCCATGCCAGCACTTCGGTCAGCATGGCACGGAGGTCGTCATCATCGTCGACGACCAGGATCACCGGACCGGAATTGTGTAACCCCCCAAAGTCCACCACACCCCTCCTCGCCGAAGGTCCAACGACGCGCGGGCGAAGAAGTCACGGGGAAAGCGAACTTTTTTGGGGAGGCTCAGCGGCCCTTGGCGCGGCCCTGAGCGAGGGGGGAGTCGAGGCAGACGCAGTCGTCGAAGCGCTCACAGGTGACCGCAGGGCCGTCGTTGACGCGGGCGTGCTTGGGGCTCTGGTCATGGGGCACCACGAAGGCACAGGCGGCCTCGGCCGTGTTGCCCGCAGGATCGGTGACCTCGAATTGGATGGTGTAGAAGCGGCTGTTGCCGCCGCCCTGGCGCTCCGCGCGCAGCTCGAAAGTGGTGGCGGACAGGATCTCGATGTCGTCGGCATGGTGGCCATCGCCACCGGCACCGACCTCGAAGGCCTCGTCGCTGCTGATGGAGGTGATGCGAATGTCGAGATCAGCGGGATCGGTGCTGCACGCATCGCTGACCTCCACGGCGCAGTCCTCGATGAGATCGAAGGCCTGGCACTTGTGGTTGGGGGGCCAGATCTCGTTGTAGGCCGAGCCGACGACGATGGTCGGGGCCGTCGTGTCGACCACGGTGACTTGGGCCGTGCAGGTGGCGCCGTTGCCCGAGGCGTCTGCGGTGGTGAAGGTGACCGGAGTCGTGCCGAGGCCGAAGCACGCCACACCATCATTGAGGACGGGCAGGTCCACCGAGCAGTTGTCGGCCGCCTGGGCGGTCAGCTCGGCCGCAGCGCAGCCATCGACGCACTCGTAAGGACCACCAACACCGCACTCCAGGGTCGGGGCGATGCCATCGACCGGGGTGACCGTGGCCGTGCAGCTGTCGGCAAGGCCATCTGGGTCGGTCACGGTCAAGGTGACGTCGGTGACCGCGAGGCCCACACCAGCGTCGGGGTCGATCGAGAGCGCGAGCGCATCTCCATCGGGATCGGTCGAGCCTCCGTTGACGCCTTCGGCGGTCACCTGCCAGCCGCAGGCATCATCCACGGGGACCGTCACATTCTGGGCGACACACTCCGGTGCCATGTTGTCGGGCGGCGGCGGGCCGAACACCGTGGGCGTGAGGATCAGCACGGCCCAGGCGGTGTTGAGGTTGGTCGTCCAGTTGCCGCCATTGACGGTCGCCGGCCAGCGACCATCGGCAGCCTGGGCGCCGACGAGGTAGGGGAAGTAGCCCCGCCGCGGTGCCGCGTTGTTGGGCTCGCCATCGCCTTCGTCCCCGGTCTCCCAGTCGAAGGCGATGCCGCCATTGACCAGCGCATCGACCCCGGCGAGGCGCAGCGCACGGGCTGAGGTCCACATGGCATAGTAGTTGGGGATGTTGCCCAACCAGGTGTTGCCAGGGTTGTTCCAAGAGGTGCCCAGCGCCGCGATGGCCTCGTTGATGCGGACATTTGCGGTGCGAGGTGCTGCGATGTTGGGCGTGAGGCGGCCGCCCTCGGTGACCATGAGCAGGCCCGAGAGCCCACCCGCCGTGCGGGCGCTGGAGTCACCCGAGAGGTTTCCGGTGTCGTAGAGGAAGCCGCCATCAACCCGCTGCGAGGCCACGAGGCGACGCTCGGCCTCTGCCTTCACCAGGTCGTTGACCGAGCCACCGAAGACCGTTTCGAAGCCCTCGATGGCAAGGTAGTGCCAGGAGTCCACCGAGGTATCGGCGCTCGAATTGGCGTTGTAGCGCCAGCCCCCTCGCGCCCAGTCGTTGCGATCGCTCTGGGCGAAGGCCGTCCACTCGACCGCATCCTCGACCACCTGAAAGACCGTCTGGCCAGCGTAGGGACCGAAGTCGAGTACGGTGCCCGGAGCGGCGCTGTAGGCGGCCATGATCGCCGACGCGGCGATGGGGCTGGCATAGCCCTCGTTGTTGCCGCGGCAGAGATTGATGACCCGGTTGTTGCCGTTGCGGTCCGGATCGCCCGTGAAGGCCTGATTGGCCGGATCGAAGGTCTGATCATCAGAGAAGATGTAGCCCAGGGCTCGACGCGATGCCGGCGCATACAGCGTGTCTGACAAGGGACCGTGGCCCCGATTGGAGAAGGCCCAGAGCGTGAAAGCCGTGGTGCCGCAGTCGTTGGAGCCAGCTGCGCCCTGCGCATTGACGCCAAATCGCGTGCGGCCGTCGGCGTCCTGGTTGAGATACATGGCCCGCAGGCCGTCATCGATGGCGATGTTGACCTCGATGGCGAGGTCTTCGAGGGGGGTGTTCGAGATGTCATCACCGGGAGCGACGATGTCGATGCGCACGGTGTCGCTCGAGACCACTCCGTCGGCCCCGGTGACGGTGAGGGTGGCTTCGACCACTTCACGGGTCGAACCATTGATGAGCTGGAAGCTCACGGTTTCACTGATGTTTTTGTCGTTGGCCACCACTCCCTGCAGGGCTCCATCGGTGATGACCACGACATCGGGGTTGGCCCCGAAGGACCACTGGTAGGTGTCGCCCACGGCGGTGCCGTTGCCGTGACCGCCGTCACCGGCCGCGCCGAACGCGGCCAGAGCGACCCCTGGCCGCACCTGACGATCGGGCATTGCCTGGGTGGTATCGGCGGCGAGGGCCTGGGTGGTGAACAAGGAGCCGAGTGCAGCTCCGGTAACGGGGAGGAGTCGTCGCATGCTTCGCGTCCGATTCGACGGTGCCTTCGCACCGCCGGTCCTGGGGGCACATGCCCCATCTCCCCCGACCCCTCGAGGAACGCGCCGTAGCCTACCACTGGGTAGAACCACCCTGTAGGGAAATGTAGGTCCATATCCCACCTTGTCCTACATCCCCTTGGAATTCGAGGAGTTGCTGCGGAGAATTTTTTTCGGGAGAGGGAAGAAATACCCATGGCGTTGGCCGGCAGCC
>Ga0075163_10006561_pt1 | contig 15427 bp, 21 predicted proteins | sample JI1023141ADNA_FD_71478 | JGI IMG/M metagenome (GOLD analysis project Ga0075163, IMG submission 71478) | Wastewater effluent complex algal communities from Wisconsin, to seasonally profile nutrient transformation and Carbon sequestration -... | ecosystem: Engineered > WWTP > Effluent > Algae... | reverse complement strand
CCCCGCATCCGGCCCACCGAGCCCCGGACCAAGCCAAAGACCGCAGCGGAGACACGGTTGAGGAGGCGATAGCGCAGTTTGTGAGCTACTGCCATCTCGATCGCTCTGCGGCGACCGTCGAGTGCTACGAGCAGAAAGGCGGGCATCTGGTCCGCTTGCTCGGAGAAAGCTCAGTCCACAAGCTGCACGTCGATCACGTACACGCGTACGCGCACAAGAGGCTGGAGGAGGGAGCGGCGCGGGAATCGGTGCGCAAGGAACTGGTGGTGCTGCGAAGCGCGCTCCAGCTCGCCCGCGATCGAGGAATCATGGAGCGAGCGCCGGAGTCGATGATCCCGAGGTTTCGAGCGCAGTACAAACCGCGCCAGCGCTGGCTATCAACCGTAGAACTGTCGGCACTACTTCGCCACCTGGAACCCCATCGGGTGCGGTGGGTGATGCTGGCGGCGTACACAGGAGCGCGGCTCAGCGAAGTGGAATCGCTGTGCTGGGGAGATATCGACTTTGAACGGGGGCAGATCCACATCCGAGGAACCAAGACGGCCCGCTCGGACCGACATATCCCACTGGTGGGCGACCTGGCCGCACTGCTCGGGCCACTGCGTGGTGCGCCATCCGAGCCGGTGGCCGGAACGTGGCACAACGTGCGCCGAGATTTGGCGCTGGCCTGCAAGAAGGGGCGGATCGACCCGGTGACACCGAACGACCTACGGCGGACCTTCGCGAGCTGGCTGAAGCAGGCCGGGCGTGATTCGCTGGCGGTGGGTCGGCCGCTGGGACACACCAGCTCGCGGATGGTGGAGCTTGTGTATGGGCACCTAGACCAAAAGACGCTCAGCGCAGCCATGGAGCACTTGCCATCCATGGCGAGCATCCTGGGGGCCACCGGCTCTGACCCACGACTTGGTGTAACTGGTGTAGCTGGTGTAGCTAAGGATGTAGCTGATTAGCGCGGAATTGCCGTCGGTGGGTGTAGCTGGTGTAGCTCTAAGACCGGTTTTTGGCTGCCCCTAATTCGCCAGTTGTCCGCGTGTCGTGAATCGCACGCAGTAGATGCCGTCGGTGTGCCCTCAGCGCATTACGCATGAGACACTTCCCGTCAGAGCCCTACGCGCTGTCCGCATGTCGTGCGGTCAGCCAGTGCCACCATCCCCCCGTCGGTGACCAGTGCTCGGAGCCGGAATCGAACCAGCGACACGCGGATTTTCAGCGAGCTGAACAATAAATGACGAGTTTCCTTACGCTTCTTTTTTTTGAAAGCCATACAGGGGGGCGATGATTTTCGAGTTGATTGCCAACATGTCCGATTTGTAGCGTCCGGTAGCCACTCGAAAAAATGATGCTGTAGAGCATTCTTCCCCATTGTAGCGTATGCCGGTTCTCGACGGCAAAAATGGTCAAAAGAGAACCTTGGCGATTATTGAGACGGGGAATGGTCAGAGGGGCAGGAAGGCCGGGAAAAAATGCCATCTGCACGAAATTCGTACACGGTTCGGTCGATTGGTGAGGCCTTGGAAAAGGCCAACGAATACCCCGAAAACATCGGGTTCCTTGTCGCGCCTCTGTCTACGAAGACTGGTGGTGCTCGGAAGTGGTTTGGACTCAACCCGGACAATCATCGGCAGTGGATGGCTGAGTCGGACTCCACAGATGAAAAAGAGCCGCTTCCGCCCAGCACCGACGCGGGAGTAGAAAACCTGGGGCCGCTTCCACCTAGCAAGATTGGGATGTGGGAACTGGTCTTCCTCAATAAGAATGGAGAGCCGATGCGTCCACGAGTTTTGATTGACTCGTCCACAGCTTCGGTTGGTTCCGACGAGGAACCCGAATCCATACCAGCGGCAAGTTCGGCTTCTACGGGTGGCTCGACTGTTGACCCTGTAGTTGCGACGATGCTAGCTCAGCATCATAAATTCGCCCTTGAGTGCTTGAAGGCGAGTAAGGAAATGATGCTCACCGTCAGTGAGCAGCAAAAGAAATTTACTGCCCAATTGCAGGAGTCTTTAGACAAGGCGAACGAACGCGCAGCCGAATCGGACAAGGTGCGAGATATGGCGCTCGGAGCAAATACCGAGCTTCATCACAAGCTCGCCGAGCTGGAATCAGACAACGTGGTAGCTACCACCGTGCAGAAGGTTTTCGACGGTAAACCTGAGTTGTTGATAACGGCTGGGCGTGAACTGTTTAAAGGAGTAGTAGAGGCGCTGCGCGGAACCGCAGCAGCTCCCGCAGCAGGCGCAGCCAACGCGGCAGCAGGCGCAGCCAACGCGGCAGCAGGAGCAGCCGCTTAGCGACGGAAAGAATGGGTGGGAATGCATTCCTACCCATTCCGATTTGCCCGCCATCGGTTGGGTCTGGCTTGCTGTTTGAAAAGACAGCAAGGACACGCCCAATGGCAGAAGATGCGCTTTCACAGTACGTCGGCAATCTGAAGGTAAGCCCAAAGCTGAAGGAAGAAATTCTCGACGCTGGCAAGCGCCGTGCTCGCGACATGGTGCGTCGGGCTAGGCTTCGAAACGAAGCGGCGATGACCTACGGCAATAAGCCCGTGGTGGCAACCGTCGTGAGTGCGGCGGGTGGCGCTGCCGCTGAGCTGGTACGCCGCAACGGCGTAGGCCGGTTTACCAAGGACTGTCGAGCACAGGGACTTGGTTTGATTCTCGCTGGCGGGGCGGTTTCCTGGGTCGGCAAGAAGATTGCCTTTGTGCCTCAGATTGGACAAGCCCACGCAGCCTTGGGCGGTGCGGTGCTCGCAGCCAGCATGTACGGCACCAAAGAGAAGCCGGACCCGCTCAAGGAAGCCTACGAGCTGACCACCTGGAAGCACAAGAACCCGAGGTAGTCGGATGGCTACCAGCCCCACCGAGAAGGCCCGAGCGGAAGCGCAGAAGCGGATTTACGCTCAGACGGTCGCTTTACCGGCAGAAGAGAGCCGCAAGTTAGCGCTCGCTCAGCAAGCCAAATTTTCGGAAAGGCTGCGCCAGTACCGCGACAAGCTCGGTGGGGTACTCGGTCGCTTCAAGCAGTTTGACGAGGATGCGGCGGCCATTGCGCAGCACATCCAATGGGGAGACGAGCTTACGGCAAAAAACGACGAGGAATCCCGCAAGGTTCGTCGTCAGCAGTACGCACGGGCATATCTGCGCGGCAGAACCGCAGCGCAGAACCTTGACCGGGAAATAGCAGACGGCTCGACCTACGAAGTGTTGTTTCGCGACGCTGTGACTAAGACCGCAGAGGTAACTACCAAGGTTGCTGAGGTCGTTCAGACGGTAGCCGAAAAGACTGCCGAGAAGGTCGACCAGGTTGTCGAAGGTGTATCGAATGGTCTTTGGGTCGGCGTGGCGGGACTCGTCGCCGCGTTGCTCTTGTACGCAAATCAAAAGGGGAAGCGCTAATGGCTGCCGATGACATACCAGAGGGGCTGAGTCCGTTTGATGACGTGATGAGAGACGACCGCGACCAAGACGCGGAAGTTTTTCCGTTTGATAACGAGCGCGACCCGTCCGAACGCCCCGAGCTGCCCGAGTTACCCGAGCAACATCGCGGGAACGTCGATTGGGCTTCGATTCGTCAGGGCATCTACACCGTTGGGCTTGGAGCGAAAGCCGCTGCCGAGCTTTACAAGACGGTAACGGTAGCAGTGACGGGTAAAGACCCGTTTAACGGGGTTCCTATCAACATTCCGACGGGCGAAAGCCAGTACGACAAAGACTTGGCGAGGATTCGCAAGCTGGCCGACGGGAGCTAGCCCCCCGATATGGCTTTCTAAGGAGAGCGGACGTGATCGATATCAACCTAGCTTTTCGCAGTTATGAGTGGGGATATGCCAACGGCGACGCACGCCGTCGGAATACTCGTCCCACGGTGTCTGCTCCCTCGTCGATTGACCCGTGGTGGTTTGACATGGGCGATATGGACGGAGCGAGCGGTAAGCCCAGGCGCTCTTTCGCTGGTGCGACTGGTGCAGCGTCGACAGACAAAGAGCGCTACGTTTACGACGACGGCTTTTACGGCAACTCGTCGCCAAGATACGACGGCTTTGGACCACTCTTTGAGTCGGGAAAGCGCGACCGGGCCGAAGGAAAGCCCCGTCTGTGGATGATTCGCGGGGACGTTCCGGCGATTGGACCTTCGCCCACTTCACCGGGGCCAGTCGTTCGACCTGCCCCGGCCTACGTGCCAAAGCCAAACCCAGGGGCGGACCCAAACGCCGCTCCTGTCGTCGTCAATGCGCCGCCTGTCGGCGGAAACCCGGCCAACTACCCCGTCCCGGTCCAGCGTGGACCGATACCGCCGTGGGAATGGCAAAACAGCCCCTTCGGTGGGGTAAGCGGCGGTTCGGGAATCATCCTGTATGGACCCGGCTATTACTTCGACCTGTCGAAGATGGTTCCCGTCGGAAAAATGAACAACCAGCCTCGGTTTTAACCAGGGCAACGTAAGGAGCGAACGACCATGAGCGGACAAGTTTACCAAGACCCGGCAACGGGACGTTATTTCCAAGAGGTTTCGGGACCGGGCGGACTGGTTCCCGTGGGTGGCGGATCGACCATGCCGTGGAACGCGCCGCCTCAGCAGGCCGCAGGGAACGACCCCAACAGTCAAATGTTGGGGATGCTGCTTCCGCTGATCACCACTCTGCCCGCCTTTACGGGTGCAAGCACCGCCGCTGCGGTGCTCAAAGCGAAGATTACCGCCATCACGCCCCCACCGGCGGTCACCGGAAATCCGACGCTTGCGGAGCACAACGCCCTGCGCGACTACGCAGTCGCAATCCAAGGGGCGCTGAAGGAAACCGTTGGAAACGACGAAGTCGCCTTCGAGGCGCTGCGTAAGCAGGCGATTCTGAGCATCATCTCTCCGATGCTGTCCCAGGGCGGCGGCGGTGGCAGCATGATCGCCATCGTTCTCCTGATGGTCTTCGGCGGTCTGTAAGACGCCTGGAAGGAACCTCGATCGGGGTTCCTTCCGACTTCTGTTTCTTCCTCATCACATGGAGGGGTCGCAAATGGCGACGCTGACTTACAAGGGAAAGCCGATTGAGGTAAGCACCGGCGCAGAACTGCGCGACGTGGTGCAGCTATTGCTCACCGATGTTGGTTCCTTCGGGAACTGGCAAATGGCAAAGGAAGCGCAAGACAAAAACCGCGATAGTTGGCTTCGCGACTTCTTTAACTGGTCGTCGAAAAAGCTAACCAGCAATGACGGCGGCGTGGTTCCGGCAAGTCTCGTAAGCCTGCTGTCTCTGAAAACGGCCCCGACGGCTGCGCTACCGGCTGCTACTCCGACGCCAACACCGACAGTGATCGTCAAGAGTCCGCACCGATTGCCGCCACTTCCGACGATTACCAAACTACATCCCGACTGCGATGTGGAAATCACTGGAACGGACCGAGCACACCAAATCACCATCGAGCTGACTGGAGCCTATCCAGGGTCGACGGGTCTGTGTGAGGTGACGTTCGGGACGCCGTACGTCGGAATTCCAATCATCGTCGGAAACCAAGTAGGAAGCGATCCCCGTGTCGATAGCTGGATAGTCAGCTACACAAACAACGGATATCGAATCGACAGCGCTTCTTTTGGGGCCGGAATCCTCAAGTTTAACACCATCGTCTGCGCACGCGACGAAGAGGCATTCGACTAATGCCAAGCAGAATCACGACGGTGCTTACGAAGTGGGTGGATATTGACTTCTCGAAGACATTTTCGAGCTTCTTTGCCCATCTATCGTTCCTAGTCGGTGGCAAGCCGGGTGCCAGGGACAAAGCCATTGGGCAATGCATCGATCGACTGCATGCCGCGCCTTTCGAGATGGACTGTTCCTTCTCGTCGTCGGGCGAGATCAAGTTCCCGCACGGTCTTGGAAAAGCGCCTCGGATGGTCACGCTCGCCGGGGTGAAGGTGAAGAACCCCGACGCGCCGGTCATCATCAAGGGCTGGGATGAAACAGACGTCACCGTAGTGGGTGAGCTTGGCGCGATTGCCTGGCTTCACCTGTACGAGTAGACGATGCGCAGCGGCGAAAAGACTGCAATCGTCGTCGGACTCGCCGCCATGGCTTTCATGCTTCTGACGCTGCAAGAGCCACCGGAGAATCCTCCGCCATCGGTTCCGCAGCCGCCCCTCCCTCCAAAACCCAAAACAGAACCAAGCCCGGTGCCACCTGCGCCGCCGTCGGGTCGTGGACCCAATGACACCGACGATGAAACCGCTCTGGCGCGGATGCTTGCCAGCGAGACGGAAGACCGCGCTGCGCGGGTGGTCATCGGCTGGATGGCTATCACCACGGCGAAGAATCGCGCTATTTCGATCTACGAACGGCTGACGGAGGGTGAGGGTTACGGACCGCAGCGAAAAGGCAAAGTCATTCGGTATGCGTCGACCGCTCGACCTCCGACCCCGCAGACCAGAGACACGGCAAGAAGGCTGCTAAGTGGCGAGCTGGTTCCTTCTGCGCGAATCAGGGCTTTTGGGCATTCAGCGTGGGCTGAGCGTGAGATAGAAGACAGCGAGCGCAGCGCACTGGCCATGCTCAAGAGGCAAGAGAAGCCCGCCGACTTTGGCGGCATCTGGGCCAGGCTGCGCGGTACCCGGTGGTACCTCTACAACCCGAAAGCGCCGGTGGTTACGTGGCGAGCTGGTGCAGCTCGGGAAGCGCTGGCCGCTGTGCCGGTGCTTTCCGCAACCGATGAAAGGGTCGCGTGATGAAGCGCTCTGAAGTCGCGATTCTTGGGCTTGGCGTTGGCGTGTTCGGGCTGCTCGCGCTGTCTGGCAGCAGCTCGGCAGCCGAACCCGAAGCGCAAGCTTCCCAGCCCGACCCGGTGAAGCCACCGAAGCCTGAGCAGAAGACGGAAGCGCCGCCGGAAGACCCGCTGCCCGAATTTCCGCTGACGCAGCAGAACATCGTCGATGCCATCACCGAGTTCGCAGAGACGGGAAAAACCTTGAAGGTCAATTCGATGCTCGCGAAGTCAGTAGCGCCTGGTGCATCGCCTGCACTGCGCGCTTACTTCGCGGCAACGCTGAAGGCCGTTCCCGAGCAGCTCAAAGACGACGTCGCGTTTGTGCGCGACTTTGCGCGCAGCGAGGAAGAACTTCAGAACCGCATCGCCGATGAGCAGAAGCGCAATGACGCAGTGATTCGCGTCACAGAATCGGTCGTGACCACAGTGGTCACTGCGGTCAATGCCGCAGCCGGTGCGCTCGTCGCGGCGGCATTGGCAGTGTTTGAAGCAGGGCGCTCGATCGTACAGCTTGGAATCGGACCGCTGCCCCGACGGGAAGCCAAAGAACAGATTTACCCGTTCTTTGAAGGCCCGACGGTGCGGCGTGGGGTCAGCTTTCAACCCGACTTGCCGTACATCACTCGGGGAGAGCGCGAGCTTTCCGACAAGGTCCGTCTGCGTTGGGTCGCTGAAAGCCAGGAAGATGCCTGGTTCCTTGCGCTGCCCACGCTACCCGAGCGCACCACGCTTCGCTTTGCACCGCGCTGGAAAGACTTCCAAGACGCGGTGAAGCAGCTCAAAGCAAACGGAATTGTACTGGAGTAAACACGATGGACCGCGACGCTGAAAACCTGCTGACCGGCGTACTACTCAGCAAAGCAATCGACGCGAGCCGGAAGCCTGTGCTGCCGCCAGCGCCAAGCCCTGCCGATGGTCCGCGCTATGTGTACGACCCGCTCTCCGTCCGTTCCTCTGGGAACACGTTCAAGAACTGGGGAGAAGTAGAGGCAGCGATACTCACCGGGCAGGCCGCCCCCACCGTGGTCTTTGCCAGGCCGGGCCAGTATCAAATCGCGATGGGGTTCAACCTTCGGCGCGGAAAGCTCGCGAGTCTGACGCCTGCGACCGGGCAGGTGACGGTCACTCTGGCCGATGATGTGCAGATCGATAACATCGCCGGAATCGAGGACGGTATCGGGCTCATCGTGAAGCCCAAGACCCGCCCTTGCTTCACGTTCACCGACTACGGACCGAGCGAGCCGGTAGTTTTTGCAGTGCGCTACGGCGCAGCGCTGCAAAACCTTTCGACGACCGGCAAGGAAGCCTTTCCCATCGTCGGAGCGGGCAAGACCCTGGTACTCGCATTCTTCACCGCGAGCCAAAGAGCCGTCGCACCGAGCACAGCGCCGCTTGTACGCTGTACCGGAGGTTCCCTCATTGCTGCGATCTCGGGCGCATTCGCTGCCCCCTACGACGGGTGGGCAGAGGATACGGGAACTTCGACGCTGAACTACCAGTGCGATAGCACCTTCCCCGAAGTAGCCCCGCTGACGCCCGGCTTCGCCCCGTCGAACGTCGTCAAGCTACAATCGTCGCTGTCGCGCAGCGTCGCCTACACTCCAGCGAACCCCGCCGATTGGCTGTCGTGGTCAACAGTGCTTCCGGAAACAGTCGGGCAAGCGCTCGACCTGCTCGCCGCCAAGCCGTAGCCCTACGCGACCGCTCTAGCCCGCGCTTTCTTCCCGTCAGGCCCCCGTCCAATACCGAAAGCCAACCATCCCGGCGACACGCCGAGAGCCTTTGCGATGGCCTCGACGTTCTCGACCGTGGGAACCGTGGTTCCCAGTGCTGTCGTGCTCAGGGATTGAGCAGATAGCTCGCATTCCCTCGCTACAGCTCGCAGAGACATCCCAGCCGCTTCCCGCGCCTGCTTTAGGCGCTCTGGTATCCCTTTGAACGCCTCCGGGCATGGCGTGCCGCCTAGCTTCGCCCTGGGCTCCTTTTCGACGTAGCCAATGGGGCGGCGAAGCCTCTCGTTGAATGGCTCCAGTCCCTCCGAACTGAAGGCCAGCCAAGTCGGCGATACGCCGAGAGCACAGGCAATCCTCTCGACGGAATCGACCTTAGGAACCGCTTTTTGATTCTCGATGTTGATCACGGTCGCCTGTGCAACGTCCGCATGGGCTCCAAGCTCTGCCGACGATAGATCGGCCTGCATTCGAAGATTCAGCAGTCGTAGGTGAAGCCCGAACCAGAGAGGGTTTTTTTGGCCGCGAGGCATGTTCGCGGCTTGTTTCATGCCGCTGTTCTGTAGCGGATTGAGAATTTCCGTCGCAGCAAATATTGATGTTGACATTTGGGTGCCCTGGGTTTTTCTTTGAACACGCCGTCGTTACGAATAACGATGATGACAAAAACTCAAATCTCACACGGAGGCGTTGGCGGTCAACTGCTGGTTCGACCGCGAAGCTTCCGACATGAAAAGGAGAGGGAGCGATGGTCCGAATGTTTGTGTTGGCGGTGCTGCTCAGCAGTGGCTGTGCGCTGCTCGGCAGTGGAAGCGGGACCACGACCGCACGAGTCACGCCCGACGATAGCTGTCTGGACATTTCGCACGACTGCGCGGTGTGTCTGCACACGCTCGATCGGTTCGGCGAGAACCTGACCCAGCGCTGCGAACCCTGCGAGGAAGCCCGGAAGTGCAAGGGGAGGAAGTGATGAGCGACGAGAAAGCCAAAGAGGATCGTTGCGGAAGGCCCGTCTGCGGTTCGGGCGAACAGAAGTGCGTCAAGCCCGCTGGACACGGTCGGGATTCTTTATGCTCGACGGAGAAATTTTGGTGCGTCAAGCACGATAAGTGCCGTTTGTCGCCTGACTCCCTGTGCTTTGGTTGCGTGATTGAAGCGCTCGACTATCAGCAAGGCATGGTTGAAGCAGCGCTCGCAACGGTGAAGCGTCTGTCCGATGAAGTCGATAAGCTGCGCGGAAGCGATTACAAGCCGTTCGACGAGTCGACACCGGTTAGCGATCTGCAACCTTGCGGCGATTTCATTCCGCTGCGCCTCATCGGGACTCCAGAAATCCGCCTTAGCTGGATTCGCTACGACGAGATTTTAGCAGTGTCGACGGTCGGAGCGGAGACGCTCGTTGCCCTTAAAAGTCGGTTGGACAGAGAGTTTTCTGTCGCGGGTTCGGAACTGGACATTCTCAACCTCGTTCGTCGGGCAAAGCAGTCTTGCGACCGAAGCGCCGGGGAGTCTTACGGGGAGGGATACGGAAGCGGCCTAGCCAAGTCGCTGAATGAACGACTCACCACGATGGTTCCTCTCTACGCAGCAGACGGAAAAGGAGAGGCCAACTAATGGGCTATGCATTTGAACTGCCACAAAGGAAGCCAGACGGAGATCCCCAAAGAAGGTTCATCGCGTCGATGGTGAAGCTCCACCTGGTCACAAAAGAGCTGATTTCTCCGCTCTGGGTCCGAGTCGACAGGGTGCTTGCTGTCCATGAGACGCCAAACGGTCAAGCCGAATCGGTGGTCTTCATCGAAGGCATTGCCGACGGAGTGCTGATTTACGAGAGCGCGGAAGAGGTTTGCTACCTCCTCGAAGAACATCAAGCGCTCGCTACCGCTGAATTGTTCCGAACAGTCGCCAACCGACTCCAGAAGGGAGAGTCGCAATGAGCAAGTCTCACAAATACGCGGCGCTCTGTCCGTGTGGAAAGCGCATTGAGGTTGAGACCACCGCGCCCCGTTCCAAGTCTGCGGTGTTCTGCGCGAACTGCCGTGCCGAGCTTCAATTCCAGCCTTCGGACTGGGACCACACAGGGGATTGTCCCGATTCGATGTCAATCACGTCGGTGTTCTCGAAAACCAATACGATCTGCATTCAGGTTTTCGACATGCGCGAAGTCGCCGCCACTGCGCGACTCCTCGACCAAATCGAACCGGAGCTTAGAAAGGTTCCGCCATGCTGAACAATGATGGCGGCGGAATTGTCGGCACGGCCATCGGTGAGGTGAAAGCGTCACCCTTCCGTTGCGAGCGTTGCGGGTGCTCGCTGATTTGTGGGCCGCAGGAATTGCTTTTGTGCTCGACGTGTCTTCCCGCTGAAGTCGTCGAGCTGCGCGCTGAAGTGGCGAGGATGAAGCAATTGGCTCTCTCTGAAGACTTCCACACGCTGTATGCGCTGGCTGTCTCAGAGTTTGAAGCTCGAATGGTTCGGCATTCTGCACGCGGAGGTGCGTCATGAATGCCCCGTATAAGCCCGATAAGCCCCGTAAGCACCTGACCAAAGCCGGTGCCGCGAAGATTGGCCAGGCGCAGCACAAACGGAAGATCGAGCGGCTTGTGAAGGCTACCGGACTATCTGGTTCGGACGTCGAGCGGAAGCTTGCACTCGGAATGTGCTGGTGTAAGGCGCACGGCTGGCGACCGTGGGCTCGCTGTGACCGATGCCGGATCGAGGACACCAAGAAGCGCCGTAAGAAGGCAGCACAAGTGGTGTCCGAGCTGCGCGAGCAAAGCCCGCTAGGGCAGCTCGTCAAGACCGGCCGCGAGCTGCGCGAGCAGCAAGAACGACAGCTCACGTTAGCTTTTGAACCAAAGCGCAAGTAACAGCCGCGAAACCGGGGGGATTCAAGGCGCTGGAGGACTCATGCAGGACTCAGTACGGGCGGAGTGTATCCGCCTCTCGACGATGGGCATTGCTTGTCACTGGGTGCGACCTCGCGACAAAGCCCCGATCCACTACGGCTGGGCCAAGTGCGGTTGGCTTTCGCCGTCCTACCTCGATTCGACGTATCGACCTGGATACAACCTCGGCATTCATACGGGCCGAGTGGTCAACGCCCCCGTGCAACTTGTCGCGGTGGATCTCGACAGCGAGCAGGCGCTTCGCTGGGCACTGCGCAACCTCCCAGTCAGCACGCTGCGAACCAAGACGAGCAAAGGCGAGCACTGGTTCTATCTGGCACCGACTGGCGTCTCGGTTGGTAATCGAGCCAAGCTCATCATCGACGGAGCAAGAATTGACATCGACCTACGGGGCGATGGCGGACACGTCGTGTGTGCTCCGTCGGTTCATCCATCGGGATTCGTCTATGAGCAGCTCGGAAACTGGAATGAGTTTGGGCTGTCGGGTTTGGTGACGTTCGACCCGTCGTGGTTCCCGGTTGTGGAGTCACCTCTGGTCGCGCAGTCCGCGACGAAGATAACCCCGCGAGTATCGGTTGAATCTCTGCTCTATCGTCGAGCCAAAGGACTACTAATGGCCATGGTCCGCAAGGGCGAAGTGTACGAGCGGGGAAGCGGACAGGGTACGAAGACCTTTGCAGCAGCGAGAATCCTTCTCAACGACTTCCTACTGTCTGAGGCAGACGCCTATCACCTAATTGCCACCGTCTACAATCCGGCATGCCCGCAGCCATACGACGAGCTAAGCCTTCGTCGAAAGGTCCGCGAGGCGGCAACGGTGGGCCGAAGCTCAACGCGACGCTATAACTCGGGGGTCCGGTAATGGAGTCCGTCGATATCCAGATTGGAGCCGACGAGAAGCGAGTAAACGACGAGGCTGTCACGGCGCTGTCCAAGTGCAGTGATCTGTTTCAGCGGGCTGGCGAGCTGGTGCGAGTCGTCGAACATCTCGACGATGGCCGGTTGTCCCCTCGGATCGAAACCCTTCCCGACGCCAGCTTGCGCGAGAAGCTAGCCGATCTGGTGAGCTTCCGCAGCGCCACCTGGACTCGAGTGCATCCGCCTGACTGGTGCGTGCGTGCTGTCGCGAGCCGTTCCAACTGGCGAGGCGTTCGCCGACTGCAAAGCCTCGTCGAATACCCGGTACTGCTGAAGAGTGGCCAAGTGCTGCAAAACCCTGGCTACGATCCCGACAGCTTCCTTCTGTATCAGCCGTCCGGTTCCTTCCTTCCGGTTCCGACCTCACCGACAGAGGAGGAAGTACAGAAGTCACGCGATCGGCTGCTCGACCTGGTCGTAGACTTCCCCTTCGCGCAGCCGGTACACAAGGCTGCGTGGCTCGCCGGTGCGCTGACGATGTTTGCGCGCCCTGGCTACGAGGGCAGTACGCCGTTTTTCTGCATAGACGGCAACGTGCGCGGATCTGGTAAGTCGCTGCTCTGTGACGTGGCGGCAATGATTGCGACGGGTCGACGAGCCCCGAGGACAACGCAAGTCGCAGACGAGGCGGAGGAACGCAAGAGGATTACCGCCGTCGCACGAGCCGGGGATGCGCTTATCCTCATCGACAACATCGCAAAGCCATTCGGAAACGGCTCTTTTGATTCCGCGTTAACGTCGACGACTTGGAAGGAGCGACTTCTAGGTCAGTCGGAGATCCAAAGCTTTCCGCTTCTCACCGTCTGGTGGGGAACGGGAAACAACATTCAGTTTCGAGCCGGTGCGGACACGGCGCGGCGAACGCTGCACATCCGGCTACAGAGTCCCGAGCAGAATCCCGAGACGAGAACCGACTTCAAGCACCCGAACCTGATTGCGCATGTGCTCAGCAATCGACCGCAGCTTGTGGCCGACTGCCTGACGATGCTTCGGGCTCATGCCGTAGCGGTGCAGGCCGGGACGGCACCCAAGCTCAAGTCGTGGGGCTCGTTTGAAGGATGGTCCCAGGTGGTGCGAGGCGCGATCGTGCTTGCCGGTCTACCGGACCCGCTAGAAGCGCACGAGGAGCTGGCCAAGCTCGCGGACACGACAGCATCCGCACACGCGGACCTGGTCCACGGCTGGCGGGAAATGTGCGAGGAGCAGCGAGCGCCGGACGGCTGCACGGCGCGCGAGGCGCTGGAATGGCTCAAAGAAGACCTAGAAGCTCGCGAGAAGAACATGATCAGAGAGCTGCGCTTCTCTCGGCTCCACGATGCCATCGGCGAGCTATGCCGCACGAATGGGCGACCTCTGCCGGACGTTCACGGGCTCGGCTACACGCTCCGATCCTATCGGGGCCGCGTATTCGAGGGGCTCAAGCTGGAATCTGAAGGCAAAGACTCGAAAGGGGGGCAGCGGTGGAAGGCCAAGAACGTGTAGGCATGCTCAAGCCGGTTGAAGTGGCCGAGCTGCTACAGGTCGGGCTTCGAGCTGCGCGCAAGGTGATGGCGCAGCTTGGGGCGGTCAGGATAAACGAGCGCGGCGAGCTGCGCCTAAGCCGCGCTGCACTGCAAGCGTGGATGGGGGGACGATGGCCAACCGAGACAGCACCAGTAGCAAGACCACAGCCCGCGCCGCCGAGCGGCTCGCTGCGCATCGTCCAGCCCCGAACCAAGCCCAAAGCTACACCGTCCATCACTCGCTAATCGATCTCCTCTCACGCGGCATGACCGACAATGCCGACGGCACCCGCTCATGCTATGAGCAGCGATCGGGCCACCTGGTAAGACTGCTCGGCGAGGCCGAGCTATCTAGGCTGCACGTCGATGCCGTGCAGTCGTACGTTGACACTCGATTGAGCGAAGGTGCTGCTCGCGAGACAATCCGCAAAGAGCTGTGCGTGTTGCGGCGAGCTGTCCACCTGGCAGGCCGGCGCGGGGTGGACTGTCCAGAGCCCGCAGCGATCATGCCGCGCTTTCGCACTCGCTACGTCCCCCGCAAGCAATGGCTTTCGCCGGAGCAGTTCGAGGAACTGCTTATCTACCTGTCAGAAGACCGGCGCTTGTGGCTGCTCGCTGCTGTGTACCTGGGATGCCGTTTGGGCGAGCTGGAAAACCTGCGATGGGAAGACCTCGCGGCGAACCTGTCGGCTATCCATGTGCGCGGACGAAAGACGGTCGGCAGTGACCGGAAGGTGCCAGTGCATCCGCGCCTAGCCGAGCAGCTCGGGCGGCGCCGCCGGGTTTCGGGGCCGCTGCTCACCAGGTGGCAAAACGTCCGGCGCGATCTGGCGCTCGCCTGCAAAGCGCTAGGCATCCCCAAGACGACGCCGAACGACCTACGCCGAACCTTCGCAAGCTGGCTTGTCCAAGCCGGTGAAAGCTCCTTCGTCGTCTCGCAGCTTCTCGGGCATTCAAGCTCAACCATGGTCGAACGGGTCTATGGGCGGCTTGCCGATCACACGCTGCGCTCTGCCGTTTCCAAGCTTCCGAGCCGTTGACACGTCCCACCAAAATCCGCGTGTCAACGGCTCGGCGGCTTTTGGTGCGTCCGTCGCTGTCCTTTTTGTGTACTGATTATTTATTCAGTATCAACACTTCTCATGAAATGAATCTATCGGTCTTATCGGTCGACAGCGACGGCACCGATAGACTTATTATCGGTCGGTCATCGGTTGTTCATCGGTTGCTTCCTGTAGCTGTCACTACATAGTTTTGCGACCCATACACCGATGACCGACCGATGGGCTTTTATCGGTTGTCGTCGGTGAAATCGAATTTCCGACCGATACGACCGATAGTTTTGCTCGGTTGGGAATCGGCACTTTGTCCGCACGATGTCCCAATCGGACCTCATCCGACCTCAAACGACCCAATCCGACCTCAAAAGACCCGATCGGACCCAATCAAGGCCCACTTTCAGCGCTCTACATCCCCCTTTGTAGAGCAATCCCCCGTCGGTGCTCGGAGCCGGAATCGAACCAGCGACACGCGGATTTTCAGTCCGCTGCTCTACCTGCTGAGCTATCCGAGCGAAAAGCGAGACGAACCCTAGCTTCCTTGGTGGTTTTGCGTCAAGC
>Ga0075163_10006559_pt1 | contig 15427 bp, 13 predicted proteins | sample JI1023141ADNA_FD_71478 | JGI IMG/M metagenome (GOLD analysis project Ga0075163, IMG submission 71478) | Wastewater effluent complex algal communities from Wisconsin, to seasonally profile nutrient transformation and Carbon sequestration -... | ecosystem: Engineered > WWTP > Effluent > Algae... | reverse complement strand
CACCGCCGTCGCCCAGCCGGCCGCCGCCAAGCCGGTCGCGCCGCCGCCGCCCCCCAGCTTCCAGGTCAAGGGCATCCACGCCTTCCTGTACTTCCATCGCACCGGCGGCTTCGGTGATCGCGACCTCACGGACGGCAAGACCGCGTTGTGGAACACGATCATCGGCGAGGGCGACGCCGGCATGCCGGCCACGTCGATGCTGGTCAAGGTCGAGATCGGCGGCCCGAACTTCGCCAGCGCGCCCGGCAAGGTGACGGTGGTCGCCAAGGCCGGCAAGAAGACGCTGGCCAAGCAGACGTTCGTCCTGGGCGACTACTTCGACGAGCACGGCCCGGTGATCACGCTGCCGATGCTGGTGACCGGCGTCGGCTGCGACGAGGTCACGCTGACCGCGACGTTGGCGGGCAAGGGCGTCCGCGGCGCCGCCACCGCGACCGTGCCGTTCGCCTGCGGCGAGTAGCCACGCCGCGGTCGGTGCGCTACACGAACGATGGTGCCTCCGGTCCTGGCCACGCACGACCTGCGCAAGCGCTACCGCGGGCGCACCGTCGTCGACGGCGTGTCGCTGACCGTCGAGCGCGGCGACGTCTACGGCTTCCTCGGACCCAACGGCGCCGGCAAGAGCACGACCTTGCGCATGGTGCTCGACTTGGTGCGCCCGAGCGGCGGGCGGGTCGAGCTGTTCGGCCGGCCGCCGAGCGATCGCCGGGTGCTGGCCCGGGTCGGGGCGATAGTCGAGTCGCCCGCGCTGTACACGTACCTGTCGGGCCGCGACAACCTACGCATGCTGGCCGACCTGTCGGGCGGCACGACGCCGGCCCGCATCGACGAGGTGCTCGACCGCGTCGACCTGCGCGACCGCGCCGGCGATCTGGTGCGGGTCTACTCGCACGGCATGAAGCAGCGCCTGGCGATCGCCGCCGCGCTGTTGCCGCGGCCCGAGCTGATCATCCTCGACGAGCCGACCAACGGCCTCGACCCGATGGGCATCCGCGGCATGCGCGAGCTGGTGCGCAGCCTGGCCGCCGATGACGGCCTGACCGTCGTGCTGTCGAGCCACCTGCTCGTCGAGGTCGAGCAGGTGTGCAACCGCGCGGCGATCATCGCGCGCGGGCGCAAGCGCTGGGAGGGTGAGGTGGCGACGCTCCTGGCCGGGCGCGAGCGGGTGCGGCTGCGCGCGCGGCCGCTCGATCGCGCGCTGGCGATCGTCGGCGAGCTCGGCGGTGCCGGCCGCGAGGTCGAGCCCGGGCTGGCCCACGTCACCGGCGTGGTCGCGGCGGCGCTGGTGCCGGCGCTGGTCGCGGCCGGCGTCGCGGTCGACGAGGTGGCGCCCGAGTCGCCGACGCTCGAGGACGTGTTCGTGTCGATGGTCGACGCCGCCGAGGCCGCGTGAGGCACGTGCTCAAGCTCACGCGGTGGGAGCTGTGGAAGCTGGCGCGGCGGCCGTCGTCGTACGTCGGCTTCGTCCTGTGCCTGGTGTTCGCGGCGGTCGCGCTGATCGGCTTCGAGTGGTCGCAGCACAAGGGCAAGAAGATCGGCGGGCTCGCGATCGATCCCAGCCAGTACCTGAACGGCCCGTTCTTCGCGAACTTCGTCCTCAACATCGGCTTCTTCGCGCTGTTGCCGCTGGTGGCGGCGACGGTGGCCGGCAGCCAGCTCGCCGGCGAGCACAAGGACGGCACGCTGCGCGCGCTCTTGGTGCGGCCGCCGTCGCGCACCGCGGTCTACGTCGCCAAGGCGCTGGCCAGCCTGATCTGGCTCGAGCTGATGGTGGTGTTTCTGTGCGCGCTGGCGCTGCTCATCGGCCACGTCGCCTACGGCGGCGGCTCGCTGCTCATCTACATCTGGGAGTACCGCAACGCCGGCTTCTGGATCGTCCCCGCCGACGACTGGCCCGCGCTCCTGGCGCTGGCCTGCCTGGGCGCGGGCGCGGCGCTGGCGATCATCGTCGCCGCGGCGCTGTGCATCTCGGCGATCACCGACAACCCGGTGGTCGCCCACGTCGGCACGCTGGGCGCGTTCTTCATCTCGTCGGTGTTGCAGCGGCTGCCCGACGAGATCATGGGCCCGGCGTTCAAGGAGATGCTGCCGACCCGCCACATGAACTTCTGGCACGAGCTGTACCGCTGGTACCACCCGGCCGGCTCGACGGTCGATCACCACCGCCTGTGGACCGACGTCGCGTGGTGCGGCGGTCTCACGGTCGGCTTCTTCGTCCTCGGCCTGGTCCTGTTCCGCCGCCGCGATCTGACTGGGTGACCGGCCGGGTGCGCGCAGCGCCCGGCGCGCCGTCCGCGACCGCTACTGGGAGACCGAGGCCTGCATGTCGACCGGCAGCGGCATCGACTCGTAGGGCGGCGGGGTGCGGCCGATCACCACCGGCGCGCAGGTCGAGACGCCGGCGCCGACCACGCGGTACGGCGAGTTGGTGATGACCTGCGCGTACGCGCCGGTCGTGCGATCGAGGGTGCGCACGGTCGAGGTCTCGGTGCCGAGGAAGTCGGCGGTGGTGACGAACACGTAGAACTTGCCGCCCCACTGCGCGAACGCCCACGCGGTGACGGTGCCGCCGAGGCCGTTGGGGATGCTGAGGCGGTTGCCGGTGCCGCCGCCGGTGGCCTTGTCGATCTGCTGCACGAAGGCCTGCGAGGTGCCGGGGTAGAAGCCCCACAGCGTCGCGTCGCCGAGGCCGGTCAGCTCGGGGCTGTACTCGACGGTGGCAGACAGCGCGCCGACGCGGTTGACGGTCAGCGCGCCCGGGGTGAGGTAGCCGAGGTCGCCGCCGACCATCGCGTCGGCGTTGCCGCCGCCGATCCACAGCTTCTCGGTGTCGCCGCCGGCGGCGTCGGTGACGAAGCCCATGCCGAAGACGTCCCAGCGCCGGCCGACGTTCTGCTGCTTGACGAAGCTGGTCGTGGTGCAGGCGGCGTTGGCCGTCGACACGTTGAAGATCTCGCCGCTGTTGTAGAGCACCCACGCGACGGCGTCGCGATCGACGCCCATCGAGAACGGGGTCGCGGTGGTGGTGGCGAAGTCGGGCAGCGGCGCGCCGGCCGGGCAGCTCAGGCGGCCGACCAGGTGGAACGGGCCGGGGCCGGTGCCGATCAGCCGCGGGTCGAACGACAGGAGGTTGTTGGCGTCGTCGACGACGTAGATCAGGTCGACGCCGTCGGCCGAGCACGCGCGCTGGCACGAGCCGCCCGAGCACTCGCTGCCGGCGGCGCAGGTCTCGACGACGCCGCCGAAGGTGCCGTCGCTGTTGCACGACACGACGTTGGCGCCCTGGCAGGCGTTGACGCCCGGGGTGCAGTCGACGCAGCCGCCGAGGTTGGCGTTGCACGAGGTGGCGCAGCTCTCGACGACGACCCACTCACCGCCGCGGCACTCCTGGTACTGAACGCCGACGCACTGGTGCCCCGACCCGGTGCACGGCTGGCCGGTGTTGGCGTCGGGGCCATCACCGATGTCGTCGCCGCTGGCCGACGGGCCACACGCGAACAACGACGCGCCGAGGAGCAGAGTGCCGAGCGAAGCGAGGGTAGGACGAAGCATCGAGAACCTCCTGCGTGGTCCCCCCGACCGGGTGACGCACCCCCCGTCTTTACCCCGGCGCGCGGCGCGGACGGAAGCGCGATTTGCCGTCGAGCATCGAGAATGCGACGTGACGCACCGGCGCCGCAGGTCCTGCCAGGCTTGGTCAGGTCGGCGGCGGCGGGTAGGATGATCAGGAATGATCAGCCCGCGGTTCGCCTGCGTCGTCGCCGCCGATCTCGACGACGGGATCGGCAAGGACAACGACCTGCCGTGGCCGCGGCTGCCGACCGACCTGCGGACCTTCAAGCGGATCACGTCGGCGGCGGCGCCCGGCCGCACCAACGCGCTGGTGATGGGGCGGCTGACCTGGGAGTCGATCCCGCCGGCGCTGCGGCCGTTGCCGGGGCGCCGCAACGTCGTGGTGTCCCGCGGCCTGGCCGCGCTGCCGGACGGCGTGTGGCTGGCGCGCTCGCTCGACGCGGCGCTCGCGCAGTGCGCCGCGGACCCGACGATCGAGCGGGTGTTCGTGATCGGCGGCGGGCAGATCTACGCGCAGGCGTTCGCGCACCCGGGCTGCGACGAGATCGTGCTGACCCGGCTGCAGGCGCGCTTCGCGTGCGACACGTTCATCCCGCCGGTGCCGGCCGGTTTCGCGCGCGTCGAGGTGCTGGCCGCGGAGGTCCGCGAGGCCGGCATCACCTACGCGATCGAGCGCTGGCGGCGCGGCGCCGCCTGAACGTTCATCATGGTCGCGCGGCGGGCGCGTTCGCGCGACACTGCCGCCATGCCGTCCCACGTCCTGCCGCCCTCGTCGAGCTTCACGCACGCTGGCCGCACGATCGCCTACCGCGCGTACGGGGAGGGGGCGCGGACGGTGGTCTTGACCCACGGCCTGTTGATGGACGGCCGGATGTACACCGCGCTGGCGCCGACGCTGGCGGCCCGCGGCTTCCGGGTGATCACCGTCGACATGCTCGGCCATGGCGAGTCGGCGCGGGTGACCGACATGACGGCGCACTCGATGCCGGCCTACGGCGCCGACGTGATCGCGCTGCTCGATCACCTGGGCGTGGCCCAGGCGGTGGTCGGCGGGACGTCGCTCGGCGCCAACGTCGCGCTCGAGGCCGCGGCGGCGGCGCCCGACCGCGTGCGGGCGCTGTTCCTCGAGATGCCGGTGCTCGAGAACGGCCTGGCCGGGGCGGCGGCGCTGTTCGTGCCGCTGGCGCTGGCGCTGCGCATCAGCCAGCGGTCGATGCAGACCGTGGCCGCGATCGCGCGGCGCATCCCGCGCACCCACTTCCTGGTCGACATCGTCCTCGACTTCGCGCGCCGCGACCCGGCGACGTCGCTGGCGATCCTCGACGGCCTGACCTTCGGCCGCACCGCGCCGCCGGCCGATCAGCGGCGCGCGCTGCCGCACCCGGCGCTGGTGGTGGGCCACCCGCGCGATCCGATCCACCCGTTCTCCGACGCCGAGGGCACGGCCCGCGAGCTGGTGCGCGGGCGGCTGGTGTCGGCGTCGTCGATGTACGAGTGGCGCCTGCGCCCGGCGCGCCTCGACACCGAGCTGTGCGAGTTCCTGCGCGAGGTGTGGACCGAGCCGCAGCCGGTGGCGGGCGTGCTGGCCGCGGCCGGCGCCTGATCCCGGCCGGCGATTTGCGACGTCGGCGGTAGCGCGCGGCGGCGGCCGACGTATGTTCCGCCTCATGGGCCACGAGATCTCCGGCAAGCTGCACGCCATCTTCGACACCGCGCAGGTGTCCGAGCGGTTCACCAAGCGCGAGTTCGTCCTCGAGCTGGCCGACAACCCGAAGTACCCGCAGCTGGTGCAGTTCCAGCTCACCGGTGATCGCGTGAGCCAGCTCGACAGCTTCCGGGTCGGCGACGAGGTGACGATCGAGTTCTCGCTGCGCGGTCGCGAGTGGAAGAGCCCGCGCGGCGAGACCAAGTACTTCAACAGCCTCGACGTGTGGCGGATCGAGGCCGGCCGCAACGCGATGGGTGGCGGCGGCGGCGGTGGTGGTGGCGGTGGGCGGGGTGGCGCGCGTCGCGAGGAGCCGCGCGGCGGTGGCCGGGGCGCGCCGCCGCCCCGCTCGGCGCCGGGCGGCCGCGACCCGCGCGACGGCGACGTGCCGCCGCTGTCCGACGACGACCGCCCCTACGGCGGCGGCAACCGCGACGCCAACATCGACGACGACCTGCCGTTCTGATCAGCAGCCGCGGGCGGAGCGCAGGTCGCGCACCACCTGGGCGGCGATCTGGCAGCCCTGCTCGACCTGCTCGCGGGCGTCGTCGTCGTCGGTGGCGAGCAGGACCCGCCACTGCGTGCGCGACTCGTTGGCCATCTCGCGCAGCTGTTCGCGCTCGGCCTCGGCCATGGCGGGGCAGCTGTCGAGGTCGTCGATCAGCGCGAAGTACGGGCCGCAGATCTCCGGCAGCTCGCTGGGGTCGCCGTCGCCGACCTGCGTGGCGCGCTTGTACAGCGCCTCCTGCATCGCCCGGGCGTGATCGCGCTGCTCGAGGGTGAGCTGGTCCGAGCAGGCCCGCGCCTGGCCCGGGGTCGCGGCCGCCCGGTAGCAGCTCACGACCTTGGCGCTCCACGCGTCGCTGGTGCACAGCGCCGTGACCTCGGGCGCCGGATCGACCTCGGCGGCGGCCAGCTCGGGCCGCACCACCTTCATCGCCTCGGCGACGTGAGCGCCGGCGTCGCGGCAGTGGGCCACCGTCGGTCGCCCGCCGTGGCCACAGGCGGTCGCCAGGAGCGCCGCCGCGATCAGCCCGCGCGTCCTCATTCGGCCAGGAACTTCTCGAACGCCTTGGTGTTGTAGCTGCGGCCGAGGAAGTCCTTGACCAGGTCGGCGGCGTCCTTGGTGCCGCCGCCGGCCAGCACCTTGTCGCGGTACGCGTAGGTGATGCTGGTGTCCATCAGGCTCTTGCCGGCGAACTTCGACAGCATGTCCTTGGCGATCACCAGCGACCACATATACGTGTAGTAGACCGCCGAGTAGCCGATCAGGTGGCCGAAGCTGGTGTGGAAGCGGGTGCCCTCGACGTAGCGGAACGGGGTGTACTTGCCCTGCAGCTCCTTGACCATGCCGAGCTGGTCGAGCTTGGCCGGGTCGGCCTGGTGGAAGCGCAGCGAGATCGACGCGTAGAACATCTGCTGCACGGTCTGGGTGCCGAGGCCGAACTTGTCGGCCTTGCGCATCCGCGCCACCAGCTCGGCCGGGATGGTCTCGCCGGCGCCGTTCTTGGCGAAGCGGCTGAGGGTCTCGTGGTTCCAGGCCCACTCCTCGAACATCTGCGACGGCGCCTCGACGAAGTCCTGCTCGGTGGCCACGCCGCTCTGGCGGATCCACTTCTGGTGGCCGCCGAGCACGTGGTGCATCAGGTGGCCGAACTCGTGGAACATCGTGACGACGTCGTCGTGCTCCATCAGCTCCTTGCCGGCGGCGAAGTTGCACACCAGCACGCCCTCGGGCAGCTGCACGCCCTCGACACCGTCGCGCAGCGTGAACTGCGCCGCGTGCTTGTACTTGTTCTCGCGCGGGTGCATGTCGAGGTAGATGCGGCCGAGCTTGGCGTCGCCGCGCATCACGTCGTAGGCGACGACGTCGGGGTGCCACGGCTCGGCGTCCTTGGCCGGCGCGTACTGGATGTCGTAGATCGCGCTGGTGATGTCGAGCAGCCCGGCGACGGTCTGGTCGTACGGGAAGTACGGGCGGATCTCCTTGGAGTCGACCGCGTACTTGGTGATCTTGACGCGGTTCTCGAGGAAGGTCTTCTGCCAGTCCTCGACGACCTTGGCGGTCTTGTCGAGAGACTTACGCTCTTTGAGCAGCTCGGCGTAGTCCTTGGCGGCGCGCTTCTTGGCCAGCTTGGCGACGCGCTCGATGAAGTCGCTGGCGGCCTTGCCCGACTTGATCATCTTGTCTTCGGTGATGTAGTCGGCCCAGTTGTCGAAGCCGAGCAGCATCGCCTTCTCGCTGCGCAGGCTGAGCACGTCGCCGAGGATCTTCTCGTTGCCGGCGTCGCCGCGCGACCGGAACTTGACGTACAGCTCCTGCTTGAGGCCGTCGTCCTCGGCGTAGGTCATGAACGGCAGGTAGTCGGGGTAGTCGGTCGTGATCTTGATCTTGCCGTCGGTGCCCGGCTTGTGCGCGGCGATGAAGTCGTCGGGCAGGCCCTTCAGCCGGTCGGCCGAGTCGACCTCGATCGCGCGGACGTCGCCGGCGATGTTCTTCGAGAAGTCCTGGCCCAGCTTGGTCAGCTCCTCGTCGATGGCCTTGAGCCGGGTGCGGGTGGCCTCGTCCTTGTCGACGCCGGCGCGGCGGAAGTCGCGCAGGGTCAGCGTCGCGAAGCGCGCGGTGCTGGCGTCGAGCCCGTCGAGCTTGACCGCGGCGATCGCGTCGTAGAGCTGGCGGTTGAGCATCAGGTCGGTGGCGAACGCCGACGCCTCCTGCTCGCAGGTGCGGGCCGCGGCCTGCACGTCGACGTCGGGGTGGACCTCGGAGTAGAGGCCGGCCTTGGCCGACGCGTTGGCCAGCTCGGTGTACAGGCCGTTGAGCGGCGCCAGGGTGTTGTCGACGGTGCGATCGCCGGTGGCGGCGAGGATGTCGGGCAACAGCTTCTTGGCGGTGTCGATGCTGGCGCGGCAGTCGATCAGGAACACCTCGGCGGCGGTCTTGGGCTTGGCGACCGGCGGGGCGACGACGTCGGGCTTCACGGGCTTCTCCGGGGGCTTGGCTTTGGAACCACAGGCCGTGGTGGCGACCACGGCGCAGAGCGCGAGGCGACGGGCGAGCATCGCGGCGTCTTAGCACGCGGGCGAACCGAGAGGGCGGTCACGCGGCTCCCGGCTTGACGGCCGGCGACGTCGACGGCAAAGCTGCCGCCGTGGACGCCCCGACCCTGCCGCTGACGCCGACCTCGCCGACCTGGCTGGCGGTCGCGCTGGCCGACCTCGACACCGTGCACCAGGACCACCTGCACTGCGAGCGCAAGGCCGCGCAGTCGGCGCTGTCCTTGGTGCGCAGCTACCCCGATCGCCTCGAGCTGGTGCTGGCGGTGTCGCGGCTGGCCCACGAGGAGACCGCCCACGTCGTGCAGGTGACGCAGCTCCTCGGCCGGCGCGGCGTGGCGCCGACGATGGACTTCGGCGACGAGTACGCGGCGGCGCTGTACGCGCACGTGCGGCGCGGCGAGCCGGCGCGGCTGCTCGACCGGCTGCTGGTGTTCGCGCTGATCGAGGCGCGGTCGGCCGAGCGGCTGGGCCTCCTGGCCGACGCGATCACCGACGAGGCGACCGCGACCCTGTATCGCGGGCTGGCCACCGCCGAGGACCGCCACCGCGACACGTTCCTCGAGCTGGCGGCGGCCGCGGCCCCCGCCGAGTGGCAGGCGCGGCTCGCGGTGCTGGCCCGCGCCGAGGCCGACATCGTCGCGCGCCTGCCGGTGCGCGCGCGCATCCACTGACCACGCCGGTGCGACGCCAGCGGCGGTCAGCGCTGGACGAGCTGGCGCAGGTGCCAGGCTTGCACCAGCATGACGCGACGGGTGTGATCCTGCGAGCGCGCCAGCGAGCGGGCGACGGTGGCGGCCCCGACCAGCATGATCAGCACGTAGACCACCAGCACGATCTCGGCCTGGGGCGACCGCACGTCGAGCGCCGGCGACGTGAGCACCAGGCTGCCGCCGATAGCGGTGGTCGTCGTCGACCATACGCCGGCCAGCTCGAGCGCCCACGGCGTCAGCACGCCGGCAGCCAGGGCCGACCATAGGAGCGGCACGCTGCCCAGGCGAGGGTGCGACGCGAACACCATCAACGTGACCGCGGCCATGCCGGGCGCGACCAGGAACGGCGAGAACACGCGCGCGAACCCGGCGATCAGCAGCGCGTTGAGCGCGAGCGCGACGTACTTGATGCGATCGACGCGGCGGCGGACCGCGCTGGCCACGAGCAACGCGTTGGCGCCGATCAGCGCGCCGAACGCGCCCAGGTAGGCCCAGTCGGTGACGCCGATCCACGCGATCAGCGGCACGAACGCCAGGTAACCGAGGAACGCGAGGAACGCGATGCGCGCCATGTAGCGCTCGTGCGCAGCGTCGACCTCGCCCAGCTCGGCCTCGACCTCGGGCGGGAGCTCGCGGGGCGGCTCGAGGATCAGCCGGCCCAGCAACGCCGCCGCGGCGTCGGTGGTGGGATCGAGTGCGAGCGCGCGGCCGGCCTCGCGCATCGCGGTGGCCCGGGCGGCGGGATCGTCGCCGCGGGCGCTGGCTTCGCGGGCGCGGTCGAGGTGGGCCGCCGCCAGCGACCGCCGGGTGGCGATGTCGCGATCGCCATCGAGGTAGCGCTGGACCGCCGCCCCCAGCGCGCGCGCGGTGGGGCGCGCGTCGGGATCGAGCGCGACGGCGCTGGCGCAAAGGCCGTCGAGCTCGGGTGGCACGTCGCGGTCGGGGGCGCGGCGCGCGGGGTGACCGTCGACGCCCTCGCCGGTCGTGACCAACGCTAGCGTGCCCGCGGCGTGCAGGGGCTCGCCGGCTAGCAGCTCGAACAGCACGCAGCCAAGGGCGTAGACGTCGGCCTTGCCGTCGATGGCGGCGTCGCCCCGGACCTGCTCGGGGGCCATGTAGCCCGGCGTGCCGAGCACCGCGCCGACCTCGGTCATCCGGCCGGCGTCGCCCGCGTCGCTCGGGGTGCCGGCGGAGGTCGGCGCGGCGTGGTCGCCGATCACGTGGGCGATGCCCCAGTCGATCACGTAGACCTCGCCGAAGTCGCCGAGCATCACGTTGGCCGGCTTGAGATCGCGGTGGACGACGCCGCGCTGGTGCGCGAACTCGACGGCGAGGCACACGTCGGCGAAGGCGCGCAGCAGGCGCTGCCGCGTGAACTCGGTGACGACCATGGCGTCGCCGCGCCGCGCGCCGGCGAGCACCTCGGCCAGCGTGGTGCCGGTCAGGCGCTTCATCACGAAGTACGGCCGGCCGGCGTCGTCGTGGGCCAGCTCGTGGACCGGCACGATCGCGGGGTGGTCGAGGCCGCCCTGCACGCGGGCCTCGCGCAGGAACCGTGCCTCGGCCTCCGCCGAGCCCGCGACCCGCATGCGCTTGATCGCGACCGTCCGCCCGATCTGGATGTCGGTCGCGGTCACCACCTCGCCCATGCCGCCGTGGCCCAGGGGCGCGCCGAGCTGGTAGCGCGCGGCGGGCATGGCGGGCGGACCGGCAGCGGCGCCACCTGCAGCCAGGGTCCGCGCGGTGACGGTGTCGTCGAGTTCGGGATCCGGACGGCGGCGCATCCCCGCAGTGTAGCCGCGCGTCGGGCGCGTACGGCGCGGCGCAGCGTAGCTCTGCTATTGCGGCCGCGGGACCGAGAAGTCGACGCCCCAGACCCAGACCGCGAAGACGAAGTCATCGTCGCCGACGTTGACGAAGTCGTGCTCGCTGCCGGCCTCGGCGACGGCCTCGTGGCCCGGGCCGAGCGGGCCGTGGAGCGCGTCGTCGGCGCGGCCCTGCAAGACCAGGCTGTGCTCGCGGCCGACGTGGCGGTGCCAGGCGAAGCGCGCGCTGGGCGCCAGCTTGACGAAGCCGGTGTCGGCGCCGGCCAGCGCCGGGCCGGCCGGGAAGTGGATCAGCCAGCAGCCCGGCTCGGGGCCGGCCTCCCAGGCCGCCGGGCGATCGATCAGGCCCAGCAGCTCGCGGGCGCGGGCGGCGCCGACGTCGAACAGCTCGCTCATGCGCTGCACGAACCGCTCGAAGCGGGGCTCGGCCGAGGCCAGCAGCCGGTCCCGCACCGCCGGCCCGGGCGCGACCGCGGGCAGCGCCGCCGCCAGCCCGCTGGCGGCCCGCTGGTAGGTGGCCAGCGCGGCCATCAGCGACGGATCGACCGCCAGCGCGCGCTCGACCTCGCGGGCCTCGGCGTCGTCGAGGGCGCCCAGCGCGTACAGCGGCAGCAGGTCTTCGATCGACACGGCTAGATCGCTCCCATGGTCTGTCGCAGCTTGGTCAGCCCGGCGGCGAGGCGCGACTTGACGGTGCCGATCGGGACGTCGAGGCGGGCGGCGATCTCCGAGCACGACAGGCCGTCGAAGTACGCCAGCGCGAGCACCGCGCGCTGGTCGTCGGGCACCGCCGCGAGCGCCGCGCGGACCCGGGCCTGATCGGGGGTCGCGCTGGGATCGTCGGCGCCGACCACCTGCGCGATCACGTCGTCGTCGCCGCTGCGCCGCGCCACCCGGGCCGACTTGATCACGTCGAGCGCGCGCGAGCGCATGCGGATCAGCAGCCAGGTGCGGACCCGGCCGCGCGCGCGGTCGTAGGCCGCGGCGGTGCGCCACACCTCGAGGAAGACGTCGTGGAGCAGGTCCTCGGCCTCGCCGCGGTGCTTGAGGATCCGCAGGCCGAGCGCCATCAGCGTGGGGGCGTGGCGATCGTACAGCGCGGCCAGCGCGTCGCGATCACCCGCGGCCATCGCCTGGATCAGGGCGACGTCGGCTTCGTCGTCGGCCGTGGCGTCGGGCCGCGTCGCCCCCGCGGTCATGGAAGTCGACGCTAGCACGAACCACGTGCACCGGTGAGGTTGCGCCGGTCGGTTGGTCCTTGTAAGTCAGCGTGATGGCCGCGGCCGATCTGCGCGACGCGATCCGCGAAGCCGCCTCCTCCCGGGCGTGGTCGCAGGGCGTGACCCTCGCGCGCGAAGATCGGATCTCGGGCCGGAGCGCGAGCAAGGGCGAGCAGGTGGTCGAGGTGCGGGTGCCGACCCGGCCGACGCCGTACACCGTGGTGCTGTACTTCGACGACGAGGAGTGGGACTGCGACTGCGGCTCCCGCGAGGCCGCGTGCTCGCACGCCTGCGCCGCGGCGATCGTCGCCGCCGAGGCCGCGGCCAAGGGCGTCGCGCTGCCGGTGTCCAAGACGGCCGGCGCCGCGATCGGCTACCGGCTGGCGCCCGATCCGGCCGGGCTGGCGCTGACGCGGGTCGCGATCGAGGCCGGCCGCGAGACGCCGATCACGACGTCGGTGCAGTCGAGCGCGGCGGGCCGCGGCCCCAAGCTGGCGACCACCGAGGCCGACCTGCTGGTCGACCAGCTGCTGGGCACCCGGCCCGACGCCCCGATCGGCGCCGATCGCGTCGACCGGCTGTTGCAGGTGCTGGCCGACGTGGCCGACGTGCGCTTCGCCGGGCAGCCGGTCAAGACCAGCGGCGAGGTGGTGACGCCGCGGGCGATCCTGTCGGACGCTGGCGACGGTGTGGTGGTGCGGCTCGAGGCGCCCACCGGCGCGCGCGCGGTGTCGCTGGGGGTGGCGCGGATCGGCGACACGCTGCACCCGATCGGCGCGATCGATCTGGGCGGCGCGCGGTTCGAGCACCTGCCGGCCGAGCAGCGGTTCCGCGGGCGCGAGCTGGGCGCGGTGGCGACGACGATGGTGCCGGCGCTGGCGGCCCGCATCCCGATCGAGATCCGCACCCGGCGCCTGCCGTCGGTGGCGCGCGGCATGGCGCCGCGCGTGATGCTCGACGTCGTGCAGCGCGGCGAGTCGCTGTCGATCATGGCGATCGTGGTCTACGGCGACCCGCCGGTGGCGCGGGTCGACGGCGATCGGCTGGTGCACCTGGGCGGCGACGTGCCGGTGCGCGATCTCGACGGCGAGCAGCGGCTGCGCCACCGCCTGCGCAGCGAGCTCGACCTGTTGCCGGGGCGGCGCATCGAGGCCAGCGGCCGCGACGCGTTCGAGCTGTCGGCCAAGGTCGCGCGCTGGCTGCGCGCCGACGCCGCGGCCGCCGACGCCGCGCGGGCGGTGCCGCTGGCGTTCGACGTCGACGTCAGCCGCGGGCTGGCGGTGACGGTCGGGGGCGAGGGCCGCGCGGTCGACGCGCTGGCGGCGCTGCGCGCGTGGCAGGCCGGCGCCGATCTGGTCGCGCTCGAGGGCGGCGGCTGGGGCGCGCTGCCGATGCAGTGGCTGGCGCGCCACGGCGCGATCCTCGGCGACCTCCTGGCCGCGCGCGAGCCCGACGGCAAGCTGCCGGCGTTCGCGCTGCCCGACGCGGCGCGCCTGGCCGACGACCTGGGCGTGCCGGCGCCGATGGATCTGACGCGGCTGCGCGCGCTGGCCGACGACTTCGCGGGCATCCTCGAGGCGCCGCTGCCGCCGGGCCTGACCGCCGAGCTGCGCCACTACCAGCGCAAGGGCGTCGACTGGCTGGCGTTCTGCCGCGACGCGGGGCTGGGCTGCGTGCTCGCCGACGACATGGGCCTCGGCAAGACGGTGCAGGCGCTGGCCGCGGTGCGCGGCCGCACGCTGGTGGTCAGCCCGACCTCGGTGGCGCCCAACTGGCTGGCCGAGGCGGCGCGGTTCCGTCCCGACCTGAAGGTGGCGCTGTACCACGGCGGCCGGCGCAAGCTGGTCGACGACGCCGACCTGACGATCACGACGTACCCGATCGTGCGCAACGACATCGACGCGCTGGCGACGATCGCCTGGGACACGGTGATCCTCGACGAGGCCCAGGCGATCAAGAACCCCGACAGCCAGATCGCGCGCGCCGCGTACCGGCTGAAGGGCGCGTGGCGGGTGTCGCTGTCCGGTACGCCGATCGAGAACCGGCTCGACGAGCTGTGGAGCCAGCTGCACTTCACCAACCCGGGCCTGCTCGGCGCGCGCGTCGACTTCCGCGATCGCTGGGCCACGGCGATCGAGGCCGGCGACGCCGAGACCGCGGCGCGGCTGCGCACCCGGGTGCGGCCGTTCGTGATGCGCCGGCTCAAGAAGGAGGTCGCGCCCGAGCTGCCGCCGCGCACCGAGAGCGTGCTGTGGGTGGAGCTCGACGACGACGAGCGCACCACCTACGACGCGATCCGCGCGGCGACCCAGGCCGACGTGCTGGAGCTGCTCGAGCACGGCGGCGGCGTGATGGCCGCGCTCGAGGCGCTGTTGCGGCTGCGCCAGGCGGCGTGCCACCGCGGCCTGTTGCCCGGGCAGCGCGCCGACGGCTCGTCGAAGCTGACCACGCTGGTCGAGGCGGTGGCGGCGGCGGTCGCGGCCGGCGGCAAGGCGCTGGTGTTCTCGCAGTGGACGTCGCTGCTCGATCGCGTCGAGCCGGCGCTGACCGCCGAGGGCCTGGCGTTCACGCGGCTCGACGGCTCGACCCGCGATCGCGCCGAGGTGGTGGCGACGTTCCAGGACGCCGGCGGCCCGCCGGTGATGCTGTTGTCGCTCAAGGCCGGCGGCACCGGCCTCAACCTGACCGCGGCCGATCACGTGTTCCTGCTCGATCCGTGGTGGAACCCGGCGGTCGAGGATCAGGCCGCCGACCGCGCCCACCGCATCGGCCAGGACAAGCCGGTGATGATCTACCGGCTGGTGGCGCGCGACACCGTCGAGGAGCGCGTGCTGGCGCTGCAGGACAAGAAGCGCGCGATCGCCGCGGCCGCCCTCGACGGCGGCGCCGCGCTGGCGATCACCCGCGACGACCTGCTCGACCTCTTGCGATGACGGCGCTCACGCCGGGAGGTCGTCGTAGAGCCGCGCCAGCTCGAGCGTCGCGCCGGTCGCGAGCACGACCGCGCCGGTCGTGACGTCGGCGTACTCCCACGCGCCCGATGGCAGCCGCCGGTAGTGCTCGATGCGCGGCTCCGCCTGGCTCACCAGCACGTACTCCTGCAGCGACGGGATGAGCTGGTACTGCTGCCACTTGCCGCCCCGGTCGTACGCCTCGGTCGCCGGCGACAGCACCTCGACGATGAGCGTCGGGTTGGTCAACGTCGTGCCATCGGGATCCGCCGGGTCACCGGCGATCGGGCCGCAGACCAGCGACACGTCGGGGTAGGTCGCCTTGCCGGTGGCGAGGACGCGGACGCGCTGATCCGATTGGAACGCGACGCCGCCCGGGCGG
>Ga0075163_10006558_pt1 | contig 15430 bp, 16 predicted proteins | sample JI1023141ADNA_FD_71478 | JGI IMG/M metagenome (GOLD analysis project Ga0075163, IMG submission 71478) | Wastewater effluent complex algal communities from Wisconsin, to seasonally profile nutrient transformation and Carbon sequestration -... | ecosystem: Engineered > WWTP > Effluent > Algae... | reverse complement strand
ACGCCACTGTGTGCTCGCACACGGGAAGGTTGGCAGAGGAGGATGAAGGCGAGCCAGAAGACCGGCCTGTGACGTTATGGTGTGGTATGGCCCCGGGGTGTGGGCAGAGCCGACCGATGGGCTTGCCCGACCATTGCCGTCCGTCCCGTTCCCGCTGCATCTCCCGGAACCGCTGCCGCCCCTGGTCCGTGCCTGCCCGGTCACCGGTCCGTCTTTCCGTTGCAGGCTGCTTCTGCGCGCCCCGATGTCTTGCCGCACTTCGTTCATTCGTCACGAAGGGAAGCAACATGCACATCGAACCGGGGTACGTCGCCAGTGCCAAGATCCTCACCGCCAACATCGCCGCCGCGGCATTGCTCGGCAGCCAGTCCGTCCATCTCCTCAAAGCACCGCCGCTCATCGTCCGCAGCCTGATCGCGGGCGTGCTGTTCACGCTGTTCATGCAGGCCTTCCACCTTCCGGTGGGGCCGTCCGAGCTGCACTTCCTGGGCGCGATGCCGCTCTACCTGGCCCTGGGCTTCGTGCCGGCCCTGTTCGGCTTCGCCATCGGCCTGCTCGCCCAGGGGCTGCTGTTTTCACCGGCCGATCTCGTGCACCTCGGCGTGAACACCCTATCCCTCGGCGTGCCGCTGGTGCTGGTGCATGCCACCCTCGGCAAGCGCCTGCAGGCGGCCCGGGCGCGGCTCGATCTGCGCGGCATCCTCAAGCTCGACGCCGCGTTTTATAGCGGGGTGACGCTGATGGTCGGCTTCTGGCTGGCCATCGGCGAGGTGGCCACGCCGCTGTCCGCCTGGCTGGCGTTTGCCTCGTCCTACGCCGCCATCGTGGCCGTCGAGCCGCTGATCACGCTGCTGCTGGTCTCCGCCATCGCCCGCCGGCAGCACAGCGCCGCCGTGCGCTTGTGCTTCCAGCCCCAGGCGGTCTGAGCGATGGCCGGCAAGGTCTGGTTCGTGGGTGCCGGCCCGGGCGACCCCGAGCTGCTCACCGTGAAAGGGCGCCGTCTGCTCGAAGGGGCAGGCGCGATCCTGTTCGCCGGCTCGCTGGTGGATCGGGCGGCCACCCTGTTCGCGCCGCCCGGCTGCGTCATCCGCGACTCGAAGGACATGACGCTGGAAGAGATGAGCGCCTGGCTCGTCGAACAGAGCACCCGCCACGCCTGCGTGGTGCGCCTGCAGACCGGCGACCCCGGCCTGTACGGCGCGCTGATCGAGATGAGCCGCCCGCTCAGCGCCGCCGGCATCGAGTGGGCGGTGGTGCCGGGCGTCTCGTCGGCCTTCGCGTCGGCGGCTGCCGCCGGCGAGACCCTGACCCTGCCGGAAGTCACCCAGACGGTGATCCTCACCCGCGTGGCCGGGCGCACGCCTATGCCACCGGGCGAGGACCTCGCCGCCCTTGCCGCCCACCGCACGACCCTGTGCATCTTTTTGTCGATCACCCTGCTGCATGAAGTCCAGCGCGCCCTGCGGGCTGCCGGCTGGGGCGAGGAGGCGCCGATCCTGGTCGTCCAGAAGGCCAGCTGGCCCGCCGAGGAGAAGATCGTCCGCGGCACCCTCGCCGACATCAAGCAGCGCTGCCAGGCCGAGAAAATCGCCAGCCAGGCCATGATCATCGCCAGCCCCGCCCTGGGCGCCGCCGACTGGCCCACCCTCGCCCGCTCCAGGCTCTACGACCCCGCCTTCACGCACCGTTTCCGCAAGGCCACGGCGCCCTCCCCGGAGAACCCCGCATGAACGACACCGCCATCCTGCTGGTGGGCCACGGCTCCCGCAACCGCGACGGCAACGCCGAGATCCTCCACTTCGCCGCCCAGTGGCGCGAGCGCCACCCCGCCTGGCGCATCGAGACCTGCTTCATCGAGCACGCCGAGGTGCTGCTCGACGCCGGCCTCGACCGCGCCGCCCAAGGTGCCCGCCGCGTGCTGGCGATCCCCTTCATTCTCAACGCCGCCGGCCACGTGAAGATGGAGCTGCCCGCCGCCATCGAGGCCGCCCGCGCCCGCCACCCGGGGGTGAGCTTCGCCTGCGCCCGCCACCTGGGCATGGGCCGCGAGATCCTGAAGGTGCTGCAGGGCCAGCTCGACCGCCTGATGCAGGCCCTCGCCATGCCCGACCCGCAGACCACCGGCGTGATCCTGCTCGGCCGTGGCTCGTCCGACGCCGGCGCCAACGGCGAGCTGGCCAAGATGGCCCGCTGGCTGTTCGAGGACAACGACTTCGAGCTGGTGGACCTGGCCTTCACCGGCGTCACCTGGCCGCGGCTCGAGAGCGTCGTCCAGCGCCACGCGCGCCTCGGCATGACCCAGCTCGCCATCGTGCCGGTGTACCTGTTCACCGGCGTGCTGATGGAGCGCATCAAGGCCCAGGTGGCCCGCCTGCGCGGCCAGTACCCGCAGATCGCCTTCGCGCTGGGCAGCCACTTCGGCTTCGACAAGGGCGTCTTCGAACTTCTCGACGGCAAGGCTGCCGGCCTCGAGCTGCCCGAAGGCGGGCTGCTCGAATGCGACGGCTGCAAGTACCGCCAGGCCGCCGAAGCCGAGCACCTGCACGACCACAGCCACACCCACGTCATGCACCACGACCACGGCCATCACCACCACGGGCATGACCACCCCGCCCATGCCTGAGCCCGCCATGCACCCCAACATCGTCACCGAACAGCTCACCGCCGCCGGCCGGGCCATCGAGCACGACTCCTTCGCCGTCATTGACGCCGAAGCCGGCCCCCACGCCTACCACCCCGACGAATGGCCGCTGGTGCGGCGGATGATCCACGCCAACGCCGACTTCGAGTTCAACGGCCTCACCGCCTTCCACCCTCGGGCCATGCAGGCCGGCCTCGCGCGCATCCTGGCCGGCGGCACGCCGGTGGTGGCCGACGTGGAGATGATCTGCGTCGGGCTGTCGAAGCCTCGCCTCGCGCACTTCGGCATCACCACCCACCAGTTCATCTCCGACCCCGACGTGATCGACGCCGCCCGCCGCGACGACACCACCCGCGCCGTGCAGGCCATGCGCAAGGCCCACCGGCTCGGCCTGCTGGAGGGCGCCATCGTCGGCATCGGCAACGCCCCCACCGCGCTGATCGAGCTCATCCGCCTGATCCGCGAAGAGGGCGCACGGCCGGCGCTGGTGATCGGGATGCCGGTCGGTTTCGTGTCGGCGGCCGAATCGAAGGCACTGCTGATGACCCTCGACGACGTGCCGTGGGTCGCCATCCACGGGCGCAAGGGCGGCTCGACCCTGGTCGTCGCGGCACTCCACGCCCTCCTCGGCCTCGCCGAGGCCCACCAGCTCGGCACGGCCTGAGTCCACGATGAGCGCCCACGCCCTCCCCGAAAAAGTCCGCAAGGGCGACCCCAAGCGGGATCGCGGCAGCCGCACGGGCTTCTCCACCGGGGCCAACTCCGCCGCCGCCGCGGCCGCCGCCACCCTCGGGCTGGTCCACGGCCAGGTGCCCGACTTCATCGACTGCGTGCTGCCCAACACCCAGCGGGTACGCTTCGCCATCACCGACGGGTGGACCGACGGCCGGCGCGCCCGCGCCGTCAGCATCAAGGACGCCGGCGACGACCCCGACGCCACCAACGGCGCCCACCTCACCGCCGAGGTCGAGCGCCTTCCCGGCGCCGCCGGGCGCATCGAGCTGCGCGGCGGACCGGGGGTGGGAGTGGTCACCAAGCCGGGGCTCGGCCTGGAGGTCGGCGGCCCGGCCATCAACCCGGTGCCCCGCCGCAACATCCACGCCAACGTGGAAGCCGCCGGCCAGCCCATCCTTGAAGCCGGCGACGGCATCGCGGTGACCCTCTCGGTGCCCGGCGGCGACGAGATGGCCAAGAAAACCCTCAACGCCCGCCTCGGCATCGTCGGCGGCATCTCCATCCTGGGCACCACCGGCATCGTCCGCCCCTACTCCACCGCGGCCTTCCGGGCCAGCGTGGTGCAGGCAGTGGACGTGGCCGCCAACCAGGGGCAGCGCACGGTGGTGTTCACCACCGGCGGGCGCACCGAAAAATGCGCCATGCGCTGCTTTCCGGCCCTCGACGAAGCCTGCTTCGTGCAGATGGGCGACTTCGTCAAGGCCGCCTTCCAGACCGCGGTGAAGCAAGGCATGCAGCACATCGTCGTCGGTGCGATGGTAGGCAAGCTCACCAAGATCGCCCAGGGCCTGTCGGTCACCCACGCCTGGCGTGAAGAGGTGGACCGGGCGCTGATCGCCGAGGCCGCCGCCGAAGTGGGCGCCCCGCCCGACCTGGTGGCCGAGATCCGCGCCGCCGAAACCGCCCGCTTCGCCGCCGAGCGCCTGGCCGAACTGGATCTGGCGGTGGCCTTCCACCGGGCCCTGGCCGAGCGCGCCATCCGCAGCCTGCGCCAGCGCTATCCCGGCCCCCACCGCCTCACCGTGCTCGCCTGCAATTTCGAAGGCGTGCCCATCGTCACCGTGGAAGAACATGAACTCACCTGACCCCTGCGCCCTCATCGGCATCCTCGACGACGGCCACGCCGGCCTGGGCGACGCCGCCCGGCGCCGCGTCGCCGCCGCCGACCTCGTGATCGGTGCACGGCGCACCCTTGAACTGATCGCTCCCCAGCTGCCCCCCGGGACGGAACAACGGGCGATGGACGGCCAGCTCGGCCAGGTTGCCGAATGGGCCCGCGCGGCGCAACGCACCGGCCGGCGGGTCGCCGTGCTCGCCACCGGCGACCCCCTGTGCCACGGCATCGGCAGCTTCCTGGTCGGCAAGCTCGGCGCCGACGCGATCGACGTGCTGCCGGCAGTGTCGACGCTGCAGCTCGCCTTCGCCCGCCTCAAGCTCAGCTGGCAGGCCGCGAAGATCGTCTCGGTGCACAGCGCCGACAGCGGCGAATGGGCCCCCGGCGCCACGCCCGGCCACAGCCTCTACCCCCTCGTCCAGGCCGCCGCCGGGCACGCGCTGATCGGCGCCTTCACCAGCCCCGCCAACAGCCCCGACCGCATCGCCCGGGCGCTGATCTGCGCCGGCCACGGCGACGACTTCCGCCTCTCGGTGGCGGCCCGCCTCGGCCTGCCCGACGAGCGCGTGATCGCCGAGCTGCCGCTGGCCGAGGCCGCCGCGCGTAGCTTCCCGGCCCCCAACATCGTCGTGCTGAACCGCGTCACGCCGCCCGAAGAGCGCGCCATCTTCGGCTTCGACGACACCGACTTCGTGCAGCGCGCCCCCGAGAAAGGCCTCATCACCAAGCAGGAGGCCCGCGCCCTGTCGCTGGCCAAGTTGCGCCTGCGGCCCGACAGCCTGGTGTGGGACATCGGCGCGGGCTCCGGCTCGGTGGGCCTCGAAGCCGCCCGGCTGGCCCGCCACGGCCACGTCTGGGCCATCGAGAAGAACGCCGGTGACGCCGCCAACGCCCGCGACAACGCCCGCCGCCTGCGCGCCAGCAATTACACCCTGTGCGAGGGCCGGGCCCCCGACGGCCTCGACGCCTGGCCCGACCCCGACGCCGTGTTCATCGGCGGCTCCGGCGGCGAGCTGGGCGGGCTGATCCGCCTCGCCCTCGCCCGGCTGCGCCCCGGCGGCCGGCTGGTGATGAACTTCGTGACCCTCGAAAACCTCGCCACCGCCACCGCCGCCCTGGCCGAGACGGGCGCCGCCTGGGACGTCGTCCAGCTCCAGGCCTCCCGCAGCCAGCCCATCCTCGACATGCACCGCCTCGCCGCCCACAACCCGGTGTGGGTCGTGTCGGCCGACAAGGACACCCCATGAACCCTCGCAAACCCGGCCGCCTGATCGGCGCCTCCCTCGGCCCCGGTGACCCGGCGCTCATCACCCGCCGCGCCTGGGCCGCCCTCGGCTCCGGCGCCCGCTGGGCCTACCCGGTCAAAAAGGCCGAGGAATCGTCCTACGCCCTGGGCATCGTCCGGCGCGGCGGCCTCGAAGTGCCCGCCGACGCCGAGGGGCTGGTCTTCCCGATGACCCGCGATGCGGCCGCCCTCGCCAAGGCCTGGGCGCGGGCAGCCACCCGCAGTGTCGAGCTCCTGCGCGAGGGCCGCGACCTGGTCTTCCTGGTCGAGGGCGACGCCTCCACCTTCTCCACCTTCGGCCACCTGGCGCGGGTGGTGCGCGCGCTGGCGCCGGAGGTCGAGGTGGAGACGATCCCCGGCGTGTCGTCCTTCGCCGCCGCCGCGGCTGCCACCGGCCTCACGCTGGCCGAGGAGGACGAGACCTTCGCCGTCGTCCCCGCCGCCTACGGCGTACCGGTCATCGAGCGCCTCCTCGACGAGTTCGACACCCTCGTGCTGCTCAAGGTCAAGCCGCTGCTCGACGAGGTGCTCGCGCTGCTCGCCCGGCGCGACCTGCTCGCCACCAGCTGCTTCATCGAGAAGGTCGGCGCGCCGGATGAACGCGTCGTCCGCGACGTGGCCCGGCTCGCCGGCGAGAAGGTCAACTACCTCTCGCTGCTCCTCGTCCAGAACCCCAAGCGGGTGCGCGGCGAACTGCGCCGCGGCTGCCGCAAACGCGCTGAACCCTCCACCGCCTGACTCCACCGCCAAGCCATGAGCCAACACCTGCCCTTCCCCGCCGAGCGCATCGCCGTCGTCTCCATCACCCGCCACGGCATCGCGCTGGCCGGCCACGTCGTCGCCGCGCTGCCCGGCGCCCGGCTGTTCGCCCCCGAGAAGTTTGCCGCCGAGGCCAACGCGGCCGCCCCCGGGGCCGCCGCCTGCTACGCCGGCAAGACCGCCGAGCAGATCCCCATCCTGTTCTCCAACTTCGACGGCATCGTCGCCATCGTGTCCCTCGGCGCGATGGTCCGGCTGGTCGCGCCCCACCTGGGCAGGAAGGAGTCCGACCCCGGCGTGGTCGTCATCGACGAGGCCGGGCGCTTCGTGATCCCCATGCTCTCCGGCCACCTGGGCGGCGCCAACGCGCTGGCCGGGAAGATCGCCGCGGCACTGGACGCCACCGCGGTGCTGACCACCGCCTCCGACGCCCGCCAGACCCTGGCCGTGGACCTCCTCGGGCGCGAGCTGGGCTGGGCCTTCGAGGCCAGCCACGACGAGATCGTCCGCGCCAGCGCGGCGATGGTGAACGACGAGCCGGTGGCCTTGGTGCAGGAGGCGGGCAGCCCGGACTGGTGGCGCGGCCACGCCAACGGCCGCAGCGGCCCGCTGCCGGCCAACCTGCACCCCTTCGGCCGCCTCGAGGACGTGGACATCGCCCGCTTCGGCGCCGTGCTGTGGGTCAGCCACCGGGAGCTTCCCGCCGAACTCGCCCCGGGGCTCGCCGGCAAGCGCGTCATCTACCGGCCGCCGGTGGCGGCATGAGCCGGCCCATCGCCATCGGCCTCGGCTGCGACCGCGGCACCCCGGCCGCCACCCTCGTGTGGGCGCTGGTGGAGGCCCTCAGCCGCTGCGGCGCGGCCCTCGTCGACGTGGCCGCGGTGGCCAGCATCGACCTCAAGGCCGACGAACCGGGGCTGCTCGAACTGGCCCGCTGGCAGGGCTGGACGATCCGCTTCTACCCGGCCGCCGAGCTGGCCACCGTGCCGGTGCCCCATCCGTCCGAGACCGTCCGCAAATACACCGGCACCCCATCGGTCTCGGAGGCTGCCGCGCTGCTGGCGGCGGGTGCCGGCATGGACCAGCTGATCGTCGAGAAACTCAGATACCGCGGCCCCGACGGCCGCAATGCCACCGTTTCCATCGCAAGGATTCCCACATGAGCGACACCTCAACCCTCTCCGCCGCCGGCGGCAAGATCATGCTGGTCGGCCTCGGCCCGGGCAGCCACGACCACCTCACCGCCCGCGCCCGCGCGGCCATCGCCGAAGCCGACACGGTGATCGGCTACGTCACCTACATCCGCCTGGTGGCCGAGCTGCTGGAGGGCAAGGAGGTCATCAAGAAGTCGATGACCGAGGAGCTTGACCGCGCCATCGAAGCCTTCGACCGGGCCCGCCAGGGCCGCAAGGTGGCGCTGATCTCGTCCGGCGACGCCGGCGTGTACGGCATGGCCGGGCCGACCTTCGAGGTGCTCTTCCAGGCCGGCTGGACGCCGGAGTCCGGCATCGAGGTCGAGATCATCCCCGGCGCCTCGGCCCTCAACACCTGCGCCGCGCTGGTCGGCGCGCCGCTCACCCACGACTTCTGCGCGATCTCGCTGTCGGATCTGCTCACGCCCTGGCCGACCATCGCCCGGCGGCTCGACGCGGTGGCCGCCGCCGACTTCGTGGTCGCCCTCTACAACCCGAAGAGCGGCCGGCGCACCCGGCAGATCGTCGAGGCCCGCCGGCTCTTCCTGCGCCACCGCCGGCCCGACACGCCGGTGGCCATCGTCAAGTCGGCCTATCGGCCGAAGCAGCGCATCGAGTTCACCACCCTCGAGAGGATGACCGAGTGCGACATCGGCATGCTGTCGACGGTGCTGATCGGCAACTCCAACACCTTCGTGCGCCACGGGCTGATGGTCACGCCGCGGGGCTACCGCAACAAGTACGACGTGGAAAGCGGCGCCACCCACAGCGGCGAACAGGCCGGGCGCTCCCTGTCCACCGGCCTCACCGGCTGGCTGGCCGGGCTCCACGCCAGCGGCCTCGGCGCGGCCGAGCTGGCCGCCACACATCGGCTCCCCGAAGACTACATCGCCGCCCTGCTGGCCGAGCCCTTTGACGCCGGCGCAGCCGACGACGCCGGCACCGAGGAGGCCGCCGCATGAGTGCCCCCGTCAAGCCGACGATAGGCAGCTACCGCCGCCACCTGCTGGTGTGCACCGGGCCACGTTGTGCCGCCGACGGGCAGGCCCAGGCCCTCTACGACAGCCTCGGCGCCCGCTTCAAGGCCGCTGGGCTCGATCAGGGTGCGCTCCGCGTCAAGCGCAGCCGGGTCGCCTGCTTTGCTGCCTGCAAGGGCGGCCCCATCCTGTGCGTGCAACCGGACGGCACCTGGTACTACGGCGTCACTGAAGCGGTGATGGATCGCATCATCACCGAACACCTGGTGGGCGGCGAGCCGGTGAGCGAGCACGTCTTCCATCAGGCCGGAGCCCCGAGCTGAAAGCATCAAACGCCCGGCCACCGCAGGCCCGGCGGCGCCCGTGATAGCCAAGCTTGACAGGCACTTCCGGCAGAGGCGCAAGCTTCAGCGCGTCTCCACCCGCACGCCCTCGCGCAGCCGGTCGTCGGGGTGGGCGATCACCTGCTCGCCCATCCGGGCGCCGTCGAGCAGCTCGGCCGCCACGCCGCTCTGCTGGCCGATCTTCACCCGCCGCTTCACCGCCCGCCCATCCTCGATGACGAACACCGCCCACTCGCCGCCATCGCGAAAGAGGCTGCCGACCGGGATCTGCAACACATCGGCCGCCTCCCACAGCACGAAGCGCGCCTCCACCCGGTAGGCGTCGCCGAGGCGCCGCCACTGGGCCGGCGGCGAGGTGAAGGCGACGATCACCCACACCCGCTGCTCCTCGACCCCCAGCGCCGACACCTTGGTGAAGCCGCTCGGCTCGACAACCCTCACCACGCCCTCAAGCGCGCCCTCGCCGCCCCAGCGCTCGAAGAGCACCCGGGTGCCCGGGCCGAGGCGCACCGCGTCGGCCGACAGCACGTCCACCTCGACCTCCAGCCCGCGCGGGTCGCCCACCTCGACGAGGGCCTGGCCGGCGGCCACCGGGCCTTCGCTCTTCCGGGGGATGCGCAGCACCTGCCCGGCCACCGGCGACTTGACCAGCACCGGCGCCCCGCGCCCGCCGGCCGCCGCGTAACCCAGCGCGGTGCGCGCCGCCTCCAGCTCATGCCCGGCGGTGGCCACGCCGAACTCGGCCGAACGCTGCTCGGCGGCGGCCTGGTCGGATGCCGTGCGGGCCTCATCCACGGCGGCAATCGACACATGGCCGGCCCCCCGCAGCGCCTCGGCGCGCCTGAGCGCCGTACCGGCCAGCAGCGCACCGGCCCGGGCCGCCCGCAGGCGCTGCTCGGCCGCGCCTGCTGCCGACGTGGCCGCCGCCACGCGGGCCTCGGCCGCGGCCCGGCTGCGGGCATCCAGCACCTCGGCGCGGGCCGGCTCAAGGGCCACCAGCGGCATCCCGGGCAGCACCGCGGCGCCCACGTCGAGCGCGATGCGGCGGGCGTAGCCGGCTACCGGCGCGCTCAGCACGTAGCGGTCGATCACCCGCGTGCGGCCCTCCTGCTCGAGGCTCACCCGCATCGGGCCGCGCGTCACTGCGCCCATCTCCACCAGCACCGGCCGCGGCCGGAAACCGAAATACAGGCCCACCACCAGCGCCACGACGATCAGCCCGATCAGGCCGCGGCGGCGCCATTCACCCACGTTTTTCACACGCTCACTCCGGAGTCTTCAAGACGGCGACGAGGTCCAGCCGGTCGAGCCGGCTCCGCACCGCCAGGCCCGACAGCAGCGCCGACACCAGCACCACGGTGACGGCGAAGGCATAGGTTTGCGGCGCCAGCACCACCGGCACCCGGAACAGGTCGTTCTGCATCGTACTCGCGATGTAATGGCACATCCATTGGCCGGCGACGAGGCCCAGCGGGATCGCCGCGAGGGTCAGCACCGCCAGCTCGCCGAGCAGGATGTAGGCGATCTCGCCGCGGGTGAAGCCCAGCACCCTCAGGCTGGCCAGCTCGCGGCCGCGCTCGGTGAGGGCGATGCGGGCGCTGTTATAGATGACGCCGAAGGCGATCACCACCGCGAACACCGTCGCCACGTAGGTGAAGAACAGCATGGTCTCGTCCATCACCCGGTTGAAGGCGCGGATCTCCTGCACCCGCTCGGCCACCCCGGCCACCCGCGGGATGCCCTTGAAGCGCTCGAACAGCCCGGCCAGCTGGGCCCGGTCCACGCCCAGCCAGGCCCCCGAGATCGTCGGCCCCTCGCGCAGGAAGGCGTTGAGCGCGGCGAGGTCCATGTAGGCCGAGACGCCCAGGTACTCCTTCACCAGCCCCGCCACCACCACCTCACGCCGCGGGCGGGCGCCGTCGAGCACCTCGACGGTGATGCGGTCGCCAGCCTTCACGCCGAGGATCTTGCCCAGGTGGTCGGTGAGCAGCAGCCCCTCGGCCGGCAGCGCCACCGGGCGCAGGTCGGCGTCGAGCAGGCGTTGCAGCTCACCCCCCGATTCGAGGCCGCGGATGGACGTGCGGTATTCCAGGTGGCCGCTCTTGAGGCGCACCGGCACCGCGCGGAACACCTCGACCCGCTGGATGCCCGGCAGCGCGGCCAGGTCGAAGCGGGCCCGGTAGGCGGTGGGGTCGGTGAAGCTGAGCGACAAGTCCTCACGCTGGGACATGCCGAACTGCACGTTGATCATGTAGCCCACCGTGTCGCGCTGGAACAGACCGGTGAGGATGATCCCGCAGCCCAGCGCGATGCCCACCACCGCCAGCGCCGACTTGAGCGGACGGCGGGCCACATTGCGCACGATCATGCGCGTCGGCTGCGACATCCAGCGCTTCAGGCCGAGCCGCTCGGGCAGCGTCTCGCGGTAGCGGGCCGGCGGCTCGGGGCGCATCGCCTGGGCCGGCTGCAGGCGGGCCACCCGCGCCACCGCCGCCCACGCCCCGGCGCCTGCCGCCAGCAGGCTGACCCCGGCCGCCTGCACCACGATGAGCGGTTCCAGCGTGTAGCGCAGCCACGGGAAATGATAGAAATCCATGTACAGCCCGGCCAGCAGCCCGCCCAGCCAGTGGCCCAGCCCGACACCGGCCACGATGCCGGCGGCGGCGATCGCCGCGACCAGCTTGAGGTAATGCGCCAGGATCGCCCCGTTGCCGTAGCCGAAGGCCTTGAGGGTGGCCACCTGCTCGCGCTGCATCGTCACCAGCCGGCCGATCACCACGTTGAGCAGGTAGGCCGCCACCGCCAGGAACATCGCCGGGAACAGCCGCGCCAGGGTGCCCAGCTGCTGCAGCTCCTCGCTTAAAAAGCGGTGGGAGCGCTGGTCCTTGCGCGCATAGGCGCCGAGGCCGCCGTAGCGCTCGAGCAGGCCGTCCACGCCGGCCATCACCGCCGCCGCGCTGGCCCCGGGGGCGAGGCCGATGGCCAGGTCGTTGAAGGCGCCCTCCAGGTCGTAGGCCTGGCCCAGCGCCCGGCGCTCCATCCACATCACGCCGTAGCGCTTGCTGTCGGGAAAGGCCGAGCCCGGCCGCATCTGCTGGATGAATTCGGGCGACAGGGCCGTGCCCGCCACCGTAAGGGCCTGGCGCCGGCCGTTGAGGATCACATGGAAGCGCCCGCCCGGGTGCAGCCCGTGCGCCTCGGCGAAGGGCGTGCTGACCACCACCTCGTCGGCCCGCTCGGGCGCCGGCAAACGCCCCTCGCGCAGATGCAGCGCATTGAGCCCGCCGGGCGCCGGCAGCGAGACCATCAGCGCATTCACCGGCTCGCCAAAATCCGGCATGTCGACCCGCAGCGGGGCCACCACCCGGGTGTCGGCCCGCGCCACCCCGGGCAGCGCGGCGACGCGCTCGGCGAGGGCCTCCGGCGCCCGCTTGAGGGACACGAAGACATCCGCGAAGCGGTACTCCCGGTAGTAGCCCTGCTGGGTTTCGCGCAGCGCGTGCAGCGTGGACAGGAACATCACATGGGTGGCCACCCCGCACATCACCACCAGCGCGATCGCCACCGCCTGGCCGCGCATGTGCCACAGGTCGCGCCACAGCTTGCGGTCGAGGGCGCGCATGGCGGGCTACCAGCTGAGCCCGGCGGCGGCCTGGCGCACCGCGTTGCGCTCGATGCGCGCCACCTGCCCGTCGCCGAAATGCACCACCCGGTCGGCCATCCCGGCGATCACCGCGTTGTGGGTGATCACCACCGTGGTGGTGCCGAGCTCGCGATTAACGCGGGCGATCACCTCCAGCACCATCACCCCGGTAAGCACGTCCAGCGCGCCGGTGGGCTCGTCGCACAGCAGCACCTGGGGGCGCTTGGCCACCGCACGGGCAATCGCCACCCGCTGCTGCTCGCCCCCCGACATCTGGCTCGGGAAGTGGTCCAGCCGGTGGGCCAGGCCCACCAGCGCCAGGGCGTCCTCAGGGCGCATCGGGTCGCTCGCGATCTCGGTGACAAGGGCCACGTTCTCGCGGGCGGTGAGGCTGGGGATCAGGTTGTAAAACTGGAACACGAAGCCCACGTGCTCGCGGCGGTAGCGGGTCATCGCCGCGTCGTCGTCCACCGTCAGGTCGTGGTCGCCGTAGCGCATCGTGCCGGCGGTGGGCACGTCCAGCCCGCCGAGGATGTTGAGCAACGTGGATTTACCGCTCCCCGATGGCCCCAGCAGCACCAGGAACTCCCCCGCGTGAATGTCCAGATCGACGCCGCGCAGGGCCTCGACCCGCACCTCGCCCATCTCGTAAACCTTGGTCAGCCCCCGCGCCTCGAAGATCGGGCGGGTGGCCTGCGCCAGCTCGTTCATCGTCGTTCCATCCGCCGTTGCCACCGCCTTTGCCGTGGATGCCGTAACGATACCCGCGAACGGCCACGGCGTCGTCCCGGCCCGGCGTGGGACGACGGGAGGCCGTGTCGGGTTGCAGGGGACTCCTCCCCGGTCGGAGCCGACAGGGGTCGGGTTGAAGTGAAGTCGGGTCAGGTTGAAGCCGACACGGGTCGGGTCTGAGGAGACTCAGGTCCGGTTGGAGCAGACCTCGGTCGGGTCGAAGCCGACACGAGTCAGATTGGCGCGAACCCGGGTCAGGTCGAAGCCGACACGAGTCGGGTTGAAGCGAACTCCGGTCAGGTCGGAGCGAAGCACGAAGCCGGGCACCCGGAGCGATGCCTGTTGCACCCCACTCCCCGAAAACCGACAATACCGGGTTAGTCAATAAACCCGTTCTTTTACGTGAAACTCGAACGCATCCTTCAGGGCCAGGGCTTCGGCAGCCGGCGCCAGTGCCGCCAGCTCATCGAGCTCGGCGAAGTCCGCATCCAGGGCGAAATCGTCGACAACCCCGGCATTGATGTCGCCACCGCCGGCCTCGTCTTCGAAGTTGAGGGCGAAAGCTGGGTCTACCGCGACAAGACCTACCTCGCCCTCCACAAGCCCGCCGGCTACGAATGCTCCCACGAGCCCAAGCACCACCGGGGCGTATATTCGCTGCTGCCGCACCAGCTCGTCGAACGCAACGTGCAGAGCGTCGGGCGACTCGACGTGGACACCACCGGCCTCCTGCTGTTCTCCGACGACGGCGCCTTCATCCACAACCTGTCGTCGCCCAAGAAGCACGTCCCCAAGATCTATCGGGCCGAACTGGCCGAGCCGGCCTGCGACAAGCTGGTGCCGCGCCTCCTCGAAGGCGTGGTCCTCATCGACGAACCCCAGCCGGTGTGCGCCCTGTCGGCCCGCCTGCTGTCCCCGACCACCCTCGAAATGTCCCTTGACCTGGGCAAGTACCACGTCGTCAAGCGCATGATCGCCGCCGCCGGCAACCACGTCGCCGCCCTGCACCGCAGCGGCTTCGGCGGCCTCAGCCTCGGCGAAGGCGTGCTGGCCGGCCTGGCCGAAGGCGACTGGGTCTACCTCGAAGCGGCCGACCTCCAACAACTGCATCCTGCCGCCTGAAAGGGCCCGCCATGACCGACACCCCCCGCCGCCGCCCGCCCCTGCCGACCCGCGAAGGCACCCTCAAGATCAAGCCCCGCAGCACCGCGCCGGCCGACAGCGCTCCCGCCGCCAAACCCGGCCGCCCTGGCGATGCGCCCATCCGCAAGCGCGGCAAGGCCTCCTACCCCGACCAGGCCGACACCGCCCCGGTCCGCCGCAGCCCGCGCCCCGATGACGACCGCCCGCGTGGCTTCGGCGACCGCGGCCCGCGCCCCGACGGCGAGCGCCCGGCCCGCCCCTACGGCGACCGCCCCGAGCGCGGTGACCGTCCGCCCCGGCCGGAAGGCGATGCCCGCCCGCCGCGCCACGAGCGCAAGCAGTGGTCCGGCGAACCCCGCCCGGCCCCGGCCCCCGCCGAACCCCAGCGCGACGACGGCACCCTGCGCCTCTCCAAGCGCATGGCCGAACTCGGCCTGTGCTCCCGCCGCGAGGCCGACGAATACATCGAGAAGGGCTGGGTCCGGGTGGACGGCCGCGTCGTCAGCGAGCTGGGCGCCCGCGTCAGGCCCGAGCAGGCGATCGAGCTCGACCGCCGCGGCCAGACCGTCCAGGACCGCCGCGTCACCATCCTGCTCAACAAGCCGGTCGGCTACGTCTCCGGCCAGGCCGAGGACGGCTACGAGCCCGCCAGCGTGCTGATCACCGCCGAGAACCGCTGGGCCGAAGACCCCTCCGAGACGCGCTTCCTCAACACCCACCACCGGGGCCTGGCGCCCGCCGGCCGGCTCGACATCGACTCCATCGGCCTGCTGGTGTTCACCCAGGACGGGCGCATCGCCCGGGCGCTGATCGGCGAAGACTCCGCCATCGAGAAGGAATACCACGTGCGCGTCGAAGGCACGC
>Ga0075163_10006555_pt1 | contig 15431 bp, 8 predicted proteins | sample JI1023141ADNA_FD_71478 | JGI IMG/M metagenome (GOLD analysis project Ga0075163, IMG submission 71478) | Wastewater effluent complex algal communities from Wisconsin, to seasonally profile nutrient transformation and Carbon sequestration -... | ecosystem: Engineered > WWTP > Effluent > Algae... | reverse complement strand
AAGTAAATCGACCCTTCATGAGAATTACTCTCCACTTAGCTTTGCAACTATAGGAGGAAGCCTCAAACAAATACTTTCCAGTTTTAAGGAAGCATTGGCATTAAAACCATTCAGACAACTCTGCATTGCGACATTTTTGGTGTTCAATGCTTTTAATACCATTGCAGCATTTTCATTCTTTATCATTGTGTACCATCTTTTTGGTGGCGATGCCGGAGCAGCCGGTATCTGGCCTACCCTATTTGGATGTTTGGGCGCGCTGGGTACCACTTTTTTAGTCATTCCTATTGTTACGCGATTATCGAAAAAGTTTGGAAAAAAGAGAGCCTTTATCGCTTCCCAGGGAGTATCCATTATTGGTTATATCATGTTGTGGTTTCTCTTTATACCGGGTAAACCATACATGTTCATTTTTGCATTGCCGTTTTTTTCATTCGGTATTGGAAGTCTGTTTGTGTTGATGATGTCGATGACTGCCGATGTGATTGACATGGATGAAATAAACACAGGCTTGCGAAGAGAAGGAACGTTTGGAGCCATCTATTGGTGGATGGTAAAATTTGGTTTTGCCATCGCAGGTGGATTAAGTGGTTTAATCATGACCATTGTTGGGTTTGATTCGGGCGCAGCTACACAGCCCGAAGGTGCCATTGAAGGGTTGAGAGCTTTTTTCTCGGGCCTTCCAATTTTGGGTACACTAACGGCCATGTATGTGATGCGCAATTATGATGTTACCGAAGAACGTGCCAATGAGACTCGAGCCGAGTTGGACAAACGTGAAGCGGACAAAACAAAAAAGACATCTTCGTATTATCAAAAAGAAAAATTCTTATCACTGAACAAGATACCAGCTTTAGCAACAGATGTTGATTTTACTGCGTTATCTAATTTGGCATTGAAACAACTTTTTAGCAAAAACCTTAACAAGGGTCTTAATGGTATTTGCTTTAGTCCTTACATGGAAGGTCAGAATATTGGCGATACCTTATCGGAGGCGCAGATTCAAAGACGTATGGCTATAGTCGCACCCCATACAAAATGGGTGCGTTCGTTCTCTTGCACCGAGGGTAATGAGTTTATTCCCAAAGCGGCTCATGAAAAAGGTCTGAAAACGATGGTGGGTGCGTGGATCGACAGCAACAAAGCGAATAATGAAGATGAGATAAAGGGGTTAATAGATTTGGCCCAGAAAGGATATGTGGATATCGCTGTTGTAGGAAATGAAGTGTTGCTTCGGAATGAATTAACCAAACAGGAATTGCTGAATTACATTAGCAAGGTAAAAAAAGCGCTTCCCAATATACCGGTCGGTTATGTGGATGCATACTTTCAGTTCAAGGAGCACGCGGATCTGGTAGATGCTTGTGATATAGTTTTAGCCAACTGCTATCCGTTCTGGGAAGGGTGCCGAATAGATCAGGCTTCCGGTTATTTGAAACAGATGTATCTAGTTGCGCAAGAGGCTGCGAAAGGCAAAAAGGTAATCATTACAGAAACCGGTTGGCCCGATCAGGGAACCAGTAACGCAGAGGCTCAGCCTTCGGAAGAGAATGCTATGAAATATTTTATCAATACCCAAAACTGGGCGAAGCAAGAGAACATTGAAATGTTCTATTTCTCCTCGTTCGATGAATCATGGAAAGTTCGTCACGAAGGAGATGTAGGCCAGCGTTGGGGAATATGGGATAAGAATGAAAACCTTAAATACAAGTAACTATGTCATCAAAAGCAGAAAAAATATTATCGCTGGCAGGCATTTCGTATGAAGGTGCTACGATAGAATCATTGCGTGAGTTGTTTAAAAAAGTGTTGAATTCAGGAATGCATGGCATCGGATTCAGCCCATACATTGAGGGACAAAAACCAGGTGATATCATCACTGAAAAGCAGATAAGAAGGAGGATGGAAATCATCCAGCCCTATACGAAATGGGTTCGATCATTCTCGTGCACAGAAGGCAATGAATTGATTCCAAAAATTGCGAAAGAGTATGGCATAAAAACGTTAGTCGGTGCATGGTTAGGCAATGACGATAAGATCAATCAGCAGGAAGTTGAAAATCTGATCAAGATTTCAAAAGAAGGATATGTTGATATAGCCGCAGTTGGAAATGAAGTGATGCTACGCGGTGATTTGACAGAAGACGAGTTAATCGCCTTCATCAACCGCGTGAAGCATGCTATTCCCGGTATTCCTGTTGGTTATGTGGATGCGTATTTTGAATTCGATGTAAAGCCCAGAATAACCGAGGCCTGCGATGTCGTTCTTGCAAATTGCTACCCCTATTGGGAAGGGTGTCACATCGATTATTCATTGTTATACATGAAGGAAATGTATAACAGGGCTATACGTGCCGCCAAGGGAAAACCGGTTATTATCAGCGAAACAGGTTGGCCGAGTCAAGGCACGAATTTTGGTGCCGCTATGCCATCTGATGAAAATTTCATCAAGTACTTCATCAATACACAGAAGTGGTCGAAAGAAGACAATATTGAGATTTTCTATTTTTCATCCTTTGATGAGTCGTGGAAAGTGGGTGCTGAAGGCGATGTAGGTGCCTATTGGGGGCTGTGGGATAAAGATGAAAAACTTAAATATTGATTGATTGGAAAATTTAAGTTGATGAGTGTCTTGGCATGATACTGTAAAATAATGTGTTACGGGTCTGGCAACCCGCAACAATTAAAAGAAAAATACCTGAGTTGGCAGCACTCTCCCACCGCTCCAATCATTCACTTCCAAACTAAGACCATACATATCCTACAAAAATGAAACATATATATTATTTTCACGTTTATAGAACTAATCAAATAAAACTATGAAAGGTAATTACCTCGGTGAATTAGAAGAGCTAATCTTGTTGACCGTTGGTATTCTGCATCCCAATGCCTATGGTGTGGCAGTGATGGATGAACTTGATGTCAGAGCTGGCAGAAGCCTGAATATTAGTGCTGTGCATTCAGTATTAACACGCTTGGAAGGTAAAGGATTTCTGAAATCCAAAATGAGTGACCCAACCGAAGAACGCGGTGGAAGAAGAAAAAGAATCTTCCTGCTTACCGGTGCTGGCAAGCGAGCCCTTGAAGAAGCTCAAGTGTTACGCACGGAGATGTATAATAGAATTCCCCGGGTAGCGCTTCAAGTTATTGGAGTTGGCAGTAAGTAGCCGGAAATTCTGCTTATTGAAGAGTGCCACTGCCTATTTTATTAACAAATAGATCAATGGAAAATAAAAGCAAGAGATATCCACCGCGCTGGGCCAACCGCTTCCTCGAATGGTATTGCAATCCGCCTTTGCTCGATGAAATACAGGGCGATGCGTTTGAGCTCTACTATCGCGAGGCGAAGATGAGCAAACGTAAAGCCGACTTAAAATTTATTTGGAATGTGTTTCGGTTTTTACGCTGGCGAAACATCCGCAAACAGAAACCACACTACATTAACTATTCAACAGGTATGCTTCAAAACATTTTCAAAGTTGCAGTGCGCAACTTCTTTCGTCAACCAGGTCATTCGCTGCTTAATGTGATGGGGTTGGCTGTAAGTTTCCTGGCCGCCTTCCTGATTGGCTTGTGGGTTTTTCATGAGACTTCATACGATAGATTCCACTACGACCCAGAGAAAATCTTTAAAGTGATGAGCCATGTGGATGGCAATGGAGCCATCGAAACCTACCCTGCCGCACGGGCGAACATCAATCTCACTACAATATCCGATGTCACAGAAAAAGCAGTAGTTATTTCCGGAACCCGTTGGCCAAACGAATTATGTTTTCGCCCCGATGGCAAGACGAACGAATGCATTTACCTGTTCGGGATCTTTGCGGAACAACCATTCTTTTCCATATTCAACTTTCCGATTATTAAAGGCAATAAGAATCCGCTTGCTAATCCTACCAATATTGCCATCTCCGAAAGCATGGCGGTAAAACTTTATGGCGATACCGATCCTTTGGGCAAGACACTTAAAATCGATGACCATTTTCCGGTAACCATCGCCTCTATATTTAAGGATGTGCCCTCCAACTCATCGCTGCAGTTTGAATTTGTGGTACCCACTCAGGTATTCGCTCGTATGCGTGGACTCTCCGATGATTATTTCAGCAAAGATTTTCAAACAGTTTATTTCAAGACCAGCACAGACATCATGTCTGAAGCCTTGACCGCCAAACTTAACAATCCATCCATTCTCACCGAAGACCTTAAGAAAGACAAAGTGAGCTATAGCGCATTCCCGTTTGTAAATGAGCGCCTGCGCGGTGAGTTCACCAATGGTAAAAACTCCGGTGGCCGCATACAGTATGTTAACTTGTTTGTGTTGATAGCGGTGTTGGTTGTGGCAATGGCTGTTATTAACTTTATTAATCTTAGCACTGCCCGCGCGTCCAACCGTTCAAAAGAAATTGGAATTCGCAAAGTTATAGGCGCACAACGAAATGGAGTTGTAATGCAGTTTGTAGGTGAATCTTTTTTGGTAGTGGTCATTGCTTTGGTCATTGCCTCCTTGAGCACTCAGTTATTGCTGCCGGCTTTCAATAGTTTGATTGGAGAAACGCTCAGCGTAACCTTACTTAATCCTTCTATCCTGGTTTGGTTGGGTGCATTTGCGCTGGTTGTTGCATTGGCTGCTGGCCTTTACCCCGCCTGGGTCATGTCGGCTTTTCAGCCTGCTAAGGTGTTGAAAGGAAACACGGTTACAGCTTCCACGGGTGCCCAGCATTTGCGCAAAGTGTTGCTTGTGGTTCAGGTGAGTGTGTCGGTGGGCATTATCATTTTCACGGGTGTATTGTTTGAACAATTGTCTTTCATCCGCGAGAAAAATCTTGGACTCGATAGTCAAAATATCCTGCACATTGAGCCCACTTATAAAATCATGCAGCGATACGATGCACTTAAAGCGGAGCTGCTGACGCATCCACAAATAAAAAGTGTTACCGCCACCGCTTCCGACCCGGTTGACTTGACGGTGCAAACTACGGGCGTAAGTTGGCCAGGTATGCCCGAAGGCATGAATGCCGCTTTCAAAATATTAGGCGCGAATTATGAAGTAGGTGAAACCTTCGGCTTGCAATTGATCGATGGCCGTTTCATGGGAGCCAAACCCGGTGACACGCTCAACACAGAAGTAGTAGTCTCTGAATCTGCATTGATAAAAATGGATTTGAAAGATCCTATCGGCACACACATTAAAATTGGCGACTCGCACTGCGTAATCATCGGGATAGTAAAAGATTTTCACACAGGCAGTTTGAAGCAAGAACAGTTGCCAACAATCATCTACGCCCATCCAATATTGCAGTGCTCACGCCTCTACGTGAAGTATGAAGCCGGCACAACGCAAGAGGCAATCGCTACTATTCAAGAGACATACAAAAGATTAGAACCAGCTTTCACCATGAAATATGATTTTGTGGATGAAGCTTTTGACACCATGTACAAAACGGAAAACACGGCTTCCTCCATGCTTGTGTTCTTCACGAGCATTGCCCTATTAATTGCTGTGATTGGTGTGGTGGGGCTCGCAACCTACAACGTGCTGAAGCGCAAAAAAGAAATTGGACTCAAGCGCGTGTTTGGGGCTACCGTGTGGCAGATTCTTGGTAACCTGAGCAAAGAGTTTGTGTTGTTGATTGCCTTTGCTGCTTTACTCGCGATACCCGTGGCGTGGTATGGAGCCGGCCAATGGCTGTCGGGTTTTGCTTATCGCATCAACATGCCGTGGTGGATTTTTGTAGTCACGTTGTTTGGCATCACAATCATCACCGTGGTACTGATAACCCTGCAGGGATTAAAGACAATTCGTACAAACCCAACTGAAACCCTTCGAAGTGAATAACACAGGTAACCCTCTACCGTAGCACCAACTTGTATTGTTGCATCACCAAGAATCAAATTACTTTTTAACGTGGATGAAATTGACACTGCGGTTAGCGGATTATTGAGATTAAAATCCACCACAATATTATTGGCAGAAATTCCGCTAACCGGAATCCAGTTTTGTTGCGCAGCGAAATGGATACCCACAGTACTAATGGTATTTTCCGCCAACTCCAGGTAAAGAGACTTGAGGCTCACTAATTTTTGAATCTCGCCAGGTATCCAGTTGGTGATGTTTTGCTTGGCAAGTTTCTGCTGAACGTCATTGGGCAACTTGCTACCGTCAGGAAGTATCAGATCAAAGCGGCCCATGATGTCGGCCGAAGAAAATGTAGCCACCAACTGAACACTATTAATCTGAAAAATGGTGGCTGTTCCGCTGACTTTAAATCCAGCCGCTGCTTCCGTGACATTCACATCATTTAATACATAGTCCTGATTTTCCTGAAAAAGAGGTACCAGTAGATTTTTCATTTTGGCAACCACTTCATCGGCCGTTGACAACGTAGGGTTCGCCTTTAGATCACCGGAAACAAGGAAGCTGGACTACAAAATTACTTGGCGATGAAACTATCAAGGAAATAGTAGGTCACGCAACTTGATACAGATTGCTAACCTAGTATATCCCGCAAAGTGTTTGCACATTGAGATTTGATTACAACGGAGAAAATAAGTTTAGCTTCACTTGCTATCTCCTCACTTCTTCCCTACCCACACACTGGCGGTTTGATGTTTTCCTTTTACCACCACCTTCAGGAATTGTGCTTTGGAAGTAAATTCAAATTTCTCGACACCTGCATTTACCTTCCCTGCTCTTTTATACTCATCCGCTATGCCATCCTTAAAATGATTTGTTGTTGAAACCAAAACCTCCAACTGGCTCTTATGAAGTGATCTGTTCTTCCACGATACTAACACCTTGTTGCCTTGCTTCACTGCCTGTAGGTTCGATATATCAATGTCTCCGCTAAATGGAACACCATCCAATTCCTGAGCTACGTTATCGGGCACTACAATAGCCAGGTGTCGACACAATGTGGGCAGAATGTCAACTGCTCCCGGATTATTGTTGAACGCAGCATTCAGATTTTTTGCGTTCGTTGCAATCCAGGTAGTGCGCTCTCGGTCTGATTGACCGCCATGGTGCTTGCCATTATCAGCTGTTCTTCCATGATCAGTAGTGATGATAATGCACCAATCTTCGTTGGTGGTTTTTTCCCGTTCTTTGATGGCCGCCCAGATCTTCCCGATCTGATGATCGGCAGCAACCACGGCATCATAAAATTGCGGACTATCTCCATATCGATGTCCCATATCATCGGTAAATTCAAGGTACACCCACGACAAATCCGGACCTTGCTCGCGAATCACGCGCGTTGCTTCGTCTGTAACTGCCTCATCAATTTTTTTTATGTGTGTTGCTTCCTTGTCGTGCGGATAAGTTACTGTGTCTTTTTCCAATCCGTCAAATTTGTAATCCATTACAAGAGAACCTGCAGCAGACAGCCCCTCGCCAATAAGTTTTGTTCGATTGTCTTCCCAGGTGGAGAAGACTGCGATTTTGAGTGTTGGCTTTGTGTATCGTGCAACGCGGAAGATATTCCAGTAATTGTAGTTAGGCGCTACAATGTCATTATCCCATACGTTGTGTTTATAGCCCCAGACTCCCGTAAGTACGTTGTAATATCCAGGAGCTGAGATGGTCGGGGTTTGTGTAACATTTTCTTTATCTCCACCCTGATGGGCCCGCGTATAACCACCCGCTTGCGAGATCTCACGAATCACCGGAAGCTCAAGTTTTTCCACAACATCAGCCGGCACCCCATCGATGATAATAAAAACAGCTTTGGGCGTTTTTGGTTGCGCTACTGCTAATTGGGTTGCAAATAAAATAAGAAGGTAAAACCGTTTCATGATGTCAACATTAAATATTCACTATGGATTCAATTGCAACTATGCGTCCAACTTATGCCATGGCAGGATCGCTGATGCCTTCTTTACCCGTTTCAATTCTGCCTGCAAATTGGTGTACAAAATCAGTATTCTCAATGCTTACAGAAACATCGTACCACCCCGAGGATTTGCTGTCGACCTTGATGGTGTTGCTTTTACGGGCTGCGAGCTCAACCATTTGTTTCTGTTTTTGATAGTGATCTGTAATGGTTAACGTAATAGGGTTACTACTCAGGTTAGTCAACATCAGCTGCAACTTGCCGGTAAGTTTTCCACCGGTGAACTCATAACCACAATGTACCTCAACACCTGTATCAGGTTTGCCTTTGAATGCCCTGAAGAATCCATTGGGTCCGTAAACTTTTAAATCACAGATGTTATTTGCAAAATCATTCCAGGTATCGGTAAGTACATCGCCTGCTTTCACTGCATAGGAACGATGCGAAAACTTACCACCGCCATAAACTGAAAACGGGGCGCCTGAAGCAAGGTTTCCAAACACCTTCTTGCCTGCTTCAAATGTAATTTCAAATTGGTTGCCTCCTTTCACCTTGCCGTTAACACTTAGTTCGTAGGGCAATGCTCGCGAAACGCGCGTTCCCTTTTCCTGGCGAGGAAATATGGACGTAGCCTGCAAACGATTGGCCGTTGCAATCTCTTCATTGGTCAACGCTTTAAAACCTGAAGGTTCTTTTTTGAATTGCGCCTTGTGGATGCTCTCCACAAATTTATCATGATCTAGAAATTCCGGAAGGGGCATTTTCTCACCATGATAAGGTGTAAACACCGAAGTAAGATCTCCGCAAATGGTTCTTCGCCAATCACTGATGTTGGTTTCGCGAATTTCTTTGCCTGTTTTGTGATTCACAAATTTTTCCAGAAACTGAATAATGGAGGTATGATCAAAAACCTGCGAACATACTGCTCCCCCGCGACTCCACGGTGAAGCAACCACCAGTGGCACGCGATATCCTAATCCAATGGCACTACCTCGTGCTTCTTCAGCTGGACTGCGTTTCAAATCATCTGCCAACGTAAAGTATTCCGTTTGCGTGTCAATTCCTTTCGATACTAATCCTGTAGTTGGATCGCCCGGCACTGGCGGAACAAAGGGCGGCACATGATCGAAGTAGCCATCATTCTCATCATAACATATAATGAAGATCGTCTTCTTCCACACCTCCGGGTTTTGTGTGAGTATATCCATCGCTTCCGATACATACCAGGCACCATACCATGGTGCTCCGGGATGGTCAGAGAAATTTTCAGGAGCAATCAGCCATGATACGGCCGGAAGTTTTCCATTCTTAACATCGTCACGAAATTGAAATAACACATCCCCTTTCGGAACTTTCATTTCGCGGTCTACTCCACTATCGTGGTAAGTCAGTGTCTCGAGTTGGTGATACTCAGGATCGAGCCAGTTTGTTGTGAATGCTTTCTCATGCAGATTCTTTTCTGTCTGCGTTAGTTTATTGTAATTCTCTGGTGTGTACTTCTGCGCATCGGCAATGGAAGTTTCCAGATGCAATCGCGCGCGTTCCAGTTTCTGTTTGAGTTGGTTGTGCTCTTCCGGGTCTGCTACAAGTGACTTTAATTTTTCTTCGTTTTGGGTAATATAATTGCGCAAGTCCGCTATCTTTTTAGGAAGGTATTTCATGTATGCCGGATGAAAGCGCACTCGGTATTGCTCCATCCACTCAAGTGGGTTATCGGTGAAGTTGGCAAGCCAGGCATCTTCTTCGCCTTCAAGCCCAACCCCCACGCTGATTTCATTCTGGTAGATTCGCCACGAGACGTTATTTTCTTCCAGGCGCTCGGGAAATGTTTTCCACGCAGCCTCTACACCATAATCAGTTTCTGAGTTACGCACCCGAGCTGGTGACTTCGCATCTTCACGTATTTTTCCGGTCCATAAGTAGAGTCGGTTTGGCGTAGTGCCAGTAAGACTTGAGCAAAAGTTCTGATCGCACACGGTAAATGCATCAGCCAGAGAATAATAGAACGGCACATCTTCACGATTATAGTAGCCCAGTGTAAGCGGCATATGCTTGTATTCATTGCGGCCAGGTTGTTTGGCAATCAACCATTTGTCAAAGCGGCCATCATTGCGTGCATCTACCTGATCGGTCCAGCCATGGGGCAACGACCCCATCCACGTGGCGTTTGTGTCTTTGATGTTAAGCCGAAAGGGTGCAAAGGTTTCTCCTTTTTCATTGGTCTGCAGCCAAACCCGGTTATTGTTAGGCAGCGTAATGGCGCGCGGATCGTTGAAACCCCGCACTCCACGCAAGGCTCCATAGCAATGATCGAACGACCGGTTCTCCTGCATCAGGATCACAACGTGCTCTGCATCGCGCCATGTGGTGCCGGGCGCAGGATTAATTTCGAATGCCCGAACTATAGAAGGGAACAAACTACTCATACCCGCTGCACCGGAAAGCATGGCGGCCTTTTTGATAAACTCTCTCCGTGAATCCATTACCTGTTTTAAGTTGTAGTAAAAGTAGAAAAGCCCGGGCGGATTAAAATAAGAATAGAATGATTTAAAGAAATCATAACAAACATACAGATTACTGTTCTGAGGAAGACCTGTGTAAACCTTACATAAAGTTATTTTTTTGCCGTTTAAATTAAACGCTCATCAAATGACAAAATCAGGTTTGTTCATCCTTATTTTTGGGGTCATTTTGTTTTCGCAATAAAAAACCATAAACCATGAAAAAACTCTATCACCTTGCTCTGGTCCTGTTACTTACGGGAGCTTGTAAGCAAGCTTCGGATACGGCTACCAAACACGTAGTTGTAACAGGATTCGATTACACCAAAAAACCAGGGGATGATTTCTTTTCATTCGTTAACGGCATCTGGTACGATAGCGCCACCATCCCAGCGAGTCAAACGGGCGTAGGTGCCTATTCATTCATGAACTTCCCGCAGCGCATACGCCTGCAAGGAATTTTGGACAGTGTCGCGCAAAGCAAGAATCCGGTAGGAAGCATAGAACAAAAGGTGGGTGATTTTTATGCCTCCGGATTAGACACAGTGGCTATTAATAAACGGGGTTATGAACCGATTAAGCCTCTACTGGCACGCATCGATGCCATTACCGATGTGCCTTCGTTATTGAAAGTAGTTGCTGAAGAACAAAAAGTGGGTGATGGCTCCATCATAGGTTTTTATGTTGGCCCTGATGACAAAAAAAGTACTGTCAACATCGCCCAGTTTTATCAAACCGGAATTGGTTTGCCTGAACGAGATTATTATTTCAAAACAGATTCCTCAACACTCAAAATTCAAAATGCATATAAGAAATATCTCACCAGGTTGTTTGAATTGACAGGGGCTGCAGCGGCCGCAGAAAAGAACGCTACTGTTGCTTATGAAATTGAAAAACAACTGGCAACCTCGCACAAAACAAATATTGAGCTCAGGGACGTGAATGCTAACTACAATAAAATGGCTGTCGTTGCGCTTTCAAAAAAACACCCGAACTTAAACTGGACCACATTGATGAACGACTTGGGCGTAAAGGTTGATTCAGTTAACGTGGGGCAACCTGCTTACTATGATAAGCTGAATGCGATGTTAAAATCCGTTTCCGTCAATGATTGGAAAGTCTATTTAAAAGCCAATGCCCTTACCAATTATTCCAATTTTTTAAGCCAACCGTTTGCTGATGCGGCTTTTGAGTATACAAAAATTCTGACCGGACAAGCGGTTAAAAAATCCCGTGCAGAAGAAATGACCCAAGCGGTTGATCGCTCAATTGGACATGCCCTGGCACAGTTGTACGTAAAAAAATATTTTCCTGAGGATGCTAAAAAGCGCATGGCTGTATTGGTAGACAATCTTGAAAAAGCATTTGAGGCCCGTATCAATAAACTTGATTGGATGAGTGATTCAACCAAGACAAAAGCAAAAGAAAAACTGTATGCCTTCAATGAGAAAATCGGGTACCCGGATAAGTGGCGCGATTACTCCAACGTGGAAGTGAAACGGGATGCCTATTTTGAAAACCGCCTGTCGGCCAACAAGAATGACTACATCTACAGCATTAGTAAAGTGGGCCAACCTGTTGATAGAGCGGAATGGCTCACGACACCACCCACGGTAACTGCGTACAATAATCCTCCGCTTAATGAAATTGTCTTCCCGGCAGGTATTTTACAGCCTCCGTACTTTGATCTTTATGCCGATGATGCACTAAACTATGGTGGTATTGGTATGGTGATTGGTCATGAAATAACCCACTCGTTTGATGATCAGGGTGCGCAATATGATAAAGACGGCAATGTGAAAAACTGGTGGACAAAAGATGATTATGAAAAATTTAGAACACGAACTCAGCAGGTGATTGATCAATATAATTCGTTTACCGTGCTCGATTCATTGCATGTAAAAGGTGCCTTAACCGTTGGCGAAAATACGGCCGACATAGCCGGTGTGGCCATTGCCTATGATGCCTTTAAACTGACTGAGCAAGGACGAGATACTACGAAGATCGATGGCTTTACACCCGACCAGCGTTTCTTTATTTCGATTGCGAGAATCTGGCGTGTAAAAACAAGGGATGAGTATTTGCGCATGTATGTAAACACCAATCCACACGCACCAGCCAAGTGGCGTGTTAATGGGCCGTTGATGAACTTCACGCCTTTTTACAATGCCTTTAATGTGCAACCCGGAGATAAAATGTTTAAACCCGAAACAGAACGGATCAAGGTTTGGTAAATTCGTTATTGATATAATATAAAGCCCCGGAGTGTAGACTCACGGGGCTTTTTTTATTGCTTGCCGAATCAAACAAAACTTATTTCTTTCCCCATTTCGCCTCCATCAGTACCCAGTGGTTTGGGTCAAGTACAATATTATCAGGTTCCGATTCTACCAATAGGGTAAACTCGTTCCGCTTTTCATTAACCTGTAGTGTTTTCATTACCGGTTTCCCGGTTGATGAGTAAATAGCTACCTGCACAGGCATCTTAAATAAACTTCCATCGGACTGAACCTGTTCAAGTGTGATCTTGACTTCTTTCTTCTTGTTGTTGTATTGCCACGATCCGTTGTACTGCAACGTGCCCGGCTTGTATAACCATTGTTCAAAGAAATCTTTCAGATCCATACCAGATGCTTCTTCCATTTCTCGTCTGAAGTCAGCAGTAGTAGCGTTGGTATTGATGTACCTTTGGTAGTACGATCGGATTCCTTTCCAGAAATTTTCGGTACCCACTACACCTCGCAGCATATGTAAAATCCAGCTCCCTTTCTGGTATGTCTGCGAGCTGGTCACCTCATTCATATCCTGAAGGTTATCGTGCACTATACGGTACGCTGGATTTTTACTGTAGAATGTATTGACTCTTTTCTTACTATCGTCCAGACCAGCCAGGAAGGCATCGTATCCATAGGCATGTTCAATGAACAGCAAGGTAAAATAGGTAGCAAATCCTTCACTCAGCCAGACATCATTCCAGTCGTACTCGGTAACAGCATTGCCAAACCATTGATGCGCGATTTCGTGAATGACCACATTTCGCCAGCGCTCATTGCGGTCACCCACCACCGAAGTCTCACTGTACAATATGGCGGAAGCTGCCTCCATCCCACCACTCACACTGTTTGATTGAATGTTGGCTAATTTCTCATACGCAAAGGGACCAATGTGATCGCTATAAAATTCCAGAGCCTGTTTGGTAGGCGTTGCAAAATCATAAAATCCTGCATCGCGGTCCTGATAATACACCCAAGTTTCGATGGATTTATGATCGAATTGATCTACGTACTGAACGGCAAATCGCGCCACACCCAGTCCATACAGCCACGAGGCGATGGGAACCGATTGCTTCCAATGTGTAATCCGTTTTCCACCGGCCAACTCTGTTTCTTCCATCTTCAGCCCATTGGAAACTACTTGATAATGAGAAGGCGCAGTTACTATAAACTCGCAGGTTGCTTTGTCGTATGGATGGTCAACAATGGGCAGCCAGTTTCTTCCTTTATCAGGCCAGTTGTCGCTGAAGTAGGTACGGTCACCATATTTATTGTTTGCAATCTTAAGCCCGGTGGCGGGCACACCGAAGTAGGTAATCGAATACGTGCTCCGCTGGTTCTGCTGAGAGGGTGCTGGTAATTTGATATTTAACTCCCCGCCCTCATGTGTAAAGGGTAGCGCTTTACCTTCATAAACCACACTGCTGACCGCCATGCCTTTGTTTCCCAAAGTAGCGGATGTTTTCACGAGATCAAGGCGCAGGAACTCCACCCCCTCGCCTACGTATCGTACATCAATCAGGGTTTCGGCTTTTATCGCATCTGTATTGTCGGAGAGTTCAATGCGAAAGATATAATTCAAAATATCAACTTTCGGGTTCTTTGGATACCTATCGGCCATTGACAATGCCGGGATCAACAGAAACATCAACGCTGGAAAAAGTTTGTTCATAGAGATGCGCTTCATGGTATGGTAAGGTATGTAATGAATTATTTCTTCAGGGGCAAAGCGGTGGCAGGACGAAATTCAATCAATCCTTTTTCCTTAATGATCGCTTCTACCTCTTCGAGGCGGGAAGGCACAAACGCGCTGAGATTTTCTACACCATCATCCGTGACCAGGGCCATGTCTTCAATACGGATGTACAATCGTTCTTCATGAATCCAGATCATGGGATCTATGGTAAAGATCATGCCCGGTTGCAGTGGTATACCATGCACGCGTCCCACATCGTGCACGGCCATACCCACGGGATGTTGAAAGTGTCCGCGGAATTTTAATCCTTCTTCCACTGCCTTCAGGTGCGCAGGCTTCACAAACTTTTTGCCAACGAGGTATTGGTTCATATCGGCCGCAGCCTTATCGAGCACTTCACTAGAAGTGACCCCCGGTTTGATGTATTTGAAAAGTGCATCGCGGTATGCTACGATGAAATTGTAAAGTTCCTTCTGTTCGTTGGTAAACTTTCCATTCACAGGCCAGATGCGTGTAACATCGCTGGTGTAATAGTGATAGTCAGGGGCATAATCCATCAGCACCAGGTCACCGTCTTTCAACACCTCGGATTTATGAAAGTAATGTCCCATATAGGCATTGGTGCCCCCGCCTATGATAGAGGCATAGCCATCGCCCCTGGCCCCGTGAAGATGAAAGTGGTACTTGGCAGCAGCATCCAGCTGGTATTCATATACGCCAGGTTGAGTTGATCGCATTGCTTCTATAATTCCCAGTCCGGCAATCTGCGTGGCATTACGAATCAGTTCAATTTCTTTGTTGCTTTTTATAATACGCATGGCATCCAAAATGGGTGACAGATCGCGGATCTCAAATTGTGGAACCCGCTCTTTTAATTTTTGAATGAACAAAGCCTCCCTTGCAGGCTGACCATCCCATGGATCAGCCGATACACGGGCTTGAGCGTAGAGCAGTTCATCACGACTGTCATTTCCATTTTCTGCCGGACTGAATTCTGTATACAGCAGTGGTGCGGGCGGGCGGATCAAACCGGTACCGATCAGATCGGCCGACAAAAATTCAATGCTCTTCACATGTTCTACTCCTACGAGTTGCTTTACGAGTTCATTGTCTTCAGACGATAGTACTTTTCC
>Ga0075163_10006554_pt1 | contig 15431 bp, 7 predicted proteins | sample JI1023141ADNA_FD_71478 | JGI IMG/M metagenome (GOLD analysis project Ga0075163, IMG submission 71478) | Wastewater effluent complex algal communities from Wisconsin, to seasonally profile nutrient transformation and Carbon sequestration -... | ecosystem: Engineered > WWTP > Effluent > Algae... | reverse complement strand
GCCCGATGATTTTGTGATGAAGAGTGTACTCAACCGCAACAACAATAAAATATTCATCATACAGAACGTTGATAAAAAAATTCCGTTGGAAACGATTGCGAAAAGCAAAGACCTCCGCATCGATGAACTGCTCGAAGAAATGGAAACCATTGTTGCCAGCGGAACAAAACTCAACCTCAACTATGCCATCAACGATATGGTAGATGAATATGAACAGGAAGAGATCATCGACTATTTCAAAAGCTGCGAAACATCTTCATTGCAGATTGCACAGGAAGAACTGGCCGATAGTAATTTCAACTGGGAGCAACTAAAGCTGATGCGGATTAAGTTTTTGTGTGAGTTTGGGAATTAAGGCTGGTTGCTGTTACTGGTTGCAGGAAGTTCTTTTTGGCTTTTTACTTTTAAATTTTGACTTGCGTAAGTTGGTGACAGTTGCTGGTTGCTGGTTGTTCTTTTTGACTTTATATTTTTTAATTTTTGACTTTCATAAGTTGGTAGCTGTTGCTGGTTGCTGGAAATTCTTTTTGACTTTTTACTTTTGATTTTAACTTTCATAAGTCGGCTACAGTTGCTGGTTACTGGAAATTCTTTTTGACTTTTTACTTTTGATTTTTGACTTGCATAAGTTGGTTGCTGTTACTGGTTACAGGCTTTTGCGCCCTTTGCCTCCTTGTCCCTTTGCGTGAAACCTCTTAACTTTTGATTTTTAACTTTTGACTTTCCCCATTTAGTAACAACACATGTTACTAACAAGCTTATATTTGTTTACCAAAGCCTTACTTCAACTCTCTATACACTCATTACAACCAAAAAATAATTTATTATGTCAATTGCAAAAGCTTATGCGGCTTCATCTGCAAGTTCTGCACTCGCACCTATGGATATCAATCGCCGTGAGGTTGGTCCGCATGATGTACAGATTGAAATCCTGTACTCAGGTATCTGTCACTCCGATATTCACCAGGCCCGCAACGAATGGGGAAATTCCATTTTTCCGATGGTGCCTGGTCATGAAATCGTTGGTCGGGTAACCGCAACCGGTAGTCATGTAAAATCATTTAAAGTAGGCGAGCTTGCTGGTGTAGGCTGCCTGGTGGATTCCTGCCGCACCTGTTCACAATGCGCAGCAGGTGACGAACAGTTCTGTGAAAACGGAATGGTAGGTACTTATAACAGTGTTGGCAAAGATGGTCAGCCTACCTATGGCGGATACTCTACAAGCATTGTAGTGGATGAAAAATATACCCTGCATGTCCCTGAATCATTGGATTTGAAAGGTGTGGCACCATTGCTTTGTGCCGGCATCACTACCTATTCCCCTTTGCGTCACTGGAAGGTGGGCAAAGGCGATAAAGTGGCGGTAGTAGGTTTGGGTGGACTGGGTCATATGGCAGTAAAACTCGCTGCCGCGATGGGCGCAGAAGTAACGGTGATCAGTACTTCCGATAACAAAGAAGCAGATGCCAAACGCCTGGGCGCTGTAAATTTCGTGAACAGCAAAAAAGAAGAAAGCATTCAGAAAGTAACCGGAACCTTTAATTTCATCATCAATACCGTATCAGCCCCGAACAGTTATGATATGTACCTTTCATTATTAAGAACCAATGGTACCATGGTATTGGTAGGCGCTCCACCAACACCCTCAGCTGTAACGGGTTTTAACCTGATCATGCAACGCCGCAGTCTGGCCGGTTCGCTCATCGGTGGAATCAGGGAAACACAGGAGATGCTTGATTTCTGTGCCGAACACAATATCACCAGCGATGTAGAAATCATTTCTATGAACCAGGTAAATGAAGCTTATGAAAGGGTACTGAAATCAGATGTGAAATACCGCTTCGTGATTGATATGGCTTCTTTAAAATCTTAAGTTGGGTTTTCGAACAGGCGGAAAGGTTAGTATATTAGTACACAATATAAATCATGCCTATGCGCAACTATATTCTAGCGGTGCTTTGCCTGCTTTCCGCCTGTTCACAACCTGCTAAACAAACTGCTTCTTCGGGTTTTCCTGAAAATATAACCTGGATAGATCTCACCCATGCATTCGACAGCAGCACTTTGTACTGGCCGAATAATACCAAACCTTTCCTGCACAGTACCGATGCAGAAGGATTCACTGAAAAAGGATATTACTACTCTTCTTATTCCATCTGTACGCCCGAACACGGCGGCACACACCTGGATGCGCCCATACATTTTGCAGCCGGTAAATTAACGGCCGATAAAATCCCCATCAGCAGTTTAACGGGTAATGCCATTGTGATTGATATTTCCAAAAAGGCCCTTGCCAACCGTGACTACCGGTTAAGCATAGATGATTGTGAGGCATGGGAAAAAGATAACGGAACAATACCGGATCAATGCATAGTGTTGATCAGAACGGGATATGGAAAATTCTATCCCAACCGGGAACAATATTTCGGAACGGCAAAAACCGGCATGGAAGCATTGCCTGAATTGCATTTCCCGGGTATAGATCCATCCGCAGCAGACTGGTTGGTGAAAAAACGCAAGGTAAAAGCGGTGGGACTGGACACCCCTAGTCTGGATTATGGCCAGTCCACTGATTTCAAAACGCACCAGGTTTTGATGGGCAGCAATGTTCCCGGATTTGAAAACCTGGCCCAACTCGACCAATTACCGCTAAAAGATATCTATGTAGTGGCATTACCGATGAAGATCAGGGGTGGCAGCGGTGGACCGTTGAGGATAATAGCGGGAGTGATGCCTGCCGGGACTGAGTAGCAGCGCATTTTTTAGAAAATTTCTATTGATAATCCACCATTTCTGCACAAAACCTGTATATTTGCACCCCACATTAAAGCAGAAATGCCGAAATAGGGATAATGGTGCGGTAGCTCAGTCGGTAGAGCAAAGGACTGAAAATCCTTGTGTCGCCGGTTCGATCCCGGCCCACACCACGAAGAAAAGTAAAAATGCTTTGTAACATAATAAGTTACGAAGCATTTTTCATTTAGGGGCAATACCAGGGGCAAGTAATTGGCAAGTTTATTCCCTTTCCTTTTAGTTATCCACCATTTTTTTAATGAATTTTTCGATTTAGTGGGCATTAGGTTAACCAATATAGTTATCCGATGGGGTTCGAATTTTGGTTAACCAAATTTTGCATCAAACTGTAACTGATGAGATTAAAGCAGATATTTCGAACGTTAATCCTTAAATAAGAATTTACAGATATCAACATAGTAAAAAGTTGTCTCGCCCCGTTGATTTTACTCCAGCGTTTATTTAGATCATATTGCAGAAAAATGTTTAAATGAAGACGGTCTGCATTGAATATATCTCGCAAGATGAATTAATAAGTCAGATAAGAGCATTATTTACTGAATTCAGTACTAAGAATACTTCAATTGAAGAAGATATTCTAACTAGAAAGCAAGTGCGTGAACTGCTACAAATTTCTTTACCGACACTACATACCTGGATAAAACAAGGCAAACTGAAAGCATATAGAAAAGGGCGAAGAATATATTTTCTCAAAACTGAAATACTGGCTTCATTGGAAAAATTATCAAACCAGAAATATAAAAAAAATTAATACTCATTAAGCAATTAGAATGGATGACAAGAGTATAATATCATGTATGTATGATGGCGTTACTTTTTTCGCAAAAAATACCGAAACGCTTGCCCACATTATGAGAAATCAAGAAAAATATAATGTACATAAGAAGCTTAACACAAAAGGTGAGATTGTAGAAATATCTGGCCGCTTAAAAAATGTTGATTTTAAGACTGCTTTTAATAGCAAGGAAAGCGGAATTCAATTTGGAGGCAGCTTTCATAAGTGGAAAAATAATGGGCATAACCATGACTTGTTTACCTGGCAGGATTTCTTAATTGCAGCAAAAGAAATTTGTGAAGAGTTTCATTTAAATCCATTAAAGACAGATTTATGGAAGCTGGAGTTTGGACAAAATATACGTTCACCAGTAATTACTGCAAACAATCTTGCAAGCATCATTCCCAGAAATATTATTTATTTAAATGGAATTCCGAAGGAAACGAGTAAAAAGAAGTATTCTAATGATGGGTATAAGGCTGAAATTCAAAAAGGGCAATGCAGTTCAAAAATTTATGATAAAGGCAGACAATACAAATTACATGAATCTATACTCAGAGTCGAATCCAGTTGTAAAAGTCGGCAATTAAGAAAACTTGGCTTGTATACCTATGAGGACCTTTTTAATAGATGTAACCATGATAACTACTTTTTACATTTTAAAAAGATATTTAAAAATATTATCATTATCCAACCCGATATACTTTCACTACCTGCTTTAAGCGATTCAGATAAAATCTTTCTACTTCAATACAACAATATTGACACCTGGTTAGAACTGAAAAAGCAAAAAACGTATGTATTTAATAAGAATTTTAAAATATATCAAAGCATAATCGACAAGTATGCTTCAATAAATTATGGAAAAGTGCTATTAAGCCATATCAATAACTATCCCTTCCCTTAACTTTCAAATAAGCCATTTAAAAAAAGCGTACTTATAGTACGCTTTTTTTATTCAGCTCCCGGAAGTATACTATCAATTAAGTGATAAATAAAAAAATAGCAGTAAACAATCCTTTTTCTCCTCAGATTTTTTGTCTCTAATCATTCATAAACAATACATCACAGCACCCCCCTCCTTTATTCTAGCTCGGTACCCACATATATGTCACGCATTTTTTTTTGTAAGAGTTAAAAAAAATTTCGGATTAGCCCCATTCCCCTTCCCACCCACCCTTTCAAATCCCTCGCTTCGCTTTTCCCGAACTTCGTTCGGGGGATTTGAAAGGGTGGGTGGGAAGGGGAGCATATTTCGATCATTAGCTCTCAACCTTTGCTAATCACTCCTCTAAAAAATATTGAATTTTTAAATTGCCGAAGTCAATCTCAAAACTAAATGGTTTGTCTTCAAAAAAACGTAAGGAAACCGTACACTCTGTCAAAGTAGCAATATCAATACAAGCAAAATGAAAGCTTTCAATATTCTTGCTTTGTTCCTTTGGCTTATTATCCAATATATTTAACTCAAACTGCTTTTTCTTATCATATACGAGTATTCTCTTTTTAATCCTATCGAATAAAATTAAATGAGATGTGAATGATGCTTCAGTTTGCTTCATTGTATCTTCTCCCTTTTCTTTATAAAACGTCCGAAAAAGGTTCGATCTAAACGTAACAGTTGAATCCTGTGAATAAGAAATGCACGGTAAGCCGCAATACAGCAATAAAAAATAAATCAATTTCATAAATGATGGGTTTTATAATAATCGTACATCAACTCTATTAGGGGGATTAGGGTTTCTTCTGAATAACCAATGGTATATCTTTCCTCCGGCATCAGCATACATCATTCGATACTCCCAATAATCAACAGGATTATTATTCAGTACATAATAGACATGCCTAGTATAAACTAAGATCTCGCCGTTACTACCATCAGATGTGGTTTGATTTGGCGGACCCCATTTTAGTATTAACTCCTGCTTCGAATGACCTAGCCAGGAATTAAGATTTTGTTCGAGTTTTTTGGTTGAATTGCAGCCCGTGATTGTAATAAGGGCCAGAAGAAAAGAAAATACCAGCTTCATAACAGTAGTTTTCCTGCTATGTCCCCTTTGCAGTATAAAATAAAATAGCGTGGGACAAATAGCTACCGGAAGGAGGCACTGGTATGCCCTGACCCAAATAACTAAAGCCCACGCCAAGCGTGAGCGTTTAGCATATTTTTTCGGGTCATTTGAAAGTTACCAGTTTTCCTTTCCGAAATCAGCTAACGCTATATTTTAAATAAGTTCTCTTATTTCTTATTCAAATCGATTCATTTTACATACTCAATTTAATCAAACTAAGGCTTATTAGGCTTTTCTTTTGAACGCTTTTTTATATAAAGCACAGCCAAAAAAACTAATAATCTGTTGCAAACCAATAAAATTACTGCTTTATGTAGATCAAAAACTCCTTCCTTTTGAACTTTCTAGATATACTGTAGAGTTTGCCTTTTTTGTGAATTTTAATTTTTTCATAATAACTGCTACTTGACAATTATTTTGCGATACTCTATCTATAAGGCTTTAATCGAAGTGGAATGTTCTAAATGGATCAGATTGATAATGTACAGTAAAATTTAATTTTGTATAGATATCGACTGAATCAATAGCAAAAACACTCTTCAGCGTTTCGTTATCGTAAGAAAAGTATAATGTATAATGTTGATCTGCTAGCCTTTGTTTGTTTTTTAAAATTCGAACAATACATTCCTTGGATGGTAAGCAATATTTATTTTCACCATTTACGCTAAAAAAATAACTATTACATCGGATCATACTATAAAGTTCGTCACTGTTATTTCCATTGCTTCCGTGGTGAGAAACTTTTACTAACTCGCATTCTAAGGGGTTATCTCTCGAGAAGCCCATTTCTTTAAGTTTAGCAACAACGATTGTTGGGGATGCATCCGCAAGCCAAAGTGTCCGAATGTTACCCATTTCAATAAGCATAGAAATACTGCTCAAATTCTCTATTGAGTCATCCTCTTTCCATGTTTTAAAAATAAAATCATTAACAGGGATATGATAATCATTAGTCAACCTTCCTTTTGCTTCACTAACAGAATCCTGTTCAATTTTATCAAGAGGTTTGAAGGGAGCTAGATATTTGTTTCTCAAATTAATTAATGAACTAGGATCAGGTGAAAGAAAGATAATATTAAGCCCAAATAGATCTAAAGCAGAAGAATTGTGAGTTACATCATTAAGGTATGAGCCTGTTTGTAAAAGATATTCAGTAAGAGTATCGCCTTGTGAAATACTCTTTGCTTGGCTAATATTTAAACTTGTATCCTTTTTAACAATATTGAGAAAACTTCTGGGAAAATTATAAACCCATTTTTTTACAACATCATTTAACTCTTTTTCTTTTATAGACTCTATATAAGAAATTGCACCACCGATATGATCATCATGGATATGTGATATAACCCAGAGATCAATGTATTCGTTTTCTTGAATAATACTTTGAATTTCTCCCTTCAGAGTTTGACGAAATGTTTTTGCAAAGCCAGAATCAATAAATAGATTGTGTCTGTTGCCGTCTATTCCTAAGAAGAGTATTCTTGCCGCATCGCCACATTCCGCTTGATAAAACCGAATTTCCATCAATCTCTATTTGATATTTTTATTGAACCGACCACTTCCCCATTATTCAAAGAATAGACTCCACTAATTACTTTATAAAAATTTTCACCAGAAGCTGAGAAACTGCCGCTAAGCAAATCTTTCTCACCAAGTATGCACCAGACAATATCAAGATCGTTTTGTTCAAGAAATTTTTCAAAAAAATCTTTCCGTACTAAGGTGCCGCTATGCTCTGGATTGACTACAACAATATTACCTTCGTTATCTCGAAACTCTCCATCTACGGGCGCATACTCCAGATTCATTCCTTCAAATATCAATCTGCAAGGCATATCAAATCTGAAATGTGCTCCCGATTTATCGTCGCTTAGCTCCCCGACAGCTTCCGAGGTTGTAACCATGCATTTAAATTTTGTGCCCCTAATCTGCTCCCATTTTTCACTTTCATTTTCTTGAGACGCAGGAGACCAAAAATTTTCACGATTAAAAAGGCTCAAATTTGCACTATGTGTTTCAGGTAGCCACCTCCCTTTGAAATCCAACTCATTAAATCGTTTCAGGATTTTATCCTTATCTCTTTTCTTTATAAGATAACCTTGAATTATGTACCAAAACTGTCTCCGGTCATAACGATATTTATCTTTACCAACTGCCCGGGGCTCACTCCAATTTATATGTGTTCTTAAATAAAGCCAATCAATGTTATCTTCATCTCTTCTCATGATAATATGCTTGGGATCAGGTAAATCCTTAATTGAATTTATCCATTGTGAAGCAGGAAGGTTCCAATAATTATATTTTTTATCTTGCCACCAAGTTGAACGACTTATTTCTGTTTCTCTAAAGTCTTGCTTATCGTCATCCTGATCATTATTTTTGGTCGTAAAAACTGGGTCAATATTTCTTAAATATCCATGCCAAGGGCCATTGTAAAAAACATATGCTTTTTTACTCGACCAACGTTCTGATTCAATCTTAAAGTTGTCTGCAAGAATAGCCACAATTTCAAATAAAGCCAGCCATTGATATTTTTTACCAATTCGCTCAATTTTATTTTGTGACCTGTCGTTATAACTGTTAAGTGAGGTATCATGAAATCCATGTAATTTTGCATCATATCCAAGATCATAGGCTCGCTTAACAATCCATCTTTTAATTTTCTCTGCGTCAAATGGCTTATGATATGACTCTTTTAATCTCTGTTTTGATAAAAGATGTTCTTTTATTTCATTTATAAAAAAACTTAGTTCAACTTCGTTAAATAACTTGTGTATTCCTTCAATATCCTTTGTGGTTTCTTCATCAACAAAAGCCTGAAGCTCCTGTATCTTTTCCTCTCCAAAGTGATACCCAATTTTACCCTTGTTAATTTCGAACGAGCTATTAAATTCAAGTCTCTTTTCGTATTTTTTTAGCGCTCGCTTTTTTTTAGGTTCAAGATTATTGACAAACTCTTTATATCTTTCTTCGAACCGAAATGAAACAGGACAAAAATATCTTACGGCACTTTCGATAGTGTATCTTCCAAAATCCCAGCTCATTACTGAAAACTTAATTTGTCCATACTCTCGGCCAAATTCTAGTTTATAATTCTCATCCTTTGGGTCTCTGTCGTAAATTTTCAAATCCTCATCGGTAGGAAAAAATTTAGGTAGCTCCTTAGTATGTGGAGGCCGAATTAAATTCATGTTGCCTAAAATATCTATTTTTCTGTATAAAGCGTATTCAACTGTGTTCCTTGCATAGTCTCTCAATAAAATATGAGCAGGAGGATTGGCTTCCTTAAAAAATGTATCGAATACATATTGTGCTATTTTATTCAAGGAGCTTAATTTTGAGGTTCGCAATGCACAGCCGTACACGACCCCACAAAGTCGTTCTAGAATATATAAATCATCTATATCTTTAAAGTTTTCCAGTACAGCTATCAATGCCTCGGGCTGCTCTTCGAGCAGATTTACTAAAGCTTTTGTTGTTTGATCCCTCACTTGAATAAACGTAGAAGATAATATCCATGCTAAAGTCTGAGCTGTAAGTCTCGCAGTTTCAGAATCGATTTTTGCTGAAATATCTTTTTGCCATGCCCAATCAATGAGTCTTCTGATTGGGGTTGCAGAATCGTTATCAAAGGAGAATGAATAGTATTTTATATATTGAAGCCAAAACGAATCTCTTTCCGGCATCGTATACCTCTTCAACATTTTGTTTAATCTGTCAGCATTAAATGGATGGCCTTTTTGGACCGTGAGTTCAATAAGAAAATTGAACCATGCATGATCATTAATATTGAATTTCTTACTCCTGATCCAAGCAGTTAATTTCTTATTATCTATACTTTCAATTACCCTCCACTTTAAGCTATCTATCAAAAAATGATTTAGCCATTCGTCAATATTGCCCAAAAATTCCTGGTGGCTTCCTTCAAAAACCCAATCAAAAACCTCAATAATTTCTAAACTGAACCTCTCCGGTAACAGAACCGCCATAGCTTCAAGAATACCTTTGTTTCTCCAATATGCATCTTCCAGAAGTTTACTAAGTTCATTGTTCTTTTTAAAAGCATTCCTTACTGATTCTTTGGAGTTAAAAGATTCCAAAAGAGTATTTGCGATATAGAAGTCCCCAAATCGTTCGTAGGCAAAGTAGATAACCTCAGTCTCTTTTTCTGTTTCATAATTTTTAATGATATTTTGGATAAATACGTTTTCAAGAATCAAATCATCGAGTAAATATTGAAACTTTGGAAATTTTAAGTCAAATATTTCTACAGCCTTTTCAACAGGTAGGACTCTTGAATACTTTTCTTCAAAGCAAGCTTTAGCTAATTCATAAATGGCGCTTTTGATCATTTCTTTTCTAAGCCTATATTCATCTCGTCTATTAATGAGTTTTGAGAATATTGCATCTAAGTAGAGTTTAAAAATGGCAGAAATTCCATGTATCCCTTGTGGAAATTTCTTTTGTCCCGATTGCTTTAATCCATCACAAATCAATTGTAGAAAAAGGGGATTGGAAAATTCTGGCGATAGGATTGGAAAATTAGGTTGCTCAAGTTCATAATGAGAGCAAAACAAAGACAAGGCACCGTATTCATTTCCTTTAAATCCTTCATGAGTAGCCTCGATATAATTTTCGTTAGCTTTTAAACTTGTAGGAATGACTTGATTGAAATAAGTACTTCTAACGGTAAGTGCCAAGCCAATAAATGGATACTTGGATACTTCTGCTATGAAACCAGAAAGCTCGTGAGACCATAATTCTTTTCCTGCACCCTCGTTTATAGCGTCAATCAAAATAAGTACACGTGCGTTGATTTGCCGCCCTATATTGTTCAGAGACTTTAAAAACTCATCCTTCGAGCAATGAAGGTCTAACTGGCTGAGTATATTTTGCCAGACGCTTTGACCTTTTTGAAATTGTTGTCCTAGTAAAAGAATTGTAGGCAAATTCTTTTTCTTCCGCTCATTAGCAATATCTCCTAATAAATGTGATTTTCCGCTGCCTGCCTCCCCTTTAATAATTAAACATGGCATGTTTGACAGTGAAACATTTACCTCGTTTAGGTCATTAAAAAAAGTATGATGGTGTCTATTAATTGTCCTGATATGATCAATTTCACCCTCAAGTGGATAACGATAAGAATGATCCCTCTTTTTATCTTTATCTTTTTCGAGTTCTATCCTCTGCAAATTGTACAAATGGTCTAGCTTTAGATCGCCGATTTCAATGAGCTTCTGAATTTGAGATTCGATCGGCGCAAGATCAATTTGTTCGTCTGCTTTCCATTTAATTTGAGGCAGACTTTCCAGTAAAAATTTTTTGCTTAACTTAAGTCCTTCTTCAACTTCAGAAATATGTTCTTTTATAAGCTTGTCATGGCTGTAATCCCTCCCTAAAAGCCAATCATCAAAAATTTTCAAAAGTCTTTTTTGGAATACCGTATCCTTTGAAAGATCATTGAACAAAAAAGCAATAGGAAGTTTAAAATTTAATTTTTCATTAAAACGAGGCCCTAAATTTTTGATTGATGTGTCAAGCTGCCTATTAAAAAATGTATTGGTAAAGTCACGCTCACTAAAAAAAGTAAAGGTTATAAGAGGTAGAAAATTACTTTCAAGTATTTTATTCGCCAATTCAATATATTGACAATAAATAACCTTTCCCTTTTCTTCTGCACGATAACGTGTAAAAATTCCGTATAAATACAATTCATTTTCAGTTTTTAAAAAGACACCACTACCGGAAAAACCATTTGTTGCCCAGCTACTATAATCCTCATGAAGTTGTAGCTGAAATGTTTCAGCAGCAGGCAATCTTTGAAGCCATGTGGGACTTATTATTGCGAGCTCTTCTCCTTTTGTTGCATTGGGGAATCCTTTAATGATAAATGTATTTGTATTTCCTTTTTCCTTTACAATTTGAATGGTCGGGATAATTCCCAGTATAGCCTCAATCTCATTTTTTTCAAGTAATAGAATCGCTATATCTTTATTAGTTTCTGCCCAGATCAAATTTCTATTTGTCTCATAAATGCAGGTTTGATAATTTCCGTCCTCGGGGCCATAAAAATCAATGTATATATTGGGAATTAAGTGTTGGAAATTATCTCCATCGGCAAACAGATTGTGTGCTGCGGTTAAAACATACACTTTATCTATAAGTTCAGGCGTTGAATAGATTATTCCGGTACCTAATACTTGTGAGGATTCAACATTTCTTATTCGAACGGATATTTTCGAAAGAAGTAAGTCATTGCTTTCGTTCACGATATTATGATTGGGCGAATTTAAATTGCAAAATTACGGCCTTATTTACTCAATCTATTATTGAATATCTGGTGTTTATTCAGAAGCCCTCAAATCTAAAACAAGTTCTTTTTAACTCACATAACCATAAATGCAACTATATGGCGATTTTATATTATGGTTATTTATGTAATTTAAGTTTTGAGTATTATTTTTGCCTTTAATGAAATTATTTGCTTTCATAATAAGTTTTTACATGCTGGGATTATCCTGCCTGCCTTGCGGGGATAGATCAGAATGTAATATGCAAGCGCCTACTACTGTAATTTCCTCTACGACTGATCACGAAAGTCACAAACACAATACAGAGCATTGCACCCCTTTTTGCACCTGTAGTTGCTGTGCAAGTTCAGTTTCTTCACATCCGGTTGCAGAAATACAGGTAGCTTATTCAATACCTGTTTCAAATAACTATCCTCTTCAACGTTCTTCCTATTACCCGGAAATGGCTTATGCCATCTGGCAACCTCCCAAAATATCTTAATTATCTCCATTATTGAAACTCTATCACATGCTCAGTGCATGTGAATTATTCAATTTATTGTATTCCCTGTTTTATGGCTTACATAAGAAAGCGTCGAAAGGCCAAACAGCCTTTGGCGATAAGGGTAATTAAGATCATTGTCATTGTTCTTACCTGTCTGCTTCTATTAACAGCTTGTGTTAAATGGATGATTCATTGGTTTGGATATGTGGCTAAATAAAAGGACATGCTAAATAAAATTATTCAATTCAGTATAAAGAATAAACTCATCATTGGGTTACTGACATTAGCACTTGTTGTTTGGGGTGTATGGAGTGCAGCAAAACTTCCACTGGATGCAGTGCCGGATATTACCAATAACCAGGTGCAGATTATTACTTTAACCCCAACGCTTGCTGCACAGGAAACAGAGCAGCTTGTAACTTACCCGATTGAGCAAAGTCTTGCCAATCTGCCAGACCTTGAAGAGATGCGTTCTATTTCAAGATTTGGTTTATCTGTTATAACCGTAGTATTTCATGATGATATTGATATCTATTTTGCCCGCCAGCTAATTAATGAAAAGCTGAAAGAAGCAGAAGAGAAAATTCCAAAGGGATTGGGTTCACCGGAATTAGCCCCTGTAAGTACAGGGCTTGGAGAAATCTATCAGTATATTATTCATCCTGCTAAAGGTTCGGAAAATAAGTATTCCGCAATGGATTTGCGTACAATGCAGGATTGGATTGTTGCAAGACAATTGTATGGTACTCCCGGAGTAGCAGAGGTAAATAGTTTTGGAGGATTACTTAAACAGTATGAAGTAGCAGTTAATCCATATCGCCTAAAAGCAATGAATACAACCATTGCTGAAATATTCTCAGCCCTGGAAAAAAATAATGAAAATACCGGGGGAGCATATATTGACAAAAAACCAAATGCTTATTTTATAAGGGGTATTGGCTTAATCGGTTCAATGGATGATATTAGAAATATTGTAATCAAAAAAGTAAATGATATCCCCGTATTAGTAAAAGATGTTGCAGAAGTTCAGCTGGGAAATGCTGTTCGTTATGGCTCTGTAACATTTAACGGACAGAAAGAAGTAGTTGGCGGTATTGTTATGATGCTGAAAGGTGCTAACAGTGCTGCTGTTGTAGAAAGTGTAAAAGAGAAAATGGAGATTATAAAAAAATCTCTTCCAAAGGATGTAGAGGTTGAATCCTATTCTGATCGGACAGGCCTGGTTAACCGGGCTGTTGGTACAGTAAAGACAAATCTTATTGAAGGGGCTTTGATAGTTTTACTGGTGCTTGTATTGTTTCTTGGAAATTTAAGAGCTGGATTAATTGTTGCCTCCGCTATTCCTCTATCTATGTTGTTTGCTTTAGGCATGATGAATGTGTTTGGAGTAAGTGCAAACCTCATGAGCCTTGGAGCAATAGATTTTGGTTTAATAGTAGATGGAGCAGTTATCATAGTAGAAGCAACGCTGCACTTTCTTGCTGCAAAAAATCTTACCGGTAAATTAACTCAGCAACAAATGGATGATGCAGTAGAAGGGAGTGCAAAGAAAATGATGAGTTCGGCAGCATTCGGGCAAATCATTATACTTATAGTTTACTTGCCTATTCTTTCATTACAGGGAATAGAAGGTAAAATGTTCAGGCCAATGGCGCAAACTGTTGGTTTTGCAATCTTGGGTGCATTAATACTATCACTTACTTATATTCCAATGGTATCGGCTTTGTTTCTTTCAAAGAAAGCTGCTCACAAAAAGAATATTGCAGACAGGATGATGGATTTATTTCAGCGTGCTTATTCTCCGTTGATAAGGTGGGCTATCAGATTGAAATACGTTGTAGTTAGTTGCGCAGTAGTATTATTGGCAATAGCCATTTTCATATTTGGCAGAATGGGTGGTGAGTTTATCCCCCAGCTACAGGAGGGAGATTATGCTTTTCACTGCATTTTACCACAAGGAACTTCATTATCTCAAAGTGTAGAAACTTCCATGCAGGCAAGCAGAATAATCAAATCATTCCCGGAAGTGAAAATGGTAGTTGGTAAAACCGGTAGTGCAGAAGTTCCTACTGATCCTATGCCCCCTGAAGCATCTGATTTAATAATAACATTAAAACCAAAAAGCGAATGGACAACTACAAAAGACTATAATGAACTGGCATCTATGATGCTTGAAAAACTGGAAGCAATACCGGGAGTTTTCTTTGAAGCATCACAGCCAATACAAATGCGCTTTAATGAATTAATGACCGGGGTAAGGCAGGATGTTGCTATTAAAATATTTGGAGAAAATATAGATACACTTGCTGCTATTGCTCCTAAAGTTTCAAAAATTGTTCAATCAGTTAAAGGAGCTACAGAGCCACAGGTTGAAAGAACTATCGGACTTCCTCAAATTACTATTCAATACGACAGAGCTAAAATCGCTGGTTATGGTTTGAATATTGAAGATATTAATCATACTATCAGTACTGCTTTTGCGGGAGAAGCTGCGGGAGTTGTATTTGAGAATGAAAGAAAATTTGATCTCGTAGTAAGGCTTGATAGTGCAAGCAGAACTTCTATTGATGATGTTAGTAATTTATTTGTAGCTGCTAACAATGGAAATCAAATCCCATTATCACAGGTAGCAACTATTTCATTCAAAGAAGGTCCGGCACAAATAAGCCGGGAAGAAGGAAAGAGAAGAATTGTTGTAGGCTTCAATGTAAAAGGCAGAGATGTTGCAAGTGTGGTAACCGAAATACAACAAAAGCTGGTGGCAGCTAACCTCTTGCCAACAGGCTACTACTATACTTACGGAGGAACATTTGAAAATTTGCAGGAAGCTTCTGCAAGGTTAAGGATAGCTGTTCCGGTTGCATTGGCATTGATTTTCCTGCTGCTTTATTTCACATTTGGTTCTGCAAAAGAAGCTTTGCTGATTTATACAGCTATTCCTATGAGTGCTATTGGTGGGGTATTCGCTCTTTTGT
>Ga0075163_10006553_pt1 | contig 15433 bp, 8 predicted proteins | sample JI1023141ADNA_FD_71478 | JGI IMG/M metagenome (GOLD analysis project Ga0075163, IMG submission 71478) | Wastewater effluent complex algal communities from Wisconsin, to seasonally profile nutrient transformation and Carbon sequestration -... | ecosystem: Engineered > WWTP > Effluent > Algae... | reverse complement strand
GTACTGGTTAAACATTGCAGCTAAGATAAGACATGAGACAGTTCATAATCCACTTGGTGTAAAGCTTGGATTTTATTGTGGAGAGTTGAAATTACAATTTTTACCATATAAATTTCAAGCTAAGGATTATAATAGTGGAGAAAAGATAGGAGAGGAAACAACCTATCTGAATCTTTCTAATAAAGGTAAGGTAGCACTTATTAAATGGGAAAGAAGACAGGCAGTAAAGACTAATAAGATACTTCAGTTTTATGCTTTTGATTCTACAAGAGAGTTAAACAAACTGGCAAAAGACTACATTGATAAGTATTCTGAAAAACTAAGAATAGCTCGTATTACTCTTGGTGGTCATAGTGTTTGGAGACAAAAAATAAAAAAGAAATGAGTACAAAACGTCAATTAATAGATTCACTTCGTAACAAGCTTAGAGAAAGAAATGCTGATTCGAATTATTCAAATCAGTTTCTTTATCAAACTATGCTTGAACAGGCAAAGTGGTTAATTAAAAGAGAGATTAATTCTGGTAGAATTTATAAGAATGTAGCCTTTTTCCAGACATTACTTTGTCAGGATGTTATTGAAACATCTGTAATCGATCCATGTTGTCCTATCAAGAATAACTGTAAGATTTACAGAACTAAACATAAAATTCCTGATTTTTGGATGGACGAAGACGGACCTATCATTAAAAGTATAACATCTGTAGATGGATCAACATCATGGGATATAACAACTCCAACAACATGGCAATCAATTAAACTTGATCCTTATCAGAAGAAATCAAAACAAATGTATACATTTTATAATGATGGATACTTTTGGTTTCCAGAACAAAATCCACGTAAGATTAATATTCTTGGATTCTGGACAGATGACGTATCTGAGAAAAATGGTTGTTCAGAAAATCCTCCATGTGTACGATATCTTGATACAACATTTAGTCTACCTCCTTGGTTAGAAGCAGAGATGCTGGCAAAATCTATTGAATTATTAGCTGGTGTATCCAAAAGACTTCCTGAGGACGAACAAATTGATAAAAACCCAACACGTAAAAGCTAATGAATAACAATAGTCCATTTCATGTACCAATCCCAAAGAAACTGTTTGAACTCAGACCCGTACAGGAGCTGATAGCAATTGTACGCAGAGATTATCATCAGTTAGATGATGAAGGGATGATAGACGAAGGTCGTTTAATTAAGGTTATTATGGCTTGTAATGACAGGTTGGGAATTCCTATTCGTGAAATAAAACAATCTTGTTTACAGGTAGAAGATTATAAGGCAAAATTACCTCTTAATTTTGAAAAGTTATATTTTGCAGGTGCTATTAGTGCTACTAATACTCTAGTAATGCAAGGAAGAAATCCTTTTGACAATTCGTTTGACAGAGATATTATTTATGAGGCAGATATTGACAGAGGATCTTTTGGTAATACAGATTCTTATTCTGTAACTATTAAAAGAGATACACAGACAACTGTGCATAATATTAATACCCTAATAGGTTTAGATGTTCATCCTCAATCTTCAGGTCAATGTCATAACTACTGTCCAAATCTCAAAAGAAAGGGAAAGTATACTATTACAATTGAAAATGATCATATTGTATGTCCTTTCCGTAAAGGAGAATTGTATATAATGTACTTGGGAACAATGGAAGATGAATTTGGAAATGTTTTGTTTCCTTTTCATCCTTTAATTACTCCATATTACGAATGGTCAATTGTAGAAAAAGTTCTACAAACTGCTATTTTCAATAGTGATGGTAACTATGCAGATAAATTGAAATATGCAACTGGGGAAAGAGTTAAAGCTTGGTTAGATGCTTACAATATAACAACTGAAAAGAGTTATGGAGAATACGTAGATCTTCAGAGAAAGAAAGAATTAAGTTGGTATAATCAATACTTTAAATATTTTCAATAATGTTTGATAAATTATTTGAGTTTTTATTAAATTTCATTTATGATATACTTCCTGTTTTCTTTGTGAAACAGTATGATAATGGTGTAGTTCTGAGAGCAGGAAAATTTCATAGGGTTGTAAAAGCAGGATTGGTACTTAAAATACCTTTTATCGATAAGGTAGAAACCCAAACAATTGTAACAACAACTTTGTCAGTTCCAACGCAATCCGTAATAACAAAAGATAAAAAACAACTGGTTGTAAAAGCTGTAGTAAAATACAAAATAAGTGACGTTCAGTTGTTTATGTTAACAGTATATGATGCTCAAGATGCTATTGCTGATACAACTCAGGCAATAATAAAAGCACAGGTTGCTACAAAAGAATTTGATGAGTGTTCAGATAATGAGTTTGATAACACTATTACAAAAAAGCTAAGAAATGAAGTCAAACATTGGGGTATAGAAATTGAGAAGGTAACACTCACTGATATAGGACAGATTAAATCATTACGTTTATTTAATGAGGGATTATTAATAGGTTAATGGCAGAAAAATTACAAAATACATCGGATATTTCAACAAATGCACTAGTTGGTGCTGCATTAGTTACTGATTTGAACTCTTCATATATAAAGGAGCAGCAGTATTCTCATGCACGTAATGCTGTTCGTAATAGTAAAGAGGGTGACTTAGGTACTATTGGAAATGAACCATCTAATGAAAATTGTTGGAATACACCTTACAAGATTGTAGGAATGATTCCTCTTCCGGGTGATGACATATTAGTTTTTTCAACTAATGGTGCATCATCTGAAATTGGTATTGGAAATGATGCAGTTTGCTCTTATAGAGCATTAAATAATATGGATTGTCTGAACTTTAGTGCAGATTTTCCAATTACAGGTGTAGCAAAAGAAGACTTTCAAAAAGGAGTTGTTGTAACATTTACAGATAAATATAATCCGGTACGTAGAATAGAATTAAAGAATATAGAAAATGTTACAAATTGTGATGACATTTTACTGTTTAAAAAGATTCAGCATCCTTGTATAACCGTAAAAAGAGGTCAAGTTGGAACCATGCCAAACGGTATGTATTCGGTTGCAATTGCTTATGTAGTTGATAATCAAGTATTTAGTGATTGGTATTCCGTATCAAATCGTGTAGCTGTTTATTCTGAGGCTGGTTTAAATTCTCTTGAAGTAAAAGTTTCAGATCTTGATACTGAATTTAAACAATTTGCACTTGTTGTTATTGGAACATATATTGATCCTGCTACTAAAGGTGTAACCAAGTTAGCTAAACAGGTAGGTATTTATTCTACTGGTGTTAAAAGTATTTCTGTAACAGACTTTCTGAATACTAATTATTTAGAAATTCCACTATCCAATCTTGTTATACAAAAGAAGAGTTGGCAAAAAGCAGGTATAATAAGTTCAAATTCCAACTACTTATTGCTTGGGGATCTTGTTTCTCGTCCAGAGGAAGATTATCAGTTAAAGGCTATGACAATTGAGTCAGAGTACGTTGTTGAACAGGTACCCGCTAATTACTATGAGGTTGATGGTCAGGATGTTACGTTTTATCGTGATGAAAATTATGACTTCTATATTCAAGGTGTTTATAGTACTGGTGAATTAACAGAAAAGTATTATATACCGGGTCCTCGTCCTACTGCAAATGATCTTGCTCCTGCGTCTGGTGCAGATGTATACGAGTTAGATACTCAGTTTGCAGATTGTGAGCCAAAGGCTAAGATTCCTCGTTGGCAGGTAGAAAATACAGCTGGTAAAATGATTCCTTATAGTAATAATTTTACTTGTGGAAGACGTGTATATGGTAGAGGCAAAATGGGAGTTTTCCTATCAACAGATCTACTACCTGATAATCCAGCTAAGTTTGGTATTGATGCTGGTACTCGTGCAAGATATCACAAAATGCCAGATGAATGTAAAGTTCCACGTTATTCCAAGATAGACGGAGTGACATATATAAATATACTGGGTGTAAGATTTAAGAATATTCCCTCTTTCGATAATCCTGATATTGTAGGATATAAGATTACTCGTTCTGATAGAAAGGGTGGCAATGGAACTGTAATAGCTAGAGGTTTGATGACTAATGTCCGTTCTTATGTCGATAGTACATTTAATCAAACTGTAATGTACTCAAACTATCCAATAAATGACTTGAGTCCTGATCAGTTCATTTCATCAACTCAGACAACATTCAAAAATAATAAGGAGACAAATTTTACTCCTTTAACAGACTTTTATACTGATAAATTTAGTTTCTATAGTCCTCATACCCTTTTTGAACCACGTTATTCTTTAGGTGACGAGATCAAAATAGAAGCAGAAGAAATTGCTACTGTAACTGGTCAGTTTGAATTAGCATTTAATCATCCAAAGCAGAAATTGATGAATCAGTTTTCGTTCTGGATATCAGCTGCTGTAGGATTTATAGAATCAGCTCTTGTTCTAATTGGTAAGAATAGTCAAACTGCTACTCGTACTGCCAACACAATAAATCTTATTCATACTGGAGTTATTACAAGTACAACAGGTTTACCTATTACAAATTTCAATAATTCAGTATCTCAAGAGTTTAGAATTAATTCTGTAGAAGACTTAATTGGTTTGAATATTCCTTCATATGTTCAAAAGAATATTGCTGCAGGTAACCTTTCAGCCTTATCTATTATAGGTTCAGTATTAACATTACTTGCTGCACTTGCAATAAAGATACCTTATTCTATAATGGCAGGTATCAAAGCTGCGGATGATACTATGAATATTATCCGTGATTTTACTGGTTATACAGATTATGTTTATCAATATAATGCTACAGCTAACTTCGATCAATCTATCTGTGTATCAGATGGTAATAAAAGAAGAAGGGTTTTAAAAGATCCATCTTATATTCCTTCTACAGTAGTAAATATAGATGAAAAAATATTTAACAATTTATTTAGAGAAAGAACTGTATTTTTGGAACTAAATAAATCAATTGCTGTTCCCAAAACAACTGATAATACCAGAAGAACAGCAACAGGTTTTGGAGTTTGTGATGATATAAATCGTAAGACAATATCAACAGGTTCAGCATACTATGCAACTTCAAAAGCTATAAATCCTAATCAATATGGAAGTTTGGGTTCAAGTTCTCCTGTATCAATGCACTCTTGTGTATTACAATTTACTGACTCTGATAAGGCAGGTGCTGTAACAGAGTCGCCAATTCTTTATGGTGGTGATTGTGTTATTACACGTTTTCAGTTTCAGAAAAGAATGAAGTTTTTTACACAAGATTTATCAGGTACAGATCCTATTACAGGAGCTCGTTATCCAGATGGTGTAGAGTACGATTATAAAAAATATCGTAATCTTGGCTACCCTCGTTTTTGGGTAGACTCTACAAAGTATGATTTTTCAGAACTCCTTGCTGGTAACTCTGTGAATTTCACTAGATTTTCACGTACCACAACATCCAAACATAATCTGGACTGTAAGAAAGGAGACAAGAAAAATATTGTAAGAATTGATGACGCTTATATGTACCTGTCTAATAATGCAGGTATCGATTTCTTTGTGGAAGCTGACTACAATGTAGACTTCCGTGAAAAACAATTGAATAGTCAACCTTACTTTTCAAAAAATAACAGAAACGTAAGTGATATATTCCGTGCAGATCGTTTACAATTTGAGGAAGAGTTTAATATTTCAAGAGCTTATTCTGATTTATATACAACTGAAATTTTTGCTCCAATTCAAAGACCAGATTTTGATCCAACAGATCCACTTCCGGTAAATCAAACAAATAGCGTAATATATTCTCTACCTTCATATAATTTACAGAACGTAGACAATTGGCAGTATTTCTTACCTGCAAATTATTTTGCATTTAGGGAATCAGACTTTGGAAATCTAACAGGTGTACATAAACTTGATCAGGATAGGGTTATTTTCCTATTCTCAAAATCATCACCTTATGTTTCAATGGGTAGAGATTTTCTTGAATTAGAAAACTCAGGTAGAAAGATAACTATTGGTGATGGTGGATTATTTGCTCAAGATCCTCGTGAGATAATGCCTACAGATAATAATTATGGAGCATCCAATTCACGTTATGCATTTAGTAATACTCATTTGGGAAGATATTATCCATCTGAAAGACAAGGTAGAATTCTTAATTTTACAGAGGCATTAGATGATGTAGCAAGACAAGGAATTAGTTACTGGTGTAAAAACTATATGCCAATTACATTATACAAGTATTTTCCTACCTATCCAAAGGTAGAAAATCCTATAAATGGAGTTGGATATTTAACAGCATTTGATTCATTTTATGAAACAGTATATCTTACAAAAAGAGACTTCTCTCCAAAGAAAGAATTTATTGAAGATATAACATATGATGTAGAAGTAAATAAATTCCGCTATAAAGGTGATCTTATAGATCTAAGAGATTCTCGTTTCTTTAATGATATATCTTGGACTTTATCATATTCACCATTAGAGAAAAGTTTTATTTCATGGCATGATTGGCATCCCGATTGGACAGTTCAAAGAGATAATCACTTTTTAACTGTAAAAGATAATGGTGTATGGAAGCATAATGAAAGATTTGATAGTTTCTGTAATTTCTATGGTAAAGATTATCCTTTTGAAATAGAGTTTGTTTCCAATTCAGGTCAGCAGATAGAAATTGCTCGTTCTCTGGAATATATTCTGGAAGTGTACAAGTATAAGAATTTTGGTCGTGATAGATTTCATGTTCATCATGAAAACTTCTCACATCTCATTGTACATAATACAGAACAAATATCACCATTACTAGGACTTAATCATATGTCAGCTAATCCAGAACAAAATTTATTGTATCCACAAAAAGATATAACAAATTCAATTAGTTGGAAAATATTATTCTCAAAAGAAGAAAACAAATATAGAGTAAATCAATTTTGGGATTCAGTAAAAGATCGTGGTGAATTTACCAACTCTGAGTTTCATCTGTTTCCAACTGATGAATCTGGTTACAAGCAGGTAATAAATCCTATGGCTATAAATGTAGATAAAGCAGAAGAGGAAAGAAAGAAATTCCGTCACTACTGGACAAAATTCCGTCTTATTAAATCTATATCTGGACAGAATAAGTTCATTTGTAAACTATACAACATTAAAAAAGTGTTGTCAATCAAATAATTATGTACAGACCTAAGAATTGTAAAAATTGTGGTAATATGCAGACAGGTGGTATTCGTCCTCGTCAGCAGGATTATCCTGATTATGAGTCATGGCAAGTGGCTATGGAAGGTTGGATGAATTTGAATGCCCCAGCTCAAATCTTACCAAAGACTCAAAGTATGAATCTACTTGAAATGATGAATCAACAAGTAAATGAATCTACTATTGATAGACCAGCTCCTGATATGCAAATACCTACTCCTCAACTAAACCCTATGCAAGATGCTATTGCTAAAGGTGTTATAGATGCTCCAAGAGGATGGGATGGTACTGCACAACAGTATTATGATCATGTAAATACACCTGTAGAAAAGAAAAAGGATAAGATTCAGGAACTTCAAAGACTAGGAATTGGTTTACAAGGAGCTAGAACTGGGTTAAGTTGGTTAGCTGGAGCGGTTGAAAGAAATCGTCAAAATCAATTTGATATGACTCAGCAGACAGCTTTAGGGCAAATGAATCCTATACAAGTTGATGATTTTCAACCAAATCCATATAATTTATATATGATGAAAGGTGGAAAATTAAAAAAGGTTATACAGGATTACAATAATTGGTCAAACAATGCTCAATTTGATTTTGGTTCTGGAGATAATGATAAAGGTATGATGCAGAAAGGTGGTCGTACTCCTATAGTTACTAATAATCCTAATGACCCTCGTTTAAGAGCTTATAATGATAGTTTAAATTTATATAAAGCCTATCAGATGCAAGATAAGTTGATGGGAGATAACAATATTGTTAATAATTTTAGTAAAGCAAATATGATTCCTGCATCAGATTGGACTCCACAAAAAAGAGAGGAAGGTATATTTGAAGGACAGGATTTTAAAAACGAAAAGGAACAATTTGCTGATGGATATAACGGATTGTGGGCAAGAAAAGAGGATAAAAAACTACTTGATTATTACAAAACTCTCGGATTTACCTCTAAAAATATAATGTACCATAGCTCCCCTGATCTTGTTCATCCAAAAATAAGAGCTATAGGATCTTATTTTGATGGAACAGCTCAATCTCCTATTTATAAAAAACCAGTACAACCAGTAGTATATCAAGAATTACAAGAACCTAAGTTTTCAAGACCTTCAGCTATTCCAAGAGAACAAGCTGATTTATCAACAGGTCAAATGAATCCTAATATCTCTTCACCAAATATGCAAAGAGCAGAATGGGATATGTCAAAACCAAGTAGTTGGAGTATAACTTCACCAACTGGTTTATATAATGAGCAAGAAACTTTAAATTTTCCAGATGAAGCAACTTGGAGAGCAGCTATGGGGAATTATAAAAATATATCATCTCAACAAATGGATGGTAAAGGAACTGCTACCGGAGATAAGAAGATGAAGAAAGGTGGCTACGAAATAGACAGAATGTTAGTTGTAAGAAAACTTCTACCTGAACTGTTAAATCTTGGTAGACTTGGAACAAGAAAATATAGAGGAAATGGTATGAAAAAAGGTGGATTAACTCCAAATAAAGCAAGAGAAATTCTTCATGATGGAACAGCTCATGGAAATCCACTAACAGATAAACAAAGACGATTCTTTGGTGCTAAATCTAAAGGACATACAAATTACAGAGGAAAATGATAGATTTACAATCAATTATGGGTTATGCTCACAATTCTCCCTTTAATGATTCTCCTTATTTGGATATTAAAACTCCAGAAGGTCTCATTACTATGGAAAATACTCCTATCGATCTTATGGGCATTGATAACCTTGGTAATGTTAAAAAGATGAAGGCTGGAAGAAAAGCTCCATATAAATTCTCTGGTCATACAGTAAGAGAAATTCCTGTAGGAAATCCTTTTCAAAAAGGAGGTCTTAGTACTCAGCAATTATTTAATTTTATATTTGATGATGAAGATGAAGTAAAGAGTAATCAACAAGCAACTGCTCCAACGGTAGATGATATTGACAATCAAAATGAAATGGAGGCACTCAAAGCTGAAAGATATGCTTTGCAAAATCAGCAGGAAGAAATGATGGCAATGAATGAAGCACTAGCTGAATTCACATCAAAAAAAGGAAATCCATACGGATCTGTTCAAAAAGAAATGCAAGCACCAACAGGTAATCCATATACAGGTCAGATAGTATCTACTGGAAAGTTTGGTAATCAAAATGTTGGAGTTTGGGGTAAAAAAATATACGGAGATTTAGCTACTCATTTAGGATATGCACCAGCTGTAAATTCTATCTATCGTAGTAAGGCTCAAAATGATGCATTAATTGCAGCTGGGAAACCAGCCTCTAAGACATCATATCATCTTACAGGTAATGCTGTAGATCTTAAACCAGCAGACTGGCACAAGCTTTCAAACGAACAACAACAATACTATAGACAAAACTATGATGTGATATATCACGATAATCACTATCACATAGAACCAAAATAAATAATATGGGAGTAGCAGATAACAGAAGTTATAAAGACGAGTATCTTTTTCAAGATGATAGAAACTATAATATTAAGGAACAACAACCTTCTATTCACGAAGATCCTAAAATAAATAGTACTATTAAGGAAAATCCTTATCGTTCAAATGTTGAGATTGAAGGTGGAGAAATTGTACTTCAACCTGATTTGACAGCCTTATTTAAGGCTAAAGGTAAGAAACACTCACAGGGTGGAATGGATGTATTATTGAAGCCAGAAAGTTTTATTTTTTCTGACTTTAAAGGTCTTGACTTTACTGAAAGAGATCATGAGTTAATGGAATTAAAACAAGGTGGTAAAAACACACCTGCTGAAGTTTTAAAGAGAAATATTGATATCAAGCATTATAATACTATGGTTAGTATTCTTGATGATCCTTATAAAGATGATCTTGCCAAAAAATCAGCAGCGTTAATGCTTGAGAAATATCTTCAGAATTTAGGAAATATTGCCTATATTCAGGAAGAAAAGAAAGGATTTCCTCAAGGAATACCTTCATTTTCTATGGGTACTGCACCTGTGTATGATCCGTCTATAAAACAATCAATTATGGAGAATAAACAATATATGAAAGCTGGGGGTACAACTAGAAATCCTTATATGCAAATAGGAGGATACAATCCTTACCAGATGATGAAAGATGAACTGGAAGCCAAAAAAGCAATCGAAGCAAAAAAGAAGGCAGCACAAGATGCTTTAACTAAACAAATAATAGATATGTATGGAAATCGTCCTGCATTATCTGCTCGTCCTGCAAATACAGGAACAGTACAATCTCAGACTCAGGCCAATATAACTCCTCCTCCTCAGAATCAACAGACTCAAAAAGTAGCTGCTGCTCAACAGGCTACAAGTAATCCTATTCCTTGGGGACTATGGCAGGGTGATAAGCAACCTATATTCCAAGATAGATATGGTGTTACAAATGCTGCAGATAAGTTTGATAATTTGAGAAATTGGGATGCAGTTACATCTGGATTGGGATATACTGGTCCAAAAGATAATCTTGCTTTTCAGAAGTGGTTATATAACAGTTCTCCTGAAAACAAGGCAGTTATTGATAAATGGCATCAGGAGTATAGTAAAGGACCAAATGCTGGTATGTTTGACCAGAAGATTGGTAGACGTTGGGCTAATGCTATTACTGAAATAATGGGTAAGAAAACTCCTACAGATCCTACTTCTCCAGTAAATACTGATGAAACAGTTGATATTCATCCTGATACTCCAACAGTTTCAGAACCACAGGTACCAAATATTGATGTGACACCTCAAGGTTCTAAACAAGCAGATTGGAGATTTACTCCATGGCAGAAAATATCACAATTGAATAATCTTGGACAATTTGCAAATGTACGTCGTTACATGCCTTACCGTTCAAGATATAATGCAACTTATGTAGATCCTGCTTTGGTAAATCCAGAACAAGCAATAGGTGATATCAAATCTGTTGGAAATCAACAACTTAGCTCACTTACAACACTAAATCCAATCCTAAGAAATGCTCAAGCAGCATCAATCTCAGGACAGATAATGAATCAACTACCCGGAGTAAGATCCCAGTATGATAACCAAAATGCTCAGATTCTTAACCAAACTCGTCAGTACAACAATCAAGTTAAGAACAATGAGTCTCTGGTAAATATGGGTAATGATCAACAGTATTATACTCAGTCTGTAGAAGGTCGTAAGAACTTTGATAATATGCGTAATTATACATGGAATAATTACATGAATAATGTAATGAGAGATGTAGAAACTAACCAAAAATTATCATACAATCTTCTAACACAGAATCAACCAGCATATAATTTTGACTGGAGAACAGGAAACTTTACTCGTACTAATAAATCTATCATGGATACTCAAACAAATCCTGTAAATGATAGATATTCTGATATGATCCAGAGTATAAATCAGATCTCAGATCCTGTTGAAAGAAACAAACTCTTAGTTAAACTTGAGGGTTTGAAGGTATTTGGTCAAGCCCAACAAACTGGACCTTTTAAAAAAGGTGGAAAGACTAAAAAGAATCCTTATTAACATCAAAAATTAATTGGAAACCAACAATTTAAACATTAACTTTGCAATTCAATGGCAGCTACATCACCATATTCACCAAATGATTACCAAGCGGTTAGTAATTTCAGACCCCATGAGTTGCCTATAAATGACATCTTTAAGGGTATCTCAGCTCAAAATGCGTTTTGGGATGCTGGGGCAGCTCGTGTCAAGGCATACTATGACAACGCTCTAAATCTGAAATTATCATTAGAACCTAATAAAGAGATTCGTAAAAAATATATGGAAGATGCTGAAAAGCAACTTACCAAACTATCTTCTATGGACTTAGCAGATCCGTCTGTACAAAGACAAGGATTTTCTCTATTCAAACCTTTATTTCAAGATGAAGGTATTGTATATGACGACTTAACTACTCGTCATTATGAAAAGATCCGTAATGATGCTATGATGTATAGAAGTAAGGATAATGGAAAGGGATATTCTGATATAAATTTTCAATATGCCATGGATGGCTATAATGAGTTTTTAAATTCACAAGATAGAATGGCTGGAAAGAAATTCTATCAGAATCGTAAAGAATATACTCCATATTATGATTATACAGATGATTTTTCACAATCTTTAAAGGATTGTAAAGCTTCATCTATGGAAACAATTTCTCCTGTTTATAACAGTGGTAATATGTCCGGATACATGCAGGAGACATATAGTAAATCTTTGTCAGCCTCTCAAGTACAGAACTGTCTTGAGTCTGGATTATCTCCTAATGCAAAAAGACAACTTCAAATAGAAGGATCTGTATCCTATCGTAATAATTTACCAACACTAGCAAGTGACGCAGCAACCTTTCTTTCAGGAGTATCAGGAAACTATTCTACTCAACTTCAGGTTATAAGTGCTCAGAAGGCTGCTATTTTAAGTAAAAAAGATATGTCAGATGCTGAAAAATCTGAGGCAATTGCTATACTTGATCAGCAGTCAACTGCACTTGGAAATGAATTAGATAGAACAAACAATACTATTAAGAAACTAAATGCTGGTGATTTTACGGATGTTCAAAACAACTTTGAAAATTACGCATCAAGTGTTTACTCATATAAGAAGCTTTACAAAAAGGCAATGGCTTCAGCTTTTGAAGAAAGAAAAAGTAATTATAAAGCTGATCCTGTTCAACTGAATGCTATAAGATTCAAACAACAGGAATATCTGAACAGAATGGATTTTGATTTTTCTGTTTCTTTAAAACAAATGGAGCACGAACATGATCAGAATATGAAACTTCTTGATCTTATGTATGGTGGTGGAAAAGGTAATAGTTCTTCTTCAACAGGAGGTGATATTTCTCGTAATCCTTTTACAGGAGAGATTACAATAAATCCTGATCTACTTCGTGAGACAGCAAATCTTACAGATAAGCCTGAATTAAACAAAAAGGTATATGAAGAACTTAATGCACAGGTAGGAAGTTTGACTGAAAAGGATAATAATAACAATCTTCGTATATACAATAACTTACTTTCTAGAGCAGAAAGAGATAAAACTTTCAGAGAAACTCTTTTGAAAGGATTTAATTATGGTGTTACTGACGATGAATGGGCACGTTTTAAAGCTGAAAGTAGAAACAATCGTTTTTCTAATATCAGTGGAGATCCAAAAAGAATAGGTGGTATTCAAGATACATCATGGTTTAGAGCATATATTGGTCAAAACCCAGATGATGAACATATTAATAAATGGGCATATGACAATACAATTATTGAAGCTGGTATATCAACAATAAACCGCAAGCTTGAAATTGCTGAATCTCAGGTTCAAAAGGAACTAGGTGGAGACTATGAAAGTCTAGTGACTAAAGAAATAAGTAGTATAAAACCAGTTGTGATAAATGGTAGAACTATTACCTCTCAGAATATGAGAAATTTATCAAATGGTAAAAATGAGAATGGTTTATCTATTACAAGATCAACTTCTGTTGAAGGAAAACCCTTGATAATGGTTAATGTAGATGGAGTTCCAAATTCTCAGGCAACTAATCTTTATCAAGAAACACAAACAATTGTAGAACCTGTATCCAAAAAATTAAACAAGAAAAGAATTGAAGTTTATAGTAAATTAGGATTTGATCGTGAACCGTGGCATTTCACTCCATCTGATGATAAAAATCCACCTGATATTGTAAAAACAATTAAGTCAGTACTACCAAAAGATGAAAAAGGAAAAGACTTGGATGTATCTATTATATCCTCTGATTTCTCCGGAGGAATCCGTGTATCTGTTCCGGGTGCTAAACAAGGTAGTGATAAGTTTCTTACAGAGTTAAGAAATGCAGGTGTTGGTACTTCTGCGGAAGCAACAGGAGATAATATCATAACAATCAGAGGTACAAATCATAATCTGATACAGCAAGCACTTCAGAATCCAATTCTTGCAGATGCAGCATATCAACTTAATACGATTAGTGAAACTACATCATTTGCACAAACACAACCGGGAGCAAAAGTTCCCAATTCAGATATTAAAGTTCCTGTACTGATTCGTGGTAAACAACAAGTTATGACTATTGAAACTTACAAGAACGACACAAAACCAGAATTTAGAGTTTATGTGGAAGGGGCAAATACATCAAAGCCAATTATAACAGCTTCTAATCCTTATGAGCTGTTTGAGAAGATTGGACGCTCTCCACTAGACCTTAACAAACCAATTAGATAATGCCAGATCAATTACCTTCAGCTATATTAGAAAGTACCAATTCGTTTGATAGCATTTTTGCTTTAGACATTGATACTAAGCAGAGATTTGACAATATCCTGAACAATCAACAAAAACCTATTGATTATCCAATTCCGGATTACAATAAGGATTTTAGTCCTCAGGGTTTATCTCAAGATGACCTATTGAGTCCTCAGAAAATGAAAGGCTCATTAGGAGAAGCACTCTTTTCTACTGATCCTCGTATTGCTGACCTTGCTGTTAGTAAAATGAGGTCATCTCAATCTAATCTACCTGTAAGTCATGGGATAGGAGCACCTGACCGTTTCCAATACTCAAAAGAAATGGATAAGTTTCTGAACGGAGACTATGGTTATAATCCTTATCTTTCACTTGAAGATAATGAAGATTTCAACTACAGATATGATTATATGAGTCATACTGGTGTTGGTCGTTTACTAAGAAATATTGGAACAGGTACTTCACGTTTTGTAGGATCTGTTGCTTTAAAACTTGGTCAGACTCTTGGATATCTTGGATCTATGATCTCAGAAGGTGTTCAGGAAATCTTTAATGGTAAGGATAATAACTTCATGGCTGATGTTGCTGATAATTCTTTATCTCGTTGGTTTGAGGGCTTAGAAGAAGATATGAAAAATTCAAATCTTCTAAGTGTATTTAAACCAAAAGGTTGGGATGATATGGGATTCTTCAAAAAGTTAGGAAATGGTGCATTTTGGACAGATGAAATAGCAGACGGAGCCGCTTTTATGGGAGAAATGATAGCCTCGATGTATCTGCTTGGAGGTCTTGGTAAGATTGGAGCTGTTGGACGTTTTGGTGCAACTGAAATAAATTTAACAAAAGCTTTATCAAAACTTGGTCCGGTAGGTAGATATGGAGGTAGAGGTATTGATGCTATATTGAAGACAGCTACTGGATCTAAAAATCTAAGTGATGTTGGTCGTTGGGCATTTGCTACAACTTCTGAATCTGCTTTTGAAGCTTCACAACTTTATAAAACAAGAAAAGAAGAACTTAAAGCTCAAAGACAATCTGGTCAAAATTCATATACGGACGAAGAAATTGAAGT
>Ga0075163_10006552_pt1 | contig 15436 bp, 13 predicted proteins | sample JI1023141ADNA_FD_71478 | JGI IMG/M metagenome (GOLD analysis project Ga0075163, IMG submission 71478) | Wastewater effluent complex algal communities from Wisconsin, to seasonally profile nutrient transformation and Carbon sequestration -... | ecosystem: Engineered > WWTP > Effluent > Algae... | reverse complement strand
CCGACGACGTCGCTGTCGCAGGTGGCCACGGCGGCGATCCTCGTCGGCGTCATCGGCGCCACCTACGACATCGTCATCGACGCCTACCGTATCGAGTTGCTCGAACCGCATCAGCTCGGCGTCGGCTCGGGCATGTCGCAGTACGGCTGGCGCATCGGCTCGGCCACCTCCGGCGCGCTGGCACTGGTGGTGGCGGCCCGCTACGGCTGGGCGATGGCCTACTCGGTGTGCGCGATGTTCTCGCTGCCGGCGATGCTCACCGGACTCGTGATGGGCGAGCCCACGCGGCGGCGTCCCGCGCCGCCGATCACCGGCGTCGTGCAGGCCGTCACGGCCTACTTCAGCCCGCTCGTCGAGTTCATGCAGCGCCGCGGCGCCGTGGTGGTGCTGCTGTTCGTGCTCGTGCACAAGATCGGCGACACCCTGGCCAACCTCACGCTGCGCCTGCTGTTCGAGGATCTCGGCTTCAGCAACGACGAGATCGCCTTCTACGACGTCGGCGTCGGCTTCTTCGCGCTGCTGGCCGGTGTGTTCGTGGGCGGCATCATGTACGCGTCGATGGGCATGAAGCGCTCGGTGTTCGTGAGCCTGGTGCTGATGGCGATCAGCAACTTCGGCTTCGCGGCGCTGGCCGCTGCCGGCCACAGCAACCTCGGCATGGCCGGCGCCATCGGCTTCGAGAACTTCGCCAGCGGCATCGGTGGCGTCACCGTGGTGGCCTACCTCTCGGCGCTCTGCAACCTGCGCTTCACCGCCACGCAGTACGCGCTGCTGTCGGCGCTGGCCAGCATCGCCGGCCGCTTCCTCACCGGCACCACCGCCGGCTCGCTGATCGAGTCGATGGGCTTCGTGAACTTCTACCTGCTCACCACGGTGATCGCCCTGCCAGGCGTGGCGCTCTACGGCTACATGGTGCGGTCCGGCCTCGCCGACGTGTCGATCGGATCCGCGGGCACCGAGTCGTAGCGGCGCGCAGGCCCAGGGCCGCCCCGCCCACGCGCGGGCTCAGACGCGGGCGAAGGTCCACGCCAGCAGGCGGCTCTTCTTCTGGCCCTGCGCCATCTCGATGGTGCGCACGAAGGTGGCCGGCGTCTTCGCCAGCGCGCGCTTCAGCACCGGCAGGTTGACGCTCTTCGACACCATCACCGTGAACCACACGCACAGCGCGGGACGCGTGGCGCTCTCGGCGATCATCCGCTGGATGAAGCCCACTTCGCCGCCTTCGCACACGAGTTCGTTCGAGCTGCCGCCGAAGTTCAGCTCCGCGGCATCGCGCCCGAGCTTGAGGTTGCGACGCTTGCGCGCCGACCCGGCCGCGGCGACTTCGTGCGAGGCGTGGAACGGTGGGTTGCACGAGCAGGCGGCGAAGCGTTCGCCCACCGTGGTGACGTGCGCGAAACACGACCGAACGTCGGGCTGATACCGCCCCTCGATCAGGCCCGCCACCGGCCGGTTGAGCCGCACGATCTGCCGCGCCCAGCGGTGCGACGCCTGATCCGCTTCCGTCGCCACGTAGCGCCAGCCGTACTCGGCAGCGCCGAGCAGCGGCAGGATGCAGTTGGCGCCGGCGCACAGGTCGAGGATCGCGATGTCGGATCCACGCGGCGCATCGGCGGCATCCCCGCCGCCGAGCAGATCCGCGAGGTGATGGATGTAGTCGAGCCGCCCGGGCACCGGCGGGCACAGGGCGCCGTTCGGCAGGCTCCACTGCAGGCCGTAGGCCTCTTTCAGCAGCGCCTGGTTCAGCGTGAGCACCGCCACCGGGTCGGCGAAGTTGATGGTGTCTTCGTCGCGCGGGCTGCGGATGACGAACTTCGCGAGCGGCGGATGCGCGGCCGTGAGGCGCGTGAAGTCGTAGCCGTCGCGGAAGCGATTGAGCGGATGCATGCGGCAGCCTGACGACCCAACGCCGTGCTAGACGAGGTCGAAGGCCAGCTCGCCCAGCTTCTCGATGCTGCAGACCACCTTGTCGCCAGGCTTCAGCCACACCTGCTGATCCTTCGGCTTGCCGAAGACCACGCCGTGCGGCGTGCCGGTGTAGAAGATGTCGCCCGGCTTGATGGTCATCATCCGCGACGCGAAGCTGATCATCTGCCGGCAGTTGAAGATCATGTCGTCGGTGTTCCAGTCCTGCCGCTGCTCGCCGTTCACGCGGCACTCGAGGCGCAGCTTGTTCGGATCGCCCACGAGATCGCTGGTGACCAGATGCGGCCCGAGCGGCGCGAAGCCGTCGAACGTCTTGCCGATCATGAACTGCGACGTGAGGTACTGCATGTCGCGCGCCGAGAAGTCGTTGCCGGTAGCGTAGCCGGCCACGTAGTTCAGCGCGTCGTCTTCCGACACGTTGCGGCACTCGCGTCCGAACACGATCACCAGCTCCACCTCGTAGTCGAACTGCGTCGCCGTCTTCGTCGGCAGGGCGATGGTGCCGCGGTGATGGTTCAGCGCGTTGTTGAACTTGTTGAAGAGGATCGGGTTCTTCGGGATGGGCGTGTTCGTTTCCGCCGCGTGACGGCGGTAGTTGAAGCCCATCATGATGATCTTCTCGGGCCGCGTGACCAGCGGCGCGTGCTGCACGGCGGTCTCCTGCAGGAAGAGCCGCGCCGGGCCGTCGGCCGCCGCCGCGACGAGCTTCGCGAGCTGGCCGCCCTTGCCGTTCTGCAGCAGGTCGTCGGTGTCGACCGGCGCCGGCAGCTTGTACATCGCCGCGGCCGCCGCCACGTCGAGGATGCCCTTCGCCCCCTTCACGCCCAGCCGCGGCCCCGCCGCCGTGCGCATGTTCAGCAGCGTCATGTTGCGCGGCATCTCGAAGGCCGTGCCGGCGCCACCACGCGCCTGCGACTCCCCCGCCACGGCCGTGGACCCGCCGCCAAGCGAGACCGCCGTGGCCGAGGCCACGCCGGCCATGGTGGACTTCAGGAACGAGCGGCGATCGGACGACATGCGGACTCCAGAGACGTGCGCGGGCGGCCTGGTGCCGCCGGGGCGAGATGCGATTCTACCCGCCCGGACGAGACTCGGGCGATCAGACGCAAGTTCTTGATGGAGCGGAGGTTGAAGGAAGGAGAGCCGCCAGTTCAGCGAAGCTGAACTGGCGGTGAGGCAGGGATTCGAACCCTGGGTAGGGGTTTAAGCCCCTACAACGGTTTAGCAAACCGCCGCCTTAAGCCTCTCGGCCACCTCACCGCGCGGACTTTCAAGTATACGCGAGCCGCGGCCGGCCGAGCACGCGGGCGCTCTTGCGCCGTCCTCAGCCCTTCGGCGCGCCCGGACCAGGCTTCTTCGCGATCTCTCGCGCCCGTCGCTCGGTGTAGGCGTGGGGACTCTCGCCGGGCCGCGGTCCCGACACCGGGTCGGGATCGGGCGCGGCGCCAGCCGGCTCCGATCGCTGCGAGATGCGGCGACGCAGGGCGTCCGCTCTGGCCTTCGGATCGCGTCTCTCGTCGCCGCTCATGCGCGCCTCTCGATTCGTGTCAGCGCCGCCGGCGCCGCGTGGCCGTGGCCGTGGCGCGCGCCGTCGCCGCCGTTTTCACCGCGGCCAGCCGCTCGCGAATGGCCACCGCGCGCGCCTCGCTCGATTCCTGCGTGGCGTCGCTGGCCGTCGCCACGCCGCGCATGCGCAGGCTGCGCGGCGTCAACGTGATCCCGGCCTTCGGCGGCCGCGTGACGGCGTCGATCGCGCTGCGCACCGACATCTTCCCGAGCAGGCTACCGAACACCGTCTCGTTGTTCAAGTCGATGACGTGCGGCACCTTGCTCGACACGTCGTCCTTGAACATGCGCAGCTGCATCCAGTGCCGCGTGATCGGGTCGAACCAGCTGATGTAGCCGCCCTTCAGCACGGTGCGCGGCGCCTTGATGGCCCCGGTGAAGCTGTAGCGCACCCCGGCCGCGGCCACCGGGTCGAAGAAGTCGGGCGTGTAGAAGTCGGACACGCGGACACCGTTCACCTGGTAGCCGAACTCCTCCGACTCGCTCGGGTCGGCCACTTCCACCAGGTAGTTCACGCGCCGCTTCGGCAGACCGACGTCGACCGCCTGCTGCAGCAGGTTGCCGGCGCGCATGCGGCGGCCGAACGGATCGGCGAGCATCTCGACCACCTCGTGGCTGGCGGTCACCGACCAGCCCGGGCCGTATTCCACCACCGCGAACGGCTGGCCGTTCTCGTCGTCGTGGAAGCCGGCGGCGTCTTCGACGTTGCGCTGCACGATGACGGGCCAGTAGTCGGCCGGCACGTCCTCGAGGCTCGTGAAGGCGTCGACGGTGGCGGCCACCTTCCAGATGGGACCGAAGTCGCGGGACGCCTGCTTCGAGAGGGCAGCGGCCACCTTGGTGAGCTCGCGCGACTTCAGCTCCGCCACGTCCGACACCAGTGCCACGTTCACGCTCAGACCCATCTGCGCCTCCCTGCGGTGCCGTCGACGACCCGGCGGCGTGCCGCACCAGCCTACGCGGGAATGGACGGTCCAGCGGCCGGGTTTTGCACGGTGCCGCGGCGTCGCCTCAGGGTCATGTATTCTGGCGGCGGTCGTGTCGGTGCCCGCCTCCCCCCGTCGCCAGGCGGTCGTCCTGGTGCTCGTGAACGCCGTCGTCTCGTCGTTGCTGCTGGCAGGCGTCGAGGGCGCGCTTCACCTGATGCTGATCCGTCCGGGTCTGATTCCCGGACCGGCGCTGCTCGACACCATGCGCGGCCTGTACTGGGCCGAGCGCTGGAACGACCTGATCCAGTTCTCGCCCGCCTGCGCCCAGTCCCACGAAACGCTGGGCTACACGCTGAAGCCCGGGCACTGCACGTTCGCGGGCACCGAGTTCTCGAACGCCTACGCCATCAACCATCTCGGCCTGCGCGACGACGACGCGTCGCTGCAGCAGCCGGAGATCGTCGTGCTGGGTGATTCGTTCGCCATGGGCTGGGGCGTCGATCAGGACCAGACGTTCGCGCAGCTCATCGAACAGCGCACCGGACGGCGCACCCTGAACGCCGGCATCTCGTCGTACGGCACCGCCCGTGAGATCGAGAACCTGGCGCGGATCGATCGCAGCCACCTGCGCGTGCTGATCGTGCAGTACTGCGACAACGACGACGACGAGAATCGCGCCTACGTCTCTCACGGATTCCATCTCGACACGATGACCGCCCGGGCCTGGCAGAACTTCGCCGCCGGTTACCACGACATGCGGCAGTACTGGCCCGGCCGGGATCTGATGTCCCTGGCGCGCATGGTGCGTGGCGCTGGCGGCGCCCCCGGCCCGCCCGGCCCCGCCGCGCCCGGCGCCCTGTCCGATGTCGAGGCGTTCGCGCGCGTGCTGGAACACGCGCCCATCGCCTTCGACGACGTCGCGGTGTTCGTGGTCGAGACGACCAACGCCGGCCGCGGCGGACGCGCGTTCCACGACCGCCTGATCGCGCTGCAGAAGCAGTCGCCGGCATCCGCGCTGGCCCGGGTCACCGCCGTCGACAGCGCCGCGGCGCTCCGTCCCGAGCACTACTACCGGCTCGATGGACACCTGAACGCCGCCGGACACGCCGCGCTGGCCGGCACGCTGCTCGACGCGATCGGACAGCGCGGCGCCCTTCCGATCAACTGACGGCGGCCGGCCTCACGGCGCCGCCGCGCCCGCCCCGCAGCGACTATTCCACCGCCGCCAGGAACGCGCGACGGCGCGGCACGAACTGCCGGATCTCGTCGACGCGCGCGGCGTACTCGTCGTTGGTCGCGCGCTTGCGGAGATCGGCGGCGATGTCGGCGCGGGCCCGGCACAGGAAGCGGTCGATGCGCGCATCGAGGAACGCCGGCGAGGCGGCGTGCGCGGCGAGGCGTCCGGCCATCGCCAGCATGCGGGCGCGCAGCGCCGGATACGCCAGCAGGCGCTCGACCAGCGCGTTCTCCTGGCCCTGCCCGCCGATCAGCGCGCCGGCGAACGGATCGGCGTCGGTGACGATCGATTCACCCAGCACGTCCTCGGCCGGCGACCACATGTGGCCGAACGTGAGATCGAGATCCCACGGCAGCACCATCCAGCCGCGCGATCCGTCGCCGGGCCGGTACAGGTAGTAGTTCTTCCGCACGTGGTCGTGGTTCTGCAGCACGGCCATGCCGGCGAGGTAGACCAGCACGTCGTCGACGGCGATGGCGCGGGCGGCCTCGTCGGCGAACGCGTGCGGCTTCATCGTCAGCACACGCTCCACCAGATCGCGCAGCACGGCGAGGTCGTGAGGGCCGTCGCCGTGTGCCTCGTAGACGCTCGCGTACGCCGACGCCTCCATCGGCCGCAGGTTGCCGGGCTGCCCGCCCAGCGCCGGGTCGGCCTCGATGAGCGATCCGGCGCGATCGAGTCGGCGCGCCGCCAGGAACTCGGCGTCGATGCGCTCCACGTGCAGCATCACGCCGTAGAACTCGCCGTTCACCTCGAGGTGCACGTGCTCGGCCTGCGGCGTCGGCAGCCAGGTGGCCGTGCGGAACAGCTCGTAGGCGAGATAGGTGCGCAGCAGCGACTTGTCGTTCCACTCGCCGCGCAGGATCAGACGGCGGCGTCCGCCGATGCTGTCGCCCTCGGGCAGGTCGATACGGAACGATTTCTTCACGAAGTCGCGGCTGGTGCCGCCGTGCAGGCGCACGCGCGCCGGGTGCGGCGTGCCGGCGACCGTGAGGGTGGCGGCGACGTAGCGGTTGCCGTGCGGATCGGCGACGTTGCCGGCCAGGTCGGCGGGCGCGATCGTCAACGCCCACACCGGCAGCGGATCGCACCCGGCCGGAGCGGCGGCCGGGGCCGGCCACGGCAACTGCTCGAGCGGCGTGAGCGCGTGCGGCCAGCGTGACGGATCCGAGCAGCCGCAGGCGGCCACGAGCAACGCACAGCACACGACACGGGCGGCCAGTCGAGACATCCTGCCGGACTATCGGCGGCGGGCCGCCGCGACGCCAGCGCCGCGCGGCTACTGCGCCGAGAAGTTCGGACGTCCCTTGCGCAGCACGTACTTCTGGATCTTGCCGGTGGCGGTCTTCGGCAGTTCGGCCACCGTGGTGAAGCTGTGCGGCGTCTTGAAGTGCGCCAGCCGCTCGCGGCAGAACGCGCGCAGTTCCGCCGGCGTCGCCTGACGCCCGGCGCGGAACACCACGAACGCATGCGGCGCCTCGCCCCACTTCTCGTCGGGGAAGCCGACCACGGCCACTTCCTGCACCGCGTCGTGGCGCAGCAGCGCCGCTTCCACTTCCACCGACGAGATGTTCTCGCCGCCGCTGATGATCACGTCCTTCAGGCGATCGCGGATCTCGAGGTAGCCGTCGGGATGCACCACCGCGGCATCGCCCGAGTGGAACCAGCCGTCGCCCATCGCTCGCGCGGTGGCGTCGGGGTCGTTGTAATAGCCGGCCATCACGACGTTGCCGCGCACGACGATCTCGCCCTGGGCCTCGCCGTCGTTCGGCACCTCGTGCCCGTGCTCGTCGATGACGCGCACCTCGCCGGCGGTCACCTGCTCCACGCCCTGCCGCGCCTTCTGCTTCGCGCGGCCCTCGGCGTCGAGCGTGCGGTGTTCCGGCCGGATCTCGGAATACGTCATGAACGGCGACGTCTCGGTGAGCCCGTAGAGCTGATGCACTTCCCAGTGCAGCTCGTCCTCGATGCGCTGGATCGTCGCCGCCGCCGGCGGCGCCCCGGCGGTGAGGATGCGCACGCCCTTCGGCACGCCGCTCCGCATCTCCTCGGGCGCGTTGGCGAGGCCGATGAGCACCGTCGGCGCGGCGCACATGAAGGTCACGCCTTCCTCGCGCACCAGCCGGTAGATGGCCGCCGGATCGACCTTGCGCAGGCACACGTGCCGCGCCCCCATCGCCGTGACCGCCCACGTGTAGGTCCAGCCGTTGGCGTGGAACATCGGCAGCGTCCACAGGTAGCGATCGGCCGTCGACAGCGGCAGGTGCGCCAGGTGGCCCATCACGTTCACCCAGTCGTTGCGGTGCGTGATCATCACGCCCTTCGGCCGCGACGTGGTGCCGCTCGTGTAGTTGATGGTCAGCAGATCGCGCTCGTCGATGGCCGGCCGCACCACCGCGTCGGGCGCGTGCGCGGCCACCAGCGACGCGTAGTCGAGCCAGCCCTGGCGCGCGCCCGACAGCGCCACGAAGTGCCGCACGCCCGGAAGCTGCGCGCGGATGCCGTCGACGGCGTCGAGATACTCGTGATCCACGCACACCACGGCCGACCCGCTGTGCTCGATGAGGTACTGGAACTCCTCCACCGACAGGCGGAAGTTGATCGGCACGAGCACCGCGCCGATCTGCGGCACGGCGTAGAACGAGGCGAGCTGCGCGTGGCCGTTCGGGGCGATGTAGGCGACGCGGTCGCCGGGCTGCACGCCCAGGGTCTGCAGCGCCGCCGACCAGCGATCGCAGTGATCGAAGAACTGCCCGTAGGTCCAGCGCAGCGTGTCGTCGACCACGCCCAGGCGGTCGGCGTAGAGACGCCGGGCCCGGCGCATGAACTCCAGCGGAGAAAGCGGGATCTCCATGCCGGGATGGTAGCCGAACTGCGCGGGTCGCGCAGCGGCGCGGGGGCGGGATCAGCGGGCGGCGCGGCGTTGGCGCAGGAAGGCGCGCTCGGCCTCGTTCGCGGTGGCGGCGATGGCGGCATCGCAGGCCAGCGCGGCATCGGCCACGCGGCCGAGCCGACGCAGCAGATCGGCGCGCACCGCGTGGAACACGTGGAACCCGCCGAGCGGCAGCGCGTCGACGAGCGCCAGCGCCTCGGCCGGGCCTCGCACCTCCGCCACCGCCACGGCCCGGTTCAACGCCACGATCGGCGTGGGCTGCACGACCAGCAGCTGGTCGTACAACGCGAGGATCTGCGGCCAGTCGGTGGCCGCGGCCGATGGCGCGTCGGTGTGCACGGCCTGGATCGCCGCCTGCAGTTGATACGGCCCCGGCCGATTCACGCGCAGGCACTCGCGCACCAGCGCGTGCCCGTCGTCGATGCGCGCGCGATCCCAGCGGGTGCGGTCCTGATCGCCCAGCAGCACCAGATCGCCGTCGGCCGAGGTGCGCGTGTGGCGACGGGCGTCCACGAGCAGCATCAGCGCCAGCAGCCCGGCCACTTCGGGCTCGCGCGGCAGCAGATCGCGGAGCAGCCGTCCGAGCCGGATCGCCTCGGTACACAGATCCCCGCGGGTGAGCTGGTCGCCACTCGACGCGGTATAGCCCTCGTTGAAGACGAGGTACACCACCGCGAGCACGCCAGCGAGCCGCTCCGGCAGATCCGCGGCGTCGGGCACGCGATACGGGATGCGGGCGTCGCGGATCTTGTGCTTGGCGCGGGTGATCCGCTGGGCCATGGTGGCCTCGGGCACCAGGAAGGCGCGGGCGATCGCGGCCGTGGTGAGCCCGCCGACGAGGCGCAGCGTGAGCGCCACCCGCACCTGCGGCGCCAGCGCGGGATGGCAGCAGGTGAAGAGCATGCGCAGGCGGTCGTCGGCGATCGCCCCGCCCGCCTCGTCGCTGTCGCCGTCGGCGCGACCGAGGGCCTCGAGCGCGGTGGCCTCGACATGACGAACCTCGCGTGACGACTCGCGGCGCAGGCGATCGATCAGCTTGCGCTTGGCGGTGGTCACGATCCAGCCGACCGGGCTCGGCGGCACGCCCGCCACCGGCCAGTGCGCGAGGGCCGCCGCGAGGGCGTCCTGCACGGCGTCCTCGGCCAGACCGATGTCGCCGGCGATCCGCGTGAGGATGGCGACCGCGCGCGTGGTCTCGGCCGGCACCAGGCGCGCGATCGCCGCGGCCGCGTCGGGATGCGGCGTGTCGGACATCAGTGCCGGAACGGCCGCACTTCGATCGGCAGCGTGGTGGCGCGCGACAGCTTGCGGGCCCACTCGAGCGCGGCATCGAGATCGGCGGCGCGGATCACGGTGAAGCCGCCGAGGTGTTCCTTGCCCTCCACGTAGGGCCCGTCGGTGACGAGCACGTCGCCGCCGCCGGCCTTCACCACCGTGGCGCTCGAGGCGTCGTGCAGGCCGCCGGCGAACACCCAGGCGCCGGCCGTCTGCATCTCGGTGGTGAGCGCGCCCACGTCGGCCATGATGCGCTCGAGGTTCACGGTGGGGGGTGGCGGGCCGTCGGGCTGGTAGATGCTGAGCAGGTACTGGGTCATGGGTAAGCCTCCGCCACCTACACGAACGGACCGGGCGCGGATCGACAGCGCCGCGCCGGGCGACCGCGATTATTTCAGGGCGCGGAACGCCGCGAAATCACGCCACACGCGGTCGAGCACGCTGGCCGGCACGGTGACCGTCTCGGCCACGGTCGGCGCCTTCTCGGAGAACACGTCGAGCCGTACCTCGCCGCACGCGGCCGAGATGGCGCCGGGATCGAAGGCGTACAGCCCTTCGTAGACGGCCTCGCGTTCCGAGATCCGCCGCTCGATGAGCAGCGGGTGGATCGGCGTGAGTTCGGTGGCGCCGCAGGTCACCCGCATCCGCGCGAAGCCGGGCTTGAACTTGAGGAAGGCCGGCAGGGCGATGCCCTGCGTGAGCGCCACGCCGCGGGCCATCCGCGTCCAGAACGCCTCGGCCTGCTTCGGCGTCACGCGCACGAGCAGCACCGACGGGAAGTCGGAGACGTAGGCGGTCCAGTTGGCGAAGTCGGCCGCCTGCGCCTGACCCGCGAAGGCCACGACCGGCGTGATGAACGCGACGTCGAAGCCCTGGGTCGACACGAGATACGGATTCAGGCTGCCGACGCGCAGCTTGGCGGCCGCCTGCAGATCGTCTTCCGACACGGTACGCAGCGGCTCGACGGGTAACGGCGTGGCCGGTGGCGCCGGCATCGACGCCAGCTTCGCCTCGGCCGCCGCCAGCACCGCGCACACCGCGTCGAGACGCGGCAGGCGCGCATCGTCGCCGCGCTTGCGCTCTTCCTCGTTCACGATCGACGTGATGCCCATCACCGCGCCGGTCGACGAGAACGCCGGACCGCCGGCGCCGCCGGTACCGAGATCGAGATCCGCCGTCACCACGCCGGGCTGCACGCGCATCACGATGCCGTTCATCGTGCGCGCCGTGCCGCGCATGCGTACGCCGATCGCGTAGACGTCCTGTTTCACCGCAATCGCGGGACCCGGCGTCGATCCGGCGCCGCAGCCGAGCGGCAGCGGCTTCACCGCGGCCACCGTCTCCGCGGCCACGCGCAGCACGGCGACATCGCGGGTGGCGTCGGCCACCAGCACCGTCGCCGCCACCTTGGTCGACGGCGTCACCTGCACTTCCACGGTGGTGGCGGGCCCGAGCACGCGCTGACTGGTGACGATGAGCCCGCGTGCGTCGACCACGGCGCCCGAGGCCGGCGCGATCGGCGTCCACAGCCCCAGCACGCTCGCCTGCCATGGCAGCAGCGCGTCTTCCGGATCGATGGGCCGCGCCGGACCGGCGCCACTCGCCGCCGTCGCCTCGAGCGTGCTCACCTCGGCGTTGGCGGCGGTGAAGGCGAAGGCGGTCTCGCGTCCGGCCACCACGTCGAGCGCGCGCATCCACTGATACGCGCGTCCCTGGAAGGCCAGCGGCCGGTCTGACTCGACGGTGTAGTTGCCGGGGGGCAGCGACACCACGGCGGTGCCGTCCGCCCCGGTCAGCACGCGCCGCGGCGCCCGCGTCGGCGGGTTGTCGCTGACCAGGAGCGCGTGTCGCGGGATCGGCGTGACCTGCTGCGCGGCATCGACCACGCTCACACTCACGCGCAACGTGCCGGTGGCCGCCTGCCCGGTTCCCAGCGCGGTGAGCGGCACGAGGGCGGCCAGCGTCGCGAGCAGCGTGCGGAAGCGCATCGAGACGAGTCTAATCCGCCGCGGACGTGCCCGGGACGATCAGGACGCCGCGAACGGAGGACGCGCCGGCGTCTCGGGCTGCTGCACGGCGAACCACGCGGCGGCGACGGCGGCGTTCGCCGCGCGCGGACGCGCGCGCCGCAGCGCCCGTGTCGCGGAGATCAGCGCTCGCGGATCGCCCGTGGCCCGGTAGCGCTCGAGCGACTCCCAGACACGCGCCAGGCCGCCGCGCCCAGGCTGATCGCCGGTTCCCCGCGCCGGCGGTGCCGCCGCGCCGCCCAGCCACTCACGCAACACGTCGCTGCCGGACGAGAACGGCAGCGCGTGCACCAGATCGCGGGCCGCCCCGCACGCCGCGGCGACGTCGTCGGCGGCGAGCCCGCCCGCGCAGCGTGCCAGCGCCTCGGCGGCACGTCGCTCGCGAGCGGCGTCGGACCGGGCCCGGGCCACCGCCACGCCGACGGCGTGGGTGCGCCAGTCGTCGGCGGGCGCGCTGTCGAGCAGCACCTCGGCCTGCGCCAGCCACACGGGATCGTCGAACACGATCGCGGCCTGCAGCGCGCACCAGGCGTGCGCGACCGTGCGCGCCTCGCCGCGTGGATCGCACGCCTCCACGAGCGTCGCCGACACGGCGTCGCGCACGCGTGACGAGGCCCGTGCCAGCGACGGGCCCCGCCGCGAGGGCGGACGCGCGGCCGCCAGCGCCGCGGCGAAGTCGGCCGTGGTCGCGAAGCGGGCGGGCGCGTCCTTCTCGAGCGCGCGGGCCAGCACGCGTTCGAGCGACGGCCACGCCGGTACCCCGCGCGTGACGAACGGACGCAGCGGATCGGCGACCAGGCCGCGCAGCAGCGCCTGACGATCCGCCGGTGCGTCGATCGGCGCCAGCGTCGTGACCAGCAGGTGGATCAACGCGGCCACCGCGTACTGCTCGGCGGCCACCGTGGCCACCGGCGGCGGCTCGCCGGCCAGCAACGCCGCCGCCATCGCCGGATCGAAGAACTGCGGGATGCCGGTGCGCGCCGGGTCGATCCCGGGAGCGGCGTCGACCGGACGCGCGTTCCCGAAGTCGATCAGCACGACCGTACCGTCGTCGCGCACCAGCAGGTTGCCCGGATGCACGTCGCCGTGCAGCACGCCGCGATCGTGGAGGCGCGCGTAGGCCTCGGCCACGCGCACCGCGAGGCGGTGCAGGGCGCCACGGTCGCGGGCGGCCCGCGCCTGCTGCGCCGCCACCGCCACCGGCACGCCCTCGCACCAGTCCATCACCAGGAAGGCGCGTCCGTCCTCGACACCGGCCGCCCGCAGGCGCGGCGCTCCGCGGCCGTCGAGAGCCTCCAGCACGTTGGCTTCCCGGCCCAGCGTCAGCGCGACCTCGGGACGGCCGGCGCGCCCGATCTTCAGCGCCACGTCGCGGCCGTCGTCGTCGCGGCCGCGATACACCTCGGAGTCGTCGAGTCCGCGCACCAGCGTCGCCACCTCCACACCGGCGAAGGCCTGGCCGGCGGCCAGCGTGGCCTCGGGCACGTGGAGGTCGTCGGAACCGTCGGGCACCAGGATGCGCGCCTCGACCAGCGTGATCAGCGCATCGAACGCCAGGTCGATGGTGTCGTCGGGCGACTGGGCATGGGCCGTGGCGAAGCGGGCCACCGCGTCGGTCACGAGGCTGGGACGCCGGAACTCCTCGACCAGCGCCACGAGGGGCGCCGGCATCAGCCGCGCGGTGATGCGGAAGCCGGGCCGCGTCACGACGGCGTGGTCGTCGACGTCCTCGCCCACCCGCGCGCGCAGCCGCGGCGCCAGCTCGCGCACGCGCAGCACCTTCGCATCGGGGGGCAGCACGAGCGGGGTCACGGTGAGGTCGAGCGGTGCGCCGATCATGCGGCGATCTCCAGGTCGAAGGTCGCGGCCCCCGGCAGCCACGTGGCGCCGTCGACCCCGGCCGCCGCGAGATCGGCGAGCGCGCCGGCGACGCGTCGCGCCGGCGTTTCGTGGGCGCGCGACACCAGGGCATCAGCGAGGTACCGCGTGATCCAGGCTCGCCAGCTTGCCGGCGCCCGCCCCGGCGGCGGATCGATGCCCCACGAGAGCAGCCCGTCGCCATCGATGGGGCAGGTGAACGGCGTGCCCTGCGCCGGCGTGCGGCGCAGCCGGGCCGCCAATGCCCGCGCCACGACGTCGAGGTGCGCGGTGTCGTCGAAGTAGGCCACGATCTTGTCGGGACGCAGCAATCCCTCGATGCCGCGCCCGACCTTGAACGACCGCACGCCCGTTTCCGCGAACACGTCGACGAGGCGATGGAACGCCTCGCCGACGGCGTCGGGGCGGGGACTGACGTAGAGCTTGCAGGTGGTGACCGCCGCGGTGTCGAGCGGCAGGCGCGTGAACGCGCACCATCCGGCGATGACCGTCGGCACGTAGTCGCGGTCGAGCCGGCGTCTGGCCACCCCGCCCGCGCAGAGCCCGAGCACGCCCAGCGGATCGTCCTCGGGACCGAGATCGCGCTCCGCCGCCGCCGTGCGCGGCATGGTGCCGAACCGGTAGAGGCGCTGCGCGACGACGGCGCGATCCGTGACGGCGCCCTGCGCGGTGGTGCGCAGGGCCGCCAGCGAGAGCTGCTCGAGACGCTGCATGGCCGGCCTCGCCTACTTCAGGCCGGCGGTGGCGTGCTCGAGCGCGGCACGCACCGCGCCCACCTCGGCGCCCTGCGGCTGCTGGGCCGCGGCCGCCTGGTCGAGGTAGGCGACCGACTTCGCGAGCTGCGCCTTGAGGCGCGGCAGCTCGGTGACGCGGTGCACACTGGCGCCGTAGTGGACGATCGGCGTGATGGTCGGCGGAATCGTCTCGTACGACGTGCCGCCGCACTCGGGATTCACCAGGCCGACGGCGCCGCCGAGGCCGGCATAGGCCGCGCTCGCCACCACGGCCGTGCCGATGTCGTGGATCGCCGTGCGGATCGCGGCGTTGCCGCCGGCCTCGCCGGCGAACGCGGCGGCGATCTCGTCATAGCGCTTGTTCTTCACCGCCTCGAGCACGGTGCCGCGCACGGCTTCGATCAGCGCCGAGGTGGCCACCACGCTGGCGATCGGCGAGATCGGCGTCGGCGGGGTCTCGGTGTCGGGACCGGGCATCCAGGTGCCGCCGCGGCCGCCCGCGCCGATGCTGATGGCGAGGTCCTTGATCAGGAAGTCGTGCTTCGCGAGAGTCTTGCCCATCGTCGTTCCCCTCCGGGTCGTGGGACGCGCGGAGTGCGCGTCACATTGGAGGAGGACGGCCGTCATGGGCGATCTTTGGGGCGTGAAATCCGCCCCGGCGAGACCGTCTGTTGCGCCGTGTCAGGCGCCCGGCAGCACCACGTGCCGCACCTCGGCGAACTCGCGACGCAGATCGCCGCGCACGTCGGGATGGGCGATGCGGATGAGCGCCTCGGCGCGCTGCCGCAGCGTGAGGCCGAACAGGTTCACCGCGCCGTACTCGGTGACGATCCAGTGCACGTGGCCGCGGGTGGTCACCACACCAGCGCCCGGCTTGATCGACATCACGATGCGCGACGCCCGGCCACCGGCCGCCGTCGACGGCAGGGCGATCACCGGCTTGCCGCCGGTCGACAGCGCGGCGCCGCGGA
>Ga0075163_10006550_pt1 | contig 15442 bp, 11 predicted proteins | sample JI1023141ADNA_FD_71478 | JGI IMG/M metagenome (GOLD analysis project Ga0075163, IMG submission 71478) | Wastewater effluent complex algal communities from Wisconsin, to seasonally profile nutrient transformation and Carbon sequestration -... | ecosystem: Engineered > WWTP > Effluent > Algae... | reverse complement strand
CACGGTCGCGCCATTGTCGGTGATGCGAACGATGCGTCCGTCCTGGCCGTTCCCGACGAACAGGTCGCCGGTCACGAAGCCGCCGATCGACCCCGAGCGCACCGTCGCGATCTTCACCTCGTCGGTCATGTTGGCGTAGTTCGAGAACTGCACGTGGGTGCCGTCGAGCTCGACGCGCTCGAAGTTCGACGGCACGCCGCCGGTGGCGTAGTTGACCGACATGACCACCGAGTCGGTGGGCTCGTGGTAGTCGATGCCGATCGGGCTGTTGAACGTGGTCGAGATCGGCGTGAAGGTCAGGGCCGGCGGCGTCACGTCGTTGCGCGGGTCGAGCCAGTCGCCCACGCCGTCGCCGTCGCGATCGCCGGTGCCCTCGGCGCCATCGGCCCAGCCGTCGGCGTCGGCGTCGGTGTCGTGGAAGTCGGGCTGGCCGTCGCCGTCGGTGTCGGTCGGCGCGCCGCCGGTCCCGACCTCGGTGGAGTCGAGGAGGCCGTCGCCGTCGTCGTCGACGTCCTGGAAGTCCGGGCGACCGTCGCCGTCGAAGTCGTCGGTGCCGTCGAGGCCGTCGGCCCGGCCGTTGTTGTCGCTGTCGGTGTCGCGGAAGTCGGGCGTGCCGTCGAGGTCGCTGTCGACCGGCGGGGTCGCGGGGTTGGCGTCGCCGGCCTCGCGGTAGTCGGGGATGCCGTCGCCGTCGCTGTCGCTGTCGCCGGCGTCGGGGGTGCCGTCGCCGTCGGTGTCGACCCCGGCGCCCTCCTGGACGTCGGTGATCGTGTCGCCGTCGGTGTCGGCGTTGGGGTCGGGCTGGTCGGGCGGCCCGTCGCTGTCGCTGCAGGTCACGAGGAGAGCCGCGGCGGCGGCCAAGAGCGAGGCGCGAAGCGAGGCCATGGGGGACTCCAGGGGGCGAGGGCGGTCGCCGATCGCCGAGTGTATCGAGGATCCGCCGGCCCCGGGAAGTGTGAACCGCCGGTCTCGGTCCCGCCGGCACGCCGGTTGCTCTTCCGGCGGAGGTGCCTGCCATGATGCGAATGATGTCGACCTTCCGGACACTGACCGTGGCGATCCTCGCCACCGCCGTCGCCTGTGGTGGCGGCGATGACCCCGCCGACCCTGACGCGACCCCGTCGGACGGTGGCCTCGACGCCGCCGCCGCGTGCCAGCCGGTCGCCGGCGCGCCGGCCGAGCGGGTCACGACCACCGGCGGCGTCCTGCGCGGCGTCCAGCTCGGCGGTACCTGGGCCTACCGCGGCGTCCCCTACGCCGAGCCGCCGGTCGGCGAGCTGCGCCTACGCGCGCCGGTGCCGGCGACCTGCGCGGCGACCGAGCGCGCCGCCACCGCCTTCGGCCCGCGCTGCTCGCAGCTCGACGCCGACGGCAACTTCGTCGGCCAGGAGGACTGCCTCTATCTGAACGTCTGGGCGCCGACCGCGGCGGCCGCGCCGCGACCCGTGATGGTGTGGATCCACGGCGGGGGCAACGCCGCCGGCAGCGCCAGCGAGCCGCTGTACGACGGGCAGGTCCTCGCCGAGACCGGCGATGTCGTGGTCGTGACCTTGAACTACCGGCTCGCCCAGCTCGGCTACCTGGCCGATGCCTCGCTCGCGGTCGACGGCTCGGTCGGCAACTACGGCACGCGCGATCAGGTGCTGGCCCTCACCTGGGTCCGGGACAACATCGCGGCCTTCGGCGGCGATCCAGCCAACGTCACGATCTTCGGTGAGTCGGCCGGCGGGCGGAACACCTGCACCCTCCTGGCGGTGCCGGCCGCCGCCGGGCTGTTCCACCGCGCGATCGTGCAGAGCGGCGCGTGCAAGTTCCTCGACACGCGCGCCGACGCCCAGGCCACCGCCGACGAGGTCGCCACCGCCCTGGGCTGCGGCAGCGATCGCGCCGCGTGCTTCCGCGCCGCCACCGCCGAGGCCATCACCCGGGCCTACGCGCACGAGGTCGGCACCCTGTCGGAGTCGTTCTACGGCACGACGATCGACGGCGTCGTGCTCACCGAACAGCCCGAGGCCGCGATCCGCGCCGGCCGTCACCACGCGGTGCCGTTCATGATCGGCGCCAACGCCGACGAGACCAACGCCCAGGTCCCGGCCAACCTCACGGCCACGCAGTACGAGACCCTGGTGCGCGGCCAGTTCGGACCGCTCGCGGACCGGGTCCTGGCCCAGTATCCGCTGTCGGCCTATCCGTCGCCGCGCGCGGCGTACTCCCGGCTATCGACCGATTCGCGCTTCGTATGTCCGTCGCGCGAGATCGCGGTTGGGGTCGACGCCGGCCAGACCGCCCCGGTCTACCGCTACTTCATGACCTACCGGGCCACGCCCTTCGGCGCGATCCACGGCATCGACATCCCGTTCGTGTTTGGCACCTTCGGCGCGATCGCGACCGCCAGCGGTCAGCCCTATCAGCCGACCGCGGCCGATCTAGCGCTGGCCGACGTCATGCGCGGCGCCTGGACTCGGTTCGCGCGCACCGGCGATCCCGGCGGCACCCCGGCGTGGCCGGTCTACGGCGCCGGCGACCCGGTGATGATCTTCGAGAACCCTGCGGTGGTCGGCGCCGCCCCGCGCGCCGCCGATTGCGACTTCTGGCGCCCGGTGTACCTGGCGCGGTGAGCCGCCGCGCGGTCCGGTCTAGCCGACCGGATCGGGCCGACGCTCGAGGAGGATCACGTGCTCGCGCTTGGGCCGCTCGGCGAAGGCCCGGCGCTCGACCGCGCCCAGCATCGGCCGCTCCTGGGCGGCCCACGCCACCGCGGCCAGGCGATCGTCGAGGGCGCCGCGCAGCTCGTCGTCGGCGTAGATCGCGCGGGTGCCGGCCAGCGAGTCTCCGACCACGAAGGCCGCCCATGCGCCCGGCACCAGGACCTCGGCCAGGGAGCCCATCCACGTCACCTGATCGGCGCGCCACTGCCGCATCGCCTCGACGCTGTTGGCCGAGAACTGCCGACGCGCGCCCAGCTCCTTTTCGGTGAACGCGCGGTGGCGCAGCCCGAGGAAGTCGAAGCGCAGGCGGTGCTGATCGGCGTAGTCGTAGGTGCCGGGGTAGGGCGGCGAGGTCACGACCGCGCCGATCGGCGGCAGCTCGAGGCGACCGAGGGCGCGGGCGTCGGCCTCATGGACCACGGTCGGCGCCACTCGGCCGACCGCCAGATCGTCGAGGCCGGCGGCGATCATCGCCACCCGCTCGCCGAACCAGCGGGCAGCGGCGCCGCGCGGGACGTTGCGCTCGACCCAGGTCGGATCGGTGTCGCTCTTGCGCGACGACACCTTGTAGAGGATCGCGGAGAGCGCGACCGTCAGCACCTCGGCCAGCTCGACGTCGTCGACGCGGACCTCCTCGATCGCGGCGGCCAGGGCCTCGAGCTCACGCCGGACGTGGGGCGCGAACCAGCGCGCCAGCCGGCGCTGCCGCGCGTTGGGATCGAAGCCGACCGGGGCCCGGAGCGGCGCCGCGCTGTGGCCCGACTTGCGGGCGTCGCGCCCCATCGCCAGCACGTCGCCGGCCAGGCGCATGCCGAGCTCGCGCATCGCGCGGCGGCGCGACACCGGCGCGGTCCAGGTCTTGACCCAGGCCAACCGGACCGCCAGCGGGTTGAGATCGACGCCGATCGCCGGGGCGTTGACCGCGCGGGCCTCGACCAGCGTCGTCCCCGAGCCGCAGAACGGATCGAGGAAGACCGTGCGATCGGGCATGTTGTCGACCACCAGCTCGACCAGGGCGCGGGCGGTCGCCGGGTGCAGCCGGGCCGGGTAGGTGTGGATCGGGTGGGTCAGGCTGTCGGCGATGACGTCGTCGTGGGCCGCAGCGGTCAGGGCGTCACCCAGCCGTGCGGCGAGCTCGCGATCGCCGCCGGTGGAGATCGCGCCCGGCGCCCGCGGCATCGACAGGCCGCGGCGCGGACCACCCGGCGCGCGCAGCCCCGGCGCGCGATCCGGCTTCGGCGGCCGCGGCCGCGACGGGCGCGGCCCCGACGGGCGTGGCCCCGATCCACGAGGCTCGCGGCGCGGCGGACGAGGACGACCTGGCATGGCGCGCACCCTACCACCCGCGCGCGCGGGCCGCCTACCGGTCGCGGGTGTGCACCGCGATGCGATCGATCCGAGACTCGGTCTGGCTCGTACCTGCGCCAGCGTGAAGTCGACGCGGGTCCATCGGGTCTGGCGCCACGCGGCCGCGCGGTGCGACGCGAGCGCGGTCCGCGGCCTGGACCCGAAGCTGGTCGAGCTCGCGCGCGAACTCGACCGCACCGAGCGCGCGCTGTGCACTGGCGACCTCGCCGAGGTCGTGCGGTCCGCGGCCCGGGCCCGGGTCGCCTGTCGCGAGGCCGGTCTCCGCGACCTCGAGGCGCGCGCCGGCCTGCTCCTGGCCGCCGGCCACCTGGGGCTCGGTCAGGCCGACGATCTGATCGTCGCCGACCAGGCCCTGGCCTCGGCGTGCGCGCTCCTGGCCGAGACCCGGCCTCGCCGTAGCCTGGAGTTCGCGGTCCTCTTGCGCGCCGCGCTCGGTGCCCGCCGCGCCGAACCGGCGCTCGGAGTGACCGCGCTGGTCGCGGCGTCGCCGCCGCCGCGCGTCCTCGTCGACGTCGACCGCGGCGCGATCGCGGGCCCGCGCGGCGCGGTCACCGGCCGGTACCGCCTGTGCGCGATCCTGCAGGCCCTGCTCGACGGCGACGGCCGACCGGTCGCCGCGGAGCCGCTCTACGTCCATGCCTGGGGCGCCGCCGCCTACCACCCGCTCCGTCACCGCGGGACCCTGTACTCGGCGGTCAACCGCGTGCGCCAGGTCTTGCGCCTGGTCGACGACGACGCAAGCGGCGAGCTCATCGAGACCACGCCGTCGGGCTGGCGCTTGGTGCGCGGCGTGGTCGGCAGCGCGCCCGCGCGCATGCCGGACGATGGTAGCTCGCGGTAGGTGTCCGGCGCGGCGCGACGCTCGTAGGGCCAGGCACGCAGCTCGACGCGGCGGGGCGGTTCCGATGATGGACCGCCCTCGGCCGTGGCCGTCCTGCGCCGATCGCTCCGAGGAGAACGCTCATGCCCTGGCCTCATCACATCTTCGTCTCTAGGCGCCGCGACACCGCGACATCGCTGCCCACGCCTCGCGTCGCGCCTGCTCACCGCGCGTCGCAGGTGCCCGACCGCGCGTCCGCGTCCGCGCCTCGGCCCGCCGCGGCTCGGTCCCGGGTCGCCTGGTTGGTGGCCCTCGCGGTCGGGTTCGCCGGGCTCGCTGGCAGCGCGCCGGCCCAGGCGCAGCCGATCCCCCTCGACGACGGCTCGGTCTACTGGCCGGCCGCCGGCATGTATCAGCCGGTGATGGGCGAGCTGTGGCAACACACCGCGGCCACCTGCGACGGCGAGCGCTGCGCCACCGGCATGGACGTCGACGATCCCGACGCGCTGGCGATCGCCCATGCGAACGAGACCGCGGCGGCGACCTCGACCGCGGCACCCGGCGTGCAGATCGATCCGGTGCCTGGCCAGGTGCCGAGCAACCAGCCCTACCGTCAGACCTTCCACAAGGACGAAGACTTCGGCCACGGCACCTTCGGCGCTGGCTACACCCTCGACGGCGCGGTGCGGGCCGACCCGGTGACGCCGCTCGGTGGCGGCAGCGGCGTGTCGATCTTCGCGACCGGTGACGCGACCACCTACGCGCGGGTGTTCAACAACACCGCTACCCTCGCGGTCGCACAGCTCCGCCTCGCCTCACGCCCCGAGGCCGGCGCGTCGACGTTCGGGTTGTTCTTTCTGGGTGCGCAGGTGTACGCGGGCGCGGTCTTCCCCGGCCAGAGCCGCGACGAGAAGCTGTTCAGCCGCGCGTTCGTCAAGTACTCGAAGCAGATCCCGATCCTCGGGTTCGACGTCACCGTCGAGGCGGCGGTGTCCGGCAACGCCGGCGCGACCTATGAAGGAACCTTCAACGCCGCCGGCGCCCGCGTGACCTTCACACCGCAGGCCGGGATCTACGCGACCGCCAGCGCCAGCGTCGGTCTCGATGTGATCCTGGTCGCGGTCAAGGTCGGCGTCGAGGGCTCCTTGACCCTGGTCAGCTTCAAGGCGCCGATCTTCCTCAAGCTCGGCGCGGTGTCGTGCAGCGAGCTCGAGGCGCTGCTCGGTTCAGACCTCGAGATCAACACGCTGGCCGGGCGGATCGCGGCCTTCGTGAAGGTGCGGTTCCTGTTCATCAAGAAGAAGAAGTTCTTCACCCTGGCCAAGTTCAGCGGCACCACGCGCGGCTTCACCGGCGCGATCAACCTCGGGACGGCTGGCACCCGGCAGCCGTTTTACCTGACCTGCACGCCCGCGCTCACCAGCGCGATCGCCGCCCTGGCCGCGCCGCTGGCGCCGCTGCCGCCGCCGCCCCCGCCGCCACCGTCGTCGCCGCCGCCGCCGTGGTCGTGTCCGCACTGCCAGGAACCCTGACCAGCCGGCGCGCCCACCCAGCCACCACGCGGAGGAACTCTCATGTCGCGCAGACGAATCCTGATAGTCGCGCTCGTGCTCGCGAGCGTCGCGCTCGTGGCGCGCCGCAACCACGCGTCGTGGTCGGTGCGGCGCGTCGCGTTGACCCCGGCGGCCGAGGCCGGGGGTGACTTCGACCGGTCGACCGCGCCGGCCCGCCTGGCGCGCGGCGTCGGTCGCGCCTGGCCCCTCGGGCTACAATACGTCTACGAGGTCGCGCTCGACCAGACGCTACAGGTCGGGGCGCCGCCGCCCGGCGCGAGCGGCGCGGCGCCGACGGTCCGGCTGGCCCTCGCCGGCCAGGCCACCGCGACCGTGGTCGATCAGGCCGACGGCGCGGTCGCCGTCGAGTACCAGCTCGCGCCGTCCAGGCTAGAGCTGGTCGCGGGCGATGGTCGCGCGGCCGACCCCGGCGTGGTCGCCGCGACCCTGGCCGGCCTGCGTCAGCCCTTCTTCGTGACCCAAGAGGCCAGCGGCGCGGTGGTGGCGCTGCACGTCGAGCCCGCCGTCGATCCGATGGCCCAGCTCGTGATCCGCAACCTGATCGACGCCAGCCAGATCGTGCTGCCGCGCGGCGCGCTGGCGCACTGGACGGTGACCGAGAGAGACCAGACCGGCGCCTACGCGGCCGCCTACCGGCGCGCCGCCGGCGGCGAGGTCGAGAAGCGACGCGGCGACTACGCCCAGGTCAGCGGCCCAGCCGGGCTCGAACCGCTGGCCGAGGGCGTGCGGATCGAACCGCGCGGCGCGACCCGGTTCGACCTCGATCCGCGGCGCTGGGTGTCGTCGCTCACCGCGCAGGTTGGCCTCCGCGTGACCGCCGATGGCGTGGTCATGGGCGACGGTGAGCTGAGCTTGACCTTGCGGGCGCTCCGCCACGGCTGGGCCCACGAGCGGGTCGGTCGATTCCACGCCGAGCGCGCGCGCCTCGTCGTCGTGACTGCCGGCAGGGCCCCACGGGATCTCGGCGAGACCCAGCGCCTGCGCCAGGTGCTCGGCGGCGCCGATCTGGCGTCGCTCTTCGCCGACCTGCGCGGGCTCCCGGCCGATCCCGCGGCGCGCGGCCCGGCCGCGGCGCTGGCCTTGCAGCGCCTGCGCGCGCTGTTCCTCCTCGATCCGGCGCAGGCCGCGGCCGTGCCCGCGCTGATCGGTGCGGTGACCGAGCGCGACGTCTACAGCCCGATCCTCGGCGCGTTGTCGGCGGCCGGCAATCCCGAGGCAGCGCGGGCCCTGACCCAGATCAGCGCCGACGAGGCGCTCCCGCAGGCCGTGCGCGTCGACGCCATCGCGGCCCTTGGAGTGGTCGGCCAACCCGACGTCGCCAGCCTGGAGACTCTCGAGGGCCTGGCGGCGAGCACCGACCCCGAGCTGCGCAGCACGGCGGCGCTGGCGGTGGGCACCACCGCTGGGACCTTGGTGGGCCGCGGCGATCCGGCCGGCGACCAGGCCCTGGCCAGGCTGCTCACGCAGTCGGCGTCAGCGGCCGACGACGCCGAGCGCGCGCTGGTCCTGGCGGCGCTGGCCAACACGCGGAGCCCGTCGATCCTGAGCGCGGTCGAGGCGGCGCTAACGTCGCCATCGATCGAGGTGCGCCAGGCTGCGGTCACCGCCTTGCGGTTGATCGCCGACCCACGAGCCGATCAGCTCATCGGCTGGGTGATGGCCGAAGATCCGGCGCCCGAGGTGCGGCGCGCCGCGATCTTCGCCGTGCGGTTTCGCGCGCCCGAGCCGCTCGTACCGGCGCTCACGGCGGCGCTGACCGCCGACACCGTCGATGTGGTCCGCCTCGACGTGGTTCGCCTGCTCGGCGAGCATCGCGGGCGGCTGCGCGAGGCGCGTGACCTGCTGACGGTCGCCAGCCAGCGCGATCCCAGCCCCGAGGTTCGGCGCGTCGCCGCCGCCTTCGTCGCCGCGGCTGGCTGAGCTCGCCTACGGGTCGACGACCAGCACCCCGAAGCCGGTCGGGGCGTGGAAGTTGGGCTTGGCGGTGCGCGCGGGGAAGGCCATCAGGTACTGCCGCGGCGCCTTGCCCTCCATGCGATCGAGGCCGAGCGGCAGGCGCGCGCCGGGGCGCAGCGCTGCCACCAGCTCGGGCGCGGCGATCGTGAACTCGATCGTCGCGGTGCCGGCGGCGGCGTCGCGCGCGGTGCCGATCGTGAGGGCGCCGGACCACGCGGTGTCCTGCTTGACCGCGCCCGGGCGGCCGCTGCGATCGACCGCGATGTCGAACCAGTGGCCGAAGGGGCCGACCTCGATCTCGAAGTAGCGGCGCGGCACCGCCGGGTCGGGCGCGATGAACAGCTCGACGCAGTCCTCCTGATACAGCCCGTCGCGCTCGACGTCGATCGGGCGGCTCTGATCGGTGTTCCCCTTGGTTCCCTCGACCTGCCACAAGACGTGGAGGCCACGCGCCGACCACAGCAGGCGGACCGTCGAGCGGTGCGGCGTGACGTCGCCCTTCCAGTTGGTCGCGAAGGCCAGCGCCGGCGCGCGATCCCAGATCGGCTCGATCGCGCCGTCCATGATCGGGGCGTCGGCGTCGTCGACCCGCGCGGCGTGGACCTCGCGGACCTCGGCCGCGGCGACATCGTCGACGACGAACCCGGCCATAGCGTAGAGCCGACCCGGCCGCCGGCGGGCCAGGAGGTCGGCGCCATCGCCGACCACCTTCGGCGCGGTCAGGTCGACCTCGAACCGCGCCGCGGCCTCGGTCAGGAGCGGCGAGGTGCGGTGGCCGCCCAGCTCAGCGGCCAGGCCATCGTGATCCCACAGGCCCAGGAACTCAGCGCCGACCCGATCGACCAGCACCGGGTTGGTGCCGCCGAGCGCGACCAGCTCGGCCGACGGCAACAGCACCTGGAAGCCGTCGCCGCCGATCGCCGGCGCGCCGTCGACCAGGATGGCGTGGGGCGTCTCGACCTCGAACAGGTCGACCATACGCTGGGCGAACTTCTCGAGGGCGGCGACGTAGGTCGCGCGCGCCCGCGGATCGCCCTTCTTGATCAACTCGAGGGCGGCCCCGACCTCCTTGTGGGTGCGCCACTTCTGGCGGTACGCCGGGGCGGCGTCGCTGTACATCGCCACGCCCTGCAGCGACTTCACCGCGATCGAGAACACCGCGAACCGGTGGGCCTTGAGCTTGGGCAGCGACAGGAACAACCCGTGATCGAGGTGCTCGGCGACGATCTTGGGGATGAGCAAGGTCGGGATCCGCGTCCGCTCCATCCCGGTCAGCCCCAGGGGCTTGCCCGGCTGGGTGCCCTCGACGTCGTAGACGCCGTCGTCGTCGAGCGCGACCAGCGTGACGCCTTCGTCGGCGCACATCGTCCGGTAACCGGACACGTCGACCAGGCGGTCCCAATCGGTCGGCTTGCCGCCGAACCCGTCGGCCACGGTGATCGCGGTGTGGCCGCGGGCCTTGAGGCAGTGGATCACGCCGCGCACGAACTCGGGATCGGTGATGCGGCCGGCGACGCCGTTGTCGCCGCCGTTGGTCTTGGGGTTCTTGAACCAGTCGAAGCCGCCGAGGTTGGGCTTGAGCAAGACCGGCGTGGCCGGCGGTCGTCGCGGCACCACCGCCTCGCAGATCCGCTGGCCCAGCTCGCGCGCCGAGGTCCCGCGCAGGAGCGTCACCGGCGAGCGATCGGCCTTGACCCGGGCGCGGTTGGCGGCGCGCAGCGCCGCGCCGTCGACGGTGTCGCCGACCACCACCGGCGGGCCCGGTTGCCAGGCCGGCGACGCGCCGGTCGTGGTGTCGACCGCCGGGACCGAGGCCACCGCGGCGTCAGCCGGCGCGGCGTCGGCGGCGCGGGCGTCGGCGGCGGCCACCGCGGCGTCGCCGGGGCGAGCGCTCGGTCGCGGTGTCGGCTCGCTCGACCGGCCACAGGCGGCGATCCACACGGACACCACGGCGAAGGCGGCGGACCGGAGCATCGCCGCAGCTTCCGCTCCTCGCCGGACCGACGCAAGCGGTCGGCGAGGCCGGTGTCGCACTGGAACCCGGTGGAACCCAGGTGGAACCCGGGTGGAACCGAGGTGGAACCCGGGGCGCTCGCCCGCTCGACGACGGTCCGCGAGGTTGCCCACCGATCATGAGGTCGCGGCGTCGGCACGCGTCGTGCTCTAGAGCTTCGCACCTGAGCGGACCGCGGACGCGGACCCCAGGCGCGGTCGGGTGGGCGCGACGAGTGTCGCGCGCGCCGACGGCCGCGATGCGTTCTTTGGAGGAACCGTATGCCGACTCCCGGACAGGAGATCTCGAGCCTCGACTTCGCCGCCATGATCGGTGGCCCCCTGGTCGCGATGGTGAACGCCCAGAAGCAGGCGGCGCTGACCACGGTCAACTTCATCAACGAGGTCGGCTTCCAGGCTGACCCCAGCGACCCCAACGCGCGCAAGCCGATCTACGTGTCGTTCGCGTACCAGAAGGAGGTCGCGCCCTACGTCGCGCCGGGCCGGATCGCCACGATCGTCGTGACGACCCCGATGGCCGCCGGCAGCAACATCGGCGGCAGCTCGACCTTCAACGGCACCGTCGATCTGACGCTGTCGGCGCCGACCGGCACGCCGGCGGTGACCGCTACCGCCTCGGCGACCGTCGTGAACGGCGTGATCACCGCGGTCGCGGTCACCAACCCGGGCGCCGGCTACACCGCGGCGCCGACCTACTCGTGGGTGCCGAGCGGCGGCTCGCCGGTGACCATCACCGGACTGACCACGACCATCACGTCGGCGCAGCCGGCGCAGTACGAGAACATGGTCTTGCAGGTGCCGATGCTCGCGATCGTGCCGATCCCCAACTTCCAGATCGAGCGCGGCGAGATCGACTTCAACTGCAAGATCAACAACCTCGAGTACATGGACACCGCGACGAGCTTCAAGATCGGCGGTGACCTGAGCTTCCAGGCCGGCGGCAAGCGCGCCTCGGTCAAGCTCAACGTCTCGGCGTCGTACCAGAAGTCGAGCAACTCGGGCGCGAAGACCGAGCGCACGTACTCGATGGCGGTGAAGGTGGTGGCGACCCAGGCCGAGATCCCGGCCGGGCTCGATCGCATCCTCGGCATCCTCGAGGACGCCACCCGGTCGGCGCCGAAGACCGCGTCGACCCCGGTCTAGCCCATCGACGGGCCGCGGCGGCCTCGCGCCGTCGCGGCCCCCCTCCCGCTCCCTGGAGTCTTCATGCCCACGCTCACCGAGACCTTGTCCGCCCTCCTCGCCCAGGCCACGCGCGCGCGCGTCGAGGCCGATCGCGAGACCGCGCGGATCGCGCTCCTGTATCAGCAAGACGAGCTCCTGCGCACGATGCCGGTGCCGCGCTTCCGACTGCCCACTCTGACCGTCGAGCTGCCAGCCGCGGTCACCGGCGTGGCGCCGCCGCCGCCGACCTACGTCGAAGTCCTGCCCCGCGACGTGTTCGATCGCTGGCGCGATCAGGTGTTCGAGCGCTGGGTCACCGAGCTCAACGCCTCTGGCTTCGAGCTCATCGACCGCGAGGGCCTGGCCGCGCCCCTGGCCCGCGAGGCCGAGCGGTGGTCGGCCATCCGCGTAGCGCCGACCTACGCCACCGTGCGCGACGCCGTCGTGGCGGTGCTGGCGGCCTGGCCGGGTAGCCCCGACGCCACTCGGCCGGTCATCCTCGACGATCGCCTGCCGCCCCTGCGCACCGCGCTCACCGACGCCGCGCTCGCCGTCACGCGACCCTTGCTCACCCTCGAGCCGGTGCCGCCGCCGCCCAACCCGCCGCCGGCCGATGTGGTGGTCGAGCTCGGCACCGCGGCGTTGCGCGAGCTCGGCGCCGGCGCGCCGCTCACCATGCTGCGCCTGCAGATCGCCGAGGAGGGCGTCGAGGTCACCCACGTCGAGCAGGGCGGCGCGATCACCCGTCGCCTGACCCCGGAGTGAGCCATGCTGCACGTCCCTCACCTCGAGATGATCGACGAGCTGGCCCGGCAGGCGCCGGCGCTGGCGACCCGCGTCGAGCAGGGCGATCCCACGGCGGCCGCCGCGATCCGCGCCTGGCTGACCGCGGCCGAGGAGCTGTTCGGCAAGCTCCGGCGCGGCGGCGCCGCCCGCTTCGCCGCGCTGCGCCTGGCGCTGACCGCCGAGCCCGACGACGAGCGCCGCGGTGGCCGTCGTCGCGCTGAGCTCGGCCGCGCGCGCGCCGCGTTGACCCAGGGGATCGAGCTGGTCGAGGCGCTGGTCGCCGCCGATCGCGAGCGCCTGCGCGTCGCCGAGGAGGTCGCGCTGGCGGTGGTGGTCGAGGCCCTCGGTCACGGCGTGGTTCCGCCGGCCGGCGCCACCAGCCACGAGGCGGTGCTGCGCGGCTTCTGGGCCGCCGCGTCGTCGCACCCCGAGGTCTCGGGCCTGGCGCGCCAGCTCCTGGCCCGCACCGGCCCGGCCGACGCCCTGGCCTTGATCGACCGCGCCCTGGCCCGACGTTGAGCGCGGCGGGGTGAGCGCCGCCGCCGCCTCGTCGAAGATGTGGACCACGCCTCACCCTCTCGGGGTGGGGCCACGGCGGCGGGTAGATCCACCGCCCGCGGCCCGTACACTGTGCCATGAGGCGGCACCACGACGAGTCCACCCCCACCTCCGGCGCGACCGAGTCGAGCGCCGCGAGCGCGGGGAAGCGCACCCGCAGCGAGACCATCCAGCGCCGCGCCGCTGGCGCCCCTGGCGCCGCCGATCCTGCCGCGCCGTCCGCGTCGCCGACCACCGGCGCCCTCGATCCGGTGGTGCAGGCCAAGATGGAGGACGCCTTCGACTTCGACTTCAGCGCGGTCCGTGTTCACGAGGGCGGCGCCGCGCCGGCGATGGGCGCGCTCGCGTACACCCAGGGCACCGACGTCCACTTCGCGCCGGGGCAGTATGCGCCGCACTCGCCAGGCGGGCAGGAGCTCATCGGCCACGAGCTCGCCCACGTCGTGCAGCAGAGCGAAGGTCGCGTCGCCGCGACCACGCAGTACAAGGGCGCCGGGTTGAACGACGACGCCGGCCTCGAGGCCGAGGCCGATCGCTGGGGCGCCCAGGCGGCGCGCGGTGAGTCGGTCGGTCGCACCGGCGGCGGCACCGCGGCCGGCGCGAGCGGCGCGATCCAGCGGTTCCGCGACTTCTCGATCGCCGGCGCCGAGGACACCAAGAAGAACGTGCACTGGGCCAACGGCACGCCGCTGCGCGTCGCCGAGGACGGCACCGCGGCCATCGCCCAGGCTCACATCGCCGGCTCGCAGGAGATGTACGTCCTCGAGAGCCGCCTGTCGGGGATCAACGCCGGCCTGACCGCGGCCAAGGCGCCGCTCATCCTGGCCAAGACCGCCGGCACGGTGACCGGCGCGACGCCCGGCGACCTCGAGCAGGCGGCGGTCACGTTGACCCGGGTCAAGCCGGTCGATCCGGTCGACGGCAAGACCGACAAGACCATCCCCGACGACTGCGGCAACGCCGCGCGGACCGTGACCGGGGCCTTCGCCGAGGGCAAGACCCTGCGGGCCGAGTACGTGGCCAAGGATGGCAGCACCGCCAACGCCACGTCGACCGACCCCGAGCTGATGAAGTACGAGATCATGGTCAACCACTTCGGCGACAAGATGCCGAACGTGAAGACCGTGATGGCCGATGTCACCGCGGCGATCGCCAAGTTCGACGGCCTGTCCACGGAGCTCGGGCCCTACATCGGCCAGATCAACACCGCGATCGAGGCTGTCAACAAGGCGATCGCGGCCTTCGATGCGGTCGACGCCGAGTACGCGCCGCTCAAGGCCGCCCACGACAAGAAGGTCGCGGCCGCCGGCGGCGACGCGACGACGATCAAGGCCCTCGAGGACGAGTACGCCAAGGCCAAGGCCGAGATCGACGCGCGGCTCGATGTCGCTCGCCAGGCCTACCTCGACGCCGACGCCAAGTGGCAGGCCCTGGCCAAGACCGACATCAACGGCAAGACCTTGCAGGACGTGCTGAACGCCTACCTGGGCGCGCGCAAGGTGCGCGACGATCTGATCGCCGAGATCATGGGGCCGTACCTGGCGATGGTGCCCAAGGACCAGGAGGCCTTCGACGCCAAGGTCGGCATCAACCGCCATGCCAACCCCGACGTCGGCGAGGCCTACACGATCTCGTCAGGCGGCGACGCCAAGCCCAACGGGCGATCGGTGTGGAACTTCCACTGGGGCGGCGTCATCTTCAAGAGCACGACCGGGTCGGACAACATCACCATGGAGAACTACGCCGGCAGCGGCACCGACGAGTGGTGGTTGCAGATGTACGGCGTCCCGACCAAGGGCGCCGACCGCACCGGCCAGACCTTCCACGAGCAGCACCGTGATACCCACGGCCAGCACGGCCAGACTCCGACCACACTGGCCACCGAGAAGACGTGAGCTTCGCCAACCGACTCCTCCACCCGGGTGCCCGCGCGGGCGCCGCCGTGGCCGCGCTCGCGGCCTGGGGATGTAGCACCATGGATCAGCCCTCGACGCCTCCGCCCACCACGCCGACCCCGACCGCCACGCCGCCGGCCAGCCCCGGCCTGGCGGTGGTCCACGCCGTCGACGTGTTCGCCAAGTCGGGCTCGCTGGTCGAGGTGTTCGGCACCTATCGCGTCGTCGCCGCCGACAAGCTCGAGCGCGCCGACGCCGCCGATCGCGCGGCCGCCAGTGGCCACGCCGCCATCGAGCTCGGCGACGGCACCCGGATCCACCTGCAGCCGCCGTGGCACCCCGACGCCGTCCGCGGCGACGCCGAGCGGACCAAGTTCGCCGATCAGGCCGTGGTCGTGAAGGGCCTCCTGTTCGACGAGTGCCCGCCGCCCAGCGACGGCCGGGCCTACGCCAAGGTCGCGTGCCTGCACAGCGAGCTGGCGATCATGGCGCGCTCGACCTACGACCGGCTCCACGGGCCGCGCTGATCGGCGCGACCGCGGCGTCGCTCACCTCACGGGCGGTCGTAGGTGACCTGAACGCCGAGGATGCGATGGTTCG
>Ga0075163_10006549_pt1 | contig 15442 bp, 13 predicted proteins | sample JI1023141ADNA_FD_71478 | JGI IMG/M metagenome (GOLD analysis project Ga0075163, IMG submission 71478) | Wastewater effluent complex algal communities from Wisconsin, to seasonally profile nutrient transformation and Carbon sequestration -... | ecosystem: Engineered > WWTP > Effluent > Algae... | reverse complement strand
CCGGAACCACGATGACCACCTTCGTCGGCGCGACCATCAACCAGCCGCCAGGCGCTTCGGGCTTCGCCCTACGCGCCTTGAAGACCAGAAAAACTTACACCACTTCTTGGGACATTACCAGGAGTTCAGGACCTGCTCATGCTCACGCTCCGCAGCACTTCTTGTATTTCTTGCCGCTGCCGCAGGAGCAAGGGTCGTTGCGGCCCGGGGTGGGCGCGCGGTGCACGGTCTCGACGCGCGGGCCGATGTCGCGCCAGATCTCGCGCAGGTCGTAGACCGCCCACAGCGCCTCGCCATAGGTGTTCAGGCGCGCGGCGCTGACACTCGGCGGGCCGTCCTCGCTGAGCGCGGACAGCGTAGGCTCGTCCTCGTCGTCCTCGGTCAGCGCGACGATGGCGTCCAGCGCTTCGTCGTGGATCCTGGCGATCTTCTTGTCGCGCGGCGCCTCCCATTCCTCGGGCCAGTTCTCCACCGCGAACATGAATCCCAGGGCCCAGACCTGCGCGAAGGCCGGCAGGTCGGCGTCGCCGAGCTCGGCGCGCTCGGCCTCGGACAGGCTGGCCACGCCGCCGCGCACGTCCATCACCTCGGGCGCGTAAGCGCGCTCGTCGTCGAGCCGCTCGATCGGGATGTTCAGCGCAGTGGCCACCTCGTTCCAGCGTTTCGCCCACAGCGCCATGAAGCGCCCGTGTTGGGCCTCGTCGGCGAAGGAGCCGGCGGGATTCTGCTCGCCGCCAGCTTCGGCGGTGTCGTCATCGTCGAGGCCCAGCAGCACCGGCAGGTACTCCGCGGGCGGGATCGGGCGCCGGCAGCAGATCAGCGCGGCCATGAAGCCCTCGCAGAACTCCCACTGAGGGGTCTCGTCGTAGCGGGTGCGCAGGTCGTCGAGGATGTCGTCAAGCGCATCGAAGTCTTCGCTGCGCATCGCTTCAACTTCGGCTTCGGCTTCGGGAATGAGGGGGGATGGGGTGGTCATGGCGGGGCCTTTTCAGACAGGAAGGGGCGCAGAGCCCGTGGCGCCGGTGCGGCAAGAACGTTGCGCCCTTGCCGATCGGACACCCTCTCAGTTTACGCCCGCCCGGGCGCACGCCAGCTGTTTCAGGCCGGTTGGTGCGCCAGCGCGATGCCCGCGTGCACGCCCAGCGCCGCCAGCCGCTTGCGCATCCTGAGCACCGCGCGGTCCTTGCTCAGCAGCGCGCAGCGGTGGCGCACCGCCAGGTCGATGAAGATCTGGTCGTCGGGGTCGGCGCAGGTCACGGGCGCCTTGGGCGCGGCATCGACCCGCTGGGCATGCCGGTCGAACGCCGCGAGCACGTCGTCTGCCTGCAGGCCATAGAAGGCCAGGCGGGGCACGATCTGCGGGTAGCCCAGCACACGGGCCAGCTCGATGCGCATGTCGGGGGTGGCGATCCACCGGAGAGAGCCGCCTTCCAGCCCCGCGCGCAAGGGCAGCGCGGCAGCGTCGCTGAACACGAAGGCGTCCAGCACGATGTTGGTGTCAAGAACGACAAGTGCCCCCACGCTCGGCACTGGCGTGTCCTCGCTGGCCTTGCAGGCCGCGGAGCCGTCTGAGCCGGCTCCTCTTCGGGCTGTCCCGGCCTGCGCAGGCAGGCCCGGAGCCCCAGCCCTCAGCCCCGGGGGGGCCTTCGCGCCTTGGGGCGGCCCAGCGGCGCTCATGCGCCCGCCGGGCCGCGATGCTGACCTTTCACCAGGTCGAAGCGGAACAACCGGCATTCGATGGGGCCGTTCCACATCGGCACGCGCCGGCTTTCCTTGAGGCGCATGCGTCCGGGCAGCTTGAGGTCTGGGGTCAGCATCCAGGCGGTCCAGCCGGGGTAGTGCTTCTTCCAGTGGCTGGCGAGCTGGGGAAAGAAATCACCACCGTCGTCCGTGTGCGCGGTTTCCCGACTGGCCTGAATGGTCTGGACAGGCTGGGCGGCGCGGGCGCCGGCCAATGCGCCGGGCTGGAAACTGCCACGACCCGGACGGCCCCCGGAGCCCGCCACGCCCGCCACGGCGATGCGTTCGCCATACGGTGGATTCAGCAACATCACGCCGGGCTGCTCGCAGGGCGGCAGGCGCTGCAGGGCGTCTCCGCCGCGGAACTGCACCGCATGGGCCACGCCGGCGCGCTCGGCGTTGCGCTGGGCAAAGTCCACCATCCGGTGCGCCACATCGCTGCCGAAGACGGGCGCGCTGGGGGCGTGCTCGGCGGCCTGGGCCTGCGCCTTCATGGCCTGCCAGACATGGGGCTGGAAGGGCAGCAATTTCTCGAAGCCGAAGCGCCGCCGCGAGCCGGCCGCGATGCCGCAGGCGATCTGCGCGGCCTCGATGGCAATGGTGCCGCTGCCGCAGCAGGGGTCGTACAGCGGCACGCCGTCGGCGGCGAGCGCCTCCCAGCCGCTGGCGGCGATCATCGCGGCGGCCAGGGTTTCCTTCAGCGGCGCCTCGCCGGTGTCCTCGCGCCAGCCGCGCTTGAACAGCGGCTCGCCCGAGGTGTCGATATACAGCGTGGCGGTGTCGGTGGTCAGGTGGGCATAGATGCGCACGTCGGGCCACTGGGTGTTCACGTCGGGGCGCACGCCGGTTTTCTGTCGGAAGCGGTCGGCCACCGCGTCCTTGATCTTGAGCGCGGCAAAGTTCAGCGAGGTCAGCGGGCTGTGCTGCGCCGTGACTTCGATCTTGAAGGTCTGCTTCGTGGTGAACCAGATCTCCCACGCCACGGCGCTGGCGGACTCGTAGAGATCCTTTTCACTGCGGTAGCTCGTGAGCGAGAGCTGCACCAGCACTCGTTGCGCCAGGCGGCCGTGCAGGTTGAGCCCCATCACATCGCGCCAGGACGCGCGCGCCAGCACGCCGCCGCGGTGTGTCAGCAGGTCCTGACCCTTCAGCCCCGTCAGGTGGTGGACTTCATGGGCCAGCAGTTCCTCCACACCGGCGGCGCAGGGCAGAAACAGTTGCAGTTGGTTCACAGTGCTTTTCTCAGATTGGCCGGCGCGATTTTCAGAGCGTCACGGTATTTGGCCACGGTGCGGCGGGCGCATTCGATGCCCTGCTCCTTGAGCATGTCGGAGATCTGGTTGTCGCTCAGGGGCTTTTTCGGGCTCTCGGCGGCCACGAACTGCTTGATCAGCGCGCGCACCGCGGTGCTGGACGCATTGCCGCCGGTCTCGGTACCCAGGCCCGAGCCAAAGAAGTACTTCAGCTCGAACGTACCAAACGGCGTGGCCATGTACTTGGCCGTGGTCACGCGGCTGATGGTGGACTCATGCAACCCGAGTTCGTCGGCGATCTCGCGCAGCACCAGCGGCCGCATCGCCAGCTCACCGTGCACGAAAAAGCTCTTCTGCCGCTCGACGATGGCATTGGACACGCGCAGGATGGTGTCGAAGCGCTGCTGGATGTTCTTGATGAACCAGCGCGCTTCCTGCAGCCGCTGCTGCAGCGCCTGGCTGCCCTCGCCCTTGTGCTGGCGCAGCGCGCTGGCGTAGATGTCATGCACCCGCAGGCGCGGCATCACGTCGGCGTTGAGCCGCACCGAGAAGCGGGGCTGCCCGCCACCGCTCAGGCGGGTCACGATGACGTCGGGGATGATGATGTTGCGCTCGACATCCACGAAACGCCGGCCCGGCTTGGGCTCCAGCCGCCCGATCAGGCCGATGGCTGCGCGCACGTCGGCCTCAGTGTCGCCGCAGAGTTGCATCAGGCGCTTGATGTCGCGCCGCGCCAGCAGCTCCATGGGTTGTGCGCAGATGCGCAGTGCGGTGGCGGCGATCGCATCGCCCGGCGCCTGCTCCAGCCGCGCCTTGAGTTGCAGGCTCAGGCATTCGCCCAGGTGGCGCGCGCCCACGCCGGTGGGTTCCAGCGACTGCAGCAGGCCCAGCGCCATGCTGAAGCGGTGCTCCAGTTCTTCGGCCTGCTCCAGGTCGTCGTCGGCCAGGCCAGCGGCCAGCGAAGCGAGGGAATCTTCCAGGTAGCCGTCGTCGTTGAGCGACTCGATCAGGAAGCGCAGCGCCGCGCGGTCCACCTCGCTCAGGCGCAACGCCAGCGCCTGGCGGTGCAGGAAGGTCGTGAGCGACTCCTGGCTGCGCGCCAGCTCGGAGGCGTCGGCGCGCTCATCGTCGTCGCCCAGGTTGTTCTTGCGCGCGGGGGCGTCGCCGCCCCATTCGCTGTCGTCCGGCAAGACCTCGGTCGTGCCGTCGCCTTCCCAGCTCTCCGGAACCGCAACTTCCGATTCATTCTGGTCACTTCCCAGCGTCGCCTGGTCATTGCTTGCTATCGAACTGGAAGCACTCTCCGCCTCAAGGTCATCGCGGCGCACCGGGGTGTCAACCTGCGGCAGTCCGAATTCCTCGCGCGGCGCCTCCTCGGCGTTCAGCTCCAGAAACGGGTTGTCGTCGAGCATCTGCTCGACCTCCTGGCTGAGCTCCAGTGTGGAGAGCTGCAGCAAACGGATCGACTGCTGCAGCTGGGGAGTGAGTGCTAGATGCTGCGAAACCCGCAGCGAAAGGCCCTGCTTCATGGTCGCACGGCGACCAGACGCCGCAGCGCCGGGCCGCCCCTAGCAAGGCGGGCCCCCCCGGGGGGCAGCGCAGCACACGCAGTGGCAAGCGTGGGGGCCATCATTACATTCGGAAGTGCTCGCCCAGGTACACGCGGCGCACCTCGGCGTTGTCCACGATCTCTGCCGGCGTACCCTTGGCCAGCACCTTGCCGTCGCTGATGATGTAGGCGTGGTCACAGATGCCCAGGGTCTCGCGCACGTTGTGGTCGGTGATCAGCACGCCGATGCCGCGCGACTTGAGGAAGGCGACGATGCGCTGGATCTCGATCACCGCGATCGGGTCGATGCCGGCAAACGGCTCGTCCAGCAGGATGAAACGCGGCTGGGTGGCCAGCGCGCGCGCGATCTCCACGCGCCGGCGCTCGCCGCCCGACAGCGCGGGCGCCGGCGAGTCGTACAGGTGCTCCACCCGCAGATCCTGCAGCAGGCCGTTCAGGCGGCGGTCGATCTCGGCCTTGTCCAGCGGGCGACCCTCGCTGTCGTGCTGCAGTTCCAGCACCGCGCGCACGTTTTCCGAGACGGTGAGCTTGCGAAAGATCGACGCCTCCTGGGGCAGATAGGACAGGCCCAGGCGCGAGCGCCGGTGGATCGGCATGGAGTCGATGCGCTGGCCGTCGATGCTGATTTCGCCCGCGTCGGCCCGCACCAGACCGACGATCATGTAGAAGGACGTGGTCTTGCCCGCGCCATTGGGGCCCAGCAGGCCCACCACCTCGCCATTGAGCACGCTCAGCGACACATCCTTGACGACCTGGCGCTTGCCATAGGACTTCTGAAGGCTGCGCACCTCCAGCCGGCTCGCGCCGGCAGCATCAATGCCCGTTGCGGGCACGGCCAGTGCCGCGCCGTTCACTTGCGCTCCCCGCCCAGGCTGCTGCTGGGACGCAGGGCCGGCGCGGGCTGCGAGGCGGTCGCTCGCGCAGCCGGGGCCGCCCCCGATGCCGCGCGAACGGGTGCCGACGCCGCCTGGCGCGGCGCCAGGATCGCCCGCACGCGCCCCCCGCCCCCGGCTTGCCCATCCACGGTGAAGATCTCGGTGGTGCCGTTGTAGACGATCACGCTGCCGAAGACCTCATCGGCAATGGTTGCGCCCTGGTAGCGGCGCAGTTCGGCCTTGCGCAACAGGCGCACGGTGTCCGCTGCGCTGTCGTATTCGATCTGCTCGGCCTCACCCTCGATGAACTCGTCCATGCCCTCGCGCTTTTGCCGGAAATAGGCGCGCTGCCCGGGATCGGCGGTCAGGATGCCGAACTGGTTACCCTGCACGTCCTGGCGCACTTCGAGCCGCGCCCCACGCATCGCGATGGTGCCCTTGTTGGCAGTCACCCGCCCGGTGAAGAGGGTGACCTGTTTCTGGTCATCGTGACGCAACGCATCGGCGTCGATGGTCAACGGCTTGTCTCGGTCGGCACGCTCGGCGTGCACGGAGGCGCCCGCCAAGGCCAGGGCGGCAATCAACAGGACGGAATACAGATGTTTCATAAAGGCACGAATCTTGCTGATCATTGTAAAGGCCCGGTTGGGCATTGCCCGGCGTGCGCCCACAAAAAAGCCCGCCGTGGCGGGCCGGGCCTGATCCGCGGGGCCGCGCTCAGCGGGCCTTGCGCACCTCGGCCATCAGGTAGTCGGTGACCAGCAACGCGCGCTCCATGCTGCCGGCCAGGGAGCCATCGGTGTAGTACCGCCCGGCAATGCCGAGCGCCGGCACCCCCTCGACCTTGTAGGCGTCCTGCAGCTGCACCGCCCGGCGCAGCTTGCTGGCCACCGAGAACGAGCGGAAGGTTTCGGTGAACTTCGCCTTGTCCAGGCCCTGCTTCTCGGCCCAGGCAATGATGGCCTCGTCGGTGGTGAGCGCCTGGCGCTCGCCGTGCACCGCCCGAAAGACCTTGGCATGCAGCTCGTCGACCTTGTTCATGGCCTCCAGCGTGTAGTACAGGCGCTGCTGCGGTGAAAAGTCGTCGCGGAAGGCCACCGGCACGCGCTTGAAGCTCACGTCCTTGGGCAGGCTTTTCACCCAGGCCTCCAGCGTCGGCTCGAACGCGTTGCAGTGGGGGCAGCTGTACCAGAAGAATTCGACCACCTCGATCTTGCCGGCGGGCGCGTCCGTCGGGGCTTGCTTGCCCAGCACCAGGTAGTCCTTGCCTTCACGCGGCTTGGCCGGCTGCGCCCGCGCGGCGGTGGCGCCAAGCATGGCGGGCACGAGAACGGCAGCCGCCGTCAGGGAAAATTCACGACGTTTCATTTGTTCACACTCCTATCGGTTCATGGAGCACGCCGGAGCCGGTAAGTTCCGGCACCGCGCGGCATTTACCGTTGCACGCGCACCAGCGTGGATTCCATCCCGCCGGCGTCGATGCGTTCCTTCATGCGGTCGGCCGCTTCCTTGTTGTCGAACGGGCCCACGCGCACCCGGTACACCGTGCGACCGGACTGTTCACGCTCGGTCACTTTGGCCTCGACACCCATCAGGCTGAGCTTGGCACGCTGGGCCTCGGCGTCTTCGGGCGTGCGAAACGCGCCGGCTTGCACCAGATAGGTGAACGGGTCGGCCGTGGCGCCGGACTTGGACTTGGCCAGATCGCCGAGCGGATCCGCCCCTGTTGCGGCTGCCGCCGGTTTGGGCGGGGCTGCGGCGGCTGGCGGATTGTCGGCCGGTCGGGCACCCTTGGCGGATGCGGACGCGGCCACCGCAGCGGGCGCCGCAGCCGGCTCGCTGGCTGCCGAGGCGGGCCGCGCCGGGTTCTTGCCATACAAGGGCGCGTTCGGGTCCCAGTTCTTGTTCTTCTGCGCCTCGGCCGCGTCCTGCTCGGCCTTGCGCGGCTGGTTCTTGTTCATGAAGGGCACGGGCACCTTGGTCACGTAGATGGCCACGGCCAAGGCGCCGGCCAGCCCGATCACCACGCCGATGATGATGCCCAGAAAGGTGCCGCCATGTTGTGCTTGTCTCATCTTGTCTCTCACATCCGGTTGGGCGCCGAAACACCCAGCACCGCCAGGCCATTGTGCAATACCTGTGCCGTGGCGGCGATCAGCGCCAGCCGCGCGCGTTTGATGGCTTCGTCGCCGACCAGGATGCGCTCGGCGTCGTAATAGCTGTGGTAGGTCGCGGCCAGGTCACGCAAATAGAAGGTCACGTCGTGCGGGGCGTTGTCCTGCGCGGCCGCGGTGAGCATCTCGGGGTACTTGGCCAGCGCCAGCATCAGCGTCTGGGCCGCCGGGCTGTCCAGCGGCGACAGGTCGGTCTCGCCCAGCTCGGACGCATCCCCGCCCCAGGCCGCCAGCACCGAGCAGATGCGTGCATGGGCGTACTGCACGTAATAGACCGGGTTGTCGTTGTTCTTCTGCACGGCCAGATCGACGTCGAAGGTGTATTCGGTGTCGGGCTTGCGCGACAGCAGGAAGAAGCGCACGGCGTCGGTGCTGGTCCATTCGATCAGGTCGCGGAGCGTGACGTAGCTGCCGGCGCGCTTGCTGATCTTGACTTCCTCTCCGCCCTTGACCACTCGCACCATGGTGTGCAGCACGTAGTCCGGGTAGCCCTCGGGGATGCCCACACTGGCCGCCTGCAGGCCGGCGCGAACGCGCGCAATCGTCCCGTGGTGGTCGGTGCCCTGGATGTTGACGACCTTGGTGAAGCCGCGCTCCCACTTGGCAATGTGATAGGCCACGTCCGGCACGAAGTAGGTGTAGCCGCCATCGCCCTTGCGCATCACGCGGTCCTTGTCGTCGCCGTAGTCGGTGGACCGCAGCCACAGCGCGCCATCCTGCTCGTAGGTCTTGCCGTTGGCGACCAGCCGGTTCACCGTGGCCTCGACGCGGCCGCTGGTGTAGAGGCTGGATTCGAGGTAGTAGTTGTCGAAATGGACCTGGAAGGCCTTCAGGTCCAGATCCTGCTCGTGGCGCAGGTAGGCCACGGCAAACTGGCGGATGCTGTCCAGGTCGTCGATGTCGCCGCTGGCCGTGAAGGCGCGGTCGTCCGACGTGACGGTCTTGCCGGCAAGGAAATCGTTGGCAATGTCCTGGATGTACTCGCCGTTGTAGGCGGCTTCGGGCCACTCGGCGTCACCGGGCTTGAAGCCTTTGGCGCGCAGCTGGGTGCTGTTGGCCAGCGTAGCGATCTGCACGCCCGCGTCGTTGTAATAGAACTCGCGGTACACCTGCCAGCCCTGCGTGGCGTACAGGTTGCAGATGGCGTCGCCCAGGGCAGCTTGTCGGCCATGGCCGACGTGCAGCGGGCCGGTCGGGTTGGCCGAGACGAACTCGACCAGCACGCGTTCGTTGCGCGGCGCCTGGAAGCCGAAGCGCGCCCCCGCCTGCAGCACCGCGCTCACGATCTGCTGCTTGGCCGCAGGCTGGAGCCGGATGTTGATGAAGCCGGGGCCGGCGATGTCGATGTCCGAAACCCAGCGCTGGTAAACCGGCAGGGCCAGCAGGGCCGCGCGCAGGGCTTCGCCCACCTGGCGCGGGTTGAGCCTGAGCGGCTTGGCCAGTTGCATCGCGGCGGTGCAGGCGAAGTCGCCGTGGGCGGCCACCTTGGGCGACTCGAAGGCAGCCTTGGCGCCAGCGCCGGGGGAGAGTTGTTCCAGCGCGTCGGCCAGCGCCGCGAGCAATTCCTGTTTGACTGAGAGCATCGGGAGATTTTACGGGCCGGTGCGTGCTCTCATGAGCCGAAACCGCGCGCCAGCAGCACGGCGGCCAGCGGCACCAGCGCGAGCAGGTGCGCCTGCCACATCACCAGGCGACGCACCCGTCGCACCTCCTGCGGCGGCGGCAAGCCTGCCCCGGCGTCCAGCGCGCGCCGCCAGCGAATGAACATCCGGGTCGGCTGGATCGACAGCGTGCCGATCACCACCAGCAGCGCCAGCTTGGCGTGCAGCCAGGGGTTGCCCCAGTACCAGGCGCTGCCCTTCATGCCCAAATAGATGCGCGCCAGTCCGGTCAGCAGCACGGCCAGCGCCGACAGCCCGTAGATCAGGTCCATCCGGCCCAGGCGGCGCACCACGGCTTCGTTCATCCACTCGGCGCGGCACAGCGCGGCCTCGCTGGACAGGAACACGATCAGCGAGAGAATGGCCAACAGGTGGGCATAGGCCAGACCGGCTTCGAGGCTCATGCGGCCGCGCTCCGACCGGGCGCGCCCGGCAGCACGCCCCGCCAGAAGGTGGCTTGCCCATAGTGGTGCTTCAGGTAGTCCATCCACAGCCTCAGTCGCAGCGGCAGGTGCTTGCGCTGCGGAAACACCACATAGATGCCGTTCGGCGGCGCGCCGAATTCTTCCAGCACGGGCACCAGCAGGCCCGCGGCGATTTCGGCCTCGACCTCCCAGGTGCTGCGCCAGGCGATGCCGTAGCCGGCCAGGCACCAGTCGTGCAGCACCTGCCCGTCGGAGCAGTCCAGCGGCCCGCCCGGCTTGAAGTGCACGACCTCGCCGGCGCCGTCCACGGGCAGCCCCGCGCCTGGCACAGCGCCTTCCTGCTTTCGCCCAGCGGTGTTGCGCGGAACACGAAACGCCCAGCCGCGCGTCTGCGAGGCGTCGCTGGACAGGGTCAGACAGTCAAAACGCGCCAGTTCGGCCGGATGCTGCGGCGTGCCATGTTGCTGCAGGTAGCGTGGGGCGGCCACGCACAGGCGCCGGTTGTCGGCCAGGCGCACGCTGACCAGCGAGGAATCGGGCATGTCGCCCACACGCACCGCGCAGTCGAAACCTTCGCCGGCCAGGTCCACCACGCGGTCGCTGAGGTTGAGAGAAATCGTCACCTCCGGGTGCAGTTCCCGAAAGCGTGGCACCAGCGGCGCCACATGACGTCGACCAAAGCCGGCCGGCGCCGTGATGCGCAGGTGCCCGCTGGCCTTCACACCGCCCTCGGACACGCTGGCCTCGGCATTGGCCACGTCGGCCAGCAGGCGCTGGCAGTCTTCCAGAAACGCACTGCCTTCGTGCGTCAGCGAGATGCGCCGCGTGGTGCGCACCAGCAGCTTCACGCCCAGGTGCTCCTCCAGCGCGTCGAGCCGCCGGCCCATGATGGCCGGCGCCACGCCCTCGGCCTTGGCGGCCGCCGTCAAGCTGCCCTTGGTGGCGACAGAGACAAAGGATTCGAAGGCCTTGAGTTTGTCCATGCGCACAGATTAGGCGGATGAAAGTCAAAAATCAACCCCTTTCATCGATTGATTTCATCCCGGACACAAGCCTCCCATCGCAGCACATGCAGGTCCAAAGCCTTTGGGGGCGCTCACCACGGCACACCTTCGGGCGTGCCGCGCCTCGGGTCACCTATCTTCGGCCTGGAGAAGCCCTGACTTGAAGGCGCCGGCGGTCCGGCCGCCCCGGGGCTTCGCCCTGAACGGGCATGAAAAATGCCTGCAGATCCGCTGCGAGGGCCCTACGGCGCTCCGGCCATCTGAAGTGGCGCCAGAACCGGCTTGCCGGCGGCTTCGGGGGCACAATGACACCCTCGACGTTTTCCACCCTCAAGAACAAAGGAAATCCCCCGTGGCATCCGGAAAAATACTCGTCGCCCAGGGCGGCGGCCCGACCGCCGTCATCAACCAGTCCCTGGTGGGCGTGGCGCTCGAGGCGCGGCGCTTCGGCAACATCGAGCGCATCTACGGCGCGCGCCACGGCGTGCGCGGCATCGTCAACGAGGACTTTGTCGACCTGACCCAGGAAACCCATCACAACCTGGAACTGGTGGCCAGCACACCGGCCTCGGCGCTGGGCTCCACGCGCGACAAGCCGGATCTGGCCTACTGCCAGGAGATCTTCAAGGTGCTGCAGGCGCACGAAATCGAGCATTTCTTCTACATCGGCGGGAACGACTCCAGCGACACCGTGCGCATCGTAAGCCTGGAAGCGCAGAAAGCCGGCTACCCGCTGCGCTGCATCCACATCCCCAAGACCATCGACAACGACCTGGTCGGCAACGACCACACGCCGGGCTTTCCCTCGGCCGCGCGCTTCGTGGCGCAGGCCTTCGCCGGCGCCAACCTGGACAACGCTGCCCTGCCGGGCGTGTATGTCGGCGTCGTCATGGGGCGCCATGCGGGCTTTCTGACCGCAGCCTCCGCCCTGGGCAAGAAGTTCCCCGACGACGGCCCGCACCTGATCTACCTGCCCGAGCGCACCTTCAACCTTGACACCTTCCTGGCCGACGTGAAAAGCACCTATGAGCGCTACGGCCGATGCGTGATTGCTGTGTCGGAAGGCATCCATGACGCCAGCGGCACGCCGATGGCCGCGCTGCTGGCCAAGGACCTGGAACACGACGATCACGGCAACGTGCAGCTCTCCGGCAACGGCGCGCTGGCCGACCTGCTGTGCGAGGAGATCAAGGCCAAGCTCAAGATCAAGCGCGTGCGCGGCGACACCTTCGGCTACCTGCAGCGCTCCTTCATCGGTTGTGTCTCGGACGTGGACCAGCGCGAGGCGCGCGAGGTGGGCGAGAAGGCCGTGCAGTTCGCGCTGTGGGGAAAGCAGGACGGCTCGGTCGCGATCAAGCGCACCGGTTTCTATTCGGTCGATTACGAATTGTTGCCGCTGGAGGCCGTGGCCGGCAAGACGCGCGTGATGGAGGACGAATTCATCGCCGCCAGCGGCACCGATGTGACCGACGCGTTCCGCATGTACCTGCGCCCACTGCTGGGCTCCGGCATGCCCGACGCCTTCCGGCTGCGGCACAACCCGGTGGCCAAGGTGCTGCACAAGGCTTAGCGCTCGCCCATTTCTTTCAATGTTGATTCAGAGGGATACCTGCATGTCCAGCACCATTCGACGCATCGCCGTGTGCACAGGGGGCGGCGATGCCCCGGGCCTGAACGCCGTGATCCGCTCGGTCGTCGTCGCCGCCATCAACCGTGGGTGGGAGTGCTACGGCATCCGCGACGGCTTCAACGGCATCCTGTTTCCCGAGCGCTACCCCGACGGCGGCGTGTTCCGCCTCACCAAGGAGCGGGTGCGCGGCATTGCCCACCTCGGCGGCACCATCCTGGGCACCACCAACCGGGGCAACCCGCTGCACTTCCCGATGAAGATGCCGGATGGCAGCACCCGCGACGTGGACCGCTCGGGCGAGATCCTTGAATACTTTGCGATGAAGGAACTGGACGCGCTGGTGTCCATCGGCGGCGACGGCTCGCTCACCATCGCCAATGCGCTGCACCAGAAGGGCCTGCGCGTCGTGGGCGTGCCCAAGACCATCGACAACGACCTGGACAAAACCTTCACCACCTTCGGCTTCGACACCGCCGTGGCTTTCGCCACCGAATGCCTGGACCGCCTGCACAGCACGGCCGAGAGCCACCAGCGGGTGATGGTGGTGGAGGTGATGGGGCGTTATGCCGGCTGGATCGCGCTGCACACCGGCATTGCCGGCAACGCGCATGCGGTGCTGATCCCCGAGATCCCCTTTGACATCGACAAGGTGGCCGCCAAGGTGGTCGCCCGCGACGTGGAGGGACATCCCTACACCATCGTGCTGGTGGCCGAGGGCGCCGAGCCGGCGCACGGGCACCGCGAGGTGGTGGAGGCGGCCGAGATCGGTCACGCCGAGCGCCTGGGTGGCATCGGCGAACGGGTCGGGCAGGCGATCCAGGCGCGCACCGGCAAGGACACACGGGTGGTGGTCCTCGGCCACCTGCTGCGCGGCGGCAGCCCGACCTCCTTTGACCGGCTGGCGGCCATGCGCTTCGGAACAGCCGCCGTGCGCGCGCTGGGCGAGGGGCAGTCCGGCATCATGGTGGCGCTCGGCTTTCCGAATGTGAACTACGTCGCGCTGGAGGAAGTGGCCGGGCGCATGAAGGCCGTCCCGCTGGACAGCGACACCTTGCAGACCGCGCGCGACCTGGGCATCGAATTCGGCGACTGACCCGTGCGTCCCGATGATTCCCGCCATGCGAGTCGCGCGAAAACCTGATTCGGCCCACCGCACTGAACCCGGCGACCGCCGCGCGCCGCGGGCGCTTCGGGCCACGGCGCTGGCGGCCGCCGTTCTGGTGAGCGCCTGCACCAGCTTCGGTGTCATCGACAACAAGCCCCTGCTGAGCGGGGAGGACCGGCCCGGCTACACGCTGGAAACCTTCAACCGCACCCTGAACCAGCGCTCGGACGAGCTGTCGCTGGCGGTGGCGTTTTCCGGCGGCGGAACGCGCGCGGCCGCGCTGGCCTACGGCGTGATGCAGGAACTGCGCGACACCCGCGTGCGCCTGCAGGGTACCGAGCGCAGCCTGCTGGAGGCTGTCAACGTCATCAGTTCGGTCTCCGGCGGCAGCTTCACCTCGGCCTACTACGGCCTCTACGGCAACCGCCTGTTCGAGGACTTCGAGGCGCGGTTCCTGCGGCGCAACATCGAAGGCGCCCTGCTGCGCAGCCTGTTCAACCCGCTGCAGTGGTTCAGCAGCCACGACCGCACCGAGACCGCGGTCTCGTACTACAAGGAGAACCTGTTCGGCGAGGCCACCTTCAGAGACCTGATCCGCAAGAACGCGCCGTTGATCCTCATCAACACTTCCGACCTGGCCTCGGGCGAGCGCTTCACCTTCAGCCAGGAATACTTCGACCTGCTGTGCTCGGACCTCAACAGCTTCTCGCTGGCGAGGGCGGTGACCGCGTCCAGCGCGGTGCCGGTGGTCTTCGATCCGGTGGTCGTCGAGAACTACAGCGGCTGCTCGCGCCGCCCCCCCGCCTGGCTGACGGCCGCGCGTCAGCGCGATGCCAACAACCCCAACCTGGCCATGGTCGTTCGCGACAACGAAACCTACAACGACAAGGTGCGCCACCGTTATGCGCAGTTCGTCGATGGCGGCATCACCGACAACCTGGGTCTGCGCGCCATGCTCGACACCATCGAGCTGGTCGGCGGCGCGCGGCAGTTCCAGAAGGACATGAACATCCAGGTGCCGCAGCGCATTGCGTTCATCTCGGTCAACGCAGCCGCGGACACACCCTTGGGCATCGGCGCCACGAGCCGCGCCCCCTCGATCGAGAACACGCTGAACGCGGTCACCAACATCCAGCTCCACCGCTACAACGTGGCCACGCTGCAGCAGACGCAGCAAAGCGTCGAGGCCTGGGCCAGGCAGCTGTCGACCCCGCAGCGCCCCGTGACCCCGTACTTCATCCGCCTGAGCTTCGACAGCATGCCGGACGGGCCGCTGCGCCGCTTTCTGAACGAGATCCCCACCAGCTTCGCGCTGAGCGCCGAACAGGTGGACCAGCTGATCGCCACCGGGCGTGAATTGCTGCGCACCCACCCGGACTACCAGAGACTGGTGGCCAGTCTGGCGGGCATGGTGGGTGCCGCCACACCGGCTACACCAGCCAGGTGATCGCCGGGCGATCCGGCCGTCATAGGTATATTTTTGTAGCAACAAAAGACCAGATTACGCTGAGTTATCGGCAATAACGCATCAGAACCGGTGCTGACAGGCCGGTCGCGGCCCTTACAGCCTCGACTTCAGGAAGCCGGTGGTTCCGTAGCGGGTGACGCGGCCGTAGAACGCCGCGGCCAGGCGCTTGACCATGGCCGAATAATCGTCCAGCAGCTCCGGCACGATGCCGAAATGGTCATAGTTCACCACCACGTCCACCCGATGGCCCAGGGGCTCCAGCCGCTCGCGCACGGCCGCCTCCAGGGCCGCGATGACGGAGCTCGAATTGACCTGCAGTCCCGAGAAGTCGATATGGAAGCGGCGACGTGCCGCATCCAGCGCGAAACGCTCGTCAAGCGGGCGGTCCAGCAACTGCTCGCGCAGGCCCATGGTCTCCTCGTCGAACAGGCGCGCGTCCATCGCCTGCAGGTCGGCGCTGATGCGCGGCTCGAACGACATGTGGTCGAGCACGTCGCGTTGCAGGTCGATGCCGGGTGCCAGTTCGATCAACTCCAG
>Ga0075163_10006548_pt1 | contig 15442 bp, 12 predicted proteins | sample JI1023141ADNA_FD_71478 | JGI IMG/M metagenome (GOLD analysis project Ga0075163, IMG submission 71478) | Wastewater effluent complex algal communities from Wisconsin, to seasonally profile nutrient transformation and Carbon sequestration -... | ecosystem: Engineered > WWTP > Effluent > Algae... | reverse complement strand
TTCTACGGCGGCTACGAAGGGCACCTGATCAAGTCGCGGGCGCGCGAGTCCCGGCTCAGCTACAACCTCATCTTCGATGGTCCGGAGGGGGCGGCTTCTTACGAGGTGGATCTGCCCAACGGCGGCCTGGCCATCCTCGTGGGCAACATCCTCGGCCAGAGTGCCAACAGCCAGAACCCGGTGATGGTGGCCTACGGCGCCGAGGGCCGCGGCTGGGACCGCAATGCGCTCTACATGTCGCACAACACCCTGGTCGGCGACCCCTGGCTGCCGAACTGGTTCCTGCGCGTCTTCGACGATCGCCTGCCAGCGGGCACCAAGGTCCACGCCGTCAACAACATCACCGTGGGTCCGGGAGTCTTCAGCCTGCTCAACAGCGGCACCTTCACCGGCAACCACTGGTCGGCGCGGCGGCGGGCCCTGCAGAGCGTGTGGACGCTCGAGTTCGAGCTGCCCTACGACTCCTACATGCGCGGTGCGGTGTCGGTCGCCGGTGCGGTGGACGGCGTGATGCTGACCCCCACGCACGAGTTCGCGCTGCCGATCGGGCGCCGCCCGATCCAGCCGCCCGCCACCTGGTCTCCCGGCGCCTTGCAGCGCTGAGCCCGCTGGATCGGCCAACGCCCGCAGCCGGGCCTGCGGGCGTTGACCCGCCGAAGAAACTCATGCATAGTCAGTGATGTAACTAAATTACATCTCGCGCGGTGCCCTGCACCGCTCCTGCATCACTTCCGAGGCCGGCATGTCCTTCGATCTCGTCTTCTTCGGTGGCACCGGCGACCTCACATGGCGCAAGCTGATGCCGGCCCTGTTCCAGGCCATGCGGCACCACAAGCTGCCCGAAGGCGGGCGCATCCTGGCCGTGGCCCGGGACGAGCGCAGCGACGACGACTATCGCGCTTTCATCAAGGAGCGCTTCGCCGAGGTCGAGCCGTCCAAGCGCCCGAGCGAAGAGGAGTTCGCGCGCTTCGCCGGCATGCTGCACTACCGGCGCATGGACCTTTCGCAACCCGAGCACTACGCCGGACTCAAGCGCTGGATCGACGAACGTGGCGCCGACACCGCGGTGCTGTACCTGGCGACCAGCCCGTACCTGTTCCCCGTGATCTGCGAACAGCTCGGCGCGGCCGGGCTGAACGGCCCGAAGGTGCGCGTGGTGCTCGAGAAGCCTCTCGGCCACGACCTGGCGAGTGCGCAGGAAATCAATCGTGTGGTCCGCTCGGTGTTCCAGGAGCGGCAGGCCTTCCGCATCGACCACTACCTCGGCAAGCCGGCGGTGCAGAACCTGATGGCGCTGCGTTTCGGCAATGCGTTGTTCGAGCCGCTGTGGCGCCGCGAGTGCATCGCCAGCATCGAGATCACGCTGGCCGAAGGCCTGGGCGTGGGCACGCGTGGCGACTACTACGACAAGACCGGCGCCTTGCGCGACATGATCCAGAACCATGCGCTGCAGCTGCTGACGATGATCGCGATGGAACCGCCGTCGACCAACGACGCCGACGCCATCCGCGACGAGAAGCTCAAGGTGCTGAAGTCCCTTCGTCCGTTCACCCCCGACCTGGTGGCGCGTGACGTCGTGCGCGGGCAGTACCGGGCCGGCACCATCGAGGGCAAGGCCGTGCCCGGCTACCTCGACGAAGTGAAGGTGCCCGTCGGCAGTCACTGCGAGACCTTCGTCGCGCTGCGCACGGGGGTACAGAACTGGCGCTGGGCCGGCGTGCCCTTCTACCTGCGCACCGGCAAGCGGCTGGGCACCCGCGACGCCCAGATCGTCATCAACTTCCGCGAGGTGCCGCACCCGATCTTCCCGGGAACGCGGCGCGCCAACAAGCTGGTGATCAAGCTGCAGCCGGAAGACGGGCTGGAACTGCACCTGCTGGCGCACAAGGGCGGCAGCACCAACGAACTGCTGTCGCCGGTGTCGCTCGATCTCGATTTCGACAAGGCCTTCCCGACCGATCGCGTCGGCGCCTACGAGCGCCTGCTGCTGGACGCGATTGCCGGCCGCTTGAATCTCTTCGTGCGCAGCGACGAGCAGGAGGAGGCCTGGCGCTGGGTCGAACCCGTGCTGCATGCCTGGGCCCAGGACCCCGCGGGGCCGCGCCCCTACGCAGCCGGCAGCTGGGGTCCGCCGGCCGCCAGTGCGCTGGTGGCCCGCGACGGCTTCGCCTGGGCCGAGGAGCAGTGAGACGGCGCCGGGCATTGGCCGGCGCGGTGGCCGCGCTCGCCAGTGCATCGTGCGCCACCCCCACCCGGCGCGTGGCCGTCGGCAGGTCGCTCTTCGAAGCGGTGCGCGAGGCGCATGACGGCGAGGTGATCGAGGTCGAGCCCGGCGCGCACTTCGGCCAGACCGCCGTCATCACGCAATCGCGACTGACGCTGCGCGGCGTCGGCGCGCGGCCGGTGCTGCATGCCGCCGGCCAGAACGCGGAAGGCAAGGCCCTGATCGTCGTGCGCGGTGGTGACATCCGAATCGAGAACCTCGAGATGCGCGGCGCGCGCGTGGCCAGCGGCAACGGCGCCGGCATCCGCCTCGAAGGCGGCCGGCTGCAGGTGGAGCGCTGCGCATTCTTCGACAACGAGATGGGGTTGCTGACCGCCAACCGCGCGGACATCGAACTGACCGTTCACGATTGCGAGTTCGGCGAGGCGCCGCGGCACATCGGCCTGCTGCATCACCTGCTCTACGTCGGGCGGATCGGCCGCTTCGAGATCCGTGGCAGCCGCTTGCAGGGCGGCTTCCGGGGTCACCTGATCAAGTCGCGCGCACGACTCAATCACATCCATGCCAACTTCGCCGTCGACGACGAGACTGGCGAAGCCAGCTACGAACTGGACCTGCCGAACGGCGGTGTGGCCTGGGTCGTGGGCAACGTCTTCGGCCAGGCCGCGCGCACGCAGAACCCGGCGCTGGTGGCATTCGGTGCCGAATCCGATCCGCACGCGGACAGCCTGCTGGTGATGGCGCACAACACGCTGGTCAATCGTGCCGCGTCCGACCAGGCCGAGTTCGTCAAGGTCTGGCGGGACCGGTTGCCGGCGGCGGCCGAGGTGATTCTGTCGAACAACCTGGTGTTCGGTCCGGGCCGGTTCGACGGTTCGGCGTGGGCGGGATCCATCGGCAACCTGCGGGTCGACACGCCGCCGCTGGGCGGGTTCCACGCGCGATCCGCTTTCACCCTCGTCGGCGACGGCGTGGCGCCTCCGGCGCCGGTGCGCGGCGTGCCACTGGCGCCTGTCGAGGAGTTCCGCTTTCCCGTCGGCACGAGGCCGCTGCGCCAGCGCAGCCATTGGCGCCCCGGCGCCTTCCAGGACGACTAGGAGACACCCTCATGCTCGAACGCATCCGCGCCTCGATCCCGGCTCTGCCACCTGCGGAGCAGCGCGTGGCCCGTCTGCTGCTGACCGATCCGCGCAGTTTCGCGACGCTTCCCGTGGGTGAGCTGGCCGACCGCGCACATGTGAGCAAGCCGACGGTGGTGCGTTTCTGCCGCAGCGTCGGCTACGACGGCCTGACCGACTTCAAGCGCAAGTTGGCTGGCAACGTCAACGAGGGCGTGCCATTCGTGCACCGCGCGGTCGACGATGACGACAAGACCGGCGACATCGTCGTCAAGGTCATCGACAACGCAGTGGCCGCGCTGCTGCGCTACCGCAATGCCGCGGCCAGCCAGTCGGTCGAACGCGCCGTGGTGGCACTGGCCGAGGCGTGCCGCGCCGGACGACGCATCGAGTTCTATGGCGTCGGCAACTCCGGCATCGTGGCGATGGACGCGCAGCACAAGTTCTTTCGTCTCGGCGTGACGGCCACCGCCGTGATCGACGGCCACGTGCAGGTGATGAGCGCGACGATGCTCGGCCCGGGTGACTGTGCGCTGATCATCAGCAATTCGGGCCGCAGCAAGGACTTGCTCGACGTTGCGGAGATCGCGCGCCGCAAGGGTGCCACGGTGCTGGTCGTCACGGCCTCGGGCTCGCCGCTGGCGCGCATGGCCCAGACCGGCAGCCACATCCTGCTGGCCGCCGACCACCCGGAAGACGCCGACCGCTACAGCCCGATGGTCTCGCGGCTGCTGCACCTGATGATCATCGACATCCTGACCACCGGCGTGGCCCTGCGGCTGGGCAGCGCGAAGCTCCGGCCGCTGCTTCAGGAGATCAAGAAGAACCTGCGCAACACCCGCTACGCAGGCGGCAGCGACAGCAGTTCGTCGACTCCGTAGAGCCGGGCCAGTTCCACCAGCTTGGGCGGTACGCCGTCGATGCGCACCTCGACGTTGGCGCGCTTGCCGCGGCGCCGGGCCTCGAGCAGCAGCGCCACCGCCGAGGTGTCGAAGTCGCGCAGCGCCGAGGCGTCGATGACCACCGGCGCACCACCTGCAGCCGCCAGCGCGGCGTCGACCCGCCCGAGCAGGCCGGGGGCCTGCTCGAGGGTGGCAATTTCTGGAAGCTTCATGGGGGACGCCGGGATCAGGACTTGGCGGCCTTGTTGCGCTCGGCCAGCTTGGCGATCAGGCCGTCGATGCCACCGGCGGAGATTTCCTGCGCGAACTGCGAGCGGTAGCTCGTGACCAGCCAGATCCCGCCGACGTTGACGTCGATGATCTTCCAGGCCTCGCCGTCCTTGTCGAGGCGGTAGTCGAGCTTGATCGGTTCGCCCTTGCCACGCACCTCGCTCTGCACGACCACCTGCGAGCCCCCCGGCACCGGCACGGTCTTGGTCACCTCGACGGTCTGGTCCTTGATCTGCGTGAGCGCACCGGAGTACACGCGCACCAGCAGCGTCTTGAACTCCGCCTGCAGCTTGGTGCGCTGCTCTGGCGTCGCGGACCGCCACTGCGGGCCGACAGCCGAGCGCGTCATCACTTCGAAGTTCACGCTGGGCATGACCTTGCTGTCGACCAGCGAAATGATCTTGTTGATGTCGCCGGACTGGACGGACTTGTCATTCTTGGCCGTCTCGATGACGTCGGTGGCGATCTTGCGCACCAGCGCGTCGGGGGCCTCTTGGGCCAGCGCGGGGCCGGCAGTCCACAGGCTGGCCAGCAGGCCACAGGCGGTCAGGAGCTTCTTCAACACGGTGTGTTTCCTTTCGAAGGCGGCACGGAGTGGCTCGCCTGATCCTCAACGCACGACAGCCGCAGGCGGTTCACTGCGGCGACGCGACATCCAGCGCGTCAACGCTTGGGCGCCGGGCTGGCGGCCGGCGATGCCGCCGGCGAGTCGCCCGGATCGTCGTCGAACTTCTCCATCGGCGGGGCCCCGTCATAGACCTGGTCCAGTCGGCGCGACAGATACGCGTCGCGGACGAAGGAGTACTTGTCGAGCGAGACTTCACCGAGCAGTTTGGTCGTCGAGAGGAACTCGGCACGGGTGTTGACCAACTGGGTGGCCGTCAACAGGTAGCCGCCCTCCTCGATGAAACGCGACGTCGAAGAGGCGTACATGTCGAAGGGCAGTCCGGCGCCGTCACGCACAGTGGACGGGCCGAAGATCGGCAGCACCAGGTAAGGCCCCGGTGCGATGCCCCATACACCCAGCGTCTGCCCCATGTCCTCGGGCCGCTTGACCAGCTTCATCTCGCTGGCCGGGTCGAGCACGCCGCCGATGCCGATGAAGGTGTTGGTGAGCACGCGCATGCCCATCTCGACACCACTCTGCAGCTTGCCCTGCAAGAGGTGGTTCACCGTCGACCAGACGTCGCCGATGTTGCCGAAGAAGTTGCCGACGCCGGTGCGCACCAGTTGCGGCACCACGTCGCGGTAGACCTGTGCCACCGGTTTCAGCACGGCCTCGTCGATGGCCTCGTTGAAGGCGAAGACCTTGCGGTTCCAGCGTTCGAAAGGGTCGATCGACGCCGCTGCAGGCGCTGCACCGGGCGCCGCGGGAGGGACCGACGCGCAACCCGACACCAGCACCAGCATGCAGGCGCACAGCAGGGCCGACAGCCAGCGCATCGACGCGGTCACTTCTTCGCTCCCCCGTCGGCCGTGCCGGCATCGGCGGCCTTCGAGGTGAGGAACTGCCCGATCAGGTTCTCGAGCACCACCGCCGACTGGGTCTGCGCGACGGTATCGCCAGCCGCCAGGTTCTTGTCGTCACCGCCGGGCTCGATGCCGACGTACTGGTCGCCCAGCAAGCCGGCGGTGAGGATCTTGGCCGCCGAGTCCTTCGGGAACTGGAAGCCACGGTCGATGTCGAGCGCGACCACGCCCTGGAAGGTCTTGGGGTCGAGCGAGATGCTCGTCACGCGGCCGACGATGACGCCAGCGCTGCGCACAGGCGCGCGCACCTTCAGGCCGCCGATGTTGTCGAAGTTCGCCTTCACGCGGTAGGTGTCGCCGCTGCCGAAACTGCCCAGGTTGGCGGCCTTCAGCGCCAGGAACACCAGCCCTGCCATGCCGAGCAGCACGAACCCGCCGACCAGTACCTCGATGCCCTTCTTGTTCATGTCGATCGATCCTCCGTGTGCACGCTCAAGGCGTCGAGAACATCAGCGCGGTGAGCACGAAGTCCATGCTCAACACGCCCAGTGACGAGATCACCACCGTGCGGGTGGTGGCGTAGGCCACGCCTTCGGGCGTGGCCTGGGTTTCATAGCCCTGGTAGAGCGCGACGAAGGTACAGACCACGCCGAACACCATGCTCTTCACGACGCCATTGCCGACATCGCGCCAGACGTCGACCCGGTTCTGCATGATCGACCAGAAGTTGCCTTCGTCGACACCGATCAGCCAGACCGCGACGACATAGGCGCCCAGGATGCCGATGGCCGAAAACAGCACGGCCAGGATCGGCATCGAGACGATGCCGCCGATGAAGCGCGGCGCCAGCACGCGGCCGCGCGGGTCGATGGCCATCAGTTCCATCGCGGCGAGTTGTTCGCCGGCCTTCATCAGGCCGATCTCGGCCGTCAGCGAGGTGCCCGCGCGCCCGGCGAACAGCAGGCCGGTCACCACCGGGCCGAGTTCGCGCACCAAGGCCAGGTTGACGATCAGGCCCAGGCTCTCGGCCGCGCCATAGGTGACCAGCGCGTAGTACATCTGCAGCGCCAGCACGAAGCCGACCGCCAGGCCCGAGGCCATGATGATCACCAGCGACAGGTTGCCGATCGCATGGATCTGCTTGACCACCAGCGAAAAGCGCCGCAGCGCGACCGGCGCGAAACGCAGCAGATCGACGAAGAAGAAGAACGCGTGGCCCAGAGAGCGCAAGCGGCTCAGCGTGAAATCGCCGATCGCCGCCAGGAAGTTGGTGATCACAGGCCCAGCTCCTGCGCCAGCGGCACTGCCGGGTAGTGGAAACGCACCGGGCCGTCGGGCTCGCCGCGGATGAACTGGCGCACCTCGGCATCGTCCGAAGCATTGAGATCTGCCGGTTGCCCATGAGCGACGACGCGCCCACCGGACGACAGCAAATAGGCGTAGTCACAGATCGCGAAGCACTCCTGCACGTCGTGCGACACCATCAGCGAAGTGGCTCCGGTGGTGTCGTTGAGCTTGCGGATGAGGTTGGCGGTGACGCCCATCGAGATCGGGTCCAGGCCCGCGAAGGGCTCGTCGTACATGATCAGCTCGGGGTCGAGCGAGATCGCCCGCGCCAGTGCGATGCGGCGCGCCATGCCGCCGGACACCTGTGAGATGCGCAGCGATGCGGCGCCACGCAGCCCCACTGCGTTGAGCTTCATCAGCACGATGTCGCGGATCATCTCCTCGGGCAGGTCCGTGTGCTCACGCAGCGGAAAGGCAACGTTCTCGAACACACTGAGATCGGTGAACAAGGCCCCGAACTGGAACAGCATGCCGAGGCGACGGCGCAGGCGGTAGAGCTGTTCGCGGTCGCGTGGATTGACCAGCTCGCCGTCGAAGATCACCTTGCCCTGGGTGGCCGGGTAGACACCGCCGATCAGGCGCAGCAAGGTGGTCTTGCCGCAGCCCGAGCCCCCCAGGATGGCCGTGACCTTGCCGCGCGGAAACTTCAGCGAAACGTCGTTGAGGATGGTGCGACTGGCGTCGTAGCCGAAGGTGACGTGGTCGATCTCGATCAGGGTGTCGGACTTCACACAGGCATGCCGGGCGTCAGCCCGTGGGGGTCATCGAAGTGGCGCGGATTCTCGCACGCGAAACAAATCCATGCGGGTTACCCCGAGGGTCACCTCGTAAAGTGTCGTGAAGGCCGATGACGGTGTGTTGCTCAGCGCGGCAGCGTGCTCGACCCCATCAGGTATTCGTCCACCGCGCGGGCCGCCTGACGGCCTTCGCGCAGGGCCCACACCACCAGCGACTGGCCGCGCCGGATGTCGCCCGCGGCGAACACCTTGTCGACGTTGGTGCGGTAGCCGCCCACGGCCTCGGTGCCGGCCTTCGCGTTCCCCCGCGCGTCCTTCTCGACCCCGAACGCCTCGAGCACGGTGGCCACCGGCGAGACGAAGCCCATCGCCAGCAGCACCAGATCGGCCTTGTATTCCTTCTCGCTGCCGGCGATCTCGGTCATCTTGCCGCCCTGCCACTCCAGGTTCACCGTCTTCAGCCCGGTGACCTTGCCCTTGCTGCCGATGAACTCCTTGGTGGCGATGGCGAAGGCGCGATCGCAGCCCTCTTCGTGGCTGGAGCTGGTGCGCAGCTTGTACGGCCAGTACGGCCAGGTCAGCGGCCGGTTCTCTTCTTCCGGCGGCTGCGGCATCAGTTCGAACTGGGTCACGCTGGCCGCACCGTGGCGGTTGCTGGTGCCGACACAGTCGCTGCCGGTGTCGCCGCCGCCGATCACGATGACATGCTTGCCGTCGGCGCGCAGTTGGCCCTTGACCTTGTCGCCGGCGACAACCTTGTTCTGCTGCGGCAGGAACTCCATCGCGAAGTGCACGCCGTCGAGGTCACGCCCCGGCACCGGCAGGTCTCTCGAGTTCTCGGAGCCGCCGGTCAGCACGATGGCGTCGAACTCGGCCTTCAGCTGCTCCGGGCTGACGGTCTGCTTGGCGTCGTTGGTGACCTTGCTGCCGGCCGGCATCGCGCCCACCAGCACGCCGGTCCTGAACGTGACACCCTCGGCCTGCATCTGCGCGATGCGACGGTCGATGTGCGTCTTCTCCATCTTGAAGTCAGGGATGCCATAGCGCAGCAGACCGCCGATGCGGCTGTTCTTCTCGAACACCGTCACGTCATGCCCGGCGCGCGCCAGTTGCTGGGCGGCAGCCATCCCGGCCGGGCCGCTGCCGACGATGGCGACCTTCTTGCCGGTCTTGACCGGCGCAGGCTGCGGCTGCACCCAGCCCTCGGCCCAGGCGCGGTCGATGATCGCGTGCTCGATGCTCTTGATGCCCACCGCGTCGTCGTTGACGTTGAGCGTGCAGGCCGCCTCGCACGGCGCGGGGCAGACGCGGCCGGTGAACTCGGGGAAGTTGTTCGTCGAGTGCAGCACGTCGATCGCGTTCTTCCAGTCGCCATGGAACACCAGGTCGTTGAAGTCCGGGATGATGTTGTTGACCGGGCATCCGCTGTTGCAGAACGGTGTGCCGCAGTCCATGCAGCGGGCGCCTTGCTGCTTGGCCTGGTCGGCGTTCAGCGTGATGACGAACTCCTTCCAGTTCTTCACACGCTGGGGGACAGGTTCGTAGCCCTCTTCGAGGCGCTCGAACTCCATGAAGCCGGTGACTTTTCCCATGTTCTGTGGTTCCTGGATTACTTGGCCGGCACGGCCGCCGCACTGACCTTGGCCTTGCTGGTGGCCGCAGCCGCCTGCGCCTTGGCGCCCCGTTCGCCGAGCACGCGCTTGTACTCGTGCGGGAAGACCTTGACGAATCGCGCGAGTGACTCGCTCCAATGGTCGAGGATCTCGCGGGCCCGCAGGCTGCCCGTCCAGCGGTGATGGTCCTCGATCAGCTTCTTCAGCAAGGCCTCGTCGGCCTGCTCACGATGCCAGCCTGCAGGCGCACCGGACTGCTCGGCCTGCGGCACGACCTTGTCCAGCGCGACCATCGAGGTGTTGCAGCGCTTCGCGAACTGGCCGTCCTCGTCGTAGACATAGGCCACACCCCCGGACATGCCGGCCGCGAAGTTGCGGCCGGTCCTGCCGAGAACGACCGCCGTGCCGCCGGTCATGTACTCGCAGCCGTGGTCACCGGTACCTTCGACGACGGCGGTGGCGCCGGACAGGCGAACCGCGAAGCGTTCGCCCGCCACGCCACGGAAGAAGGCCTCGCCGCTGGTGGCGCCGTACAAGGCGGTGTTGCCGATGATGATGTTCTTCGTGGCGTCACCGCGGAAGTCGATGCTCGGGCGCACCGCGACCCGGCCGCCCGACAGGCCCTTGCCGGTGTAGTCGTTGGCGTCGCCGATCAGGTACAGCGTGATGCCGCTGGCCAGGAAGGCGCCAAAGCTCTGGCCGCCCGTGCCTTCCATCTGCATGAAGATGGTGTGGTCGGGCAAGCCTTCCGGGCGGTGGCGGATCAACTCGCCCGACAGCATCGCCCCGACGCTGCGGTTGACGTTGCGTGCGTCCTCCATGAACTGGACCTTCTCGCCACGCTCGATGGCGGGCCGGCAGCGCTCGATCAGCTTGACATCGAGCGCCTTGCCCAGGCCATGGTCCTGCTCGTCGACCTGGTGGCGTGGCACGTCGGCGGCCACCACAGGCTGGTGCAGCACCCGGGTGAAGTCCAGGCCCCGCGCCTTCCAGTGGGCAATGCCCTTCTTCATGTCGAGCAGGTCGGCACGACCGATCAGCTCGTCGAACTTGCGGATGCCCAGTTGCGCCATGATCTGGCGCGCTTCTTCGGCGACGAAGAAGAAGTAGTTGACGACATGCTCGGGCTTGCCGGCGAACTTCTTGCGCAACAAGGGGTCCTGCGTGGCCACGCCCACCGGGCAGGTATTGAGGTGGCATTTGCGCATCATGATGCAGCCTTCGACGACCAGCGGAGCCGTCGCGAAGCCGAACTCGTCGGCCCCGAGCAGCGCACCGATGACCACGTCGCGCCCGGTCTTCATCTGACCGTCGGCCTGCACGCGGATGCGGCCGCGCAGCCGGTTCAGCACCAGCGTCTGCTGCGTCTCGGCCAGGCCCAGCTCCCACGGCGTGCCGGCGTGCTTGATCGACGACCACGGCGAGGCCCCGGTGCCACCGTCGTGCCCGGCGATCACCACGTGGTCGGCCTTGCACTTCGCCACGCCCGCGGCAATCGTGCCGACGCCCACTTCGGACACCAGCTTGACACTGACGCTGGCCCGCGGATTGGCGTTCTTCAGATCATGGATCAGCTGCGCCAGGTCTTCGATCGAATAGATGTCATGGTGCGGCGGCGGGCTGATGAGGCCCACACCCGGCACCGAGTAGCGCAGCATGCCGATGTAGTCGCTGACCTTGCCACCCGGCAGCTGGCCGCCCTCGCCGGGCTTGGCGCCCTGGGCCATCTTGATCTGGATCTGGTCGGCAGACACCAGGTACTCGGTGGTCACGCCAAATCGGCCCGAAGCCACCTGCTTGATCTTGCTGCGAAGGCTGTCGCCGGCTTTCATCTCGTAGTCGGACTCGATGACCTTCGCGCCGACGATGTCCGACACCTTGGTGCCGGCCGCGATCGGAATGCCCTTGAGCTCCTGCCGATAGCGCGCGGGATCTTCGCCGCCTTCGCCGGTATTGCTCTTGCCGCCGATGCGGTTCATCGCGATGGCCAGCGTCGAGTGAGCCTCGGTGCTGATCGAGCCGAGCGACATCGCGCCGGTGGCGAAACGCTTGACGATCTCGCTGGCCGGCTCGACCTCGTCGAGCGGAATGGCCTTGGCAGGCTCGACCTTGAACTCGAACAGGCCGCGCAGCGTCATGTGGCGCTTGCTCTGGTCGTTGATGATCTGGGCGTATTCCTTGTAGGTGTCGAACTTGCCGGCCCGCGTGCTGTGCTGCAGCTTGGCGATGGCGTCGGGCGTCCACATGTGCTCTTCGCCGCGCGTGCGCCAGGCGTATTCGCCGCCGGCATCGAGCATGTTCGCCAGCACCGGGTCGGCCCCGAACGCCGCGCGGTGCATGCGCAAGGCCTCCTCGGCGACCTCGAACACGCCGATGCCGCCGACCTGCGACGCGGTGCCGCGGAAGTACTGTTCGACGAAACCCTTCTCCAGGCCGATGGCCTCGAAGAGCTGTGCGCCGCAGTACGACATGTACGTGCTGACGCCCATCTTCGACATGATCTTCGACAGGCCCTTGCCGATGGCCTTGACGTAGTTGTAGACCGCCTTGTCGGCCGGCAGGCTGCCGGCCTGCTGAAGTTCGACCAGGGTCTCCATCGCCAGGTACGGGTGGACGGCCTCCGCGCCGTAGCCGGCCAGCACCGCGAAGTGATGCACCTCGCGCGCCGAACCGGTCTCGACGACCAGGCCTGCCGTCGTGCGCAGGCCTTCCCTCACCAGGTGGTGGTGAATCGCCGACAGCGCCAGCAGCGCAGGAATCGCGATGCGCTCGCGACCCATCGCACGGTCGGTGATGATCAGGATGTTGTGGCCACCGCGGATCGCATCGACCGCCTCGGCACACAACGACGCCAGTTTGGCCTCGACGCCTTCGTTGCCCCAGGCCAGCGGGTAGGTGATGTCGAGCGCGCAGCTCTTGAACTTGCCGTTGGTGTGCTTCTCGATGGCACGCAACCGCGCCATGTCGTCGAAGTCGAGGACCGGCTGTTCGACCTCCAGGCGCATCTGCGGGTTGACCGCGTTGATGTCCAGCAGGTTCGGCTTCGGGCCGATGAAGCTGTTCAGCGACATCACGATGGCCTCGCGGATCGGGTCGATCGGCGGGTTCGTCACCTGCGCGAACAACTGCTTGAAGTAGTTGAAGAGCGGCTTGTTCTTGTCCGACAGCACCGCCAGCGGCGAGTCGTTGCCCATCGAGCCGATGCCTTCTTCCCCATTGGTGGCCATCGGCATCATCAGGAACTTCAGGTCTTCCTGGGTGTAGCCGAAGGCCTGCTGGCGGTCGAGCAGCGACTCCTCCAGAGCCGGCGGTGCGACGTCGGGCACGTCGATCGAGTCGAGCCGGATGCGCACGTTCTCGATCCACTGGCGATAGGGCTTGGCGAAGGCGAACTGGTTCTTCAGCTCTTCGTCGTCGACGATGCGCCCCTGCTCGAGGTCGATGAGGAACATCTTGCCGGGCTGCAGTCGCCACTTCTTGACGATGCGGTTCTCCGGGATGCGCAGCACGCCGGACTCCGACGCCATCACCACCAGATCGTCGTCGGTGACGATATAGCGCGCCGGGCGCAGGCCATTGCGGTCGAGCGTCGCGCCGATCTGCTTGCCGTCGGTGAAGACCATCGCCGCCGGGCCGTCCCAGGGCTCCAGCATCGCCGCGTGGTACTCGTAGAAGGCGCGCCGGCGAGCGTCCATCAGCTCGTGCTGCTCCCAGGCCTCCGGGATCATCATCATCGCCGCATGCGCCAGCGGGTAGCCGGACATGGTCAGCAGTTCGAGCGCGTTGTCGAAGGTGGCCGTGTCGCTCTGGCCTTCGAAGCTGATCGGGTAGAGCTTCTTCAGGTCGTCACCGAGCACGGGCGACTTCATCACGCCTTCGCGGGCGCGCATCCAGTTGAAGTTGCCCTTGACGGTGTTGATCTCGCCGTTGTGCGCCACCATCCGGTAGGGGTGGGCCAGCGGCCACTCCGGGAAGGTGTTGGTCGAGAAGCGCTGATGCACCAGCGCCAGTGCCGACACCACGCGCGGGTCGGCCAGGTCCTTGAAGTAGACGCCGACCTGGTCGGCCAGCAGCAGGCCCTTGTAGATGACCGTGCGGCAGCTCATGCTGGGCACGTAGTACTCGCGACTGTGGGTCAGCTTGAGCTTCTGGATCGCCGCCGAGGCCGTCTTGCGGATGACGTAGAGCTTGCGCTCCAGCGCGTCCGGCACGATCACGTCGGCGCCGCGGCCGATGAAGATCTGGCGGATCACCGGCTCCTTGGCGCGAACGGCGGGCGACATCGGCATCTCGCGGTCCACCGGCACGTCACGCCAGCCGAGCAGCACCTGGCCTTCGGCCTTCACCGCGCGCTCGAGTTCGTGCTCGCAAGCGAGACGGGATGCATGCTCCTTCGGCAGGAAGATCATGCCGACGCCATACTCGCCAGGCGGCGGCAATTCGACACCCTGCGCCGCCATTTCGCTGCGGTAGTACTCGTCAGGCAACTGGATCAGGATGCCGGCCCCGTCACCCATCAGCTTGTCGGCGCCCACCGCGCCGCGATGGTCCAGGTTCTCGAGGATCTTCAGCCCCTGTTCGACGATCGAGTGGTTCTTCACGCCCTTGATGTGCGCCACGAAGCCGACGCCGCAGGCGTCGTGCTCCGCGCTCGGGTCGTACAAGCCATGAGCGGCAAGCGACTGGATCTCTGCGTCTGAAGCCGGAAGGGGGACTGCCTGAGCCATGAGCTGCTCCTGAATTGCCGACGAACGGGTGGGCGAGGCTACCGCACTGCAGCAAACGTCACAAGCGCAATTAAATGGGGTCAGGTTTAATTAAATTCGAAGCTTTGATAGTTCAGAAGTTAATGGGGACACATCACTCCGAAGCGGTGCGTGCGATGCACAACCGGCGGGCGCACGGGCAGCCGGGTCCGTTGTCTAACCCACGGAACGTCGCGGCCGCCCACGCGGGCGCACCGAGACGGGGCGCCCGGTCAACCGCGCCACCTCCGCGACGAATTGGACCGAACCAAAGGGCCGCCCACTCAGAATGGCCTGGCGCAACTGCCGATCGAGATCGGCGGGGAGGCCCTCCTGGAGCAAGGCGCGGTAGGCCAGCTCTCGTTCGAACGGTGTGTTGCCGAGCTGCCAGTACTCCGGCGGATCGACCAGCATGTCATCCCGCCGCCCACCGAGCCGATGGGCCGAACTGCTCAGGCCCACGGCAACTCCTTCGGCCGTCGTTGCCGGCTCCGGTTCGGCATCGACGGCCCGCAATGACCACAGCCGCGGCAGACCCGGCTCGATCACGGCGGCCCGGAAGCGTCCATCCCACAAGGCGCCACTGCGGCCATGGCGGCGGTTGAAGGCTGCGGCGTACCGACGGCCGACGCCCTGCAAGGTCTGGCTGAGACCGTCGGGGTTCGAAGGGGTGAGCAGCAACTGCAGTTCGTCGTGCCGGATCCGGTAGGCATGCACCTGCGTTCCGTGCAGTCGTGCTGACTCGCGCAGGGCCAGCATCAGGGTTTGCCGGTCCTGATCGTCGAGCACGACATCACAGCCGTTGTGGCCCCGCACGATCACGTGGTGGGCGGAACCCACGAGGGACAGGCGAGGCTGACGAGCCATCGATCGGGCCTGGGCTCAACGCAGAGGAGTCGGCATCGGAGCCTGCGTCACCGTCACCGGTTCAGAAGCCCTGGCCGAACAGGGAGCTGCCGGTGAGGCGGTGGTGCTCCCGGATCGCGAATCGATCGGTCATTCCGGCAATGTAGTCG
>Ga0075163_10006547_pt1 | contig 15443 bp, 14 predicted proteins | sample JI1023141ADNA_FD_71478 | JGI IMG/M metagenome (GOLD analysis project Ga0075163, IMG submission 71478) | Wastewater effluent complex algal communities from Wisconsin, to seasonally profile nutrient transformation and Carbon sequestration -... | ecosystem: Engineered > WWTP > Effluent > Algae... | reverse complement strand
CCAAAGCCCGGATCGAAGAAGCCCGCATAATGGACGCGGAATTCGCCCACTAGCGGATTGAAGGGCACCATCTCGGCGGCATGGGTGGGGGGCACGCGCACTGCTTCCTTGGAGGCGAGGATATAGAACTGGTCGGGATCAAGGATCAGCGAGTTGCGCTGCCAGATCGGTTCCCAATATTCCAGAACCTCCAGCGCGCCCTTCTTGTCGACATCGACCAGGGCAGAGTGGCGCTTGGCGCGGAAGCCCACCGGGCCGCCGGGGATCATGGGCGACAGATCAACCGTCAGTGCCAGGCCACCATCAATGTTCACCTCGCCCTCGGCAATTAGCGGTTCGCTGGCGTGGAGCGCATGGATCAATGCGTCGGTGGCCAATGATGGACCGGAGCGGAAGCGGATTTGCGAGAGGCGTGAGCCCTCACGGGCGAGGATGGGGAAGGTGCGCGGCGAGATTTCGGCAAAGAGCGGACCGTCATAGGCCTCCGGCACCTTGTCGAATTCCTGGGCGTAATCTGCGATGACGCGGGTGAAGATGTCGAGGCGGCCGGTCGAGCTTTTGGGATTAGCGGCGGCGGCAACACCCTTGGGCAGCGAGAGGGATTCCTGCAAGGGCACAACATAGACGCAGCCCGTCTCCAATACAGCGCCTTCGGTGAGGTCGATGCGGTGCAGTTCAACGCGACGCAACTTGTCCATCACGGTGCTTTTGGGTCCGGGCAGGAACGAGGCGCGGACGCGATAGGCCACCGCCCCCAGCCGCAAATCGAGGCTGGCGGGCTGGATCTGCTCGTGGTCCAAGGGCCGCGCCAGGCGGATCAGGCCCTTGTCGCAAAAGTCGGCAATGGTGCGGGCTGGCAGGATGCCCTTCGGCAGGGAAATGGTGTTTGGGCGGGATTGCGACATGGGGGCCTTTTGAAGGTTTTGCACTGGACCTTGCAAGCCCGCAGACGTGACAGTGGAAAACTGCCGGCAAAGCCCTAAATAGGGCAACATGTACGAGGCGATCAGCAACAGGTTCCGGGTGACGGTCCGGCCACAGTTTCTTGCCGGGCAATCCAACCCTGCAGAAGACAAATTTGTCTGGGCCTACACCATCACCATCGAGAATCTTGGGCAGGTGACGGCGCAACTTCTGACACGACACTGGATCATCACCGATGCTCTGGGCCACAAGCAAGAGGTCAGGGGCGATGGTGTTGTTGGCGAGCAACCAACACTCGCCCCCGGTGAAAGTTTTCAATACACCTCCGGCTGCCCGCTCTCGACGCCCTCAGGCCTGATGGTCGGCAGCTTCGAGATGCAGGGTGAGAATGGCCAGCATTTTGACATTACTGTTCCCGCCTTCTCGCTCGACAGCCCGCATGACAAGCGCATCTTGAACTGAGAGACCATGTTGCCCACGACCTCCGAAGACATCCTCGCCGCCCTTGTGGGATTTGACACCACCAGCCGCGACAGCAACATTCCCCTGATTGCATGGGTCGAGGAGTTCCTCGACGCGCATGCCATCCCGCATCTTCGCGTGGATTATGAAGAGGGGAAAAAGACCAATCTTTTCGCCACCATAGGGCCTGATGTTGAGGGGGGCGTGGTGCTTTCCGGGCATACCGACGTGGTGCCGGTGGATGGCCAGGCATGGACGAGCGACCCTTTCAAGACAGTCGAACGCGACGGTCTTCTCTTCGGCCGTGGCACCGCTGACATGAAAGGCTTCATCGCCGTGTGCCTTGCCATGGTGCCAAAGTTCAAGGCGATGGATTTGAAAGTGCCGATCCACTTTGCTTTTTCCTGCGACGAGGAAGTGGGCTGCCGGGGCGTGGTGCCGCTGGTCGAACACATGCGCGACCATTTGAAGAAGCCCTCTGCGGTGATCGTCGGTGAGCCAACATCGATGCAGGTAGTGAATGCCCACAAGAGTGCGGTGCGCTTCGGCACGGAAGTGATTGGCCACGAATCCCATTCGGCCCTCACTGATCGTGGCGTCAATGCCATCATGGTGGCGGGCGAGATCATTTCCGAAATCAACCGCATCCGTGAAGACCTGATCGAAGTGGGTGATCCCACCGGGCGTTTTGATCCGCCCTATTCAACCGTTCACATCGGCCTCATCTCCGGCGGCACGGCCAACAACATCGTGCCGCGCTCCTGCTCCTTCTCGTGGGAGACACGCCTCCTGCCCACCGCCGACCGGGAGATGGTGCCGAAGCGCATTGAGGCCCTGTCCCGCAAGCTGGAACCGGCGATGAAGGCCATTGCCCCGAACACCGGCATTTCCACCATCAAAGGCACGGATGTACCGGGACTGGCACCGGAAACGGATTCACCGGCGGAAATCCTGGCGCTGCATTGCGCCCACGCCAACTCCACCCACACTGTATCTTATTGCACCGAGGCCGGGCATTTCCAGACCATCGGCATTCCAACCGTGGTGTGCGGACCGGGATCGATTGAACAGGCGCACAAACCGGATGAATTCATCGCGGTGGAACAGTTGCGCAAGTGCGAGGCCTTCATGGCGCGGCTGGCAGCGCGCTGTTGCTGATGGATTGAATTTCCGCCCGCTCCTCCCCACATGGGGAAACGTCGCAGGAGGTTTCCCATGCCCATCATTCTGTTCATTCTGAACGTGCTCTGGTTCGTCACAGGTGGCGTCATTGCTGGCCTGGCTTGGGTTTTAGCGGGTCTGATCATGGCGATCACCATCATTGGCCTGCCATGGGCGCGCTCATGCTTCATGCTGGCGCGGTTTTCCTTCTGGCCCTTCGGCTATGACATCATTTCGCGCGACCGCTTGACGGGCCAGGAGGATCTGGGCACCGGCGCGCTCGGCACGGTGGGCAATGTCATCTGGTTTGTGTTGGCCGGCTGGTGGCTGGCTGTCATGCACATCTCGGCGGCGATTGCTTATGCCGTCACTATCATCGGCATCCCTTTTGCCTGGCAGCACGTGAAGCTGGCCATTGCCTCACTCTTTCCGGTGGGCAAAACGGTGATCAGCGTGGACCAGTTGTGGACGCCGATGAACGCGACACGCCTGCCACCTAAGCAAATTGTGCAGGGTTGAACCGGTAGCGGGTTGAGCAGAACTCGCAGGTCACGCCAATCTCGCCATCCTGCACCATGTCGGCCCGTTCCTGCGACGTGAAGCCTTGGATCATGGTGGCGACAGCTTCCTCGGAACAAGTGCAGTGGCGGGCCAGCTGCGTGGCCGGATAAGCCGTCACGCCATCCTCGTGGTAGAGGCGATAGAGCAGTTCTTCGGCAGACAAGGTGGGATCGAGCAACTCGTGATCTTCCACTGTGTCGAGGAGCAGGCGGGCTTTCACCCAATCATCGTTTTCACTGATGCCATCGTCATGACCTTCGGGCGCGTCACCGGATGACAGCTGTTGGGGTGAAATGCCGCCATCGCGCGGCAGGTGTTGCACAAGAATGGCACCGGCGCGCCAATGGGCAGACTTGTCACCCTTGACGGACAGAGGACCGGCGGCAAGACGCAAGCGCGTGGGGATCTGTTCGGATTGCTGGAAATAGGTGTGTGCGGCATCTGCCAGGGTCGCGTCGCCCAGTGGCACAATGCCTTGATAGCGCTCCATGTCCGCGCCCTGGTCGACTGTCATGGCGAGATAACCCGTCCCCAACAACTGCTTTTCCGTCAGGCCCTCCAACGGCAGCGCAGGATTAAAGCGAGCCGTGCCGCGCGCGCCGTTTGGCGACACAAAGTCAGCGACCAGCATGGGCACAGGACCATCGGTCTTGGTCTGCAGGATGAATTTGCCGTCGAATTTCAATGCGGTACCAAGCAGTGCCGTCAAAGCCACGCCTTGTGCCAACAGGGCGGACACCGGAGCGGGATAGTCATGGCGCGAGAGAATGTCATCAATCATTGGCCCAAGCCGCACGATGCGGCCACGGATCCCCAGCGGCTTCACCTCAAAGGGCAAGACGAAATCTGAAAGCTTGTCGAAACTCATTTTCCGTCCACAGATTTTCCAAGGCAATGCAAGAGGATGCTCTTCTGGATGTGCAGGCGGTTTTCCGCTTCGTCGAAGATCACCGATTGCGGTCCATCCATCACCTCGTCTGTCACCTCTTCATTGCGGTGAGCGGGAAGGCAATGCATGAAGATGGCATCGCCCTTGGCCTTTTCCATGAGGTGGCGGTTGACCTGATAGGGCTTCAACAGGTTGTGGCGGCGTTCGCCATCCTTGTCATGCATCGACACCCAGGAGTCGGTGATGACGCAATCGGCACCGGCGACAGCGGCTTCCGGTGAATCCGTCAAGGTGACGTCAGCACCATGTTCCTTCGCCCAAGCCATGACTTCGCTGGTGGGATTGAGTTGTTCCGGGCAGCCGAGCGAAAGTCTGCCGCCCATTACACCAACAGCATGGATCCACGAGGCAGCGACGTTGTTGCCATCCCCAATCCAAGCCACATGTTGCTTGCCGATCGGGCCCTTGTGCTCCTCCAGTGTCAACACATCGGCCAAGACCTGACAGGGATGCGACAGGTCGGTGAGACCGTTGATCACCGGCACTGTTGCGTGTTCGGCCAGGTCGAGCAGGTTCTGGTGGCTAGCGGCGCGCAGCATGATGCCATCGACATAGCGCGAGAGCACGCGTGCCGTGTCGGCAATGGTTTCGCCACGGCCCAGTTGCATGTCATGGGCGGACAGCACGATGACCTCGCCTCCCAACTGCTTCATCGCCATTTCGAAGGAGACACGGGTGCGGGTGGAGGGCCGCTCGAAGATCAAGGCAAGCGCCTTGCCCTTCAAGGGCTCACCTTTTTCGCGCAGGCCCTTGGCCTTGCCTTTGCGGGCATCCTTCATGGCGAGAGCTGTCGTGACAATGCCCTGCAGGGTAGCGGCGTCGAATTGGTTGAGATCGAGAAAATGCATGATGTTACTCTGATGCGGGTTCAAGCGGCCTTGGGCGCGAGGGTGCGACAGGCCCGGTCAAGTTTGCTGACGGCTTCATCGACGTCAGCCTTGGTGATGACAAGCGGTGGCAACAGACGCACGACATTGTCGCCAGCACCGATGGTGAGAAGTTTCTCGGCCAGTGCGGCTGATTGCAGGGCAGTGTTGGTGACCTTGCACTTGATGCCCATCATCAAACCCTCGCCGCGGATATCGTCGATCACGGACGGGTGGGCGTCTTTCAGTGCGGCAAGTTTCTGCTTCAAATACAAAGCCGTATCACGGACATTTTCGAGGAAACCATCAGCCAGCACAACCTCCATCACGGCCTGACCAACGGCAGTGGCCAGGGGATTGCCGCCAAAGGTGGAGCCATGGGTTCCTGCTGTCATGCCCTTGGCGGCATTTTCTGTCGCCAGGCACGCGCCCATGGGAAAGCCACCGCCGATGCCCTTGGCGACGGCCATGATGTCGGGCGTGATGCCAGCCCATTCATGGGCAAACAGTTTGCCGGTGCGACCCACGCCACACTGGATTTCATCGAGCAGCAGCAGAAGTCCATGGCTGTCACACAGGGCTCGCAGTGCCTTGAGGTACTCAGGTGCAACGGGACGCACACCACCCTCGCCCTGCACAGGTTCAATGAAAATGCCTGCGGTGTGTGGAGTGATCGCGGCTTCCACGGCAGCGAGATCACCAAACGGCACTTGCACAAAGCCCGAGATGCGTGGTTCGAAGCCTTCAAGGTATTTTTCCTGGCCACCGGCGGCGAGTGTCGCGAGGGTGCGGCCGTGGAATGCGCCTTCGAAGGTAATGATGACGTTGCGCTCCGGCGCGCCATTGGCGAAGTGAAACTTGCGCGCCATCTTGATCGCCAGTTCGTTGGCTTCAGCACCCGAGTTGCAGAAGAACACGGTGTCGGCAAAGCTGTTGTCGATCAGTGTCCGCGCCAGTCTCTCTTGTCCAGGCATCTGATAGATATTGGACGTGTGCCAGATCTTCTGAGCCTGATCGGTCAATGCCTTCACCAGATGCGGATGGGCGTGACCACAACTTGTGACCGCAACTCCAGCGCCAAAATCCAGATAGGCGGTGCCATCTTCCGTGAAGACACGCGCCCCTTCGCCCCGCACAAAGGAGACGGCAGCACGGTTGTAGGTGGGCAAGACAGGAGCGATCATCAGCGTTTCCAAATGAAAAACGCCGGTCGGGTGAGACCGGCGAGCAACAGGCAACATATAAAGTGCAGTTACCCACCGGTCAATTGCACCACTTTGTCCACCTGAGTCAAAAGAGCGCATGGACGCGCGAGTCAAGCAGCGCTTAACCTTCTGTTAACCATGTTGCAGACGCCCAAAGCTGGGGAAAACCCCGCCAAAAGCAGAGCGCATTGTTGCGGTGGAGTCACTCGACATAGTAGTCAGTAAGCCATCGGGCTACGAGATGTAGCGTTCCAGTCAGGCGTAACAGTTTCAACGCGGAGTTTTCAGACTCCGCGAAAGAAGAAGGATTCAGGTTTTGAGCGAACTCGTGCAAGCAGCGGCCGGCAATGACAAGATGCCGTGGACCGATGATCGTGTTGAACTCCTCAAGAAGCTGTGGACCGATGGGTTGAGCGCCAGCCAGATTGCCGCGCGCCTTGGCATGGGCGTGACGCGCAATGCCGTGATCGGCAAAGTGCATCGACTCAATCTCTCCGGCCGCCAGCCGGTGCAGCGCAACGCCGCCCCACGCACGGCCCGCAAGGGTCCGCGTGAGCCCAGCGCCCCAGGTGCGCGCCCGACCGGCACGCCGTCCATGCCGACAGCCGGTGCAACTGCCCTCAAGTCCTATGCCCAGCCGCAAATGTCGCCGCGTGCCCAGCCATTGCCAGAACCGAAGCCGCTGCGCCTTGTTGACCTGCCCAAGGATGGCCGCATCACCATTCTGCATCTCAACGACAAGACCTGCAAATGGCCGATCGGTGATCCGACCCATGATGATTTCTGTTTCTGCGGTCACGGGCCTCGCGATGGTTCTCCCTATTGCGAATACCATGCCCGTATCGCCTATCAGCCGGCACAAGAACGGCGCATGCGTCGGGCGGGTTGAACCTCCTGCAGCTTGCCCACTGATCTGGCGCAGCCTCAATCCTCCGTGTTAGGAAATGACACGGAGGATTTTTCATGGGCAATGACACTGACCGGCATGCAAACCTTGATCCAGGCATGCTTGGTTTTTACAAGAAACTGACGGAAGCGACCCCACCCGGCTCTGAATCCTGGCCGCTGGATCAACAGCGCGCCGCCTGGAATGCACTGTGCAAGTCCTTCCAAGCACCGCATCCGCCGGGACTGTCAGTCTCGGACATCATCTGCAATGGTGTGCCTTGCCGTTTCTTCCGCCCGACTGGTGATGCGGTTGTTCCTGCCGTTATCTATGGTCATGGTGGCGGCTGGGTGCTGGGTGGACCCGACACCCATGACGACGTGTGCGCCGAATTGGCCGCTGGTGCCGGTGTTGGCGTGTTGCTGATGGATTACCGCCTCGCACCGGAAAATCCCTTCCCCGCGCAATTGGAGGACAGTCTGAAGGTTTGGCGCTGGGTGGCGCAGCAAGGGGCTGCCCACGGACTCGATGCAACCAAAGTCGTTGCTGCCGGAGACAGTGCGGGTGGGCAAATGTCGGTAGCGCTCGCCATGGCCTTGCATGAACTTGGATTGCCCCCGCTAACTGGGCTGGTGCTGATCTATCCGGTGTTGGGGGCGGACATGAATACGCCGTCCTACCTGCGCAACGCCCAAGCGCCGTGTCTCACCAAGGATGAAATGGGCTTCTATCTCCGCAGTTTTCTGGGAGACGAGGAAAGCGGCAACTGGCACGAACCGAAGGCGGCCCCCAACCTGGCGGCCGACGTTTCATATCTACCGTCCACCTATATTACTGTCGCGGCCCATGACCCATTGCGGGATGATGGGGTAATCTTTTCTGAGAAGCTGAAGGCGGCGGGCGTGCCGGTCGCGCTGCGTGAAGAACCTTTCCTGGCCCATTCTTACATGCGGGCGCGGCATCACTCTGCGCCCGCAAAAGAGGGCTTTGACGCGATTGTCAAAGCCCTCAGTACACTGGCAGGGGAGGGAGCGTTGCCAGTTTAGAATACCGTGACTTCAGCGCCGACCTTCACCAGGCGATAGAGTTCGGTCACATCATCGTTGAGCATGCGGATGCAGCCCGAGGAGGCAGACTTGCCGATGGACTTCGGCTCATTGGTACCGTGGATGCGGTAGATCGACGAACCGAGATACATGGCGCGGGCACCCAACGGGTTCTTCGGACCACCGGCCATGAAGGTCGGCAACTCGGGGTGACGTTCACGCATTTCAACCGGGGGACGCCAATCCGGCCATTCCGTTTTGGATGTAACCTTGTGGGTGCCCTTCCATTCGAAACCCTTACGGGCGGTGGCGACGCGGTACATCACGGCCTTGCCGTAACCCAGCACCAGGTAGAGTTCATTCTTCTTGGTGGAGATGATGACCGAGCCGCGGGCCTTGGCCGTCTGGTAGCTGATGATCTTGCCGCGCTTCACATTGGGGAAAGTGGCGGAGGCGTCAACCTCGGCAGCAGAGGTGGAGGTCGGGACGATCACCACACCTGTGCCGCCATAAAGGCTGTCATCGGCGTTGGCGGTGGTGGCAATAAAGACCGCGGCGAGAGCGGCGGCTGCGGCTGCGGCTGCGGCTTTCACGATCTTGTTCATGGTGTCATTCCCTCTGGAAAAGCATTTGATGGTGCCTTTCTAGGGGAGCCGCCATGAACCGATGCTGAGGGCGATATTTATCTGGCGTTCAGCTTATTGATGAACGTGAGATGAACGGAAATGCTCAGATTCGCGATATCAGGCTAGCGTGGCGCAGGCATTCCTGATCGCCTTGATCTGGTCAGCATGATTGCCCTTGAAGATGGCAGAGCCTGCCACAAGCACATTGGCACCCGCACGGTAGATCTCACCAGCATTTTTGGCTGTGACGCCACCATCCACTTCCAGGTCAATGTCGCGCCCACCGATCAGCGCCCTCGCCTGGCGGACCTTCTCCAGCATCGACGGCAGAAAGCTCTGACCACCGTAGCCGGGATTGACGGTCATGATGAGAATGAGATCAAGCTGGTCCATGACATGTTCGAGGACTGACACCGGCGTGGCGGGGTTGAGCACCACACCGGACTTCTTGCCCAGCGCCCGGATGGCCTGCAGAGAACGATGAAGATGAGGTCCAGCCTCGGCATGGACCGAAATGAGATCGGCGCCAGCGGCTGCGAATTGCGCCAGGTAAGGGTCTGCCGGTGCGATCATCAGATGGACATCAAAGAGCATTTTCGTCAGCGGCCGGATCGACTGCATGACCGGAAAGCCGAAGGAAATGTTGGGGACAAAATGCCCGTCCATCACGTCAATGTGCACCCAATCAGCACCGCCTGACTCAATGGCGCGGATTTCATCGCCGAGCCTGGAAAAGTCGGCAGCGAGGATGGAGGGGGAGATGATGAGAGGGCGCTGTTTCATGGGAAGTCATATAGCCGCGACCACACACAAAAAGAAACCCCGGCACGCAGGCCGGGGTTTCATTCATTGGTCGGATAGAGTTGATCAGGCGATCAGCTTGCCGAAGTGCACGGCGGTGTCGCTCATGCGGTTGGAGAAGCCCCACTCATTATCGTACCAGGAGAGGATGGAGCACAGCGTGCCGTCCATGACCTTGGTCTGGTCCATGTGGAAGACCGAGGAATGGGGGTTGTGGTTGAAGTCGATCGAAACATTCGGCTCGTTGGTGTAGCCGAGAATGCCCTTGAGCGGACCATCAGCGGCAGCCTTGATGGCGGCGTTGATTTCGTCCTTGCTGGTGGCGCGCTTGGCGATGAACTTGAGGTCAACGACCGAGACGTTCGGCGTTGGCACTCGCATGGCGAAACCGTCGAGCTTGCCCTTCAGTTCCGGCAGCACCAGGCCCACGGCCTTGGCAGCACCCGTCGAAGTCGGGATCATGGAGAGCGCAGCGGCGCGGCCACGGTAGAGATCCTTGTGCATGGTATCCAGCGTCGGCTGGTCACCAGTGTAGGAGTGGATGGTCGTCATCATGCCCTTTTCGATGCCGATGACATCGTTCAGCACCTTGGCCACAGGCGCCAGGCAGTTGGTGGTGCAGGACGCATTCGAGATCACCATGTGATCCTTGGTCAACGTGCTGTGGTTCACACCGTAAACGATGGTGGCATCAGCGCCGTCCGCCGGAGCCGAGACGATGACGCGCTTGGCGCCAGCGGTGAGATGCGCAGAGGCCTTTTCCTTCGACGTGAAAATGCCGGTGCATTCGAGGGCGATGTCGATGCCCATGTCCTTGTGGGGCAGTTCGGCGGGGTTCTTTATGGCCGTGACCTTGAACTTTTCCGAACCGATGGAAATGGTGTCGCCATTGACGCTCACGTCATGCGGGAATCGGCCGTGGACGCTGTCATAGCGCAACAGGTGGGCGTTGGTTTCAACTGGTCCCAGGTCGTTGACGAAGACCACGTCGATATCCTTGCGGCCCGATTCATAAATGGCGCGGAGGATATTGCGGCCGATGCGGCCGAAACCGTTAATTGCAACGCGGACTTTTGCCATGACGTTCTCCAAATCTGTCTGAGGATGAATGGCCGTCCTTATAGACAATCCTGTGACGGGGGAAAGAGGATTTGTGAGCGCCCCTCAAAAATTGATGGGAGTCTTTCGGGGATACCACCGGACCCAACAAACCGCTGCCTTGGTTAACAGGTAGTCATCAGAAAATACTTCATTTTCAATGATTTGAGATTCAAATTTTAGGGGCATTTGTCAGCTTCATGTTTAACTTTGACGGTTAATCCAGAAGGCCAAGATTACCGAGGGAATACTATGGCCAAGTCATTCAAATACGCGCAACGCAGATTCTGGACAAACACCAGGGGCAACGTCTCTACCTTGTTTGCCATGAGCATGACCGTGTTGCTGACGTCAATCGGCGCCAGCATTGATTATGGCCGCGTCCTGCACCAGCGCTCGATTGCCAATGGCATTACAGACGCCGCCGTGATTGCCGCTGTTGCTGCAGCCGTGGATGCAGACAAGGCCGAGAAGGAAGGCGTTGTCGAGATCGCAAAACAAGCTGGCCTTGATGCCTGGGATGCAAATGCCAAGGCGACCAAGTTCGATGTTGAGGGCTATCCCGAAATCGAAGTCACGCCGGGAGATGATCCCCATGAGTGGAACGCGACGGTCACTTTCAACGAAGACTACAGCACCCACTTCATGTCGCTCTTCGGTCAGGAGATGTTCCCCATCCACTCCTTCTCAGAAGCCAGCAGCTCGTTTGCCGAGGTGAAGGAATTCTGGGACGTGCATATCGCCGTCGATATTTCTGCTTCGATGGGCATTGGCGCCACGCAGCAGGCGATCAACTCCATGACGGCTGATCCGCAGATGATGAGCTGCTCATTCGCCTGCCACTACAGCAATGGCCCGGGCCTGTCCGACACAATGGCCGTGGCCAGGTCAAAGGGTTACCCCATCCGTATTGACGTGGTCAAATCCGCGATCAACCAGGTCACGACAAAGCTCGAAGGCATCACCAGCGGAGACAACATCTCCATGGTTCTGCATGGTTTCAGCACCAGTCTTTCGACTCTTGTGAACAAGACAACTGATCTCAGTCAGGTACGCAACTATGCAATCAACCTCGGTCTGACACCTGGATCAGTGGGCAACACCAACTTCCGCATCGCCATGAATACACTCACTCCGCTGGTGGGCAATTCCGGAGACGCGACGACCGCTGCCAAGGCAAAGAAGGCCGCGATCATCATCACCGACGGCATTCATGACCACAACATCAACGAAATCAACGTCGTCACCAATCTTGGCCAACATTACAAGCTCGGTCCCATTGCGCCATCATTCTGCCAGTCGATGAAGGACAATGGCGTGAAAGTGGGCGTCTTGTATGTGCCCTATATCACTCCCCCGGGCTATGGCGGCTATACCAATGCCTACATCGCCCAGGTTCCGACCAAGTTGCAGCAATGCGCGTCACCTGACATGTACTTCGAAGCAACACAGAGCTCGCAGATTGAGGGGATGTTGACCACCCTGATCAACAAGGCCTTTGGCAGCGACAGCGAACTGCGCCTGACGCAATAGTCGCGAAACGAATGTCGCAATCCGCTGGGGTGCGGCGGATTGCCGATGGCGGGGTGGCTTGAGCTTGGGCAGCATGTCCAAATGCTCGACCACCCCTTTCGCCATGTCCTGAACGATGAACTGCACGGACGCCCCGGCTTGCCGGTCGTGGCTCCAGCGCGCATTACCCACATGGCCTTCACGCTGGGCGCAAGAGATGGCGATCCCCTGCCCGCAGTGCGGAAGCTTTGTGAGGCCAAGGGCATCCGCCCGCCCGCCGACAAGGCGTTGCACCACGGAGTCGAGGTCGATGGTGGGCTTTTCAAATATGAGCGGCATGGTGAGTTCTACCGGTTAAGCGTCAGCCTGATGGGGAAGAGCCTGCGGGGAGAAGCGGTGGAATGGTTGCCGGCAGGGTGGCTGGACACACTCCCCGGGCAAAGGCTGGTTGCCATCCATACTCATGTCATTGCCAAGAGCACGCCGCCGCCCACGCCCTCTCAGCTGCGCAAGGTCTTCGGTCATGATGAGATTGCCAGTTCTCGCGTGAACCAAGGCAAGAGCACGGTGTGGAGTGATTTCCGTATTGGCGGCGACGGATTCACCCGCATGCTGATCCACGATGGCGGCCTCACGCCGCACCGCCTGGGTCGGTTGACACGACGTCTGCACGAGATCGAAACCTACCGCATGATGGCGCTCTTGGCCTTGCCGCTGGCGCGTGACCTGCAACCCCGACTGTCGCAGATGGAGATCGCACTATCCGGCACGATTGAGCATATGGCCATTGAGCAACCGCCGAGTGATGACGCCGACCTGTTGCGGCAATTGATGACGTTGTCACGCGACATTGAGCAAATGTCGAACCAGTCCAATTATCGTTTTTCGGCGGCGCGGGCCTATGCGGCGCTGGTGGCCAAGCGAGTGGCCGAACTCGGAGAAGATCGTGTCGACAATCACCAACGGCTGGGTGTGTTCCTAGATCGCCGTTTCAGCCCGGCAATGGCAACATGCGCCGCAGTTGAATCGCGGATCACCGGACTGGCACAGCGCTGCGAGCGGGCCAGCAATCTCCTGCGCACCCGTGTCGACATTGCCCTAGAGGGACAGAACCAGCGTCTGCTGCAATCCATGGAAAAACGCGGCCGGCAACAATTGATGTTGCAGGAAACCGTTGAAGGTCTCTCGGTGGCAGCAATCAGCTATTACGTCATCGGAATCGTCGCCAAGCTCATCGAGGGGGCTGCAAAATTCCTGCCGCCATTTGATGAAAAGCTGGCGCAGTTCATCTCCATTCCTCTCGTCATTGTGCTTGTCTGGCTGGCGGCGCGGCACATCAAGAAGAAGGTGCACAAGGCGGCCGGGGAGTAGCTACTTCAAATCCCTGATCATCTCGCGCGCCGCGTTGTGGCCCGGTGCGCCGGTGACGCCACCGCCGGGATGGGTGCCGGAACCGCACTGATAAAGCCCCTTGATGGGCGTTCGGTAGTCGGCATAGCCCAGCATGGGGCGGGCGGAGTAAATCTGGTCAAGGCCCAATGCACCGTGGAAAATGTCGCCGCCGATGAGGCCGAAGGTGCGCTCCAGATCAAGTGGTGAATTGATCTGGCGAGCGATCACTGATTTCTTGAAGCCCGGCGCGAACTTGTCCACCGTGGCGATCATCAGATCGGCCACCTCATCGCGGTGGTCGTCCCAGGATTTTCCATCCGGCAATTGCGGCGAAACATGCTGACAGAAGAGACTGGCGACATGCTGGCCATTGGGGGCGAGCGTATCGTCCAGCGTGGAGGGGATGAGTACTTCAACGATCGGGGCCTTGGACCAACCATGGCGGCGGGCGTCGAAATAGGCATCTTCCATGTATTTGAGCGACGGGGCGATGATGATGCCCGATGTGTGATGCTCGGCGCGTTGCTTGCCGGGCAGGCAGGTGAAGCTCGGCAGCTCCGACAGCGCCACATTCATACGAAAAGTGCCTGAGCCGCATTTCCAGTTATCCATGCGTTGGGCGAAGGGCGCGGGCAGGACGTCGCGCTCAATCATCCGTGTAAAGAGCAATTTCGGATTGAGGTTGGAGACAACGGCGCTGGACTTGAGCATTTCGCCCGTGTCTGTCTCCACGCCTGTCACGCCCAGCTTGTCCGAGAGGACTCGCTTCACGCCGGTTGAGGTGCGGATGGCGACGCCCGCTTCGATGCAGGCTTTGGCCATGGCCTGGGTGATGGCGCCCATGCCACCGATGGCATGGCCCCATGCGCCCTTCTTGCCGTTCACTTCGCCGAAAACGTGATGCAGAAGCACATAGGCGGAGCCCGGCGTGTAGGGTGAGGCGAAATTGCCGACGATGCCATCGAAGCCATAGGCCGCCTTGATAGGAGCACTCTCAAACCACTGGTCGAGATAATCCCCCGCCGATTGGGTGAAGAGGTTCAACACCTGCTGCTGCATGTCCACTGGCAGCTTGGCGATGCGGCGGCCGAGTTTTCCGGCCTTGAACAATTCCGGCAGCACCGCGAGAAGACCTCGGCCCGAGACGGCGTTGGGTGGCGTCTCCAGCACCAGATCACGCAGCAGGTCGGCGACCACATCAAGGTGTTCGCCATAGGCATCGAGCCGTTCGGCATCGCGGGCCGAGAAGCGCGCCACTTCCTGCTTGGTCTTGCCACCACCGACTTTGAGATAGTCTTTGTCGCTCAAGGGCAGGAAGTTGGAGATTTCGCGCTCCACCACTTTCAAGCCATGGCGCGGAAGGTCGAGGTCAGCAATGACTTTCGGGTTGAGCAGCGACACCGTGTAGGCGGCGACGGAATTGCGGAAGCCGGGATGGAATTCCTCGGTGACGGCGGCACCACCGACGACGGGGCGCTTTTCCAGCACTGTGACTTTGTGGCCAGCGCGGGCGAGATAAAAAGCGCAGACAAGGCCGTTGTGGCCAGCGCCGATGACGATGATGTCAGACATGAGTTCCGCCCCGCAAGAAGTTCATCCCGGCACTGGGCCGGGATGACGGCGGTTTAGAGAACTCTCAGAGTTTCGTCCACTTGCCGTTGGCCTTGGACGATTTCACGCAAGCTTCGATGAAGGCCATGCCCTGCACGCCATCGGCGATGCCGGGGAAGGTCACTTCTTTTGCGGGTTTCTTGCCTGCGCGGGCAGCTTTGATGGCACGGGCGACTTCAGTATAGACGTTGGCGAAGCCTTCGAGATAGCCTTCAGGATGTCCGGGCGGTACGCGCGTGACGCGGCCAGCGGCAGGGCCTGAACCTGCGCCGCCGCGGGTGATCAGGCGCTTCTCCTGCCCGAAGGGTGTGTACCAGAGATAGTTTGGATCAGCCTGGGTCCA
>Ga0075163_10006546_pt1 | contig 15443 bp, 10 predicted proteins | sample JI1023141ADNA_FD_71478 | JGI IMG/M metagenome (GOLD analysis project Ga0075163, IMG submission 71478) | Wastewater effluent complex algal communities from Wisconsin, to seasonally profile nutrient transformation and Carbon sequestration -... | ecosystem: Engineered > WWTP > Effluent > Algae... | reverse complement strand
GGCCAGAAGCGCGCCACCCTCACCGCCCCCGGCGACCTGCTCTTGAAGGCCGTGCACCGCGTGCAGCGCGAGCTTCAGGAGACGGTGTCGCAGATCTCCGAGACCCGCACCCTGAATCGAGGAGCCCTGAGCCTCGCGGGCGGCATGACCGTCTGCATGTACATCCTTCCCCCCGTGCTCAAGAAGTTCCGCGCGCTGTATCCCAAGGTGGATCTGACCGTCAGCAGCGTGGCGACGGGGGTGGCCCTCGAGAATCTGCGCCGCCACGAACTCGACCTCGCCCTCCTCACGTTGCCCATCGTGGCCGACGACCTCGAGGTGCGGCCGGCACTGCGAGAGGAGATGGTGGTGGTGACGGCCCCGGGGCATCCGTTGTCGAAGAAGCGGCCGGTGCCCCCGGAGGAACTCGCGAAGTACCCCCTCATCCTCTACGAGTCGGGTTCCAACACCCGTCGCGTGCTCGACGAGTTCTTCCTGACCGAGAAGATCGCGGTGCGCATCGCGATGGAGACGGAGAACGTCGAGATCATCAAGGCCATGGTGAGCCACGGCCTCGGGGTGAGCGTCATTCCCTTCGCGGCCGCAGCCAAGGATGTGAAGGCGGGGCGCCTTGCCTACTCGCGACTCCGCGGCCGCAAGCTCTATCGGGAGACGGGCTGGGTGTATCTCAAGTCCGACTACGTCCCTCGCACGGTCACCGAGGTGCTGCGCGTGTTCGACACCGTGAAGGATCGCTACCTGCTTGCCATCCCCGGTTCCTAGCCCGGGCGCGCGTGGGGGCGCGGGGCGCGGTGTACGCTTCGGGCCCAAAGCATGAGCGACACCACGCCCACCGCCATTCTCGGGTTCGGCCGTTTCGGCCGGGCCCTGAGCGACCTGCTGCTCGACGCGGGGCGGAGTGTCCGCGCGTTCGACCCGAACGTCGACGTTCCGGCCTCTATGCGGGCGGCGTCGCTTGCGGACCTCGTGGACGGGGCGGGCTCGGTGGTCCTCGCGGTGCCCGTGGACGCGATCGCCGAGGCCGCGCGCTCTCTGCGGCCCCACCTCGGCGCCACCCATCTCGTTCTCGATGTCGCGAGCGTCAAGCATGGCCCCGTGCGCGCCCTCACCGAGGTCCTCGGCCGCGACGTTCCCTGGGTCGCCACGCATCCGCTCTTCGGCCCCACCTCCATCGCGCTCGGGGAGCGGCCGCTCGTGGCCGTGGTGTGCCCCAACGACCTCCATCCCGATGCGGCGCCCCGGGCCGGCGACTTCTTCGTCTCTCTCGGGTGCGAGGTCGTCGTCGAGGATGCGATCGGGCACGACCGCGCCATGGCCGCGACGCATGCGCTCGCGTTCTTCGTGGCGAAGGGCCTGCTCGATATCGGCGCCGGCGAAGGGGCTCCGTTCGTGCCCCCCTCCTTCGGGGCCATGTCGCGGATGATCGGCGCGGTGCGCGAGGATGCGAGCCATCTCTTCGCGACGATTCAGACCGCGAACCCTTTCGCCGCCGAAGCCCGCGCGCGACTGCTCTCGGCCCTCGAGACCATCGACCGGGACCTCGTGACCAACGGAGCGGCGCTGCCGAGCGAGGAACCGCGGCTGGCCATCGTGCCTTCGGTCGAGCGCGCTCCCGACCTTCGCGAGACGCGTGAACTCATCGACGACATCGACCGTGACCTCGTGCGACTTCTGGGGCGCCGCGCGCAGCTCGCACGCCGCGCCGGACGCGCCAAGGCCGAGGCCGGCCGGTCGGTGCGGGACCCCGAGCGCGAACTGCAGGTGCTGGAGGCGCGGCGGGTGTGGGCGAGCGGCGAGGGGCTCGATCCCGAGGCGGTCGCCGTGATCTTCGAGAGCGTGATGGCGCTCTCCCGCGCTCTTCAGGAACGGTCGAGGTAGGAAGCGGCCCAAGGGTCGCGGGCTAAGCCTCGCCCGCGGCGGGGGGGAGCGGGGTGACCGCACTCTGGTCTTCTTCCCCGGTTCGGATCCGATAGACCTTCTCGACCGGCAGCACGAACACCTTGCCGTCGCCCACGTCTCCCGTGCGGCCGCCCTCGAGAATCGCCCGCACCGCGGGCTCCACGAAGTGATCGCTCACTCCGATCTCGATGCGGATCTTCTCGGACATGTCCATGCGGACGGTCGTGCCGCGGTACGTCTCCACGTGCTCCGTCTCGCCGCCATGGCCCTGAACCGGGTACAGCGTGAATCCGCGCACCTCGGCCCGGTAGAGGCTTTCGAGGACTTCGCCCAGTTTCTCGGGGCGGACGATCGCGACGATGAGCTTCATGATCGGTTCCTCACGCGACTTCGAGGGTGGCGACGGCGCGAGCGGCCTGTGGCTTGAGGGTTTCGGGGAGGATCAGCAGCGCGCCCTCGCCGCGGACGTAGGCCTCCTCGCCATGCTGACTGACGTCGAGACCGAGGCCCTCTTCGCGCTTCGAGACCCGGAGCGGGGTGATGAGGCTCACGACCTTGAGGAGCGCGAACGACGCCACGGCGCTGTAGGCGGCCACCGCGGCGAGGGCGAGGGCCTGAATCGCCATCTGCCGCCCGTTTCCGAGGAGCCAGCCGTCGGCGGGGGAGCCCCAGGCCCGTTCCGCGAACACGCCGGTGAGAAGCGCCCCGACGGTGCCGCCGAGGCCGTGGGCCGCCACCACGTCGAGCGAGTCGTCGAGCCGTGTGCGCGCGCGCCAGAGCAGGGCGAAGTAGCTCGGGAACGCGGCGAGAGCCCCGATCGCGAGGGAAGAGAGCGGGCTTACGAACCCTGCGGCCGGCGTGATCGCGACGAGGCCCACCACGATCGCGGTCGCCGCACCCACAGCCGTGGCCTTGCGTGTCCGCTGCAGGTCGAGCAGGGTCCAGACCACGAGGGTGGCCATGGGCGCCAGGAAGGTGTTCGCGAAGGCGAGGGCCGCGGCGGGACTGGCCCCGAGGGCGCTGCCGCCGTTGAAGCCGAACCACCCGAACCACAAGAGCCCGGCGCCGAGCAGCGTGAACGGCACGTTGTGGGGGAGAAGGGCCTGGCGCGCGTAGTCCTTGCGCGCGCCCATCTGCACGGCGGCCACCCAGGCCGCGACGGCCGCGTTCACGTGGACCACGGTGCCGCCCGCGAAGTCGAGCGCGCCGAGGCGCCCGAGGAATCCGCCGCCCCAGACCCAGTGGGCGACGGGTGCGTACACTGCCAGGCTCCACAGCGTCACGAAGAGAAGGTAGGCGCGGAACTTCATGCGCTCGACGATCGCGCCCGAGATGAGGGCGGCGGTGATGATCGCGAAGGTGCCCTGGTAGGCGAAGAACAGGATGCGCGGGATGGTCCCTTGCGCCTCGAGACCCACCCCGCGCAGCATCAGATGGGTGAGACCGCCCGTGAAGTCGGACCCGGGGGCGAAGGCGAGCGAGTATCCGGCAAGCGCCCAGGTGAGGCCCACGAAGCCCAGAGCGGAGACGCTCATCATCATCGTATTGAGGGCATTCTTGCCGCGCACCATGCCGCCGTAGAAGAAGGCGAGAGCGGGGGTCATCAGCAGAACCAGCGCCGTGGAGACGAGCATCCAGGCGGTGTCGGCTGCGTTCAAAGCAGGGTCCATGGCTCAAGTATGCCATTAAATAGCGTAAAATTTAGAGTATTAATGATTAATCACTAGTCGTTAAATCTTAATCACCAATCTATTGCCTTTCGCGTCGATCTGAGAAGGCGGCGGGTCGAAGATCGGCGCCGCCGGGCGGGCCTAAACTCCGGCCGTCATGCGGACACGCGTCGCGACCCTCCTCGCCCTGCTGGCCACGGCCTGCGCACGCACCCCCCCGCCGGTCGTCCCGCCCGAGCCTCCCGTGTCGGTTCTGCTGATCACCATCGACACGTTGCGCGCCGATCGCCTCGGCGCCTACGGCGATGCCGCGGCGCGGACTCCCGTGCTCGACGGGATCGCGCGCGCGGGGGCCGTCTTCGAGCGCGCCTACACGCCCGTGCCCATCACGCTGCCCGCGCACGCGTCGCTGATGACCGGTCTGCTGCCGCCCGGCCACGGGGTTCGGGGCAACGGCTCCTTCGCTCTCGGCACGACCGAGCCCACGCTCGCCGAAGCCATGAAGGCCGCGGGCCGGGAAACGGGGGCGTTCATCGCAGGCTTTCCTCTCGTTCGTCGTTTCGGCCTCGCCCGCGGGTTCGACGTCTACGACGACACCCTCGTGCGGGCTGACGGGGTCCACTACGAGTTCGCCGAGCGTCCGGCCCGCGATGTCGTGAATGCGGCCGCGGGATGGCTCGCCCGCCGAAAGGGCGCCGTCTTCGCGTGGGTCCATCTCTTCGATCCGCACGCGCCGTACGCGGCGCCTCCGGCTTTCCGGACGGGCGACGCCTATCGCGACGAGGTCGCCGCCGTCGACGACGCTCTCGCGTCCCTCATGGCGGCCTGGGATGCGCGGCCGGGACGCTCGCTCGTCGTCGTCACGTCTGATCACGGAGAGGCCTTCGGCGAGCACGGAGAATGGAGTCACAGCCTCTTCGTCTACGACACGACGCTCCACGTGCCTCTCCTCGTCCGCGGGCCGGGATTCGCGCCGGGCTCGCGCGCGTCGACGCGCGTCTCGCTCACGGACGTCGCGGCCACGATCCTCGAGGTCGCTCAGGTCAAGGCGAAGCTCCCCGGGGCGTCGCTGCGGCCCGCGCTGGCCGCGGGCGCGCCCGACCGCCCGCTCTACGCGGAGACTCTGGCGCCCCGCCTCGACTTCGGCTGGAGCGAACTGCGCTCCTGGCGCGAAGGCGGCTACAAGTGGATCCGCGCCCCGCGTCCCGAGGTCTACGCCCTCGATGACGACGTCGCGGAGACGAGGAATCTCGCCGTCCAGGAGCGCGCCCGCGGGCGCGCGATGGACGACGCGCTGTCCGCCGCGATCGAAGCCACCGGCGATCGCATGGCGACGCGCCGCCCCGATGCCGAGTCGAAGGAGCGGCTCCGCTCGCTCGGTTACGTCCAGGGTCCGGGCGGGCGGGGCAGCGGCGCCGATCCCAAAGACAAGGTGGAACTGGCCCGCCGGATCGCCGAGTCCACCGGCCCCTTCCGCGACTGGGACGACATGATCGGGACCTACCGAACTCTTGTGGCCATGGATCGCGCGAACCCGCTGCTCAATCTGCGCCTCGCCGACGCCCTGCTGCGCGCGGGGAAGCCGCAGGAGGCGCTCGCTCCCTTCGGTCGCGTGGTCGCCTCCGGTCCGCAGAACGCGGATGCGCACGTTGGCTACGCGACGGCGCTCGCGCAACTCGGACGGGTTCAAGAGGCGCGTCGCTTTCTCGAGCAGGCGCTCGAGATCGACCCGTCAAGCGGCCAGGCCCATTACAACCTCGCGGAGATCGCGCGCGCAGAAGGCCGCCTTGGCGACGCGCGCCGCGAGTACGCCGCGGCGAAGGCGGATCCGGTCACGGCCGATCGCGCCGAGGCCCGGCTGCAGGAACTGCGATGAAGCGGGCGGCGGTCGTGGTCCTCCTGCTGTTCGGCCTCGCCGTGCCGGCCTGGCGGATCATGGCTCCTCAGGCGCCTGCGGCGCCGCCGAATGTTCTGCTCGTGACCATCGACACCCTCCGCGCCGATCGCGTGGGGGCTTATGGCGCTCCGGCCGGCCTGACGCCGACCATCGACACCATCGCCGCGGGCGGGCGCGTTTTCGAGAACGCCGTGGCTGCGGTGCCGCTCACGCTGCCCTCGCACGCCACGATCCTCTCCGGCCTCGATCCGCGCCATCACGGCGTGCGCAACAACGGCACCTATTCGTTTCCCGCCGATCGCGAGACCCTCGCGACGCGGCTCAAGGCCGCGGGCTACGCGACCGGAGCCTTCGTGAGCGCCGTCGTCCTCGACCGGCGCTACGGCCTCGGTCGCGGGTTCGACCTGTACGACGACCGTATCGAACGCGCGGTCGAGGGGCGCAGCGTGCTGGAATCCGAGCGGCCCTGCGGGGCCGTGGTCCGCAACGCGGGGGAGTGGCTGCGTGGTCGGACCGGGCCCGCCTTCGCCTGGGTGCATCTGTACGAACCGCATGCCCCCTGGGCGCCGCCCGCGGATCTTGCGGCTGCGCATCCGGGAAGGCCCTACGACGGCGAGGTCGCGGCCGCCGACCGGTGTCTTGCTTCCATCCTGGCCGTCGCGCGCGCGGCGTCGCCTGCGGGGCTTGTGGTGGCGGTGACGAGCGACCACGGGGAAGGACTCGGGGATCACGGCGAGGCCACCCACGGACTCTTCGTCTATCAGTCGACACTGCGCGTGCCCCTGATGATCGCGGGTCCCGGGGTTCCCGCGGGAAGTCGCAGCGCCGATCTTGCGCGGAGCGCCGACCTCGCGCCCACCCTTCTGGCGCTTCTGAAGGCGCCTCCGCTCGAGCGCGTCGATGGCCGCGATCTTCTGGCCTCCGCGGCAGGCGTTGGAGAGGCTTACGCCGAGAGCGACTACGGCGCGGGCTTCGGCTGGGCGCCGCTTCGCTCCTGGCGCCTGGGGAATCTCAAGCTCATCGACGCGCCGCGTCCGGAGCTCTACGACCTCGGCGCCGATCCGTCCGAGACGAGCGATCTCGCGGCACGGCGGCCCGCCGACGTCGAACGGCTGCGCGGCGTCCTCCGGGCGGCGCTCGCCTCCGAGGTGAAGCGCGATGCGAGTCGGGTCGGCGATGAGGCGGGGGAGCGCCTGCGGTCTCTCGGCTATGTGTCGGGAACGCCGCCCGCCCCGCGCGCCGGAGCCACGCTCCTCGACCCCAAGGATGCACTGCCCCTGCTCGATTCGTTTGAGAAGGCACTCGAACTCGAAGGCCTTGGGGATCGCCGGGCCGCCGCTCTGCTTCTGGGAAAGGTGGTCGCGGGCGACCCGTCGAACATCGTCTTTCGACGCTCTCTCGCCGGCGTCCTGCGCCGCGATCGGCGGCTCGCCGACGCGATTCGCACCCTGCGGGCGGCTCACGACCTGGCCCCGACCGACGCCTCCATCGCCCACGATCTCGCGGTCTGCCTTGCGGAAGCCGGCGACAGCGTTCAGGCGATTGAATGGGAAGAGCGCGCCCTCGCCATGGACCCGGAGTCGGTTGACGCTCTCGATCACCTCGCGACCCTCGAGGCCGCGCGAGGCCGCTTCGGGGACGCGCGCATCGCCGTGGATCGGGCGCTCGCCCTCGATGCGAACCACGCGAGGGCCTGGTCGAATCGCGGGAACATCGCGAACGGGCAGGGTCTTCCCGCCGAAGCGGAGCAGAGCTACAACCGCGCGCTGGAGTTGTCACCCGACCTCGTCGACGCAGTCAACGGTCTAGGCGTTCTGGCCGTTCAGGCGGGACGCTTCGATGAAGCGGCCCGGCACTTCTCCCGCGCCCTCGAACTCGAGCCCGCGTTCCATGAAGCGCGGCTGAACCTGGCGGTGACCGAGGCGCGTCTCGGTCGCGAGTCCCGCGCCGTCGAACTGGCGACTCGGGTGAGGCGGGAGACGAGCGATCGGATGATCCAGGGTCGGGCTTCCGCCTTCCTCGAAGACCTCGGCGTTCCGGCCCGCTGAGCCCCCGCCGCGAGGCCCCTTACAGGTCACGCGCGGGAGCCGCAAGTTCAATTAATTGATGACATTGGACAGTGCTCGACTCCAGGGCCCTCCGGTTGCTAAGCTGCCTCCAATTCGGGGGGTTTGGCTCCTTCTTGACTGTCTCGGTCGTTTGCCGTCCCGGGATGGTCACGCCTGGCGAAAACCATTTCGCGGTGCCATGTCTCAAGAGACGGATGAACGACCCCCTTTTTCCAGGAGATCACACTTGACTCATCGTTTCCGCTATCTGGCGGCCGCACTCGCGTTCGTGCTCGCCGTCGTCTCGCCCGCGTTCGCGCAGGGCACCAATGGTCTGATCGAGGGCGCCGTTCTCGACCAGCAGGGCCTCGCCCTTCCCGGCGTCGTGGTCACCGCCACGAACCTGAGCAACGGCTTCTCGCGTTCGGCCACCACCGACGCCGCAGGCGCCTACCGCATCGGCGGCATGCCCGTCGGCGTGTATGAAGTGAAGGCCGCTCTCTCGGGCTTCAGCGCCCAGGCCCGCAAGGCCAATGTCAACGTCGAATCCACCACGGTGGTGCCGTTCAAGATGGCCGTTGCCGGCCAAAGCGAGAATGTGGAAGTCACCGCGGAAGCGCCGCTCATCGACTCCAAGGACTCGGGCGTCGGCGAAGTGATCTCCGCCGTCCAGATCGAGAACCTGCCCTTGAATGGTCGCCAGTTCGGCAACCTCGCGGCCCTCGTGCCCGGCGTCAGCCTCGGCTTCCACACCGACCCCACCAAGAGCACCCAGTTCGCTCCCCAGGTCGCGGGCGGCGGCGGTCGCAACATCAACTACCTGATCGACGGCGGCGACAACAACGACGACACCGTCGGCGGCCTCGTCCAGAACTTCCCTCTCGACTCCATCGGTGAGTTCAAGTTCGAGACCCAGCGCTTCCGCGCCGACACCGGCCGCGCCAACGGCGGCACCATCAAGGTGGTCACGAAGAGCGGCACCAACGACTTCAAGGGTTCGGCGTTCGAGTACTTCCGCGACAAGAGCCTCAACTCCCTGACCCAGACCGAAATCAACAACAAGGTTCCAAAGGGCAACTACCGCAAGAACCAGTTCGGCGGCAGCCTCGGCGGGCCGATCGTGAAGGACAAGACCCACTTCTTCGTGTCGGTCGAGCGCGTCAAGCAGGACACCACGCAGTCGGTCAGCACCAAGGGCCTATTCCCCTCGAAGGACGGCGTCTTCAACGTGCCCTTCACCGAGAACATGGCGGTAGGGAAGATCAACCACCAGGTGAATCCGAACAACTACCTCTCGGTTCGCTACGGGTACGACAAGAACCAGCAGCCCTATGGCGTCGGGCCCAACACCCCGCCTGAAGGCTGGGGCCTCAGCACCAACAAGTTCCACTCGGTCAACGTGAACCTGAACAGCGCCCTTTCCGGCGGTCGTCTGAACGAGTTCGTGTACCAGTATTCGTATTTCAAGAACTTCATCTCGGCGAACTCGGACCTTCCCTACGAGAGCTTCCCGGGCGGCGTCACCATCGGCCAGAGCATCAACACCCCGCAGACCACCGAGCAGCACAAGCACCAGTTCCGCGACGACTTCTCGTGGACCATGGGCAAGCACGACCTCCGCGCGGGCGCGTCGTTCATCTACGAGCCGACCCTCGACATCACGTTCTCCACCGGTCAGGTTTACCAGTACACGCACCTCGGCGCCGACCGCAACTCGCCGATCACCTCGATCAGCAAGAACGGCTCCATCGGCGGCTCGGGCGGCAGCGTCGGCCGGATCCCGAACAACCAGTACGCGGCGTACTTCCAGGACGGCTGGCGCGTGAACGACAAGCTCACCGTCGACATCGGCGTGCGCTACGACCTCGTCACGGGCTTCGCCTTCGACCAGAGCAAGAACATCATCTTTGCCGAGATGACGGCGGCCGCCAAGGCAGGCAAGTTCACCGGAAACATCTGCCCCTGCATCGGCCTCGAGGACTTCGGCAAGGAAGCCAAGGAAGACACCAACAACATCGCTCCGCGTCTTGGCTTCACCTACGACCGCAAGGCCGACGGCGAGATGGTCTTCCGCGGCGGCCTCGGCCGCTACTACGACTTCGCCTACACGAACGCGAACATCCTGTTCGCGGTCATCGGCGCCCAGTCGTCGTTCGGCACGATCTACAACAACACGAACTCGACGGGCATCCGCAACGCCGACGGCAGCTTCTACCAGGTGGGCCAGCCGCTGCCCCCGAACCAGCTCGCGAACGCCTCCGCGCCCCTTCCGAGCCACGTGGCCACGCCGCTTCCGAAGCAGCCTTTCACCGATCAGGCGAACTTCGGCTTCTCGAAGAAGCTCGGCCAGGACTACGCGCTGGAAGTCGACGGCGTCTACGCGTCCGGTAAGGACCTGGGGACCCGCGTGCGTTTGAACGTTCGCATGGGCGCCGCCACGGCTCCGCGCCGCTTCGCGTCCATCCTGCCCCAGTCCGGCACGTCGAACTTCCGCGTCGACCTCATGGAGGGCGTGAGCCACTACAAGGGCGTGAACATCGCGATCAAGAAGCGCAGCGGCAAGCTGAACTTCACCGCGTGGTACTCGCTCTCGAAGTCCACCTCGAGCGCCAGCCTCCGCGCGACCGACGAGTTCGGCGAGTACGACGCCCTCAACGCGTTCGATCCGTTCGCGGCGAACCAGGAGGGTCCGGTCCGCACCGACGCCCGTCACCGCATCACGATCAACGGCACCTGGAACGCTCCGGGCGGCTTCCGTGTCTCCCCGGTCTTCCGCTACAAGTCGAAGACGCCGTACAACGTCATCACCGGCGTGGACAACAACCTCGACGGCCTGAACTACGACCTGCCCGCGGGCGTTACCTCGCTCAATTCCGCGCGCGGCGCCGACTTCAAGCAGTTCGACCTTCGCCTGTCTCGCTTCGTGAATCTCACGAAGTCCGCTCGTTTCGAGGTGATTGCCGAGGGCTTCAACGTCACGAACGCGAAGAATCCGGGCGGATTCATCGCGAACAAGAGCCTCGCGACGTTCGGAACGCCGACTTCGTATGCCGGCGACTTCCAGCGCGGTGAGCAGCGCCTGTTCCAGCTGGGCGTCCGGTTCGAGTTCTAAACCGACCAGGACTGACGTCCGTCGTGAAGAGGGGCCCTCCGGGGCCCCTTTTCTTGTGGCCGCCCCGCAAGCGCCCCGGGCCCCCGCGCCCTGCCTTGACGGTCTGCTCGCGGGCCGCATAGAATCACCCGCTTCCCGAAAGTGGGTCCCCAGAATGATTTTTGGGGGCGTCGCCCCGAGAACGCGGAAGAAATCCAAAGAAACCAGAGGCCCTACCCTTTCATGTCCGACGTCGAAACCAACCCCTACGCCACCACCCCGATGGATCCCGAGGAGTACGAACGCCTCCTCGATATGTATGACGTGAGTTTCAAGAACCTCGCCGAGGGCGAGGTGGTGCGCGGCATCGTGCTGCGTGTGACTCCGCAGATGATCGTCGTGGACGTCGGCTACAAGTCGGAAGGCGTCATCGCCGCCGAGGAGTTCAAGGACGAGACCGGCCAGGTCACCGTCAAGCCGGGCGACCAGGTCGACGTTCTGATCGAGCGCACCGAAGACCGCGACGGCTACATCGTTCTCTCGCGCGAAAAGGCCGAGAAGATGAAGGTGTGGGACGATGTCGAGCGCGCCTATCAGGAGCGCCGCATCATCACGGGCAAGGTGCTCGACCGCGTCAAGGGCGGCCTCGCCGTCGATATCGGCGTGCGCGCGTTCCTCCCCGGTTCGCAGATCGACATCCGCCCCGTCCGCAACCTCGACGCCCTCAAGGGTCAGGACATCCGGATGCGCGTGATCAAGGTCAACAAGAAGCGCGGCAACATCGTGCTCTCCCGCAAGGCCGTCCTTGAGGAGGAGAACGCGGGCAAGAAGCAGCAGACTCTCGAGGTGCTCGAAGAGGGCAAGATCCTCACGGGCGTCGTCAAGAACATCACCGATTACGGCGCGTTCGTCGATCTCGGCGGTCTCGACGGCCTCCTCCACATCACCGACATGTCCTGGGGCCGCATCAACGATCCCAAGGAAGTCGTCAACGTGGGCGACGAGCTTCGCGTCATCGTTCTGAAGTTCGACCGCGATGCCGAGCGCGTTTCGCTCGGCCTCAAGCAGCTGAAGGCCGATCCCTGGACCACCGTTGCGCTGAAGTACCCCGTGGGCGCGCGCGTCAAGGGCAAGGTCGTCTCCCTCACCGACTACGGCGCGTTCATCGAGCTGGAGCAGGGTGTGGAAGGCCTCATCCACGTTTCCGAGATGTCGTGGTCGAAGAAGCTCAAGCACCCCAGCAAGCTCCTCACCATCGGCCAGGAAGTCGAGTGCCAGGTTCTGGGCATCGACCAGGAAGCGCACCGCATTTCCCTCGGCCTCAAGCAGACCGAGACGAATCCGTGGGAGCAGTTCAACGGCAAGTATCCCGTTGGCACGAAGGTCACGGGCAAGGTCCGCAACCTCACCGAGTTCGGCGCGTTCGTCGAAGTCGAGGACGGTATCGACGGTCTCATCCACGTGTCCGACATGAGCTGGACCAAGCGGGTCAAGCATCCGTCGGAAGTGCTCAAGAAGGGTGACGACGTCACGGCAGTCGTTCTGTCGATCGACGCCGAGAACCAGCGCCTCTCGCTCGGCCTCAAGCAGCTCGAGACCGACGTGTGGGAGCACTTCTTCAACACGCACCGCGCGGGTGACGTCATCGAAGCCAAGGTCACGCGTTCCACCTCGTTCGGCGTCTTCGCCGAGCTGGCGGAGGGCGTCGAGGGCCTGGTGCACGTGTCCGAGCTCGACGACAAGCGCGTCGAGAAGCCCGAGGATCAGTTCAAGGGCGGCGAAGTCGTCAAGGTGAAGATCCTCAAGATGACGGAAGTCGACCGGAAGATCGGCCTCTCCATCAAGGCAGCCAAGAATGAAGAAGTGACGCGCGATCTCGCGGCCCTTCGTCAGTCGCAGGCCGACAGCAACTCCTCGACGACGGCCATGGCCGACGCGTTCAAGGCGCTGCAGAAGAAGTAACCGCAAGGGCCAGCGTGCTGGCTCCAACGTAAACGCACAGGCGGGTTCTCGAAAGAGACCCGCCTTTGCTTTTGCAGGGAGCCTCGGCCCCGTGATCGAATGCAGCGGCAATGACACGAGCAGAACTGATCGACGACCTTGCGCTGAAGGGGCCCTTGTCCCACAAGCAGGCGGACGTCGTTGTCGAGACCATTCTGGACGCCATGAAGGGCGCCATCGCCCAGGGCGACCGCATCGAGATCCGGGGCTTTGGCGTCTTCAGTCTTCGCCTGCGTCGGCCAAGGCGCGCGCGGAACCCGCGCACCGGCGAGCCGCTGGTTTCCTCCGAACGCCGCGCCGCCCACTTCAAGCCGGGCAAGGAGATCAAGACCATGCTCGCGGCCATGGATCCGGACGCGGACACCGAGACCCCCGAAGTATGAAGTTCACAAAGGCGCACGGCATCGGCAACGACTTCATCCTCGTTTCCGAGGCGGAGGTTCCGGAGGCGTGGGCGCAGTGGGCCATCCGTTTGTGCGACCGCAACCGAGGCATTGGCGGTGATGGCATCCTGATCGTCGGCATCGATGCGGAGCGGAACATCGCCCGCATGAGGCTTTTGAACCCCGACGGAACCCACGGGGAGATCTCAGGGAATGGGGTGCGCTGCGTCGCCGCCTACGCCTTTTCGAGGGGCTTCCTGCCCGCGAGCCACACGGTGGTGCCACCGCCCGGGCCACGGCCCGTCGTCGTGGAACGAACGGGGGAGAACTCGTTCCTCGTCGACACGAATCTTGGCGTCCCGGGCCTGTCCTCGGAGAGCGTGCCGGTGGCGTTTGGCTCCCTCGAGACTGTGGTCGAGCACGAACTGAACGTCGATGGCGAGGTCGTGCGCGTGACCTGTTGCTCGATGGGGAATCCTCACACCGCAGTCTTCGTGGCCGACGAGGACGCAGAGGCGATGATGCTGCGGCTCGGGCCGAAGATCGAGAATCACCCTCTGTTCCCGAACCGCACCAACGTGGAGTTCATTTCGCCCCTCACCCGTTCCGAACTCCGGGTGCGATTCTGGGAGCGGGGTGTGGGCGTCACCCTCGCCTCGGGCACGGGCTCGGCGAGCGCCCTCGTTGCCTCCGTTCTCACCGGCCGCTCCGACCGAGCCGTGCGGGTCTTTTGCCCGGGGGGCGAACTGACGGAGTCGTGGGCTGCGAACGATCACCCCTTGCTGCAACGAGGCGCCGTCGAGATCGTCTTCGAGGGCGTCTGGCTCGGAGCGTGACATAGGACGCTTCCGGCGGAGAGCCGAGGGTGTAACGTCCTCGGAACATGAGGGTCCATGAAACGACGGCACGCAGGGGAAGCCTGTCGCTTTTTCGCGACGAGACCCGTCTCGGGGGTGGCGCACAACCGTCTCGCCGCCCCGCTCCCAAAGCGTCGCCGCGCCGCATCGCCGCCCTCAGGCAGCTAAAGCGCGTTCTGGATTTTGAAAGTTTTTTCCTTACTGGGTCGATAGTTAGGGTCTCTGGAGTGATATTTTCGTTGACACTCTTGCCTCTAACGCCTATGTTCATCCACTACTTGAGGTACTGAGTGGCAAAGTCTCTACCAAAATTCGATTTTCGAGCTTCGGTCCTCGTCGCTCACTCAACCAGCTCCGCAGATCAAAAGGTCTAGGAGGGAACCCGTGGGTCTGTTCGACAAATTTCTGAAGAAGCAGAAAGGCCTGGTCGGCCTCGACATCGGCTCGTCCTCCGTCAAGCTCATCGAGTTGAAGCCGGTGGGGAAGTCCGGCACCGAGTTCCGCCTCGTCAAGGCGGGCTTCGAAGTGCTGCCTCCCGAGGCCATCGTTGACGGCGCCATCATGGACTCCGGCGCGATCGTGGACGCGATCAATCGCCTGTTCACGAACCTCAAGGTCAAGACCAGCGACATCGCGACCAGCGTGTCGGGCAACGCCGTCATCGTCAAGAAGATCTCGCTCCCGCAGATGACCGCCGAGGAACTCGGAGAGTCGATTCACTGGGAGGCGGAGCAGTACATCCCCTTCGACATCCAGGATGTGTCGCTCGACTACGAGATCCTCGAAGGCGCCGGCGACGGGACCAACATGGACGTGCTGCTCGTCGCCGTGAAGAAGGACAAGATCAGCGACTACACGTCCGTCATCACCCAGTCGGGCCGCACCCCCCGCATCGTCGATGTCGATGTGTTCGCTCTTCAGAACTGCCACGAGATCAACTACGGCGCGGACTCGAGCCGCGTGATCGCCCTGCTGAATCTCGGCGCTGCGATCACGAACGTGAACATCATCCGCGGTTCCAACTCCCTGTTCAATCGCGACATCGCGGTCGGCGGCAACCTTGCCACCGATGCCCTCCAGAAGGATCTCGGCCTGCCCCACGAAGTCGCGGAAGCGGTGAAGCGGGGCGAGGATGCGGAAGGCGTATCCCAGGACAACGTCTACCCGATCATTCAGGGCGGAGCCGAGGCGATCGTCTCGGAGATCCAGAAGACATTCGACTTCTTCCGCGCCACCACCCAGGAAGAGCGCATCGATCAGATCTATCTCGCCGGCGGATCGGCGCGCCTGCAGGGGCTGCGTGAGCTGCTCATGGAGCGCCTCGACACGCAGGTGGAGCTTCTCAATCCCTTCAACGCAGTGACCTGGTCCCCCAAGGAGGTCGATGCCGACCTCGTGGAGCAGCTCGGTCCGGCCGCGGCGATCGCCGTGGGCCTCGCGGTGCGAAAGGTAGGCGACCGATGATTCGAATCAACCTACTCGAATCCGAGCGGGCGTCCGCCGGTAAGAGCAAGGGCGGCGGCGGCGGCGCCGCGGCCGGAGGCGGCTCTGCGGCGGCTGCCTACATTCCCCTGATCCTCGGTCTGGGCTTGTCCCT
>Ga0075163_10006544_pt1 | contig 15444 bp, 15 predicted proteins | sample JI1023141ADNA_FD_71478 | JGI IMG/M metagenome (GOLD analysis project Ga0075163, IMG submission 71478) | Wastewater effluent complex algal communities from Wisconsin, to seasonally profile nutrient transformation and Carbon sequestration -... | ecosystem: Engineered > WWTP > Effluent > Algae... | reverse complement strand
CAGCAGTTCTTCCTCGGCTTCGGCCAGGCGTGGTGCGCCAAGTTCCGCCCCGAGATCGCCGCGCTGCTCGCCACCGTCGACGTCCACTCGCCGGCGCAGTGGCGCGTCAACGGCTCGCTGCAAGCCACGCCCGAGTTCAGCGAGGCCTTCGGCTGCAAGGCCGGCGCGAAGATGCGCCCCGAGAAGATGTGCCAGATCTGGTAGCGGGGTAGGCGGCGCGCGCTACGCCGGCAGGTCGATCCACAGCGCGGCGCCGCCGGCGCCAGGTCAGCGCCAGCCCGGTAGCGTGATCTCGCTCTCGTCGACGCCGAGCATGTCGCGTTCGACGCGGTGGAGGTTGGCGATTAGCGGGGCAGATCCGGACCGCGGGCGTCGTATGCGAACATGTCCACCGCTGCGCGGAACCGATCGAGCAGGCTCGCGTGAGGCACCCGGCCCAGCTTGATCATCGCGTCGATATCGGCGAGGTCGTTCGCGTGCATCCGCAGCAGCTTGCTGACCACCACGTCGACGACGTCGAGGGCGCGGAGCTGGACGTGATGCAGCGTGACGTCGGCGAACTCGACGTCGTGCCAGCGGGGCTGCTGGGGCAGGAACGGCAATCCGCCGGGCACGATCTCGAGGTAGAGACGGTGCCGGCTGCGCAGCGCGCTCGCCGGGCCGGCCAGGCGCAGCAGGTCCCGCTGGATCGCCGGCGTCAACGCCGCGGTCTGGAGGACGTCGCCGTCCTTGGTGCCGCGCCGGTAGTTGGTCTGGAGCATCAACGCCGTCGACCCGATCAGGTGCAGGACGATGCGCGGGCCCGCCGTCTCCGACCACGCCTGATCGAGCTCGGCGAAGTACGCGCTAAGCAGCGGCACGCGCAGCCTCCAGCGCGGCCGCGAAATCGGACGGATGCAGCGGGGACACGACGCCCCACCGGCGCGAGATCGGCGAACATGCGGCGCGGACCTGCTCGAGCGATCGCTGGCTCCGGATCGTCTCGTCGAAGAGGTCGAGCGCCGCGGTAGCGGCGGGTGGGCTCGTCGTCGCAAGCCAGAACGCGAACACCGTCCTGGCGCGGCGGTAGCGCACGCGGACCTCGCGAGGTAGCGCGTCCGCGGGCTGGTCATCGAGCGCGGCGAGCACGTTCTCGATCAACCACGGCAGGCGCTGCCCGAGCCCGAGCTCGCGCAACTCGACCGCGAGGCGCGCGAGCCCGACGCGATCGGCGTGCTGGACCAACACCGGCGCGAGCGCGGCGACCAGGCGCGACGCGCCGACCACCAGCGTCTCCTTCACGAGCCGCGCGACTTGCTCGAGTCGCTCGCTCGGCAGCACGTCATCGCGCTCATGCAGGTGCGCCGCGCCCAGGCGCGCCAGCGCGTTCTGGACGTCCCCGTCGTCGGGCGGGCGCGGCGCCGGCGCGAACTGGCTGACCGGCACGTTGAAGAGCTGGGCGAACAGCAGCAGTTGCTCGGCGGTGAACGAGCCGCCGCCACGCTCCACCTCGCTGAGCCGCGCCTGCGATAGTCCGATACGCTGCGCGAGCTCCCGCTGCGTCCAGCGCCGCGCCTCGCGCAGCGCGCGGACCTGCGCAGCGACGGAGGCCCGCGCGGCGTCGAGAAAATGCGGATAGATGGCCTGCATTATCGGATTCTCGATGGATGTATCCAATATTCGATACGTAGCCAGAACTGTCAAGCGGGTCGTCGTTCACTGATCGGCGGTGAACCTCGAACCGGTCGAGTCCGCCGCCTGGCTGGCGGCGGGTGTGCACCGACGGGCTATCGACCGCCGGCGTGGGCGGTTGCGTGCGCAGCGCAGGCGGGGGCGCGCTACGCCGGCAGGTCGATCCACAGCGCGGCGCCGCCGGTGGTGGCGGCGAGCGTGAAGGCGCCGTGGCCGAGCTCGGCGCCGTCGCCGGTGGCGAGCTGCGCGGCGGCGCCGTCGGCGCGCACGTCGGCCGGGCCGGTCAGCGCGAGCAGGTAGGCCTGGCGATCAGGCGCGACGACGAGCGGCGCCGCGGCGCCGGGTGCCAGCGTCATCCACCAGACCCGCGCGTCGGTGCGGAGCGGCATGCCGGCGTCGCCGGCGACGAGCTCCTGGCCGACACCGGCGAGCTGGCGCGCGAAGTAGGCAGGTGTCCCGCCGCGGCGGTCGGGCTGGAACCACAGCTGCAGCATCCGGGTCGGGCGATCGGTGTCGTTGCCCTCGGCGTGGACGATGCCGGTCCGCGCCGAGATCAGCTGCGCGCCGCGCGGGCCGACCGCCGCGCCGTGCGCCTCGCTGCCGTGATGCGACAGCGTGCCGTCGATGACGACGCTGAGGATCTCCATCTCCTCGTGCGGGTGCAGCGGGAAGCGCGAGCGGGGCGCGAAGGTCGCGTCGGCGAGCACCAGCAGGGCGCCGCGCGCGCGGCCCTCGCCGGCGTGCGGCCCGACGGTGGCGACGAAGTGGTCGCGCAGCGACAGCCACGGCAGCGTGGTGATCGGCAGCGATGCCGCGGGGCGATGGACCAGCGATGGCACGGGGCGCGCTCCGGTGCGGCAGGCGACGGCGGCGGCGCCGAGCAGCACGGCGCGACGCGACAGGGGCGCGGCGCGATCGCGGCGCGCGCGGGTGGCGAGGGCGCGGGGGAGACGGACCACGGCCCGCCATTCGTAGCGCGCCCGCGCGCGGTTGCCATCACCCCGCGATCAGCGTCGCCGCCGGGCGCGCGCTGTCGAGGTGGCGCGCCGCGGAGATCGCGCACAGCGCCGCGACCAGCGAGATCGCGAAGAACGCGAAGCCGACGGCGCGCAGCCGCGTCGCTGGCGGCGTCACCAGCAACACCGCGGCGGCGGCGAGCACCAGCGGTGCGGCGAACCACGCGACCGGCGCGACGGCGATCAGCGCGGCGAGGCCCGCGGCGGTGGCGGCGATCGCCAGCCAGCGCGCGACGGTGGCGCGGGTCGGACCCCGGCGGTGGCGGGCGATCACGTGGTGCACGGCGATCACCGTCGCGCCGAACGCCAGCGCCCAGCCGCCCCAGATCGTCAGCGCGTCGAGCGCGCGCATGCCGCCGGCGACCGCCACCGGCGCGGCGGCGCCGGCCAGGCCGATCGCGGCGCCGAGCTCGCCGGCGAGCGTGCCCTCGGCGCGGCGGGTGGCGGCGAGCAGCACCGCGGCCAGCGGGGCGGCGACCAGCGCCGACAGCCACAGCGCCGCGGTCGGTGCGCGCCACAGGCCGACGCCGCCGCACAGCAGCGCCGCGACGCCGAGCACCGCCAGCCGCGTCCGGGCCCGCGCGCCGGCTGCCTCGCGCAGGCGCGGGCCGCGCGCGCCGATCACCACGCGCAGCGGCTCGCTGGCCAGGAACGCCAGGCTCGCGCCGACCGCGATCGCGCCGCCGGCGACGCTGCCGCCCGTGGCGATCAGCGCGGTCGCGAGCGGCACCAGCAGCTGGACGTACGCGCCATGCTCCCGGGGCCACAGCGAGCGAGCAGCAGGAGCGCGAGCCATGGCCGATGGACTCAGCAAGCGACGTGCCCGCGGCGGGGGCAGGCGAACGGACGTCCTGCGACAGCGCGGCGCCGGCTTTCGTTGTCTGTTTGATACCGGAGATGTCGCAATGACAACGTGTCGTCATGGGGACATAAGTGAAGTCAACATGTTACGGCTGGACAGGGACGTGCAAATGCTGCCGGCATGCAGCTCCTGACTACCCCGATCGGCGAGATCGCCGCCGCCCAGCCGTCGTCCACCCGTGTCTTCATGCGCCACCGCCTCGACTTCTGCTGCGGTGGACAGCGCACGCTCGAGGAGGCGTGCGAGAAGGCCGACCTCAACCCCGCGGAGGTCGCCGAGGAGATCGAGCGCGAGGCCGCGCGCGGCGACACCGGGATCCGCTGGGAGCAGCGGTCGCAGGCGGAGCTGGCCGATCACATCGAGCGCCACTACCACGCCGGGTTGCGCCGCGATCTGCCGCCGCTGATCGAGGCCGCGCGCAAGGTCGAGCGCGTCCACGCCGCGAAGCCCGGCGTGCCGAAGGGCCTGGCCGACGTGCTCACCGAGTTCTTCGGCGAGATGCAGAGCCACATGGGCAAGGAGGAGCAGATCCTGTTCCCGATGCTGCGGCGAGGCGCGCGCGGCGGCGGCGTCGAGATGCCGATCCGGGTGATGGAGCAGGAGCACGACGCGCACGGCGTGCAGCTCGCGAAGATCCGCGAGCTCACCGGTGATCTGCGCCTGCCGGCCCACGCGTGCGCCACGTGGACCGCGCTCTACAACGGCCTCGCCGCGATCGAGGCCGAGCTGATGCAGCACATCCACCTCGAGAACCACGTGCTGTTCGCGCGCGCCACCGGCGGGGCCGGATGAGCGGGGCCTACGGCGCCGGCGACGCGTCGTACCAGGCGGCCGGCGGCCAGGCCGGCATCGCGCAGCTCGTCGAGCGGTTCTACGTCCACATGGACACGCTGGCCGAGGCCCGCGCGATCCGCGCGATGCACGCCGACGATCTGGCCGCGGTGCGCGAGAAGCTCGCGGTGTTCCTGTGCGCGTGGCTCGGTGGTCCCAATGACTACCGCGCGCGGTTCGGGCCGATCTCGATCCCCGGCATGCACGCGCGGTTCGCGATCGACGAGGCGGAGCGCGACGCGTGGATGCTGTGCATGACCCGCGCGGTCGACGAGCAGCCGTGGTCGCCGGCGTTCAAGGCGTACTTCCTGCGCGCGATCGCGGTGCCGGCCGAGCGGGTCCGCGTGGCGTCGGTGATGCGCCGCGCCGAGTGAGCCGCCGCGGCCTCACGCGCGGCGCGCGGCGAGCTCGAGGCCCGACACCAGCGCGTCGAGCACCGCCACGCCCTCGGCCTGCACCGCCGCCGGATCGTCGGCGTGGGCCATGCTCATCGCGACCTCGCTGGCCGCGGCCAGGAGCATCCGCGCGGCCATGTCGAGCGGCAGCGGGCCGAGCCGCCCCTCGGCGCGCAGCCCGGTGAGCAGCGCGGTCACCAGCTCGAGGCCCAGCGCGTGATCGATCGAGCGGCCCTCGACGCGATCGAGCACGCCGGGCGCGTCGCGCAGCACGATCCGCGCGTACGCCGGGTCGGCCGACGCCGCGAAGAACGCCTCGACCGCGGCGAACAGCCGGGCCCGGGCGTCGCCGGCGCACGCCGCGACCGCCGCCGCCACCTGCGCGGCCAGCGCCTGCTCGAGCTCGAGGTACACCGCGGTCAACACCGCCGCCTTGCTGGCGAAGTGGTGGTAGAGCGCGCCCTTGGTCAGGCGGGCGCGCGCGGCGATGTCGTCGAGCGAGGCCTGCGCGTAGCCGCGGGTCGCGAACTCGTGGCGCGCCGCGCTGAGGAGCGCGCGCCGAGTGTCCTCGACGTGCAGCGACCGGCGCGTGACGGCCATACCGCGAGTATGTTACATACCGGCGGAATGCTCAAGGCTGCTGCGGCACGATACCGCAGGGAGGATCCATGACTCGAACGACGCTCACCGCGGCCACGCTGGTCGCCGCGCTCGCCGCCTGCGGCGACGACAACAACTTCCCGACCAACTCGTGCGCCGACGTCACTGGCACCTGCGTGCAGATCGACGGCGGCGACGTCGCCGGCCTGCAGACGACCGTCAACACGCTGTCGCCCAACACCACGATCGTGCTCGGCAAGGGCACGTTCGCGATGACCAACTCGCTGACGATCCGCGCCGCCGGCGTGCACCTGATCGGCCAGGGCATCGACGCGACGACGCTCGACTACGGGCCCACCGCCGCCCAGGTCAACGGCGTCGACGTCCAGGGCGACGACTTCCTGGTGCAGGACCTGACCGTGCAGGACGCGCCCAAGGACGGCATCCGCGTCGAGGCCTCCGACGGCGTCGTGTTCCGCCGCATCCGCGCCACCTGGACCACGCCGGGCGACTCGACCAACGGCGCCTACGGCATCTACCCGGTCAAGTCGCAGCACGTGCTGGTCGAGGACAGCCGCGCCGAGCACGCGTCGGACGCCGGCCTGTACGTCGGCCAGTGCCAGCACGTGATCGTCCGCAACAACGTCGTCACCGGCAACGTCGCCGGCCTCGAGATCGAGAACACCCAGTACGCCGACGTCTACGGCAACACCGCCGACGACAACACCGCCGGCATCGTCGCGTTCGACCTGCCCGGCAACCCGATCGTCGGGCGCGACGTGCGGCTGCGCGACAACATCATCAAGAACAACAACCACGTCAACTTCGCGCCGGGTGGCACCGTCGCCAAGATCCCGTCGGGCACCGGCACGTTCGCGATGGCGTCGCGCCGCGTCGAGATCACCGGCAACACCTACCAGAACAACAACACCGGCGACATCGCGCTGATCAGCGGCCTGGTGATCGAGCCCGACACCACCAAGTGGGAGCTGGCCACCGCGACGATCGCCGGGACCTGGGACGACCTCGGCCTCATCCCCGGCGCCGCGCCCGGCACGGTCACCAACTACCGCAGCGAGGACATCGTCGTCGCGCGCAACACGCACATGGGCTCGGGGCTGCACCCCGACCTCGCCGATCCGCTGCAGTTCGGCGTGTTGCTGATCCTGATCTACGCCACCAACCCGGTCGACAGCGTGCTGTACGACGCGGTCGGCGAGGCGATGTTCTCGTCGACCGATCCGGCGATGAACAGCAACACCAACCACATCTGCGTCGGCGGCAACACCGGCGGCACCTTCGCCAGCATGAACCTGGCCGAGCAGTCGGCGTCGCAGCAGGTGCCGTTCTTCCGGCCGGCGGCGCCGTTCGCGCCGTTCGACTGCACCGCGCTCACCGGCGGGCCGATCGCCGACGTGGTCCTGCCTTGAGCCCCGCGGCCGCCATGCGCCGTCCGCTCGGGCGGCGCGGCGCGACGCTGGCCGGGGCGCTGGCCGTGGCGCTCGCTGGCTGCGGCGCCGACGACGCCGGCGGTGGCGTCGATCTGAGCCAGCCGGTCCACGTCGACGTCACCGCGCCGCCGCCGACCAAGCTGTCGGCCTACAACCTGTTCGCCTGGGATCCGGCGACCGGCTACACGTTCAACCCGACCGACGAGCGGGTGGTGCCCTACGACCTGAACGCGCCGCTGTTCTCGGACTACGCGCTCAAGCAGCGCGCGGTGTACCTGCCGGCCGGCGCGGCCGCGACCTACCAGCCCGAGCTGGTGTTCGACTTCCCGGTCGGCACGGTGCTGCTCAAGAACTTCGCGATGGCGCCCGACCTGCGGACCCCGACGGTCGGGATGCGGCTGATCGAGACCCGCCTGCTCGTCCGGTATCCGGACGGCTGGCAGCCGCTGCCGTACGTGTGGAACGCCGACCAGACCGACGCCGAGCTGGCGCCGGCCGGCGACTTCCAGGTGATCGCGTTCACCGACGACGCCGGCCAGGCGCGCACCGCGAACTACCTGGTGCCGCAGAAGAACCAGTGCGAGACCTGCCACGCGCGCAAGCCGACGCCGACCGCGGCGCCGGCGATCGTGCCGATCGGGCCCAAGGCGCGGCACCTCAACCGCACCTACCCGTTCGGCGGCGCGGTCGGCACGGTCAACCAGCTCGACCGCCTGGCCGCGCTGGGCATGCTGACCGGCGCGCCGGCCACCGCCACCGTCCCCGCCGCGTACGATCTGCGGGCGCTGGAGACCGGCGGGGTCGCGGCGATCCCGCCGGCCGACCTCGACGCCGCGGCGCGGTCGTACCTCGACATCAACTGCGCGCACTGCCACGACCCCAACGCGGTGCAGGGCATCACGTCGCAGCTGTTCCTCGGCCACGACAACACCGACCTGTTCCGCCTCGGCTACTGCAAGCGACCGGGCAGCGCCGGCGCCGGCACCGGCGGCTTCGAGTTCGACATCGTGCCCGGCAGCCCCGACACGTCGATCTTGTACTTCCGGCTGGCCACCGAGACGGTCGGCGCGATGATGCCGCTGCTCGGGCGATCGGTGACCCACACCAAGGGCGCCGCGCTGGTCCACGCGTGGATCGCCGCGATGCCGCCGGTCGACTGCGCCGCGATGTGAGGCGCCGCCGCGGCTACGGCCGCGTCACCCGCGGCAGCTCGATGAAGCTGGCCTGGCCCGGCGCGTGGTGGACGCGCTGGGTCGCCTGCTGGTAGTCGCCGGGCTTGGCGAGGAAGATGTTGGGCACGAAGGTCTGCGGGTTGCGGTCGTAGAGCGGGAACCAGCTCGACTGCACCTGCACCATGACGCGGTGGCCGGGCAGGAACACGTGGTTGGCGGTGGGCAGCGCGAAGCGGTAGCGCAGCGCCTTGCCCGGATCGAGCGGCTTGGGCTTGTCGTAGCCGTCGCGGTAGCGGCCGCGGAAGATGTCGGCGGCGATCATCAGCTGGTAGCCGCCGAGCTCGGGCTGCGCGGCGACCTCGTCGGGGTAGACGTCGATCAGCTTGACCACCCAGTCGGCGTCGGTGCCGGTGGTCGACGCGATCAGGTTGGCGATGGGCTGGCCGCTGATCTGCAGCGGCGCGGTCAGCACCGCGGAGGTGAACACGGCGACGTCGGTGCGCCCCGACGCCTCGCGCTGGTCGTCGACCAGCCACCGCGACCAGCTGCTGCTGTCGATGGGCCGCGCGCGGTACGGCGTCGGCCGGGCCGGGTCGGAGATCCACGCGGTGGCGCGCGCGTCGCCTGGCTTGGGGCCGGCGTCGCGCAGCCCGCCGCCGGCGACGAGGTACATCGGCGTCGGCGTGATCGCGCAGCCGGCGGCGCACCCCGCCGGCCACGCGGTCAGGCGCCGCCACGCGTTGGTGCCGGTCTCGAACGCGGTCACCGGCGCGACGTTCGCCGGCGGCGCGCCGTCCTTCAGGTGCTGGGCGAGGAACGGCGCCAGCACGTCGCGCCGGAACGTCAGCGCGGTGTCGCTGTCGAAGCGGATCGGGCCCAGCGCGCTGCCGTCCTTGATCGCCTGGCCGTGGTGCCACGGGCCGAGCACCAGGAACACCTTGTCGTTGGCGGCGTCCTTGGGCTCGAGCGCCCGGTACATCGCCGGCGCGCCGTAGATGTCCTCTTGATCCCACAGGCTGTGCACCAGCATCACCGGCACGGTCAGCGGGCGCGCGGCGAGCAGCTTGTCGACCGCCTGATCGCGCCAGTAGGCGTCGTAGCTCGGGTGCGCGACGAGCTTCTGCCAGAAGCCGAGCTGATCGAGGCCGCGCTGCCGGCCCAGCTCGCCGACCGAGCCGGCGCGCAGGTACAGATCGTAGTCGTCGGCGACGCCGGCCCACCACTTGTGCTCGTTCTTGCGGCTGGCCTCTTGCTCGTAGATGTACGGGACGTTGACCTGCCGGAACGCGCCGTGGTGGAACCAGTCGTCGCCGAGCCAGCCGTCGACCATCGGGTTCATCGGCACCGCGACCTTGAGCGCCGGGTGCGGATCGACCAGCGCCATCAGCGGCGTGAAGCCGTCGTACGAGATGCCGAGGATGCCGACCCGGCCGTTGGACTCGGGGACGTGCTTCACCAGCCAGTCGATCGTGTCGTAGGTGTCGGTGGCGTGATCGACCGCGGTCGGGTTCTGCGGGCCGCGCAGCGGCCGGTTGATGACGTAGTCGCCCTCGGAGCCGTGCTTGCCGCGGACGTCCTGGACCACGCGGATGTAGCCGCCGTCGACGATCACGTCGGTGACGTTGTCGTAGCCCTGCAGCGTCGGGCCGAGGTGCGGGCTGGCCCGCTGCGTGGTCATGCCGTCGGCGTCGTACGGCGTGCGGGTCAGGAGCATCGGCGCGCCCTTGGCGCCGCGCGGCACCAGGATCACCGTGTGCAGCTTCACGCCGTCGCGCATCGGGATCATCTCCTCGCGGCGCTCGAAGTCGAAGCCGGCGGTGCGCGGCGTGAACGTCGCGGGGATCTCCGACGGCAGCGCCGGCGGCGGCGGCGCGGGCTTGGCGGCCGGGGCGGCGATCCGGACCGCGGTCGCGCCGAGGAGCGCGGTCGACAACGCGAGGGCGAGCCGCGCGCGGCGGCGAGGGGCGGTGCGCATGGCCGCGAGCATAGGCCGGGCGCTGGGAGGTAGGCGGGCCGCGGCCACCGTCTCGAAGGAGTTCAGAAGCGTTGCCAGCTCGTCGCGGCGACGTCCTCGGCGGCGCCGGCCTGGCGGTAGCGCGGCGTCGACCACGAGGTGTGCTGCGCGTCGTCGGTCGAGCCGTAGCCCGACTCGTTCCACAGGTAGAAGCTGGTGAACGTGGCGGCGCCCGAGTAGAGCACCGCGGCGTAGGTCGGCCCGTCGCCGGCGACCGGGCGCACCGTGAACCGCCACGTCCACATCGTGCGGGGGCGGGCCACGTGGACCACCGGGCGATCGGGGATCAGCTGGTAGTCGCCGGGCGGCAGCGTGACCTGGGCGCCGCGCTCGACGCGGTACTCGTAGGCGACGCCGGTCTGCCACGGGTATGGACCGACGTGCTGGCCGGCCGGCGGGTTCTGGATCCGCGCGAGGTCGGCGACGTCATCCATCTCGTCGTAGTCGGCGGTGCCGCCGCCGCGATCGACCAGCCCGCCCCAGTTGACCTGGCGGGTGCGCGTGCCGTCGGGACCGTCGACGTCCTGGACGCCGCCGTGGGCCCAGGTGTCGTTGGCGAAGTCGACCTGCAGCGCGAAGAAGTTGAGGCCGCGCGGCGCCACGCGATCGATCACGATCCGCGCGCTCGCGGCGATCAGATCGCGCGGCGTGTCGAACGCGACGTGGGTCTCCCGCGCGTCCTCGCCGCCGCCGATGCCGAACCGCGGCGGGGCGTCAGCCGGCGGCGCCGCGGGGGGCGTGGGCGTCGCGTCGGGCGCGCGGGCCGGGCCGAGCGCCGGCGGCGTGGGGCCGGGCAGCGGCGTCGTCGGCTCGCAGCCGGTGGCCAGCACGAACAGGAGCAGCGGCGCGCGGTGCGGCATCGCGCCACGATCGCACGGATGCGCAGCGGCGCGCGCGCTGGAATCGACGTCGGGGGCGGTCACAACCGGCGACCGCGGCGCGCTACCTCGCCAACCAACGAACGGAGCGACTGCCGATGACCGCGACGACCACCCCCATCCCCGCCCCCCGCCACCGCGCCGCCGCGCGCCCCATCGGCTTCGCCGCCGTCACCGCCCTCGCGGCCCTCGCCGGGTGCGTCGAGGACCCCGCGCTCGGCACCGACGAAGCGGAGGTCCGCAACGGCGCGGTCGTCACGCCGTGGGACGGCGTCACGCCGGAGTTCACGCGCTCGATCCTCTACGTCGCGTTCCCGCCCGGCATCGGGTGCTCCGGCACCCTGGTGGCGCCGTCGTGGGTGCTGACCGCCAAGCACTGCGGCTTGCCGGTCGGATCCACCGCGAGCAGCGTGCGCCCGACCACCACCGTGTCGCGCACCGTCGACCGCGTCGTCAACCACCCGACGTCCGACGTGTCGATGCTGCACCTGGCCAGCCCGATGCCCAGCGACGTCCCCAGCGCGGTGCTGTACACCGGCTCCGAGACGTCGATCCATGGCAGCCCGGTGACCAGCTACGGTTACGGCGCGGTCGGCGCGTACCCGGTGGGGCCGTCAGGCGTCTGTCCCGACGGCACCTGGCTCGCCTACGGCAACTGCCTGACCGACTCGACCGTGTTGCGCAGCGCGACGCAGATCGCCACGCCGTACAGCGCGGGCACCTTCTGGACACCGATCAACGCGGCCGGCCAGATGACGCTCCCGCGCGACTCGGGCGGGCCCAGCTTCATGGGCGCGGCGCTGGTCGGGGTCAACAGCTGGTGGAACCTGGACCTGTCAGGCTCGGGCCAGGCCAGCGTGCCGGCGTTCCGCAGCTGGATCGAGCGCACCATCGCGCCCGCGGTGAAGGCCGACTTCGACGGCGATCGCAAGACCGACCTCTCGGTGTGGCGACCCGGCAACGGCACCTGGTACGTGATCGGCAGCGCGACCGGCGTCGCGACCAGCGACGCGTGGGGTGCCCAGGGCGATCAGCCGGTGCTCGGCGACTTCGACGGCGACGGCAAGGCCGATCGCACGTTCTGGCGGCCGAGCTCGGGCGCCTGGGTCACCCGGCGCAGCTCCGACAACGGCTTGACCATCACGTACTGGGGCGATCCGGGCGACGTGCTGGTCCCCGGGGACTACGACAGCGACGGCAAGACCGACGTCGCGGTGTGGCGTCCGGGCAACGGCACCTGGTACGGCATCAACAGCAGCGACGGCCAGGCGTGGACCACGCAGTGGGGCCAGGCGGGCGACGTGCCAGTCGCTGGCGACTACGACGGTGATCAGCGCGCCGACGTCGGCGTGTGGCGGCCGGGCGACGGCATCTGGTATGTCGTGCGCTCCACCGATGGGACGCTCCTGGCGCGGCAGTGGGGCCAGGGCGGCGACGTGCCGGTCTCGGCCGACTACGACGGCGACGGGCTGCGCGACTTCGCGATCTACCGCCCGACCGACGCGCGCTGGTACGTCATCCGCAGCAGCACCAACGGCACGACCTCGCAGGCGTGGGGCCAGAGCGGCGACGCGCTGGTTCCGGGCGACTACAACGGCGACGGCAAGGCCGACGTCGCGGTGTTCCGGGGCACGACCCACGCCTGGTACGTGTGGAACACTGGGGGCACCGCGCGCAACGCCGGCCTCTGGGGCGACGCGACCGACGTCGCGCTGCCGTCGCTGCGCTGATCCGCCGCTCGGTGCTGGCGCGCGATCGCGGCGCGTCGCTTGCGATGCGCTGCGCGATCGTTACGTTGCCGGCATGGCGCGCGCGATGCTCGTCATGCTGCTGGTGGTCGGCTGCGGCGGCGCCGACGGGCCGCCGATCGACGCGGCGATGGACGCGCCGGCGGACGCGGCGGCGGCGTCGTGCGGGCCGACCGGCGACTGCGCGGCCGGGCCGGCGTGCGGGGACGGCTGCTGCGCGGCCGGCGAGCGGTGCGACCGCGGCGTATGTCGCTGCGGTGATCGGGCGGCGTGCGGGGCGGGCGACGCGTGCGCCGCGGCGGGCCCGATGGGCGGCGACGCGTGTGGCGCGGTGTGTTGCGGGGCGAGCGGGCCGTGTCCGCTGTGACGTGGTGACGCGCGGCAGCACGGCGCGCCGCTTGCTTCCATGAACGGCGGGGCTCTGTGGGCCCCGGGAGGTGGCCATGGCGCGCAAAGATCGACACTCGGTGCTCGTCGCCGGCGCAGGACCCGCGGGCCTTGCGGCGGCGCTCTTCCTCCGTCAGCGCGGCGTCGACGTGGAGGTGGTCGACGAACGCTGGGAGGCCCCCGATGACGACTTCCACGTGATCCTGCACCCCGACGTGGTCGAGCGCCTCGACGACGCGGGCGCCCGGCTCGACCTGGCGCACGCGGCGCACCCGGTCGACACCGTCGTCGTGCACGACGGCCCGCGCCGCGTCGCGGCGCTGCGGCTGCGCGAGACCGCGGTGCGGCCGGGCCCGGCGGCGGTGCTGCCGGTGCGCACCGTCCGGGATTCGCTCGAGGAGGCGTTGCGGCAGCGGCAGGTGCGGGTCGAGCGCCACCGACGGCTGGCCCGGGTCGACCGGACCTCGGACCGGGTGGCGGTCGAGGTCGACGTGCTCGATCGCGACTCGGCCGGCTACGGCGTCTCGCACATGGAGGGCGTCGTGGTGCGCACCGCGCGCCACGCGCCGACCTACCTGATCGCGGCCGACGGGCGCGAGTCGGTGGCGCGGCAACAGCTCGGCGTCGGCTGGCGCGGGATCGGCGCGCCGATGGCGACGGTGGCGTTCGAGTTCGCCAGCGGCTGGTCGCCGGGGCCCGAGGTCCACCTGTACGTCGGCGACGCGGTGGCCGCGCTGTGGCCGGCGCCGAACCGCCGGCTGCGGCTGACCCTCCAGCTCCCGGCGTCGACGCCGCTGCTGGCCAGCTGGCTCGACGCGCACCACACGCCCGACCGCGCCGACCTGGCGATGATGGTCGACGCGCACCTGCCGTGGGTCCACATGCCGATCGGCACGGTGACCTGGGCGCAGGTGCAGTGGACGCAGGTTGGCGTGGCCGAGCGGGCCAGCGTCGGCGCGGTGTGGCTCCTGGGTGAGGCGGCGCACCAGCTGTCGCCGATGGCGTCGCACTCGCTCAACCACGGCGTGCGGATGGCCCACGATCTGGCGGCGACGATCGACGAGGTGGCGCGCGATCAGGGCGCCGGCGAGCGCCTGGCCCACCAGGCCGCGCGGGCCCGCGCGCAGACGCTGCGGCTGGCCGAGGTCGGCGAGCTGTTCCACGCCGAGCCCGACACCGATCCGTTCATCGCGGCCAACCTGCGGCGGATCCTGCCGATGCTGCCGGTGGCCGGCCTCGAGCTCGAGGCGATGGCCGGCGCGCTGCGCCTGGCGCCGCGCCCCCTGTAGCGCGGGATCACAGGGCCAGGTCGGCGCGCAGCGCCGCGAGCGCCGCGTGCTCGTGCGCCGACAGCCGACCGTCCGCGGCGGCCGCGTCGAGGGCCAGCTCGAGCAGCGCCTGGCGCTCCTCGGCGGGGAGCCCGCGCACCACCGCGGTGGCCTGCGCGACGCCCTCGAGGTCGATCACCCGGGCGCGCTCGTCGTCGGTGAGCGCGAGCCGCGCCATCAGCGTGGCCAGGAAGCCGCGCTCGTCGTCGGTCATCATGCCGTCGGCGACCAGCACGTTGGACACGACCAGGCAGGTGGCCTCGTTGGGGCGCATGCCGGCATCGTAGCGCACCGCGCGATCACGCGGCGAGCAGCCGCGCGAGCCCGGTCACCGGCGACCGCCCGCACGACGCCCCGAAAACACCGACGGCCGGCGCGGGCCGGCCGTGGTCGCGAAGCCTGCCGCGCGCCTACAGCTTGGCGAGCAGCTCCTTCTTCTTGGCGTCGAACTCGGCGTCGGTGAGGATGCCGGCCGCCTTGAGCTCGCCCAGCTCCTTGAGCGTCTTCATGATCTGATCGCGGCTCTCGGCCGGCGCCGGCGCGGGCGCGCCACCACCGCCGCCCGGGCGCTGGCCCATCTGCTGCTGGCCCATCATCTGCGCCATCTGGTTGGCCATGCCGAAGCCCATGCCCATGCCCATGCCCATGCCGGCGCCCTCGACGCCGCTGCCGCCCTTCTTCAGGCCCTCGGCGGCGCCGAGCATCATCTCGGCCTGCGCCATCTGCTGGTAGCCGCCGGCCATGTTGGCGTACGCGGCGCGCTCGATCAGCTTGTCGAGGCGCTCCTTGTCGGCCGGGTCCATCGAGATCGTGAAGTCGCCGAAGCGGACGATCTCGACGCCGTAGCTCTCGATGTGCTTGCGCACGCCGCCGATCGTGAAGGCCTCGATCTCCTCGGTGTAGGCGCCCGAGGACACCTTCATCACCGGCCAGTTCTCCTTCACGATCAGCTCGGCGATGTGGTCCTTGATGGTCTTCTGGACCTGGCTCTTGAACCAGCCGATGAACATCTCGTTGTCGGCCATGCGCTGACCGACCAGCCCGATGAGGAACTTCATCGGGTCGAACACCTTGGCCGAGAACTCGCCGTG
>Ga0075163_10006543_pt1 | contig 15445 bp, 7 predicted proteins | sample JI1023141ADNA_FD_71478 | JGI IMG/M metagenome (GOLD analysis project Ga0075163, IMG submission 71478) | Wastewater effluent complex algal communities from Wisconsin, to seasonally profile nutrient transformation and Carbon sequestration -... | ecosystem: Engineered > WWTP > Effluent > Algae... | reverse complement strand
AGAGAAGCAAGGGCAGCTCGCGGACGCGATTGGGTATGCCGAGCGATATTTGGCAGCAGTACCCAGCAGCTTGGATGCGGAGAAGGTGCGAGAGCGAATTGCAGGGCTGCGCGCAAAGCTGGCTGGCGATGCCGCGCGGGGAGTTGCGGTGCCGGTTCTCCAACCTGTCACTGATGATGTTCACAAGCCGGTGGCGGTTGTAGACGTGCGGGCAGGTGCAGTGCCGGTGGCTCCGGCGTCTAGCGTGCGGGGCCGTGTGCCAAAAGCCGCGCTGGGACTCATGGGCGGAGGAGCCGCGTTGCTGCTTGGCGGCATCGCCACTGGCTCGGCTGCACTGGGCACCGCGAGGCAGCTGGAGATGATGGACAGTGTTGTGTATCGCGACTTGTTGGAAGTACAGCGTCGGGGGGATGCACTGAGTACCGCTTCGGTGGTGCTGTTTGCGACTGGGGGCGCGGTGGTTGTGGCGGGGGCTGCTTGGGGGATTTGGAGACGATAATCTACTTGTGGGGATCGGCTTTGGTCCTGGTGCGGGTTTACGCCCTCGCCCTGCAGGATCTTGGGATGTGGCGCACCTATAGCGTTAGGAGGCTACGCTGCTGCTGATTCAGCGCCTCATTTCCTGTACGTGCTTGGGCTTTGTACTATCTCGCGACGCGCGGTAAGCTCCCGCCCCCCACATCGGTCGCCGAGTAACCGGCCGCTTCAGATTTGCTCTCGGAGGTTGTTATGCCTATCGAGACATTGGAACACGAGCTAAGGAATCCGAGGTTGCAAGCGGTGCTGGCGTCGGCGTGGTGGAGTGCGGAGGAGGCCGAGCTGATCTTGTCTGCGCTTGAGCGAAGCAGACTGACGGTGCGCGATTGCGCCAAATGGACCCAGGTTGGCGCAGCGCGGCTGTGTATCGAGCGATTCCCAAGTCGCCGCAGCGCAAAGCCGTCAGCCACGCGCTGCATCAGTGGGAGCCGCTGACGGTGTTTCTGTCCGACTGTGCGCTGGCCATTGAGAACAACCTGACCCAGCAACGAACGAAACCCGTAGCCCTGGGCCATCGCAACTTTCTGTTCGTTGGCAGCGACGCCGGAGCCCATCGCCTCGCAACTCTGTACACGCTAATGGGCAGCTGCGACCTGGCCGGCATCGTCGCCCCGTGGGCCTATCTACGCGACGTCTGGGACAAGCTCAGCCGCGGCTGGCCACAGAGTCGCATCGACGAACTACTGCCACAACAGTGGAAAGCAGCCCGGACGGCGTAGCTAGCGGCGTGGCGAAGATACGTGTGTAGGCGGGGCATTCGGGGGCAAGATGTAGGTTGGTGGGCGCGTAGCCTGCATGGGCTAAGTGGCCATAGCGAACCGTTGCTATTGCGACGAGAGGCGTTTCGGTCGATTAACTCGTTGAGATAGACTATCCGTATGCGTCTATTGCTAGAATTTCATCGAAAGCAACACGCTGACAATCCGTTCGCTGTTCTGAGAGGCGAGCAAGAGTACACGCGTCGCACTGAAGCTGGGGAGGCGGAGATCGGGACGATTGACTGGGATGAAACCCTCCATGCGGATCTGACCGCAGTGCATGGAGCGGCGTATGACATCGCAGTCGTACAGCGCTTAGGCGACCGCCTCCAGCGCTTCCTCAAACAATCAGATGCTACTTCACTGCTCGAGAAGCTCGCTGAAGCCGTTAGGCGGAGTGAGCCTGTATACGTCACCTTCCGGTTTAGCGCTGCGGAACTCTTCGCGCTGCCATGGGAGTTTCTGACGATCCAGGCAACTGGGCTGTGCATTGGGGAACTATCTAACGTGCTCATCCGCTATGAGTGGCCCGGGAGCCGATCGGAGCCTGACCAACAGAGTTATTCTGTGCCCCGGTATGAAGGTGGACGCATTCTATTTGCCTGGTCGACTGCCGGAGGCAATGTACCAGCAGCCGCTCATCAAGAAGCGCTCATGCGTGCCTGTCCTGATGGTTTCTTCTCATTCGATGCGTCCAGAGATGTACTCCCCAACGTTTCCATCAATGGGCTGTCGAAGATGCTCAGCTCGGCTGATCCAAAAGCCCCTTTTTCTGTACTGCACATTCTCTGCCATGGCCAAGCGACGACACCAACACCAATCGGCAGTTCGGAGCGGAGTAAGACAGGAACTTGGCCTGATGATGTTCATGGCTCCACATTTGGTCTGGCCTGGGATGGTGTCGATGGGCCGGAGGTGATTGACGGGGCCAGATTGCGCGCGCTGCTCAAACCCTTTGCGAGCAATTTGAGACTGGTTGTGCTGTGTGCTTGCAACAGCGGCAATAATAGCCAACTCGGCAACCACCTCGGAAGCGTCGCTTTGGCGCTGCACCGAGCCGGCATCCAGGCGGTAGTTGCTTCTCGCAACCCACTATCAGCGTCAGGCTCGATTGATTTGGCGGATACACTATTCGGAACACTCCTTGGCGAGCCAGCCTCGCTTGAGAGCGCTGTCCTAGCATCACGCCAAAAGCTGCTCTCGTCCGGCGGACTCGACTGGGCCAGCGTCCAACTCTATGCCCGCGACGCCGATGGGGATGACACGCGCCCGGTCGTCATTCGGCCATTCCGGGGCCTGGCAGCATTCCAAACCGAGCACCGCCCCTTCTTCTTTGGAAGGACGGCGGAGGTCGACGAGGTCCTTACCAAGTTGCAGGCGCTCATCGCGCAGGGCAGGCCGCGCTGTGTTCTTGTGGTAGGCGCGTCGGGCGCTGGCAAGTCCTCTCTTGTATTTGCCGGCGTGGTGCCCAAGTTCCTGGCGTCCAACAAGCGAACCAAGATCCTAAGGATTCACCCAGGGACGGCGCCTAACGAGACCCTCGAAAATGCACTCGCTGACTGTCCTGCCGGAAGACCAGCGTTGTTAGTTGTCGACCAGTTCGAGGAACTCTTCGCCCAAACCGAGAATCAAGAGGCCCGCGAGAAGTTCGCCCGAAAGATCTGGTCGCTCGCCTCGACCCCAGCAGCGAGCGTTCAGGTAATCATCACCTTGCGTCTCGATGTCATCGGGCGATGCCGCGAGCTAGTGCTCAACAACGATGATCTGAGTCTCGACGAAATCGCGCTTGCCAAGCAGTACGAAAACCATAGAGTCGCCGTTTTGCAGCTCAAGCGTGAGCAGCTCTCCGCTGCGATCCTGGAACCAGCGCGCAAAGTAGGACTGACACTACAACCGGGCTTGGCTGCTCGAATGCTCGACGACGTTGGCCGCGAACCAGGGGCGATGCCCTTGCTATCGGACGCACTCAATGAGCTCTGGGAGAGACGCCTCGGGCGAATGCTGACCCAGGCTTCATACGATGAACTTGGCGGGGTAACCGGCTCGCTACGCAAGCGGGCCAACGCTGTCATCGCCAAGTTGAGAGAGAAGAATGAATCGCACTTGGCAGTCGCCGAGCGCCTGTTCACAGGCTTGGTCGACATCGCTGAGAACGCTATGCTCGACACGCGCCTGTCGGTCTCGTTGGCTGATCTGTATCGGAACTTCCCGGGTGCTGAGCGGGCCGGTCTCGAATGTGTACTCAACGCAATGGTTGGCGCCAGGCTGCTGGTGTTGGATGCTACGCGAGACAGCGCCAGGGTCGAGGTGGCCCATGAATCCCTGATCCGCTACTGGGACCTATTACGGACCTGGCTCGATGAGGCCCGCGCCGGATTGAGCCTGCAGCGCCGGGTAGAGCAGGACGCGATGGAGTGGCAGCGGGAGACGTACGACCCTAATCGACTCTATCGAGGAGCAAAGCTCGTCCAGATAAGTGGAAAATCGTGGCGGTCGCCATTTAGCGGGCTGGCACAGCAGTTTCTAACGGCGAGCGAAGATCTGCGGATGCAGCAGGAATTAGAGGCAGCAGCGCGAAAACTGTGGAATCGGTTGGCCATTGTAGGACTCTTCATCGCCTTCTTAGTCGCGGTCGCTTTCGGAAGTAAGGCATTACAAATGTACCGAATAGCGGCGGCGACTGCCCGTGTCGAACAGGCTAGCCGAGCCGTTCTGATGGCGCAGGCAACCGAGGCTTCGCTGGACGTCTTAGTCCTTGCACTAGGCTCTCTGCCACCTGGTTCGGATTTGCTGCAGGCCGGGGATTCGTTGCACCCTCGCGTTGTCGAAGCTGTGACCGCAGCTGCATCGCGTGGGGGCTACCCGGTATTTCCATCCTGGCCCATGGGAGAGCATCTGCCAGATCCAGATGAGGTACGTAGTGGGAGCCAATGCCAAGGCGACCGCGTGAGTTTCTCTCCAGATGGCAAGCTGGCAGTAACTACCAGCTATGATCACACCGCACGACTGCGCGACGTCCAGACCGGCGCCGTAGTCCAGACAATTCGGGGGCATACCGGATGGGTAACGGGCGCCAGCATCTCTCCGGATGGAAGTCGGTTGGTCACTGACGGCGCGGATGGCACAGAACGGCTTTGGAATGCCAAAACTGCCGCAATGCTCGAAGTAAGCCGTAGCCATGGCTGGTGTGCCACCCCAAGTTTTTCGCCGGACGGCAGACACCTTCTGACTGTCTCCTTCTTTTACATCGAGCGCTTGTACAATCCCACGCCCGGATCTGTAGTACTGTACGATACGCAGGCGGGTGCAGTGCTCAAGAGGTACCAAGGAGTAGCTGCCAGCTTCGTCCCAGAGGGAGCGCGAGTTCTGACCGACCTTCAGAACCCTGCCAAGGTTCTGGATGCCGCTACGGGAGCCACCATGCAGACGCTTCGAGGCGACACCCCGCCAATTGTGGGTGCCAGCTTTTCATCAGACGGCGCGTACGTTGTCACTGCTAGTGATGATGGCACGGCTCGGCTGTGGAGCCTCCAGACCGGCTTGTTGCTTTGGACATTGTCGGGCCACAGCGGAAGAGTTCAGACGGCAACATTTTCTCCCAGCAATCAGCTGTTGGCAACTGCTGGCGCTGATCAAACGGTCAAGATTTGGAATGTGAAGACAGGAGCATTGATCACCAGCTTTAGTAGTCATGAAGGAGAGCTCCGTTCAGCCAGTTTCTCGCCGGACAGCGGGAGGGTTGTCACCGTTAGCGCGACTGGCTCAGCCCGGATATGGAACGCGCACACAGGGGCCCCTGTCTTTACTCTCCAGGGTCACCTGAAATCCACTGTGGCTGCGCGTTTTTCCGGAGATGGGACACATCTGCTCACCGCTGGTGAAGATGACACCGCACGATTGTGGGACATATCGGTCGGCGCCGCGCTGGTAACGCTTAGAGGTCACAATGATGCAGTATTGACGGCGCGTTTTTCGCCGGACGGAGCTAGAGTGCTGACCGCTAGTGTCGATGGAACTGCTCGGCTTTGGGATGGTGAGTCGGGCGCGAATCTCTTGGTCCTGAAAGGCCACACCGGTCCAGTTCAGGTCGCTCGATTCTCGCCGGACGGCGGGCGCCTAGTCACAGCAAGTTTGGATTCGACGGCCCGCCTTTGGGACTCACTGAATGGCAATGAGATCCACGCGTTGAAACACAATGGGGCCGTCCACACCGCTGAGTTCTCTCCAGACGGCAAGCTTTTGAGCACAGCAGCAGACGAGGCGGGACCCCGGATATGGGATGTGAATAGCGGACGAGTATGGCTTACTCTTGTTGGTCACCCGGGCGCCCCGACTAGCACAAGTTTCTCTCCCGACGGCACCCAAGTCGTTTCGACCGGCTTTATGGGAACGGTCAGAGTTTGGAACGTAAGGACGGGCAACGAAGACCCTAGGTGGAGTGAGATGAGGGCAGGCACATGGGCGACAGCAGCTGGATTCTCCCCGAATGGGACGCGACTGGTTACTGCTAGCAATTCTGGCGAGGTCAGGGTTCGTGATCTCAGTCCTGGCGCCCCACCGATTCTTTTGCGCGGGCATACGGGTGAAGTTCGCATCACTCGATTTTCGCCTGATGGCAGCAAGCTGCTAACCGCAGGCCGAGACGAGTCAGCGCGGATCTGGGATGCGAAGGTGACGACTCCTCTCGTCCTCCGGGGGCACAAACAGGAACTCACTGCTGCGTGCTTTTCGCCGGACGGGCGGCGCATTTTGACGGCTAGTATCGATGGAACGGCCAAGCTGTGGGATGTCACAAGCGGTGAACTCCTGATGACGTTCGTCGGCCACGTCAGCGCCATTCGCGATGCCGCATTCTCTCCGGATGGTAGACGGGTTGTGACTGCTAGCGATGATGGGACCGCTCATGTCTACTCGACCGAGGTTGCGTACTACGCGCGTCGCGCCTGCAGACTCCTCCGCAACTACCCGACAGAATTTCAGCAAGTTTCCGAAGTCTGCCACGCTTACCACTAACACTACTGCGTCAAGCCCTCATCAAACTTCGGCGGCTGGCGACTGGACCCGGCGGGAGCCAATCGCCCGGGTACGTGCCCACACCACACCGATGCCAGCGCCGCTTGCAACCTCGGATGCTTTAGCTCTTGTTCCTGTGTCCCGATAGGCATGACAATCTCCTCGGGAAAGTCACTGTGCGCCACCATTTGGCGCACCAGCGTTCGTGCCCTGCCGCACCGTGGCGATAGGATCAGCAATCGGTGCTGTTGTTCCAGCCGTTTCAGAAATCTCGAAATGAGCTCCGTGCGCAGCACCTCACGCTGGGGTGCTGTCTTTATCCGTGTACATATCGTTGTACAACCCTCAACTGGCTTGGGTGGAGAGGTAACAATTGTGATGTTTATCGTGTGGCCGGAGCCGCTGACACTGCCAACTCCAACCAGGTTTTCACCGTCGATTGTTATGCTCTCATCATGTGTGGGCACTGTTTCTGAGCTGTTATTGGAGGCGGACGCACTCATCGCGGCAGTCTACTGTTCAAAACGCAGCAGGTGGGCGTACCTTGCGTAGGCCTCCGGTGCTGCCTCCTCCAGGCGGGCTACAACTTCTGTCGCACTCTCTCTAGTTAGGAGTAGGGATTGTTTTGCTTTGGTATCCATACCGTTACTAAACATGAGCTTGGTTTCGTAAAAATGATCCACGCAAAAGCTTTCCAGATCCGAGTCCGTTCGCAGCACTTCTGTCAGCAGCGCACGCACCGATGCACGTGAAGGCTTCAGTGGACCCGATGTGGGCTTAGTAGTGGACGGCGGTGCCTGTGTCGCTGCGTGAGTCATGTTGACCGTGACTTGGTTTCCACTTCCGGTGATGTTGCCAACGCCGACAACATTCCCTGTACCTTGAATGTGAACAGACGTTTGTGCCATGGAGTTCCTGTCAGTAGTTAGTGTCGCTCTCGCGCTCTGTGCATGCTGAAGCCCTGCGATGCGTTCACAGAGCTGGGATAGTGACTGTGCGCTCTCTGCATAGGCAAGGGAACGAAGCGCTTCTGTCATCTGCTCTACAAGCTCTCGCAAGATAATTGAGTCTGAGTGCTCGCCCGCAATCTTCTTCGCTGCCGCTAGTGCCTCTGGAGTTGCTCGCTTTCGTAACTCATCGCGCAGCGAGGACTTTAGGCGATGGGCAGTGAAAGCATAGTCTTGGATGCGGTCATCGCTGTTCGTTGTTTCTTGTGTGCTCTCCCATTCCTCTCGGGGAAAATGTGCTTGCAGAAAGGAGTACAGTTCTGCGATGGCATCAGCCCGGAGTCGCTGACCCCACCAACTCTGTTGCCCAAGGGAGGGAGTATTGGAAGGCAAGTCTAAGACCTGGAGTATCAAGTTGGGAGCGTTACCAAGAAGAGGTTGAATGGCATCCCATACTGGCGGTATCGCGCGACAAAGCAGTGCATCTACTACTAATCGGGCCTCCTTCTGCTCGTTGAGATCCGCCGGAATTGGTGTTTGCAGCTGAGCACATATCCAAGCCGTGCCGTCAGGAGTTTGATTCTTGGCAAGGAAGCCGTAGAAGTTGCCCACAGGCAGACCTTTAGCCCTTCGCGCCTTTGCTGCACTTAGCAGCGTTTCAGCAAGTTGCGTGTTCCAGCACGCAGCAAGTGCTTTGTGCGATGCTGGATTGACGCTGGATTTTGCAAGCATCAGCACGACTGCCTCAGCGAACGCAACGGAAGCCTCGGCGAAAAATCGCTTCCAAAGGTCTGGCAGTCCGTTCCATGAGGTTGACTCTGGACAGCAGACAACAACCGAAGCCCACTTTGCCCAATCCAGGGGAGCAAGAAACTCTAGTTGCTGCGGCTCATAAGTGAAAAGAAACTGAAACGCGAAAAAACCGAAGGTCCACTCGTCAGATAAGCTGCTTTGACGCGCCGCGGGCACTGAGACGGTCTGAATGTATCGTAATGCAGCAGCTGCGATTCGACCTCGTAGTTCGACCTCGTAGTTCGACCATGCGGAGTTGCTAACGTAGTCTGCTATCCATGCCCACGGCTGCTCCCCCTTCTTCGCAGCGCTGTTGAGAGCGCAAGCGATCGATGTTGAAAAAGGCTGCTCTATCGCTCTTCTTGGCTCAACCGATCCTGCTTTTTCTGCGTACCGTGCATGCTGTGCGTAGAGCTCGTCCGTGCGAGCCTGCTCCTGTTTCAAGGCGTCTGCCCTCGCAGAACCAATCACTATCGGTTGGTATTGATCCGCCAGCACATCCATTAGCTCTGGCATTTCCCGTACAGCCTCAATGACGGGATCGCAATGAAAGCCAAGATGCCTTCTATTTTCGACGTGGAGGCGTATCAGAGACCCCCATCTACTGCGGAAGGAGGAAGATGCATTGGTAAACTGCGCGACCAGCCAGCTACTATCTTGCTCCACCGGCCAGCTCTTTCGTTCCAAGTGCTCCCAAAAGCAACTGGTAATGTCGCGATCGGTCGTCTGCGGATGCTCCATGAAAGCAGCCAGCAATTGGCGCCTCGCGTGCTCAGTTGGAAGTGGAACTACAGCAGACCTGTCACCATGCTGCTCACTAAACGGATTGTCGCCTCGTCGGCACCATTTGTGAATGATCTCGACGAGCAGTGTTTGAACACCGGGTTCATCGAGGTGGGAAAGCGCGCCACGATTGAAGAAAACCATCAGCTCTCGAAAATCCGACGAAAGGTTGTAGTCATACTCTTGCTGCACAACCCAAGATAGGGCTGCTAGGTACTCTGTAGCGGACCAGCTGGTTGTCAGCTTGAAGCAGAATCCGTGATATGCGCCGATTAGATTCCTATGACGCGCTGGTCGCAGCGCTGCTAGTGCTTCGCTCGCGGACAAGAGATTCTTCCGCCAGAGTGAGTTTAGAATCCGTCCGCATATTTCATCATCTGGGTCCTCCGTAATTGGAAGTTGAAGAAGCCGTTTGAGACTGGATAAGACGGCGACATCTTTGGCTGTGTCCAGCAAGCAGTCCACTGCAGAGTAGCGAATGTCCACGCTCTCAAGTGGGTCGAAGGCAATCTGGAGCAGATCCGGCACAAGCTCCTCAATTTCGCATCCCCAAGCGATATGAACTGCCAGCTTTCTAACGATGGAACGGCTTCCTTGCTGGTTCAAATACTTGCGTAATTGCAGCTCAAGACCCGGGTGGCGAAGGGGGCGGTAGTATTCATGGTCAAACTCAAAACGGACTTTAGCCCCCAATTCATAAGCTGTGAGCAGCTGTTCACATAGGGTTGCACGAGTCTGTTCGTCTAGTGCTGCGAGATCGCTCCGGATCAGGATGTCCGGTTGTGTTCGGCAAAGCAGCTCGAAGACATCTTTTCGGAGCGTCGCCAGCCAAGCTGCCACTTCACGCAGGGCTGGCACAACGACGGACGGATCTTCGGGCGCTGCCAGCAGCGCAACCTTGTCCCTGTCCGGGAGCGTTGATTTTTCCAACCAAGATGCGGCCAGAAACTCTGCATAGGTTTGGTGCTGCCAAGCAAAGGCTGCTGGACCTGCAGCTGTAAAGAGTGACGTGTCTGTTAGGATCTCGTTCACGTCAGCCTCACAGTAGTCAGTCCCTTGACGGCCCAAGCGCTTGATGTCGCGCGCAAAGTCGCTGATGGCTAGAGTCCTGCCCACTGAGGCACTGACGGCAGTATCATCTGGCGTCAAAATCAAGCGCTGGCAAAGCACGGATGCTGCTGCTAGCGCTTCAGCAATTTCGAGGCGCTTAGGTCGATTTAGCTTTTTTTCGCGCAGTGATCTCTGTTGGCGGTCTCGGTCGGGTTCATCGCAAAGGCAGTCACACCCGCGGCGGTATATCTCAGCACGACTACGTGGAAGTGGTTCGTTTCCTGCGAGTCGACACAAGAGCTGCAAGGTAATTGGGCGGCTCGCAAGAGGCCCCAGATTCTTCTCTTGAATCTCCCGAATGAACGCGTCCGGGTCAGCTAGCTGCTTTGTGCGGATGATGTGCTCCGCATCCTGCCGTCGCAACGGAAGGAGTTCATAGACGTGTCTGCCGTGCTTAAACAAATCCTGAAGCGTGCTGACTATCGAAGGTGGTAGCTGCCCCGTGCGACAAGCAATTCGCAGTCGCAATCGCGCCAGTTCCTCTGGATGCAGCGCACCTAGCTCATGAACGATTCGCTGCGCAATGTTGTCTGTGCGTCCCATGCATTCGTCCAAGCTGTCTAGGTACAGATGCAACTCGGAGTCTCTACTTTGCCAGGACGTGAACCAGTCGCTTTGGAATAGCTTCGCGTCGAAATTGAAGTCCACCAGCAGCTTCAGGTCGATGAACTTTACTAGCGATGTGGAAGCTACACTTAGCTTGCGTACATGCTCTTTGAGTGCTGTTGTTTTCCCGATTCCCGGCTCACCCAGCAGTAGCAGACACGGCCTGGAATCGAGCTCGCCTAGAGTCTTCATTGCCGTGTTTCGCCACTCGGTGCGGTCGGCGAGATATCCGTCTTCCTCGAAATACGACTGCTCGAGGGGCAACCAAAAGCGCTCGATCATTGGGCTAACTTTGCAATAAGGAGATGGACTGTCAACGACGGAGACCGTCAGCTCCCGCCGGGGGGGCGTCACTGCCCCGCCCGCTGTCGAAACTACGTCTGTGAAGTTAAGATGGCGGCTCAAGTCGCCCCGAGATGTTTCTTCGGCGCCTTACCGACAGGAGCCACCGATGCCCGATGTGACAAGCAAGCAGAAGCAAAAGGAAGTTACTACCGAGCTGACGCTCACGCGGTGGTCGCTACCAGCTTGCACGAACTGGTGCATACAGTCGCGGGCTGTAGGCGCTGGATGCGCTTCTCAGGGCGGAGCAGACTTCGCTATCAGCATGATCCGCAGCGCGATGCAAAGCGGCATGGTTCGACGCAGGGCGACCTGGCTTTAGGAGGGCAACAAGAATAGGGGCGCAAGTCGCGCGTGCACTACGTGAATGGTCAGGATGTTACGCTATCGATGTGGGCGCAGTTCTCAATGGAGGATCCGCTGAGTGCGCGCGCAACGGAGCAGAAATTCATTTTGAACCAGCATGAGCGTAGTGAGTCGCAGCTTTGTTCAGCATACGACAGCTCAGGTGAAGCCATTCCTAGTGCGGAGTCTGCATTTCTTATTTCTGTGCGTTCTGATGCTCAATGGTGTTCATATTGCAGACCACGTTCTCCTAGTTGCATTAGGAATCGATGAGAAGTGCAAAGAAGCGTGTCATAGGAGTACCACCTAAAGGCAGTCTTCTGCCTCGATCTGCTGCCAAGCGCGCGACTCTGCCGCTACGCAGACGACGGTGTTATCCACTGCCAGAGTGAAGCGCAGGCACAGATTGCGCTACGTCGGCTCGGAGAGAGGATTGGGGAGTGTGGACTTGAGCTGCATCCAAGGAAGACTCGGATCGTTTACTGCCAAGACATCAACTGGCGGCAGGCGCATCCCGAGATCCAATTTACGTTTCTGGTCTACACGTTTCGACCGCGAAAGGCCGTCGACAAGTATGGTCGAGTGTACGTGAACTTCTCGCCAGCGGTCAGTCGCGACGCGCTGCGAGCCGTGCGGCAGCGCATACGGAGCTGGCACCTGCAGCTCAAAAGTGACAAGGAGCTGAGCGACCTCTCGAAGATGTTGAACCCGGTCCTTCGGGACTGGGCGACCTACTACGGTCGATTCTACGCCTCGGGGCTAAGTCCGTTGTGGAGACACGTGATTGAACACCTGACGCGCTGGATGCAGAGAAAGTACAAGCGCCTGCACGGCCATAAAATTCGGGCTGGGGAGACCCTTGGAAAGCTCGCAGCATCCTCGCGGAAAGCATTTGTGCATTGGGAGCGAGGGATTTTTCCCGGAGGCTCGATGATGGGAGCCGGATGAGTTGCGAGGCTCCGTCCAGTTCTGCGAGGGGCTGGGGCTGTGATGCCCCGTTCTACTCACCTGTATGTGTGGGCCGCAATCCGTCACTGTGAGTAACCGGCTCCTAACAGAGCTTTCCGGAATCGCGGTTTCCGTCGAGCTAGAGGCCGCACTTGTCAGATGCACCGGAGTAAAGCCTCGAATTACTAACGACAACGGCAGCGAATTTTGTAACGCAGAGCTACGCGCCGTTATCAACATCCGCACCCGGGGCCCGCCACCCCGATTCCAACGGCATCGTCGAGCGCTGGAACAGCACCGTGCGACAGGAGAGCGAGGACTACTACGAAGACAACTACCTCATCGCCCAGCGCAAAGTGCAGCAGCTCGTCGATGAGTACAATAACGTCCGCTTGCACGCCGCACTCGGCTACTTCGAACCAAGAGAACTCCACTTCAGAAACCCAAGCCAGAGACGAGACGCCGCGCCCACAAGCTCCTATCCGCACGACATCAACGAAGAGCCGGAAGCCGCAGCCAAATGGCCGCTGAACCGAGCTTAACCCTTATCACTTTGAGAGCTGATGGGAGTCTGGGTTGACGTGAAGCGCAACAGCCCTTTGCTGTGCACCTGGCGCAGGAATCTACGGGAGATTCGGAACTTGGAACGCTGCTGGCGACTCTAAGCGGTTGCAGAAACTCCAAGCGTACTTCAGCGCTGATGAAGGAGTTAGCGCTACTGGTGACGTGGAAGGAGCGGCACAGCGCAGCAGCTTCGTAAGTTCAGCTGGAGACCGTGTTTCGGGCCGAACATCCCAGCGGCGCACTGTGCCGTCCTCTGCAAATGTCACTACATGCTCACCACTAAGGTCGAACTGAGCTGCGTTCACTGTGCCGAAGTAACCACCTAGACAGCTCAGAAGCTGTCCCGAAATTGTACTCCAGATACAGGTTTTTTGGTCTTTGCTCGTAGTCAGCACTCGCTCGTTGTCCCTGCTGATTCCGACACCGGTGATGGTGGAGAGATGCTCGCTGAATGTTTGCAACACTCTCCAGGTACTGACCTCCCAAAGCTTGGCCGTTTGGTCTTCTGAACCGGTGATGAAGAACATCCCATTGTGACTAAATGCCGCTTTGCGGATCCGCCCATGATGGCCATTGAGCACATGAAGTATCTGCCACTTAACTGTGTCGAGAACAAAAACAGATCCGTCGCTTGATGCTGTAAATGCAAGATGACCATCTGGGCTGAATCCTACGCTGTTTACCCAGTCTGCATGCTTCGGGAGTTGCATAGATTCTGCGCTTTGTATGTTCCACAAGACGCTTCGACCATCTTTGTCTCCGGTTAAGAGCTGCATTCCTTCGGGAGCGAATGCTACCGAACGCACGCCAGTCTGTCCTGCAACAGGTAGTTGTAGAGAAGTGCCGTTTTCGAGATTCCAAATCAGTACGGAACCATCATCGGAGCCGCTCGCAAGGAACTTGTCCGTAGAGTCAAACGACAGACTATTGATGGATCCATGATGTTTCCTTAGGGTATGGATAACGGCTCCTGTTGCTGCGTCCAGAATGCGGACTGTCCGGTCTACCCCAGCCACGGCGACTACGGCTTCTCGGTGACTTAGGCAGCCGGTACGAACCGCTGTGCCCGAGTCGAATCGTTGCCGCTTCATCTTGGCGTTGCCCAGCTTCCAGATGCGAGCAGAGTGGCCATTCCCTGCACTAACGACGAACTTTCCATCCCGAGAAAACTCAGCGCGATTCACGCCAGTTGCGTGTCCCTCTAGCACTTGAATGAGCTGCCGGGTATTGGTTTCCCATAGTCGTACGGTACCATCTGTGCTTGCTGTTAAGACATACTCCCCGTCGGGGCTAAAAACTACGCTGTTGACGAAACTTGTATGACCAATCAGTGGAGCGGGAAGAGCTGAACTAAGGTCATCAAGAGCCCAGAGATGGACTATTTTGTCAGCGCTAGCTGTTGCGGCGATCTTCCCATCTGGACTCAGAGCAACGCTGTTGATGGGACCATGATGGCCCTTGAGGATTCTCTCGCACTTACCGGTTTCTACGTCCCAGAGACGTGCTGAGGAATCGGCGCTGCCGGTTAGAAGTTTGCGGCCATCTGCGGAGAATGTGGCTGCGTTTACATACGAGTCGTGCTGAAGCGAAGGAGGAATTTGCCTGCCGTCGATGCTGCTCCAGACCCTGGCCGTTCTATCCGCACTTGCGGTTGCAATCATCCTACTATCAAGGCTGAAGGTTACCTGGTTTACTGCCTGACTGTGGCCCCTGAGCACTTGCAGCTCTTTTCCGGTGTATGCGTCCCAAAGTCGAGTAGTGCCATCGGCACCGGCGGTGGCAATCTGGGAACCATCGGGCCGAAAGTATGCACTATTGACGTATTGCTCGTGCCCCTTCAGTAGCAACTGGACAGCACCAGTGCTCGTGTCCGCGACTACGGCTGTGCCATCGCCACTAGCTATGACGACCCGCCTTCCATTGGGACTGAAGCTGGCCGACGATATTTGATGATGGGGACCCGAGATTACAACCTGCAAGGCATCGAATGAACGTACGGCATCTGCCATCAAGTACTTGATGGAGGTATCAGTTGCGCCCAGTTTCAGGGCACGCAGTAGAGGCACAAATGACTCATAAGCAGCTCCATACCGGAGCGATGATGACGCCTGAGCGAGACTGATCTCTGCGCCGGTCCTTTGTAATCGGTACTGCTCAATGAGCATGAACCCGATAATGAAGCAGCCGCAGACGAGTCCTAGGATGACAAAGGCAATTCGGAGGCAACGTAGTCGTCTCTTGCGATTCTTGTGTCGGGTAGAACTCGCAAGGAAATCCAATTCGCGACGCGTAAGTGCGTCTCCACAGCGCCTGAAATAGTCGTGCAGTAAGTCTAAATCAGGTGAATGCCAGAGTCGGCCAGCGTGAGAGTGAGACTCTGCCCACAGGTTTGCCGCTTGTGTGATGCGGTCGTGGAACAGCTGATCCTCACGAGCTTCAGCAATCCAGTTTCGAAGCTCCTCCCAGTGTTCTAGGAGCGCTTCATGAGTAATCTCAACTTGGCGTATGCCGCAACCGCTGCCAACTTGGCCGCTAATCGTCAACAACCGGCACCGCTCGTTGGAAAACCTCTGCAGCAGAGAAAGAACTTCCGGCACGCTGTGGCGATAGCCGATTAGCTGCTCAATCGGAACGCGTCTACAGGCATCTCGTAGGCCTGGGCCTAGCTGTACGAGTTGCAAGAAAATGCGGCGAAGCTGA
>Ga0075163_10006542_pt1 | contig 15445 bp, 17 predicted proteins | sample JI1023141ADNA_FD_71478 | JGI IMG/M metagenome (GOLD analysis project Ga0075163, IMG submission 71478) | Wastewater effluent complex algal communities from Wisconsin, to seasonally profile nutrient transformation and Carbon sequestration -... | ecosystem: Engineered > WWTP > Effluent > Algae... | reverse complement strand
CCCGGCCGCGTCATCGTGGCGATCGACGCCCGCGACGGCTGGGTGGCGATCTCCGGCTGGCAAGAGACCTCGCGCGTGCCCGCGGCCGCGCTCGCCCGCACCGCGGTGAGCTGGGGCGCGGTCGCGCTGCTGTACACGGACGTCGCGCGCGACGGCCTGCAGGTCGGCGCCGCGCTCGAGTCGACGGCGGCGCTGCAGCGCGGCGTGGAGATCCCCGTGATCGCCAGCGGCGGCGTCGGCAGCCTCGCCGACCTCGACGCCCTGCGCCGCCTCGGGGTCCACGCGGTGATATTGGGGCGGGCCCTCTACGAGGGCAGCTTCACCCTGGAGGAGGCCCTCGCCCGATGTTAAAGCGACGCATCATCCCCTGCCTCGACATCAAGAACGGCCGCGTCGTCAAGGGCGTGCACTTCGCCGGCCTGCGCGACACCGGCGACCCCGTCGAGGCCGCCCGCGCCTACGACACCCAGGGCGCCGACGAGATCTGCCTGCTCGACATCACCGCCACGGTCGAGGGCCGCGAGACCTTCATCGACGTCGTGCACCGCGTCGCCGACCAGATCTTCACGCCCCTGACGGTCGGCGGCGGCGTGCGCCGCGAGCCCGACGTGCGCCGCCTGCTCAAGGCCGGCGCCGACAAGGTCGCGATCAACAGCGCCGCGGTCGCCAACCCGCTGCTCATCCGCCAGCTCGCCGAGAAGTACGGCAGCCAGTGCATCGTCGTCGCCGTCGACGTCAAGCAGATGACGGCCCGGCCCGGCGACAGCGAGCCGCTCTACGAGGTCGTGATCCACGGCGGCACCCGCTCGACCGGCCTCGACGCGCTGTCGTGGTGCGACCAGGTCGCGGCCCTCGGCGCCGGCGAGATCCTGCTGACGAGCATGGACAAGGACGGCACCCGCGACGGCTACGACCTGTGGATCACCCGCGAGGTCAGCCATCGCGTGCCGATCCCGGTGATCGCGTCGGGCGGCGTCGGCCAGCTCGAGCACCTGCGCGAGGGCCTCGCCGTCGACCGCGGCGGCGCCGATGCGGCCCTCGCGGCGTCCATCTTCCACTTCGGCCTCTACACGATCTCGCAGGCCAAGCAGTACCTCGCCGAGCACGGCATCCCCGTGCGGCCGCAGGAGCCCGGGCGCGGCGTGTCGATCTCGTCGAGCTTCGGCTAGCGCGTGCTCCGCGGCGTCGTCAGCGGTGACGTGGTTCGCGCGCGCGGCTCCGCGTTCCCGACCGACCTCGAGTGACACATGACCCCCGTCGACGCCCAGGCCCTGTGGTCCCGCCTCAAGACCGACGCCCTCGGCCTCGTCACCGCCGTCGTCCAGCACCATCGCAGCGGCAACGTGCTGATGGTCGGCCACATGAACGCCGAGGCCCTCGCCCGCACGCTCGAGCGCGGCCGCGTGACGTTCTGGAGCCGCAGCCGCGCGCAGCTGTGGGAGAAGGGCGAGAGCTCGGGGCACACGCTCGAGCTGCGCGGCCTGTGGGTCGACTGCGACGGCGACGCGCTGCTGGTCCACGCCGAGCCGCGCGGCCCGACCTGCCACACCGGCGCGGACAGCTGCTTCTTCACCGCGATCCTCGAGCCGGTGAGCGAGGCCGCGGCGACCGAGCAGCCTGTGCCGCCTGTCACCCCCAGCGCGGTGTTCGAGCGCCTGTTCGCGGAGATCCGCGCGCGTCAGGCCGGCCTGGGAGTCACCAGCCCCACCGGCAAGAGCTACGTCCGCGGGCTCATGGACGGCGGCGTCCCGGCGATCGCGGCCAAGCTGCACGAGGAGGCCGCGGAGCTGGCCGAGGCGCTCGCGGGCGACGACCGCGGGCACATCGCGCGCGAGGCCGCCGACCTGCTGTTCCACGCGCTGGTCGGCCTGGCCCACCGGGACGTCGAGCTCGGCGCGCTCGCCGAGGTGCTCGCCGCCCGCATGGGCCGCAGCGGCGTCGATGAGAAGGCCGCACGCGGCCGCCGCGGTTAATGTGGCCAGGCGAGCCGGGGAGCGGTTATGCTCTGTGGCGTGGAAGTCTTGGGCCAAAGCGTCCTCGCCTGGAGCCTCTTCGCCTACCTCGTGGCGGCGATCCCCATGGGCGTGCTCGTCGGGCTCGTGCGCGGCGTCGACATCCGCCGGCTCGGCTCGGGCAACATCGGGGCCACCAACGCCGTCCGCGTGCTCGGGGCCAGGTGGGGCATCGTCGTGTTCCTGCTCGACGTGCTCAAGGCCTGGCTGCCGGTCCGCCTGGCGATGTCCGGCGCGGCGCTGGGCGGGCTCGAGGCGCCGGAGGGGCCGCTCGCGCTGGTCGGCGCCGCGGCGACGCTCGGCCACGTGTTCCCGGTGTACCTCGGGTTTCGCGGCGGCAAGGGGGTCGCCTGCGCGCTCGGGGTGTTCACCGCGCTGACGCCGGTGGGCGGGCTGTTCGCGGGGCTGCTCTACCTGCAGACCCTGGCGATGACGCGGGTCTCGGCGATCGCGTCGCTGACGGCCGTCAACGCGATGACCCTGCACCTGTGGATCTCCGGCGCGCCGACGCCGTACCGCATCCTCGCGCTGACGATGGCCGCCCTCATCTGGGTCCGTCACCGCGGCAACCTGCGGGAGATCGCCCGCATGGCGGCGGAGCGCAAGCGCCACGCCTCACCCTGAGAGGGCCCACGCTCCGTGAGACCCCGCGGCAACACCCGCACCCTCTACGTCGGCGGCTTCGGCTCCTCCGTCGGCGTCCCCGCGCTGCGCGCCCTGTTCGCCCGCTTCGGCGAGGTCGAGGACCTCCGCCTCGTCGACCGCGGCGAGGCCAGCTTCGCCTACGTCACCTTCACCGCCGAGTCCCACGCCTGCGCCGCCCGCCAGCAGCTCGACGGCGCCCGCCTCGCGGGCCGCGTCCTCCGCGTCGAGCTCGCGCAGTGAGCGTGCCCGTAAGGACATGTCCTCACGGGCATGTCCTCGCAGACATGTCCGTATGGACATGTCCCGTAGGACATTCCCCCGCGCTCAGCCGCCGCGGGCGATGCCGAGCAGCTTCATCTTCTTGTGCAGGTGGGTGCGCTCGACGTCGAGGGCCTCGGCGGTCTTCGAGACGTTCCAGCCGTGCTCGTTGAGGCGCTGGAGGATGAACGCGCGCTCGACCGAGTCGCGAAAGCCCTTGAGGGACATGCCGGGCGGGACGGCGCCCTCGCCGAACTGGACCAGGGCGTCGCTGGGCGCGGCCGCCTCGTCGCTGGCGTCGCCGCGGATGTCGAGCGGGATCTCGTCGAGGTCGAGGTCGCCGTCGGACAGGATCGCCATCCGCTCCATCACGTTGCGCAGCTCGCGGACGTTGCCCGGCCAGGCGTAGGCGTCGAGGGCGCTCTGCGCCGCCGGCGAGATGCGCTTGGGGCTGATGCCGTTCTCGCGGCAGGCGACGTCGAGGTAGTGCCGACACAGCAGCGCGATGTCCCCGGGCCGGTCGCGCAGCGGCGGCACGAAGATCGGGACGACCGCGAGCCGGAAGTACAGGTCCTCGCGAAACTCGCCCGACTGGACCTGATCCTTGAGGTTGCGGTGGGTCGCCGCGAGCACCCGGACGTCGACCTTGATCGGCTTCTCGCCGCCGACGCGCATCAGCTCGCCGCTCTGCAGCACGCGCAGCACCTTGGCCTGGGCGTTGAGGTCCATGTCGCCGATCTCGTCGAGGAACAGGGTGCCGCCGTGGGCGAGCTCGAACAGGCCGCGCTTCTGGCCGGTCGCCCCGGTGAAGGCGCCGCGCTCGTGGCCGAACAGCTCGCTCTCGATCAGCTCGCGCGGGATGGCGGCGCAGTTGACCTTGATGAACGGCCCCTCGCGGCGCTCGCTCGCCTCGTGGATCGCGCGCGCGACCAGCTCCTTGCCGGTGCCGCTCTCGCCCTCGATCAGCACCCGCGCCCGCGTCGCGCCGACCTTGGTGATCTGGCGCTGCAGCTCGCCCATCGGCTTCGACTCGCCGATGATCTCCCGCCGCGCTCGCGCCCGCAGCGAGCGCAGCTCGGCCTCCGACGCGTAGTGGCGCAGCGCGTTGCGCACGCTGACGACCACGCGGTCGCGCGCCAGCGGCTTCTCGAAGAAGTCGAAGGCCCCGAGCCGCGTCGCCCGCACCGCGTCCGAGACCGTCGCGTGCCCGCTGATGAGGATCACCGGCACCGGCGGCGCGCCCCCGCCGATGCTGCTGAGCTTCTCCAGCAGCTGCAGCCCCGACATCCCGGGCAGCAGCACGTCGGCCATGATCACCTCGATCGGCTGGCGACCGTCGCTGTCGGCCAGCGACTGCTCGATGAGCTTGAGCCCGGCCTCGGCCGTCTCGGCGTCGAGCACGGTCGCGCCCTCGCCCTCGAGCACCATCCGCAGCGTCCTTCGAATGTTGCGCTCGTCATCGATGACCAGGATCGTCCCGGCGAGCCCGGTGTTCGCGTCGTCGCCCATGTGCCCGCCATCCTAACCGCCAGCCCCCGCGGTGTCCCCCGCCTCACCGGCCCCGCGGCACTTTTGCGCGATTTCACGGCGCCACGCAGGACCCACACGGCCGCGTCGCAGCGAGCGCCGACTCACCCGTCCAGCAGCGCCGCGACCTCGTCGTGCCCGCCGTGCTCGGCCCAGCTCCGCGGCGTCGCGCCGGTCCCCGCGTCGCGGGCCTTCCGGTCCGCGCCGGCCGCGAGCAACAAGCGCACCGTCTCGAGCTCGCCCGCCCCGGCCGCGACGTGCAGCGGCGTCGGCACGCCGACGCGCGCGCCACCGGCGACATCGGCCCCGGCCGCGAGCAGGGCCCGGACCGTCGCCACGTGGCCGCGCGCGGCCGCCCGATGCAGCGCGGTCACGTCCGCGGGCAGCTCACCGACGAGCTGCCGCGTGCGCGCGTCGACCTGCGCCCCGTGCCGCAGCAGCGGTCCGATCGCGTCGACCAGCCCGGCCTCGGCCGCGTGGCCGAGCAATTGCCCGCACAGCTCCGCCGACACGCCGGCCGCGAGCCGACCCGCGAGCAGCGCGGGGTCCTCGCTGACCAGCGCCGACGACACGTCCTCGTCCGCTCCGTGCACGCGGAGGATCGCCGCCATCTCCGAGTCGCCCCGCGCCCGCGCGAGCGCGAGCGCCGTGAGCCCGTCGGCGGTGCGCGCCCCGAGGTCCGCACCGAGGTCGATCAGCAGCCCCGCCATCGTCGCCAGCCGCCGCGCGACCGCGAGGTGCAGCGGCGTGCGCCCGGCCGCCGCGAAGCCGAGCCGCCGCGCGAGCAGCTCCGGCCGCGGCGCCACCATCTCGCGGACCTGCGCGACGTCCCCGCGGATCACCGCGCTGAAGATGTCGTCCTCGGCCCCGACCTCGCGCAGCAGCTGCACCGTCGCCGGCCGGTCCTCGCGGTACTGCGGCGCCCAGTCGACGACCGTCGCCCACCCGAGCGGCGTCAGCCCGAACCAGGAGTCGCGCGCCTCGAGCTCGGCGCCACGCTCCACCAGCCAGCCGCAGATCTCCGGGTGCCCGCCCTCCGCGGCCCAGTGCAGCGGCGTCGTGTCACTGGCGGCCTCGCGCGCGCGCACGTCGGCCCCGGCCGTCAGCAGCGCCCGGGTGATCCTTCGAAACCCGCGGTGGGCCGCGAAGTGCAGCCCGGTGCTCCCGAGCTGCGGGTCGCGGCTGTGCGCGAGCGCGGGCTCGGCGGCCAGCGCCGCCATCACGGCCTCCGTCGCGTGGCTGACGATCTGCTCGATGAACTCGCCGGGAGACATACGGCGACCATCTTGGGCCCGTCGCCCCCGCCGCGACAAGCCTCCGCGGCGGCCCCGCCCGGCGCGTCGGCTCGCCCGGCGCGTCAGCTCGCCCGGGCAGTCACCTCGGGCGCGACCTGGGCCGCGACCACGGGCGCGACCCGGGCCACGCGTGCCGTCCGCGCCGCCTCGCGGGCCGTCCGGGCGGCCGCCCTGGCGGCCGCGTCGCGGGCCCGACCCTCGGCGAGCATCTCCGGCGGCGGCACGCGCAGGTCCCAGACCACCCCGCACCACGCGAGCGCGCGCAGCACGTAGTAGGTGACGTCGAGCTCCCACCAGTAGAAGCCCTGGCGCACCGAGCCCATGTAGTGGTGATGGTTGTTGTGCCAGCCCTCGCCGAGCGTGAAGAACGCGATCAGCCAGTGGTTGCGGCTGGTGTCTTCGGTCGCGAACCGGCGCTTGCCGACCACGTGCGACAGCGAGTTGACCAGGAACGTCGCGTGCCAGACCAGCACCGTGCTCAGGAAGAAGCCGACGAATAGCGCCGACCACCCGAACGCGAAGTAGGTCGCGAAGCCGAGGAGCACCGGCGGCCACATCCAGTGCTTGTTGAGCGCGCGCAGCTCGGGATACTTGGCGAAGTCCTTGACGCGGTCGAAGTCGGTGACCTCCGTGCCGCGCTCGGCGATCCAGCCGACGTGCGAGTGCCAGAAGCCCCTCTGCACCGGCGAGTGCCAGTCCCACGGCAGGTCGGAGAACTTGTGGTGGTTGCGGTGGTGCGACGCCCACCACAGCACGCCCTTCTGGCCGGTCGTCTCCGCCAGCACCGCCAGCACCAGCTGGAACGCCCGGCTGGTCTTGAACGTGCGGTGCGAGAAGTAGCGGTGGTAGCCCGCCATCACCCCGAAGATGCGCACGAGGTACATCACCCCGCAGATCACCCAGTCGATCGGCCGCGCCCCGGTCCACAGCGCCCCGAAGCAGGCGACGTGCACGAGGATGAACGGCAAGAACCCGATCAGGTCGTAGCCGCGGTGCGGCGGGGGCAGCGGCAACCGGGAGAATTTCTCTGGGATCGGGGGGCGGACGTTCACGGTTCACCTCAGTCTCGCAAGCCCGCCCCCGCCGGGCTCGTCCTGGACCGGTCGCACCGGTCACCGTTCGGTCACCGTTGTGTTTTGCCGCGCCTCGCGCGCGGGGCCTACCCCGCGACGACCCGGACCCGCGCCACCGTCGGCAGCAGACCCTCCGCCGCGCGCAGCCACCCGTCCGCGAAGGCCGCACCCTCGACGGCCTCGAGCGCCGTGTGGATCTTCGTCAGCGTGGTCCGCAGGTTCCACCCGAACTGCGCGGCGTGCACGAGGAAGTCGAACCAGTCGACGACCCACCGCCGGTCGTGAAACAGCTCGAGCAACATGTCGAGCGCCACGCCCTCGCTGTTCACCACCGGGAACAGTCCCGCCACCACCGGCTGACCCGCTGCGGTCGCGCCGGACAGCCGCAGACCGCGGAAATTCGCGTCGAGGTACATCCCCCGAATCTATGCCAGCCCCGCCCCGTGCACACCACTGCGCAGCGGCGCTCGCGTTCGCGCGTGGGCGCGCGGGTGCGCGGACGCGGACGACCCGGGCGCCGCGGGCTAATAATCCGGGTTGAGCAGCAGCCCGACGTTGACCGCGAGGATCGTCTCCGGGTTCGGCCCGGTGACCTGCCGCGAGAAGCTGACGCCGATGTCCCAGCCGACGCTGCCCTTCGGCGGCCCGCGCAGGAAGCCGAGGCCCAGCGCGATGTAGCCGCGGTCGTCCGCCTTGCCGCGCCCGCGGCTGTCCCAGCGCCCGCCGAGCCGCAGCGGCACGAGGTTCTTGATCGTGTACTCGGCCCCGCCCGCGAACACCATGCGCGTGAACTTGTCGTCGCTGCGGTACGACGTGAAGTCGTAGAAGCCGTCGAAGTTGAACGAGAAGCCGGCGTCCCCGGTCGGGAACACCGCGAGGCCGTGGGCCAGGCTGCGCGGGTAGTCCGACAGCGGGCTGACGCGCGTGCGGTCGAGGGTCGCCGGGTTGTAGACGATCGGCGTGAGGTCGAGGTTGGTCGCCGGCGGGGCCGGGCCGGCGAGGTTGTAGCCGATCACCGAGATCGCCGCGTAGCGCCGGAAGGTCAGGCTCATCGCCAGGTCGAGCCCGAACGCGAGCTGCTGCTTGCGCGCGTCGTGGCGCTCGCCGTTGGCGTCGGTGAAGCGAAGGATCGTGTACTGGAACTTCGGACGCACCCCGAACGCGAGCCAGCCGAGCACCGCGTTGATGCCGATCGGGAGGCCGAGCTCGTGGCCGCCGTGGACCATGCGCAGGGTCTGCGTCTCCTGCGTGACATCCTGGTAGCGGACCTTCGGCCCGCCGACGGTGGCGATGTACCCGAGCCCGATCGCCAGCCGCTCGTTCTTCAGCGAGTCCATCGCCAGGAAGCCGACGCCGTGCGTGTTGTCCTCGATGTTCACCTGATACGCCGGCTCGAGCTCGAACTGGCGCGAGAACCCCAGGTTCGCCGGGTTCACCAGCATCGCACCCGTCCCCCGCGACGAGGCCCGCGACGCGCCGCCCATCCCCACGTGCCGCGTGCCTTCCAGTCCAGGGTTGGCCTGCGCCGGTGACGTCCTGACAAGCGCGAGGACCGCCCCCAGCAGCGCGCACACCCGCCAGGAGCTGTCAGGACGGGAGATATGGGCGCGGGGACGGCGAGATGCGGGCATGGCGGGGCGCAGGGCGGGCTGCGGCGAGCACCGGAGCAAGTTCCGGGCCAGCCCGCGGCGCGCCCGAGGCGTAACACGGGCGCGCCGCCGCGGCCAGCGACGATCAGGCGCGGGCGGGGCGGGCGGCGAGGCCGACGAGCACGAGCAGCAGCACGCCCATGACGACGAGGAGGGACTGCTGGTGCTGCGTCCAGCGCTCGGCCTCGGCGAGGCTGTCGACCGGGCGCCCGGCGATCAGGTCGACGCGGGCCCACAGGCGCCCGAGGTGCGGCAGCAGCAGGAAGCGGTGGGCCAGCGCGGCGCCGGCGAGCAGCAGCGAGAGGGTGGTCGCGACGCGCGATGCGATCCACCCGGGCACCGCGAAGATCAGGACGACCGCGGCGCCGACGAGGATCTCCGCCAGGCGCAGGGTCAGCGGGGCCGCGAGCGCCTTGCCGAGGTTGGCGTCGACCAGCGGCGAGGCGGCGAGCCCCGGCACGATCACCCCGAGCCCGATCACCAGGGCGCCGACGAACACGGCCAGAGCGAGGACCCCGAAGAAGACGGCAGGACGCACGCACCCTCTGTCGCACGAGCCCGCGAGCCCCGGCAAAATTGCTGCGGACTCGCCCCGGCGCCGTTGAGCCCGCCGCGCCGACCGGCTAGGCTCGCGCGCGTGAGCCCGGACCGCCAGCCCTGGTCGCGCCGCGTCCTGCTGCAGGCCGGCGGGGCCGCGGCGGCCGGCCTGGCCTGCGGACGCTCGGCCGCCGCGGCGCCGCTCGAGCGCACGCTGGCGGACGCGCGCTCGCAGTACAACCACGTCCGCGTCGGCGAGCGCGGCACCGTGCGGACGATGTACTTCGTCGGCGACGACGGCATGCAGTACATCGAGTCGCGGGTCGACCGGGCCTACCCCGCGAGCCTCGACCTCGACTACACGCGGACGATGATGGCCGGCTTCCTGCTGCACCCGCGGCCGCGTCGCCTGCTGATGCTGGGCCTCGGCGGCGGCGGCATGTCCAACTACCTCCACGGCCGCGTCCCTGACCTCGAGATCGACGCCGTCGAGATCGACCCGGAGGTCGTGCGCCTCGCCCAGGAGTACTTCGACGTCCCGACGTCCGACCCGCGCTACCGCTGCCACGTCGACGACGCCCGGCTGTTCGTCGAGCGGGCCACCCAGCAGTGGGACATGATCATGCTCGACGCGTTTCGCGGCGTGTTCGTCCCGTTTCACCTCAAGACCGTCGAGTTCTACCAGGCCGTGCTCGCGCGCCTGAGCCCCCGGGGCGTCGTCGTCGCCAATCTCCACAACGTCACGCGCATGTACCCGCACGACCGCGAGACGATGGCCGCCGTGTTCCCGACCCGCTACAGCTTCGTCAGCGAGGGCGGCAACCAGACCACGCTCGTCGCCTCCGCCGAGCCCCGCCGCGTCGGCCCCTACGCCGTCCGCGCCAACGCCCGCCTGGCCCAGCCGACCTTCGACTTCGACCTCCTCGGCCTCGCCGCCCGCCTGTACCTGCGCCGCGACTGGGAGCCCGCCGACATCCTGCGCGACGATTTTAATAAGGACGAGCTCAAGGCGGCGACCGAGCGCCACAACGAGACCTGCGTGAAGGGCTGCCGCTACGGGCTGTAAGGCTGTAGCGGGCCGCTTGCAGGCGATGCGCGATCTCGCTACCGTGCCGGGATGAACACCCTCGCTCCCCCGGAAGGGATCGTCGGCGGCTGCCAGTGCGGGGCGGTCCGCTACGCCGCCGACATGACGCCGAAGAGAGTCCACTACTGCCACTGCCGCATGTGTCAGCGCGCGGTCGGCAACGTGGTCGCCACGCTGGTGCCCGTGCGCAAGGACCGGCTGCGCTGGGAGGGCGAGCCGAGCTTCTTCCAGTCGTCGTCGCTGGCGAAGCGCGGGTTTTGCAACCACTGCGGCACGCCGTTGAGCTTCGCGTACGACAAGTCCGAGTGGATCTGCGTGACCCTCGGCAGCCTCGACGACCCGGCCGCCGTGGTGCCGGAGATCCACTACGGGATCGAGGGCCAGGTCCCGTGGCTGCACATCGCCGACGACCTCCCGCGCGAGGCGACCGACGAGTCCGAGCTCGCCGACATGATCAACCATCAGGCGCCGCCGCCCTGACGGTCATCAGCGCCGGCCGAAGATGCCGGGCCGCGGCGGGTCCGGCGGCGGCGTCTTGCGCCGCAGCTCGATCGCGTGGACCTGACGCCGCGCGTCGAGCATGTCCGGCTCGACCTCGAGCGCGCTCGCGAACGCCGCCAGCGCGGCATCGTCGGCGCCCGCGTGCAGGTGGAGCAGGCCCAGGTAGTAATGCGCCCGGGCGCAGCGCGGCTGACGGGCGAGCGCGCCGTGCAGCGCCTGCTGCGTCGCCTCGCGCATCGCCGGCTTGTCGGTGCTGCGCTGGTACTCGCACCACGCGATCGCGGCCTGCAGCTCGGGCTCGCCGGGGCACAGCGCGGCGGCCTTGGTGTAGCGGTCGAGCGCGCGGTCGAAGTTGCCGGCGCGCAGCAGCCGGTCCGCCTCGCGCACCAGCATCTCGCTCTCGAGGATCGCCTGGGTCGTCGGCGTCGCCGCGCTCGGGCCGGTCGACGGGCGCCCGCCCGCGCGCAGCAGCCCCGCGAGCTCCTCGCGCTGCGCCGTGTCGGTGAGGATCTGGTACGCCTCGTTGAGGCTCGCGAACACCGCCGCCGAGCGCTCGCGCAGGTGCCCGAGCTCGTGGTGCGCCAGCGCGTCCGGGTGAAACCGCCGGCTCAGCGCGTGCCAGGCCGCGCGCACCTGCGGGCGACCCGCGCTCAGCGGCACGCCCATCAGCTCGAACGCGTGCGCGCCCGCGGCCACCGCCGCCTCGACCCGCTCGAGCTCCGCCGTGAACTCCGCCACGCGCGTCGGGTCCGCTGCGCCGGCGCCGATGCTGACCTTTCGGACAGGTCCCGCGCCGAGCTCCGCCGCGACCGCCTGCGCGCCGGTGGAGGCGTCGGTAGAAGCGAAGGTAGAAGCGAAAGGAGAAGCGAGAGGAGAAGCGAGAGGAGAAGCGAAAGAGGACGCGTCAGGGGCCGCGTCGGCCGCATCGGCGGCCGCGGGCTCGGCGGCCTTGAGCATCTGGCAGGCCCACAGCGTGTAGGCGATCTGCGCGGCGCGGGTGCGGCTCTGGCCGGTCCGCGCGGCGGCCTCGAGGATCGTCGCGCTCGGCGTGAACGCGGCGAGCAGCAGCTCGTCGGCGGCGGAGAAGCGGAAGTGGGCCCGGTAGCGCTCGAGCGACGAGCGCAGGCGCAGCGGGGCCTCGAACAGCGGGCCCATCTCGGCGGCGACGCGCTGGAGGTCGTAGTGCGCCGACACGCCGGCGAAGATCAGCTCGAGCGCGTTGACCTGGGCGCCGAGGGTGTTGTCGTCGATCGGCCCGGTCTCGCCGGGGCTGACCCGGATCTCGCCGTCGCGGACGGCGAAGCAGTGCACGAGCTTGCGCGCGCACTGGACGCGGAGCGCCTTGCGCAGCTGGGCGGTAGCGAGGAGGCGGCGACGCACGAGGTAATGGCCGAAGCGCTCCCGCGTCGCGCCCGCGGCCGGCTCCGGGGCGAGCGCCTGGACCGCGCGATCTCGCTCGACCTCCGTGAGCTGACCGGTGTCGACGAGCACCTGCCCGAGCGCGTCCGGCGGGCTGACCCAGTCGGTGAAGATCGGCATGCCGCCCTGAAACCACACCGTGCGCTCGCCGCCCTCCGGGCCCGGCTGCCGCAGCGTGACGAGGCCGCTGAAGCGCTGGCGCAGGAGCGCGAACACGAGCCGGGGCAGCCCGATCTGCGTGAGATCGACGACCTCCGCGGTCGCTGCGCCTGGCGTGCCCGTCTCCATCCGGCGCAGATGCTAGCACTCGGGAACCCGGGCCTGCTACGGTGGGCGGCGCATGAGCATCAGCTTCATGGTCGGTCCGCACCGCGTCCGGTTCGCCGGCAAGACGGACATTGGACGGGTCCGGGCGCACAACGAGGACAACCTCCTGGTGCCCAAAGAGATGGCCCTCGCCGTCGTCTCCGACGGCATGGGCGGCCACGCCAGCGGCGAAGTAGCGAGCCGGATCACGGTCGAGACCATCGACCAGTACTACCGCGACACCGCCCGCTCCGGCCCGACCACCTGGCCGCTCAAGCTGCCCAACCTCGAGGTCGAGCGCCAGCGCATGGCCGTCGCCATCCAGCTCGCCAACTCCAACATCTTCGAGACCGCCGCCGCCGACGGCTCCAAGAAGGGCATGGGCTGCACCGTCGACGCGATGTACTTCAGCCAGGGCCGCTTCTACATCGGCCACGTCGGCGACAGCCGCGTCTATCGCATCCGCGCCGGCACCATCCAGGCGCTGACCGAGGACCACTCGTTCCTCAACGACTTCCTGCGCATGAAGGAGATGTCGAGCGACGAGGGCATCAACCTCCCGCACAAGAACGTCGTCGTCCGCGCGCTCGGCCTCAACGAGCAGGTCCACGTCGACGTCATCCACGACGAGTTCAAGGTCGGCGACCTGTTCCTGCTGTGCTCCGACGGCCTCAGCGGCATGCTCACCGACCCGCAGATGCTCGACATCTCGACCGCGAGCAACAGCCTCGACACCGCCTGCAACGAGCTGATCAAGTCGGCCAACGACAACGGCGGCAACGACAACATCTCGGCGATCCTCGTCCGCGTCGAGCGACCCTGAGCGCTCAGGCCAGGCGCGCGGCGACTGCTTCGGCGAGCCGCCCGGGCTCGGGCCGATCAGGCCAGGCGCGCGGCGACCTTCTCGGCGAGGGCGAGCGCCGCGGTCAGGCCCGGCGACTCGATGCCGATCAGGTGCACGCAGCCGGACGGGCCCGCGGCGAGCACGAAGTCGCGCTCGTCGGGCTCGCCGGGCGCGCGCAGCTTCGGGCGGATGCCGCAGCCGTCGTATCGCAGCTGCTCCGCCGCGATCGGCCCGAGCAGCGCCCGCGCGGCCGCGAGGAACGCGGCGTGCTTGTGCTCGGCCGGCGAGAAGTCGTCGCGGCGCGCGACGTACTCCGCGTCGGGCCCGAGGCGCAGGCCGCCGGCGAGGTCGAGCGTCAGGTGCACGCCGAGCCCGGCGCCGCCCGGCACGCGCACGGGGTAGATGAGGTGACGATGCCGGCCCGGCGCGTGCAGCCGGAAGTAGTCGCCGCGGCACGGGAAGAGCCGCGGCGGCGAGGGCAGGCCGCACAGCGCGGCGACGTGGTCCGACTCGAGCCCCGCGGCGTTGACCAGCGCGCCGACCTCGAGCTCGCCGCGCGTCGTGTCCAGGCGCAGACCCGCGGCCGTCGCCGTCACCGACCGCAGCTCCCCGAACATCGCGAACTGCGCCCCGCAGCGCTCGGCGTCGACGCGCAGCGAGCGGGTCAGCGCGTGCGGGTCGACGATGCCGGTCAGCCCGCACCACAGCGCGGCGCGGCACGGCGGCAGCGCGGGCTCGCGGCGCGCGACCTCGGCGGCGTCGAACCACCGCAGCCCGCGGGCGCCGGCGGCGACGGCGTTGGCGTGCAGCGCGGCGAGGCCGGCCTCCTCGGCGGCGTCGCGGGCGACGACGAGCTTGCCGGTGCGCGCGTGCGGCACGTCGTGGGCGGTCGCCCACGCGTAGAGCAGCGCCTGTCCCCGGAGACAGGTCTCGGCCTTGAGCGAGCCCGGTGGGTAGTACAGGCCGCTGTGGATCACGCCGCTGTTGCGGCTGGTGACGCCGGTGCCCTCTCGCGCGGCGCGCTCGAGCACGACGACCGCGCGGCCGCGGCGAGCCAGCGCCGAGGCCACCGCGCAGCCGACCACACCGGCGCCGACGACCGCGACGTCCATGCCCGCCACTTTAGCGCAGGCGCGGCCGCGCGGCTTGCCTGGCGGGGTGCCGGGGCGTACAAACCCCGGGCGCCGCGCCCATGGAACTGCACATCGTCACGTACACCTTCAAGGCCGACAACGTGTGGGAGACCGTCGACACGTGCTGGCACAGCCCGTTCTTTTACTGGCAGAAGAACGGCCTGCGCGTGACACCTCCGGTGCCGCTGCGGATCCTCGTGTGGGGCTCGGTCGTCGAGGAGTCGGACGAGGGCTGGATCAACATCGGCGGAGCGAGCGCCATGCTCCTGCAGCGGATCCAGGCCCGCGGCCTCAAGGGCCAGATGATCCGCGTCGAGGTCGGCGAGGAGATCTCCGAGCAGCCCGCGTCATGAGACGGCCTAATTAAACGCCGAGGGCCCCGTCGGGGCCCCGCGTTCAACTCGAGATCGAAGATTCGGTGAGATCGGTGAACCAGCCGGACCGGCTCAGTTGACCTTCTTGTCGGGCTCCTGATACCAGGTCAGCGCCTCGGTCATCTTCTCGAGCTCGGCGAGCTCGACCTTGACGCCCTTGTCGCTGAAGAACAGGTCGTTGCTGACGAGCGGGCTGCGGCGCTGGGCGATGAACAGGATCGGGTCGCCGCCGCGGGTGTAGCCGAGCTGGACGATGGCGTTCTTCAGCCAGCGCCCCGAGTCCCCGAAGGTGAACTCGCGGGTGAGCCGGTAAAAGCCCTCGTGCGGCAGCTTGATCAGCGAGTCGCCCCAGCCGAACGACGCCGACGGGACCTTGACCCCGGGCATCTGGAAGCGCCACTGGTTGTGGATGTTGTTGACGGGCAGCAGCACGGAGGCGGGCGCGAATTCGGCGTCCGTGCGGATGAGGATCAGCATGTTGGGGGCGACGGTTGCCTCGTGCCCGGGCAGAAACTTCGTCGTCTTGTAGATCCCCGGTTGGTACTGGAAGGCCATACGGCGAGGAACAGTACAGAAAGCCGGGTCCGCAGGGAAGACCAAAGCGCGGGCGGTGTTCGTCGACCTTTATCCCGCGGCGAGGGAGGCATTGCAGGCGATCACAAAGGCGCGAAGCGTCGCCTGCCCCTTGTCACCGCCCCGCCCGGTTGTGTTAGGAAGTCACGGCCGCCGTGTCTGATTCCGTCATTGTAGTCAACGCCGATGGCCCGGAGACCCGGGTCGCTCTC
>Ga0075163_10006541_pt1 | contig 15446 bp, 14 predicted proteins | sample JI1023141ADNA_FD_71478 | JGI IMG/M metagenome (GOLD analysis project Ga0075163, IMG submission 71478) | Wastewater effluent complex algal communities from Wisconsin, to seasonally profile nutrient transformation and Carbon sequestration -... | ecosystem: Engineered > WWTP > Effluent > Algae... | reverse complement strand
CTCGTGGGCGGCGGCGAGGGCGGCGATGACGTCGTCGGCGGCGATGGCCGCGCCGAGGGCGGCGGCGGCGTGGCCGAGCTCGGCGAGGTGGCGGGCGGCGAGGTCGAGGTCGCCGCCGGTGGCGGCCGGGCTAGCCACGACCGACCTCGGCGCGTTGCTCGGCGTGGCGCCACGATCGTTGCTCGATCGCGGCGTTGATCGCGACCAGCGCCGGCTCGCGGCGCAGGAGCGCGACGATCGCGGCGTGGGGCGTGGTCGCGGTCGGCGCCAGCCGGGCGTGGATGCGGCGGACCAGCTCGAGGTCGGCCGCGGTGTCGACGGTGAGGCGGAGGTCGCTGGCGTCGAGGTCGCCCTCGACCGAGGTGGTGACGAACCAGTCGGGGCGATCGTGGACCAGCGCGGTGACGTGCTCGCGGTGGGCCGCGGTCCGGGCCAGGCGATCGAGGCGGTGGAGGGTGTCGCGCCACAGCGCCTCGGCGTCGAGGCCGCGCGGGTAGGTGCGGACGAAGGTGTTCGACGCGTAGTCGCACGGCGCGCGGCCGGCGGTCAGCGCCGCGATCACCCGACCGATGACGTCGGGGTCGAGCAGCGGGCAGTCGGCGGTCAGCCGGACGACGACGTCGGCGGCGTGGGCGTCGGCGGCGCCGCGGTAGCGGGCGAGGACGTCGTGGGGGCTGCCGCGCCAGCAGGCGACCCCGAGGGCGGCGGCGGCGCGGGCGATCGGATCGTCGTCGGCGCCGTCGCCGGTGGCGATCACCACCTGATCGACCGCGGCGCAGGCGGCGGCCCGCTCGACGACGTGGGCCAGCATCGACTGCCGGCCGATCGCGGCCAGGACCTTGCCCGGCAGCCGCTGCGAGCCCATCCGGGCCTGGACGATGGCGCAGACCCGGGTCATGACCGGTCGGTCCGCTCGAAGACGTGGAAGGTGCAGTCGTCGTAGCCGTCGGCGGCGCCGAGCGGGCCGGACGCCACCTCGCGCAGGGTCGGGAACCGGCCGGCGATGGCGGCGCCGTGGTCGCGCTTCCACAGCGCGCCGTCGTGGCCGCGGTAGGCGACCTCGACCTCGTCGGGGTGGTCGTACTCGATGACGACGAGCCACCGGCTGGTGACCCGGTACAGCTCGTCGAGCGCGCGACCGAGATCGTCGGGGCTGATGTGGATCAAGACCCCGCTGGTGAACGCGAGATCGAAGCAGCCATCGCGGAACGGCAGCGCGAACGCGGTGCCGGGCACGATGGTCAGCGACGGATCGGCGCGCCGGGCCCGCTCGATCGCGTAGCGCTGCGGCTCGACCCCCCACACCGCCGGGACGCCGGCGGCGGTCAGGTAGCGCAGGTTCCAGCCGACGTTGCAGCCGACCTCGAGCGCGCGCTCGACCGGCCGGCCGGCGAGGATCCGGCGCCAGGTCGCGATCCGCTCCGGCTTCTCGACGTCGTTGCGATCGGTGTAGTGCTGGCCGAACGACGACTGCCACAGCGCGAGCTGCGGGGTGGCGACGGGGGCGGCGGGGAGCTCAGAAGACGTGGACATGACGAGGCCTCCACTGGTAGCGAAGCACCGGCCGCGCCGCGAGGGCGGCGGGCGCGGGCGGGGCGGGCTCGCGGACGAAGCCGGCCGCCTCGAAGGCGATCTGGCTGGCGTGGTTGTCGGCGAGGATCTCGGCGACGACCGGACCGCCGTCGGCGGCGCAGGCGAGGCTGATCACCCGCCGGCCGAGGCCGCGGCCCCGGATCGACGGATCGAGGACGATGGAGATGCGGCCCGGGCCGCGGTCGGCCTGGCCGGCGCGGTCGCTGGCGCTGGGCCGGCGGGCGCGGCCGACGACGAGGTCGCGGTGGGCGCGGCCGGCTGGCCCGCTCAGGCTGGCCGGCGCCGGCCGATCGATGCGGACCACGCCGACCGGGCAGCCGTCGAGCAGGGCGATCCACATGGCGCCGCGCGGATCGCGCAGCCGGTCGCCGAACCAGCGGACGTGCTGGTCGGCGGCGATCGGCCGCGGATCGATCGAACGGCCGCGGACGTCGGCGGCGTTGTTCCACGCCAGCACCCGGCTGGCGTCCTGCGCGGTCGCCCGGCGCAGCGCGATCACGCCCGACGCCGTCGACGGCCGCGGCGATGGTGCGCCGGCGATCACGGCTAGCGGCCCTCCGGCCAGCTCACGGTCCGGCGGCGGTCGCCGCGGCGCGGCGTCGGCTTCACCGCGGTCGCGGCGGCGTCGGCGAGCGCGGCCGGCGGCTCGCTGACCGAGCGGCGCTCGACCAGGTCCCAGGCCAGCGGCGTGCCGCGGGCGATCGCGACCTTCGCGGTCGCGCCGAGGACCTCGGGCAGGTGGCCGGGCGGCAGGCCGAAGCCGGGCCGGATGGCGCGGACGTTGGCCCGGGTCAAGGGCGCGCCGGCGGCGACGTCCTCGACCACGTAGAGCGAGCGGCGGAAGGCGCGGCTGCCGGCCTCGCTGGCCGGGCGGCGCGCGCTGCCGTCGCCGAGCGCGGCCCACGCGGTCTTGCAGCCGCGCACGACCTCGGCCATCTCGGCCGGCTCGAGCGAGAAACCGGCGTCGGGGCCGCCGTCGGCCCGGGCCAGGGTCAGGTGCTTCTCGATCACCGCCGCGCCGCGCGCGACCGCGGCGATCGCGACCGTCGCGCCCGGGCTGTGATCGCTGAGGCCGATCACGACGCCGAGCCGGGCCAGGTGATCGAGGCGGCGGAGGTTGGAGTCCTCGGCCGGCGTCGGGTAGCCCGAGACGCAGTGGAGGACGATCACGCCGCCGTCGCCGTGGCGGCGGGCGGTGGCGACCGCGACCTCGACCTCGGCGTCGCTGGCCATGCCGGTCGACATGATGACCGGCTTGCCGGTGCGGGCGGCGGCCGCGATCAGCTCGAGGTCGCCGAGCTCGAACGACGCGATCTTGAACGCCGGCGCGCCCAGCGCGTCGAGCCGCGCGACCGCGTCGACGTCGAACGGGGTCGAGAACACGGTCAGGCCGCGCTCGCGGCCGCGGGCGAAGATCGCCTCGTGCCAGGCCCACGGGGTGTGGGCCTCCTCGTAGAGGTCCCACAGCGTGCGGCCGGCCCACGGCCCCGACGTGATCGCGAACCCCGGGCCGTCACCGGGCAGGGTCATGGTCGCGGGGGTGAAGCTCTGCAGCTTCAGCGCGTCGCAACCCGCCGCGGCAGCGGCATCGACGATCGCGAGCGCGCGGTCGAGTCGCCCGAGGTGGTTGGCGGATAGCTCGGCGACGATCCAGGGCGGATGTTCTCCGCCGATGGCGCGGCCGATGGTGACGGGAGCAGGGGGGCGACCAAAGGCCATGGAGCCTCGCGGGGGGGAGGGCGGCCATGGGCCGCGGCGTCATCGAAGGGCGGCGGGCGGGTGCCGCTGTTGCGGCGGCACATCACTGCACCACGAACTCGGCGAAGATCATCCGGTGGATGCGCTCCTCGCCGATGACCTCGGCCACCGCCGCCTCGAGGTCGTCGCGGATGTGGTCCTTGTTCTCGGGGCCGAGGGTGTCGGCGACCTTGAGGCCGGACAGGTAGCGCAGCATCTGATCGCGGATCAGCTGCTTGCTCTTCTCGAACACCTTGACCGCCGACGCGTTGGCCAGCTCGGCCTGCATCGTGACCTTGAGGTAGCGCGCCGAGCCGGGCTCGTTGAGGTTGACGACGAACGGATCGAGCGCGATCACCGGGCCGGTCACCTCGTGGCGGGGCGCCTCGGGCTCGGCGTGGCCGCCGCCGCCGCCGCCGTGGGCGGCCGCCGGCTTGGCGGTCAGGGTCTTGAACGCGACCAGGCCGGTCACCGCCAGGTTGACCCCGAGCAGGATGACCAGGATCTTGGGCGGCTTGGGGCCGGGGGGGGCAGCGGGCTCGTGGGACTCGGGGGCTTCCTCGCTGCTGCTCATGACAACCTCTCGTTCAGCAAGCGCCGTGCCGCGTGCAACCGCGCGGGACCACGGGCGCTGGCGTGTAGGTGGGGCCCGGGGTCGTCAATCCTGGCGTCGCGACGGCGTCGCTCCTTGTTCCTTCGCACCCTCGCTGCGCTCGGAGCCTCAGCGTTGAATGAGCGCGGTCATCGCCGACAGGGCGGCGCTGCCCTTGTGGCGGGCGTCGGGATCGAGCAGGTAGGCGCCGTCGTCGTCGCGGGTCACCGAGGTGATGCCGGGGTAGTCGGTCTCGAGCGCCGCCACCAGCCGCTGCCGGCGGACGACGGTGGTCTTCTCCCGCTCGGTCGCCGACACCTCGGCGTGGTGGGCGACCGCGGCCGCGACCTCGCGGCGCAGGGTCTCGGGGTCGTAGGGCTTCGACAGGAAGCGGAACACCTCGCCGACGTTGATGCCCTCGACCGCGGTGTCGAGGGTGCCGCGGCCGGTCAGCAGCATGCGCACCGTCTCGGGCTGCATCCGCCGGGCCTTGACCGCCAGCTCGACGCCGGTCATCTCCGGCATCTCGTAGTCCGACAGCAGCACGGCGACCGCGCGGGCGCCGAGGACGGTCAGGGCCTGCACCGGGGACGTGCAGGTGACCACCTCGTAGCCATCGAGCCGGAGGAAGCGGGCGACCGAGGCGACGATCTCGGGATCGTCGTCGACGCAGAGGACGACGGGGGCGGGGGCGGTCATCGGCGCCTCACGGGGATAGCCATCGCCGCCAGCCGCGCACGACCAGCGACTGCTCGGCCTCGGTCAGGGCGGCGACGACGTCGTGCATCGACGGGTAGCGCTGCTCGGCGCGCTTCTCCAGGCAGCGGAGGACGACCCGGGTCAGCTCGGCCGGCAGCGGGCCGTGCGAGCTCTCGATGTCGGGCACCGGCGCCTTGATGTGCTTGAGGCACAGGTCGCGGATGGTCTTGGCCTTGAACGGCGGGTGGCCGGTCAGCATCTCGAACAGCACCGCGCCGAACGAGTACTGATCGCTGCGCTCGTCGGCGCCGAGGCCGCGGATCTGCTCGGGCGAGATGTAGGACGGGGTGCCGAACACGAACTCGGCCGGCTGGGCGGCGTCGAGCGCCGGCGGGTCGTCGCGGAGCTGGGCCAGGCCGAAGTCGAGCAGCTTGGCGGTCTCGCCGTCGACCAGCACGTTGGACGGCGACAGGTCGGCGTGGATGACGCCGCAGTCGTGGGCGGCGGCCAGCGCGCTGGCGAGCTGCTTGGCGAGGGCGACCACCTTGCGGGGCTCGATCGCGCCATCGATCAGGTCGGCCAGGCTCGAGCCGTCGAGCAGCTCCATCACCAGGTAGGGGCGGCCGTCGCCGAGGTAGCCGAAGTCGAAGACGTCGACGATGTTGGGGTGCTTGATCCGGGCCGCGGCCCGGGCCTCGCGGAGGAAGCGGCCGGCGCTGTCGGGGTCCGACGACAGCACGCTGGCGTGGAGGACCTTGAGCGCGAGCGGGCGGCCCAAGGTGGCGTGGGTGACGTGGTAGACGCTGCCCATGCCGCCGGCGCCGAGGTGGCGGATCACCCGGTACTGCCCGACCACCGCCCCGGGCGTGAGGTCGACTCGGGCGGTCGGCGTCGGCACCGCCCGCGGCGTCATCTTGCGGAGGAAGACCTCGGCCCGCAGCGCGCGGCCCGGCCGGATGGTGGCGACCACCTCGGCGCTGGCGTTGGGGCCGCGGACGACGGTCCGCCCGGCGACCGCGCGGCGGGCCATCAGGTCGATCTCGGTCAGGAACGCCAGTCGCGCCACCACCGCCGGCCCGAGGTGGGCGTCGAGGGTCGAGGTGGCGATGATCCGGCCCTGGCGCTCGACCGACACCGTGTAGCGCTCGTCGCCGGGCGCGCGGGGCTCGATCCAGAGGGTGTCGGCGTCGGCGCAGATCGCCGCGTCGAGGATGACGTCGCAGGCCACCGCGGGCGACAGCGCCGCGGTGGGCAGGGGCACCGGGATGGGTGCGGGCGCGGGCGGAGCCGCGGGCAGGGACGCGCGAACGCGAGCGGTATCCATCAGGTGGCCTCGCCAAGCGGATCGACCGGCCACCACGGTCGTCAAGGTGGGGATCGTCGAATCGCGGCGCGCAAATTCCGGCGACCGACGCCAGCTTTGACGCAGGCGGTTCGGCTCCGCGACCGCAGGTCAGCGAGACCACGTCGCGAATTGCTGGCACGACGCTAGCAGTGCACGAGCCCGTGACGACCAAGGACGCGGCGCTCGAACGCTCGGGCGAATCCGACAGCAACATCCGGCTGCCGTCGACGAGCGGGGAGCACCCCCTGATGCTGTCGGCCTCGCACGTCGCGGTCCCGGCCGGGGTCCGGGTCCTGGTCGCCGACGACGATCCGCGCATCGTCCGCGCGATCGCCAGCACCCTGACCCGGATCGGCTTCGACGTCCGGGTGGCGAACGACGGTGCGCCGGCGATGGTGATGGCCGAGCAGTCGCCGCCCGACCTCGCGATCATCGATCTCGGCATGCCGACCAGCGGCAACGAGGTGGTCCGCCGGCTCAAGGAGCTGTTCGGTCCGGCCATCCACGTCCAGATCCTCAGCGGCACCGACGAGGAGGAGGCCCGCCTGGCCGCCTTCGACGCCGGCGCCGACGGCTTCCTGACCAAGCCGATCTCGATGAAGGAGCTGCAGCGACGGATGGTCGCGTCGGCCCGCAGCCAGCGCGCCTACATCGAGGCCCGCCAGGCGCGCGAGCAGGCCGATCGCCTGCTGGCCTGGGGCACCGAGGCTGCCGCACTGCTGGCTCACGACCTCAACAACGGTCTCGCCGTCGCACTGTCGAACATCAGCTACCTGTCCCAGGTGCTGACCGTTTCGGACGATCAAGGCCAGGCGCTCAGCTCGACCCTGCGCGCGCTGCGCCGGATGTCGGGCCTGGTCGCCAACTTCGTCGACATCGCCCGCTTCGAGGACGAGGCGCTGGTCCCGCGGGTGGGCATCGTCCGGGTCCGCGAGCTGCTGCTCGAGGTGATGGCAGTTCACGCGCCTTCCATCGGCCGTGACGTCCGCCACGCGGTGACCTGCGATCCCGACCTGCTCGGCTCGTTCGACGAGGCGCTGATCGCCCGCGTGCTCCACAACCTGGTCGGCAACGCCGCCCGCTACTGCCACGCCGGCGGCCTGATCCGCCTGACCGCCGCCGCCGCGCCGGTGGTCGACGACCAGCCGCTCACCCTCGAGATCACCGTCGAGAACACCGGCCCCCACATCGCGCCCGCGCTGGCCGGCAAGCTGTTCGGCAAGTACGCCCTGGGCAAGGGCGGCCAGCGCGGCCTGGGGCTGTACTTCTGCCGCCTCGCCTGCGAGGCCCACGCCGGCACCATCCGCTACGCCGCCACCGCCGACGGCCCGTCGTTCATCCTCGCGCTGCCCCGGTCGCTGTCGCGACCGGCGGCGGCAGGAATGACCGCTGGAGGGTGACCGGCGCGGCGTCCGCGCCGCCCGGCGCGCCCTCACGCTTCCTCGTACGTTTGCCGGTCGTGCCCCGATGACGTCCCCGAACCATACCCGTACACTAACCGCGTGCGACCGAGACGTGGCTCGACGGTGCTCTAGCATGGGCATCACGGTGGAGGACGAAGCGCAGGGAACGAGCGGGCTCCGGGTGCTCCTCATCGACGACGATGAGGCGATCGCCCGGTCGGTGGCTCGCCTGTTCCGGCTGCACGACATCAGCGTCGAGCACCTCGGCGCGATCGCGCAGGTCGAGGAGTTCCTGTCCCACCCCGAGGCCGCCGAGCGCTACGACGTCATCCTCCTCGACGTCAACCTGCCGCAGATGAGCGGCCTCGAGATCCTCCGCCGGCTGCGCGCCAACCGGGCGACGGCGTCGGTGGTGATGCTGACCGGTGACAACTCGGCGTCGACCGCGACCGAGGCGATGCGGGCCGGCGCGTTCGACTACATCGTCAAGCCGATGGTCAACAACTCGCTCATCGACGTGGTCACGCTGGCCGCGAGCAAGACCGAGTACATCCGCCACGCCCAGCAGCCGCCGTCGGCCGAGGCCGAGGCGCTGATCGGCGACGGGCAAGCGATGCGGACCCTGCGGGCCCGGCTGCAACAGCTCGCCCGGACCTCGGCCAACGTCCTGGTCATCGGCGAGACCGGCAGCGGCAAGGAGCTGGTCGCCCGGACCCTGCACCGGCTGTCGGAGCGCCGCGACCGGCCGTTCGTGGCCCTCAACTGCGGCGCCATCCCCGACGGCCTGATCGACAGCGAGCTGTTCGGCCACACCCGCGGCGCGTTCACCGGCGCGACCAGCGCCCGGCCCGGCGTGTTCGTCGAGGCCGACGGCGGCACCCTGTTCCTCGACGAGATCGGCGAGATGCCGTCCCAGGTCCAGGTCCGGCTGCTGCGCACCCTGCAGGAGCGCGAGGTCCGGGCGGTCGGCGGCGACGGCGTCCGCTCGATCGACGTCCGGATCATCTCCGCCACCCACGTCGACCTGCCGCGGGCGGTCGCCGAGAGCAAGTTCCGCAGCGATCTGCTGTTCCGGCTCGACGTGGTCAACCTCCACGTCCCGCCGCTGCGCGAGCGGCGCGAGGACATCCCGGCCCTGGTCGCCCACCTCCTGCGGCGCAACGCCGGCGGGCGCAGCCTCGAGCTGTCGACCGACGCGCTCGAGGCCATCCTCGGCTACGGCTGGCCGGGCAACGTCCGCGAGCTCGACAACGCGATCCAGCACGCGGCCGCCCTCACCGGCGGCGAGCGGATCGAGGTCCACGCCCTGCCCGAGTCGGTGCTGGCCAGCTCGCGGTTCTCGGCCCACACCCAGCCCGCCTCCGGCTCGTCGCCGGCCCTGGTCACCGCCAGCGGCAGCGATCCGTCGCTGGCGGTGGTCGACGACGGCGTGTCCTTGACCGACGCCAAGCGCAAGGCGTCGCAGGACTTCGAGAAGGCCTACCTGATCCGGGTGCTCGAGCTGGCCAAGGGCAGCATCTCGGCGGCGGCGCGGATCGCCGGTATCGACCGGACCAACTTCCGCCGGCTGCTGCAGCGCCACGGCATCGACTCGTCCAAGTACCGCGGCTGAGGACTCGAGCGAAGCGAGGGTCCGAAGGATCAACGAGCGCCGCTGACGCTGCGTGAGGGCGCGCCGCTGCCATCGCCGATTCATTCACAGGCTGATCTGATCTGATCTGAGCGGCGGCGCGGCGACGGCGCGGTCGGCGAGCCCTTACACGGCCTCCGCAGCGCTCCTTGTCACGTCGGACTCTCGCTTCGCTCGAGTCCTCAGGCGTACTTGCGGAGCTTCTCGACCAGGGTGGTGCGGTTGAGGCCGAGGAGGGCGGCAGCCTCGGTGCGGTTGCCCTGGGCCCGGGCCAGCGCCTCGTGGATCATGCGGCGCTCGAGGCCCTCGAGGGCGGAGCGGAGGTCGAGGGACGGGTCGCCGTCGGTGGCCGGCGCCGGCGCGGCCGCGGCGGCGACCGGGACGCTGACCACCGCCATCTGACCGGTGCCGTTGGCCAGGGTGCGCGGGCCGAGCTGGAGATCGGACGCGGCCAGGGTGTCGCCGTCGGTCAGCAGGACCGCGCGCTCGACCACGTGGTTGAGCTCGCGGACGTTGCCGGGCCAGGTGTAGCTGAGCAGCGCGGCGCGGGCGGTGGCGTCGAAGGTCGGCACCGGGCGCCGGGGGCACGACCGGCGGACCGCGGCCTCGGCCAGGCGGATGATGTCGACGCCGCGGGCCCGCAGCGCCGGCAGCTCGATCGGCATCACCGACAGCCGGAAGTAGAGGTCGGAGCGGAAGGTGCCGGCCGCGACCATCGCCTCGAGGTCGCGGTGGGTGGCGGCGACGATGCGGACGTCGATGGCGACCTCGGTGTCGGAGCCGAGCGGACAGACCGCGCGCTGCTCGAGCACCCGCAGCAGCTTGGCCTGGGCCGACAGCGGCAGGTCGCCGATCTCGTCGAGGAACAGGGTGCCGCCGTTGGCGGCGGCGAACCGGCCGGCGCGCTGGGTGGCGGCGCCGGTGAAGGCGCCGCGGAGGTGACCGAACAGCTCGGCCTCGATCAGCGAGTCCGGGATGGCGGCGCAGTTGACCGCGACGAACGGCTTGGCGTGACGCGACGACGCGCGGTGGACGGCGCGGGCGAAGAGCTCCTTGCCGGTGCCGGTCTCGCCGGTGAGCAGGACGCTCGAGTCGCTCGGCGCGACCCGCCGGATCATCTCGAGGCAGCGGACGATGGGGCGGGCGTCACCCAGGATGTCGGGCGCGCAGTGATCACGCCATTGGGAAAAGTCGAGGTCGGTCACGTTCCGCATCCATAGCGAACGGCGCGCCAACATCGCGTCGAGGAATCGTGAGGTGCGTGGTCAAAATTTGCGCGCTCTAGCCGACCCATGTACATGGAATCTGTGATGCCTCGCCTCGACGAGGACAATCCGGAATCCGGAGTGGAATGGGTAGATTTCCACCCATGGGGTCGCGCCAACCCGAGTGCGCGGCGACGCGAAACGCGGTTTCGCGCAGCCGCTGCGTGACCGCGCGGCGTCCACGCGCGCGTCGAGTCGTCGACGAGATCCCGGGTGCCGTCGACGAGCGCGCCGAGGCGTCGTCGACGAGCGGTCGGTGATCCGTCGACGATCCGTCGACGAGATCCCGCGGCGCCGTCGACGATCCGTCGACGAACCGTCGAGCAGCGCCGTCGATGACGGCCCCGCGACGCTGCGACGGGCGCGTCATCGCGCGCATCGTCGGCGACGCACGCACGTCGCGTCGTCGACGATCGGCGGGTGATCCCTGCACCCACGTCGCGCTCGCGGCGGCGCGCATCGGGCGGCGCGCATCGGGCGGCGCGATGTGCGCGTCGTGGTCGCGCGCACCGCGATGTGATCGGCCTGCCCACCTCGCAACGGCGCGACGACGTCGATCGTCGCGCCGCGGTTCCTCGACGAGGATCAGCCGGCCCGCATCTGGCGCTGGCCGTGGGTGTGGAGCTGGATGTCGAGCGCGGCGACCAGCGTCTCGTCGTCCCACGGCTTGAGGAAGAAGCGGTGGACCGAACCCTCGTTCACCGCCCGGATCGCCACCTGGACGTCGGTGTTGCCGGTGACCAGGAAGCGGACCGTGTCGGGGTACATCACCCGGACCATCTGCAGCAGGCCGAGCCCGTCGCTGGTGGTCGACAGGTTGAAGTCGGAGACGATGGCGTCGAACGCCTTGCGCTTGAGCTCCACCATCGCCTCCGCGGCCGATCCGACCGCGGTGACCTGATAGCGGTGCAGGGTGCGGCGCATGGCGGCGCGAACGTCGGGTTCGTCGTCGCAGACGAGGATGCTGTAATCCATGGGAGCTCCAAGCGGGGCTGATCGCCGCTCTCTCTCGACATCGACCGCGCCCGCCGGCGGTTGAGTGGTCGGCCGAGGACGCGCGGGCCGGTCGCCCACACGTCGGACATCGTCCGACCAGCCGACCGTGCCGTCGGTCGAGCGGCCACGCGGCCGCGCCGGACCGTGATACACGAGGACGATGTCCGCGGGTGTGCGCGCGCTGGCGCTGCTGCTCGTCGCCGGCTGCGCGCGGTCGAGCGGCGGTGACGATCCGGTGGTCGCGTCGGTGCGGGCCGGGATCGCCGCCCAGCTCGGCATCGCGCCCGGCCGGGTGGTGTGCGCCGACGACCGCTGCCTGGCCGAGGTCGGCGGCTTGCCGGTCCCGATCACCGTCGGCGGCGGCGCCGAGGCGACCTGGCAGACCGACGAGATCGTCGTGGTCGCGCCGCTGGTCGCCCACGTCACCGCCGAGCTCGCCGAGCTCGGGCTGACCGCTCGGGTCGACTGCGGGCCGCCGGTCCAGCCGGTGCCGGCCGACGGTCGCCTCGCCTGTCGCCTCGACGACGGCGGGATGGCCTGGGTCCGGCTCGCCGGCGATCGGATCGACGTCGAGGTCGCGCTGACCCCCGAGGTGGTGGCGGCTCGCACCGCGCCGATCGACGAGGCCGGGCTCGAGCGTCAGTCGCGGGCCCTCGACAGCGACGAGGCCGAGGGCGACGACGAGCCGACCGACGATCAGGACGACGCCGAGGGTGACGCCGGCGTCGACGCGCCGCTGCCCCACGGCGTGGGAGGCTGAGGACCCCGAGCGCAGCGAGGGTCCGAGGTAACAAGGAGCGCTGCTGCCGCTGCGTGAGGGCGACCCGCGCCACCGCCGACTCGTTCTGATGGTTCCGGCTACCCGTCGCCCGCTCGGGGCACGGCGGGGTAGCCGCCGTGACGACGGCGGTCATGGGGGCGCGGTACCATCGCTAGATGTCGTCCCACCTCCGGCCCCGTCGTCGGGCCGCGGCCCTGCTCGTCACCGCGCTCACCAGCGCGCTCGCGGGGGTGCTCGCCGCCTGCCCGGCGTCGACGCCGAAGCCCGATCGCCCGGTCACGGTCCGCAAGGGCAGCGTCACCCTCACCGTGGTCGGCACCAACGATCTCCACGGCGCGGTCGATCGTCTGCCGATCCTTGCCGGCTACGTCGCCAACCTGCGCGCCGCCCGCGCCGCCGACGGCGGCGAGGTCCTGCTGGTCGACGCCGGTGACATGTTCCAGGGCACCCTGGCGTCCAACCTCGCCGAGGGCGCGCCGGTGGTGAAGGCCTACGGCGCGATCGGCTACGACGCGGCCGCGATCGGCAACCACGAGTTCGACTTCGGCCCGCCCGGGCCGGCGGTCACCGTCAGCAAGCCGGGCGACGACGCCCGCGGCGCGCTGCGGGCCCGCGCCGCCGAGGCGGCGTTCCCGTTCCTGATGGCCAACGTCCTCGAGGCCGACACCGGCAAGCGGCCGCCGTGGGACAACGTGCTCGGCTCGTTCATGCTCGAGAAGGGCCCGATCGTGGTCGGCGTGGTCGGCGTGACCACCGAGGCGACGCCGTTCACCACCATGCCGGCCAACTTCATCGGCCTCGAGATGGCCAAGCCGGCGCTGGCGATCATGGCCGAGGCCCAGGACCTGCGGAAGCGGGGGGCGCAGGTGGTGGTGGTCGCGGCCCACGTCGGCAGCAAGTGCGCCGACCTCCACGACGCCAACGATCTGTCGTCGTGCGATCAGGAGGAGGAGATCTTCGAGGTCGCCCGCGCGCTGCCGCCCGGGCTGGTCGACGTGATCGTCGCCGGTCACACCCACGCGGCGATGGCCCACCGGGTCAACGACATCGCGATCATCGAGTCGTACTCGAGCGGGCGCGCGTTCGGCCGGGTCGATCTCCGCATCAACCCGAGCGGCGTGATCACCGCGGTCAACATCCGCCAGCCGCAGGATCTGTGTCAGGCCCCGGCCACCGACGGGGCGCAGGTCGCCGGCGCCGACTGTCAGCCCACCACCTACGAGGGCAAGCAGGTGGTGTTCGACCGCGACGTCGAGGCGATGATCGCGCCGGCCCAGGCGGCGGCGGCCAAGCTCGAGCAGCAGCCGCTCGGCGTGACCCTGGCAGGGCCGATCACCCGGTCCTACGACCGCGAGAGCGCCGAGGGCAACCTGTTCACCGATCTGATGCTCGCCGCCCGGCCCGACGGCGACGTCGCGGTGACCAACGGCGGCGGCCTCCGCGCCGACATCCCGGGCGGGCCGCTGACCTACGGCTCGCTGTACGAGGCGATGCCGTTCGACAACCGCTTCGCGGTGGTGAAGCTGGCCGGCGTCCACCTGCGCAAGATGGTCAGCAACAACCTGCTCGGCGGCGGCGCGATCCTGTCGTGGGGCGGCCTGACCGCGACCGCGACCTGCAAGGACGGTCGGCTCGACGTCGTGCTCAAGGACCGGGCCGGCAAGCCGATCACCGACGATCGATCGATCACGCTCCTGACCAGCGACTTCCTCGCCTCCGGCGGCGACGGCCTGATCGGCCGGCTCAAGCTGCCCGAGGGCAGCGTGACGATGACCGACGCCATCATCCGCGACGGGATGGCGGCGGCGTTGACCGCCCGCGGCGGCACGCTGACCCCGGTCTCGGTGTTCGATCCCGCCCACCCGCGCCTGAGCTACCCGGGCACGCGGCCGGTGAGCTGCGCGGCCGCGGCCACGCCCTAGCCTTGGCCAGCCATCCCCCACCGATGACCGACCCGCTGGCCGCGTGGCTCGCCGGGCTGGGCCCGCCCGGCCCGCTCGCGCTCGACGAGCTGACCGCGTGCTTCCTCCGCGCCTGCCGGCGGCAGGCGGCCGGGCTGCGCGAGGCGCGCTCGCTCGGGCTCGATCGCAGCCTGATCGGCTGGCGGCCGGTGCTGGTCGAGGCGCTGCGCGGCGCGCTCCGCGCCACCGTCGCCACCCTCGAGCAGATCGGCAGCCGCACCTCGCTCGAGGTGCTGTGGGAGCGGTTGCACGGCGCGCTGCCCGAGCGACCCGACCTGGTCCGGGTGCTGGTGGCGCGGCTGTGCGCCGACGCGCTCGACGAGGCGGTCGGCCACCAGTTCGTCGCCTGCTTCCGTCAGCGCGCGCGGTGGCGGCTGGCGCCGGGCGACCCGTTCCCGGTCGCGGCGCCGGCGCTGCGCGATCTGTTCGGCAAGCACCTGACCAGCCACCCCGACGTCCGCGACCTGGCGATCGACCGCACGACCCGGCTGGCGCTGGCGCCCGACGCCGACGGGGTCGAGATCGTGCTCGACCTCGACGCCGACCTGCCGGTGCCGGGCGCCGACGCCACCATCGCGGTGTGCCTGCCGTTCGCGGCGCCGCTGGCCGAGCTGCGCTGGGACGAGGATCGGAGCCGCGGCCGGTTCTTCGGCGTCCGGCCGCGCGACCCGGCGGCGGCGGCGGCGGCGGTGCGGGAGCTGGTGGCCCAGGCGGTCGCGGCCCGCGCGGCGCTGATCGTGTTCCCCGAGCTCAGCGTCACCGACGACGGGCTGGCGGCGATCGCGGGCGCGGCCGCGACCCTGGCCCCGCCGCCGCTGGTGGTCGCCGGCACCCGCCACACCGCCGAGGACGGGCCGCCGCGCAACGTCGCCACCGTGCTGGCCGGTGACCGTCGGTTCGAGCACGGCAAGTGGAACCCGTTCGTCCACGGCGAGCTGATCGAGGGCATCGTCAGCGCGCCGGCCCAGGTGATCGCCCGCGGCACCGTCGACGGCGCCGGCCGGTTCGCCTGGTCGCTGGCGGTGCTGGTGTGCAAGGACTTCCTGTCGCTGGCCGCGCACCAGGCGCTGACCGCGCTGCGGCCGAGCCTGATCGTGGTGCCGGCGATGAGCGAGCGGACCGCGGTGTTCGAGGCCGACGCGGTCGGGCTGACCGCGGCGACCCAGGCGACCTGCGTGATCGCCAACCAGACCGGGGTGCCGGCGGCCGGCGAGCCCGAGGACCCGGCGGTGGTGATCGTGACCCGACCGGTGCCATGGGCGCTGACCGAGATCGTCCGCCGGTCGGAGGTGTCGCCGCCGGTGTGCGTGCTGCTCCACCTGCGCCCGGCCGCGCCGTGATGTGGGCCGGTGGGCCTGGACGTCAGTTCAGTAAGTGACCGGATTCACCGCGGGAGTGCCGATACAACGGTTGCGCAACCGTTGCGAGGTGGCTACGGTGGAGG
>Ga0075163_10006540_pt1 | contig 15449 bp, 10 predicted proteins | sample JI1023141ADNA_FD_71478 | JGI IMG/M metagenome (GOLD analysis project Ga0075163, IMG submission 71478) | Wastewater effluent complex algal communities from Wisconsin, to seasonally profile nutrient transformation and Carbon sequestration -... | ecosystem: Engineered > WWTP > Effluent > Algae... | reverse complement strand
TCGGCGGCCGTTGCGGCGCCGGCGATGGTCTGCGTGGCTTCGGGGGAGAGCTCCAACCGCGGCAGCAACGGCGCCAACGGAGCGGCCAGTTTGGGCAAGGTCTGTGTCATGTCAATTCAGCATTACCACGCCGCCCTTGACCATCATCATGCCGTCCGCATCCACCTTGACCATGGGCGACTTGGTCTTGTGCATCGCCTGTGCTTCCTCGGTGATCATGACGCCCTTGGTGGTGATGCCGCTTTGGTCGATGACCACCGAATTCTGGCCGACCTTCAGCGTGATCTTCTGCATGGCGTCGATCGTGACGCTGCCTGCCGAGCACTTCACCGTCAGGTTGCCCTGCGAGACGGTGAGTTCGTCATTGCCCGACTGGATGGTCACCTTGCGGTTGCCGCTCTGCACCGTGAGCTGGTCGTCGGCCTTGACCTTCACCGTCCGGCCGCGCTTGATCTCTTCTGTCTGGTCGCGGTCGATCGTCCGTGTCTCGTCGTTCTCGACTTCGACCTTCAGGTCCTTCTGGGCGTGCAGCAGCACTTCTTCCGCGTCCTTCTTGTCCTCGAACCTCAGCACGTTGGCGTCGGCAGAACTGCCGGACTTGTAGCTGCGGGTGGAAATCCCGCTTTGGGAGCGGTTCTGTTCGGGGTTGAAAGGGGGCTTGGCTTCTTCATTGAAGAGAGACCCCGTCACCACGGGACGGTCCGGGTCACCGTCCAGGAAGGCCACCAGCACTTCGTCGCCGACCCGCGGCAGGAACCAGGTGCCACCCCAGGCGCCGGCCGCTGCTTGGGCCACCCGTACCCAGCAGGACGACGCGTCGTCCGCCGGACCGGCGCTGTCCCAGCGGAACTTCACCTTGATGCGGCCGAACTTGTCGACGTGGATCTGTTCACCCGATGGCCCCGTGACCTTGGCCGAGTGCAGCCCGGCCATTACCGGCCTGGGGTGGCGCGCTTCAGGCATCCAGGTGCGCGCGGCGGACACCAGCCGCAAGCTGCCGCGGTAGCGTTCGGTGCCACCGGCGCCAGCGACCAGACCCGACATGTCTTCCGCTTCATGCTGGACGGACGTGACGACGTACTGCTGCTTGGTCTGCTGCCCGTTTTCGGCACGCAGGCCCACACCCACCCGCACGCCTGCGGCGAAGCGCGGGTCTATCGTGTCGCCTTCAAAATCCTCTGACGCTGTTTCCAGCGCCGCCATTGCCACCGCCGCCGGGTCCAGGCCTGGGCGGGTGGACATGCCGCCGGGCCAATGCTGGACCTTGCCGCCCGCCCACATGGCCGGTTCATTGGCAGTGGCGCGCGTGTCGCTGCGCTTGGTCAGCACCACCGAAGGCTTCAGGCGGTTTTCGTCCATGTCGGTCAACGCGACTGCCGCGGTGCGGGCCCGGTTGGCACGGCGCCAACTGCTGAGTTCCGCGGACAGTTCCGACCCGTGGACCACCGTCACGTCCGATCCTGCAAAGGCCGGGAAGCCCGGCGCCGTGCCGCTGATGTGCAGCTTGTGGGCCGATGCCGTGTGGCTGAAGTAGCAGGTCAGGCCGTACTCCTGCAGCAGCCGCGAAACGAAATGCAGGTCGCTTTCGTTGAACTGCGTGCAGTAGGGAATGGGTTGCAAGGCTGGGGTGATGCCCCACGTGGGCTCGGGCTGGTCATGTTCGGCCAGCACGGCTTTCACGATGTCGCGGACCGACTTGTCCTGGAAGATCCTGCAGTTCTGCCTGAGCCCCAGCCGCCAAAGGCCGGGAACAGCCACCAGCCGATACAGGGTTCGGCCTGCCGCGCCGGGACCCAGCCGTTCCCATTGCACCACCAGGCCATGGAAGTGGCGCTCGGTGGGCGTGCCCCCGCGTGGCTGCGTCACGGTGGCGGTGATGGGTTTGGTCAGCAGGTCCTTGGCCTGCAGGTCGGGGTTGCTGCCCAGAACGTCGAGTTCAATCGTGTAAGGCTCGCCAAGCCGCTCAACGACTGACAGCCGCGTGGGAATCAGCGCGTCGGGGCCTAAGGTGCTTGTGATCGATAGCAGTCGCTTGTCAGCCATACCGGCGCATTCCTCGGGCAGTCGAGCTGCAAGCGGGTATCCAGCGCACCAGTCCGGTTGGTGGCGCCAGATGCCCGGTCATGGCATGAACAGGCGGCCCGTTCACACGGGCCGCTTGCACGCAGTCCTGCCTGCGGCGGGGCGCCGCAGGTGCGGGATCAGGCCAGCTTGGCTGTAGACAAATCGTAGATCACGTGGCCTGTGGTGGCGCTCGCGAACTTGTCGTCGATCTTCAGGTACTCGCTGTCAATCTTGGTGAAGTTCAGCGACAGCGACTCTGAAGGGCGGTCGCCGCCGGACGAGACGCTGTAGCCGCTGATCAGGCAGTTCGTCAGGATGTACTTCTGGTAGGCGATGTGCGCGCCCTTGTTGTCCGTCTGGGTCAGGTCAAACTTGACCGTGACCGCCTTGCCGCCGACCGCCTCTTTCAGCATCAGGGGCGAGGCCGCGTCGAACGACTTGGTGATGGTGATTTCCGACACGCTGGGTGCCGAAGCCTCGCGCTTGGAGGCGCCGCCGACGCCGGCAGAGATGCCGCGGCCCACGCCCCATTGGAACGAATGGACTTCGATCCAATCCTTGTGTGTAGAGGCGGTGACCTCGCCCTTCAACTCGCCGTATTTCAGGAAGATAGCCATGGTCGTCAAACCTTTCGTGTGTCGCAGGTGCCCCGCTGAGTTCGCACTCGGTCCCGGGGACGTTCAACCGAGTTCGTAGACGAATCCACCAGACGCAGCGTCCACGCCGACGTGAACCTTGGCGATCTTGTCGCCCGAGGCCATTCGCGTCAACAAGCGCCCGGAAAGTTCGGGCAGCAGGCTGCGGCTGATGATGTTGTCGATGTTCCGTGCGCCGGATTCCACTTCGCGGCAGCGCGCGACGATGGAGTCCGGTACGCTGTCCTCAAACGTGAACGGCGTGCCATAGGTTTCCAGCACCCGGCGCCCGATGCTGCGCAGTTTCAGCAAGCAGATGCGGCGCAGGATCTCGTCGCGCAGCGGGTAGTAGATGACCACGTTGCACCGGCCCAGGAAAGCCGGCTTGAAGGACTTCAACAGGTCGGGTTGCAGCGCTTCGCGCAGCTGTTCGGGCTCTGGCGTGAGCTCCGGGTCGGCGCACAGCTTGGCGATGGTGTCGGTGCCCGCGTTGCTGGTCATGATGATGACGCAGTTGCGGAAGTCGATGTCGCGGCCCTCGCCGTCCTTCATCGCGCCCTTGTCGAAGACCTGGTAGAAGACGTCTTGCACGCCCGGGTGCGCCTTCTCCATTTCATCCAGCAGCACCACGGAATAGGGGCGCCTGCGCACGGCCTCGGTCAGCACGCCACCTTCGCCATAGCCTACGTAGCCCGGAGGTGAGCCCATGAGCAGGGAGACCTTGTGCTCCTCCTTGAATTCGCTCATGTTGATGACGGTGAGGTTCTGCTCGCCGCCGTACAGCAGTTCGGCCACTGCCAGCGCGGTTTCGGTCTTGCCCACACCCGAGGTGCCGGCCATCATGAACACGCCGATGGGCTTGCGCGGGTCGGTGAGGCCGGCGCGGCTGGTCTGGATGGCTTGTGCGATGGCGGCCAGCGCGTGGTCCTGGCCGACCACCCGTTCCATCAGCTTGTCCTTCAGCACCAGGACGCTCTTGATCTCGTCGGACACCATCCGGCCCACCGGAATGCCCGTCCAGGTGGCCACCACCTCAGCCACGGCCTGCCCGTCGACGACGGGGTGCACCAGGGGCTCCTCGCCCTGCAGGCTGTGCAGCGCGGCCGTGGTCTGGGCCAGGTCTTGCTGCAGCGCGGCCAGGTCTTCGGCAGGGGCTGCTGCGTCGTCGGGCACCAGCTTCAGTGAAGCCGTCTCCGCCCGCAAGCGCAGGTCGCGGATGCGGCCGACGAGTTCCTTTTCCTGCGCCCAGCGGGCATTCAGTGTTTCCAGTTCGGCCTGGGCCTGTGCCTGGTCTGCCAGCAGCGCCGCACGCCGTGCCGCGTGGTCCGCCCCGGTGGCCGACTCGCGCTCCAGCGCGGCCAACTCGGTGGCCACCAAGCTAAGGCGGCGGGTGCGGTCTTCCACCGGCGCGGGCACGGCGGCCTGGCTCATGGCCACACGGGCGCAGGCGGTGTCGAGCAGGGACACGCCCTTGTCCGGCAACTGGCGCGACGGTATGAACCGTGCCGACAGCTTGACCGCGTCTTCAACGGCTTCGTCCAGGATGCGCACGCCGTGGTGCTTTTCCAGCGTGGCCACCAAGCCGCGCAGCATGGCTGCGGCCAGGGGCTCGGAAGGCTCTTCCACCTTCACCACCTGGAAGCGCCGCGTCAGTGCTGCGTCCTTTTCAAAGTACTTCTTGTACTCGGCCCAGGTGGTGGCAGCGACGCAGCGCAACTCGCCACGGGCCAACGCCGGCTTGAGCAGGTTGGCCGCATCGTTCTGGCCGGCCTGGCCGCCTGCGCCGATGAGCGTGTGGGCCTCGTCGATGAACATCACGATGGGTGTGGGCGACGACTTCACCGCGTCGATAACACCTTTCAGGCGGTTCTCGAATTCGCCTTTGACGCCAGCGCCCGCTTGCAGCAAGCCCAGGTCGAGTGACACCAGGCGCACGCCCTTGAGCGCGTCGGGCACCTCGCCCGCCGCGATGCGCAACGCCAGCCCTTCAACGACAGCCGTCTTGCCCACGCCTGGTTCGCCGGTGAGGATGGGGTTGTTCTGGCGGCGGCGGGTGAGGATGTCCACCATCTGCCGGATTTCGCCGTCGCGGCCCAGGATGGGGTCGATCTTCCCGGCCTTGGCCTGAGCCGTGAGGTCGGTGCAGAACTGCTCCAGCGGGCCACCGGCGCGCGGTGCGCCTTCCCCCGGAGCCGCAGTGCCGGGGGCACCTGCGACGGCCGTGCCCACGTCAGCCTGGGCGGCTTCGTCGCTGCCCGCGGCCAGATCGGCCAGGTTGGCGCGGATCGTCGCGACTTGAAGCGCCGCCAGCGCCGGGCAACTGCCTTGGACGATGCGTGCCAGGGACTCGTCGGCCAGCAGCGCCACCAGCATGTGTCCGCTGCGGATGCGGCCGACACCGGCTTCCAGGGACGCAATGAGCCAGGCTTCGCGCAGCCAAGCCACGATGTCCGGCGACAGCGAAGGCGCCCTGGCATTGCCGGTGCGCAGCTTGTCCAGCGCGCGGTTCACTTCGTTGGCCACCCGACCGGCGTCCACGCCTTGCTTGCGCAGCACCACGGAGACATCGCTGGCCGGCGACTCCAGCAGTTTGAGCAGCAGGTGCTCGATTTCGACGTTGTAATGGCTGCGCGACAGCGTCAGCCCCGCGGCTGCTTCCAGCTGACGCCGAGCCAGGTCGGTGAGCCGAGAGACGAGGGACTTGAGATCAACCGCAACCATCGACCAACTCCAATTCAGGACCGGGCAGCAACCTGTGCCAAAGGGGGGGACCCCCTTGCGCCGGTTATAACGCAAGCGAGTCGCCGCGCAAGACCCAAGCGCTGCCCGATCTGGTTCATTCGAAGGAGGGGATTCACATGGATCTTGAGAAATTGCTCGCGCCGCTGGACGCTGGGGACCAAGGGGTTGGCACAGATCTGCGTGGAGACTACTCGGCAACGTCGCCCTACCAGCGGCTGCGCGATGCGCGCGCCGCGGCCCGCGCCGAGGAACGTGCGCGCGACGCCGACGGTGACGCCGAGGCCCCGGACGCGGCCGGTTGGCGCGACGTGCTGGCCATTGGCGAAGAAGCCCTGTCCACGCAGACCAAGGACCTGGAGGTGGCGGCCTGGATGACCGAAGCGCTGGTGCGCCGCGACGGGCTGGCCGGGCTGACCGTGGGGGCGCAATTGATCGCCGGCTTGTGTGCCGGCTTCTGGGACGCGGTGTTCCCCTTGCCTGATGAGGACGGACTGGAAGGGCGCAGTTCGCCCATCGAAGGGCTGTCGGGTTCGGGCGCGGACGGCACGGTGATGCAGCCGCTTCGACGGCTGCCGATGTTCAGGCGCACGGACGGCAGCGGCGTCGGTCTGTACCAGTGGGACCAGGCCGAGCAGACGGCTGCGCTGGATGAAGAGCGCCGCAATGCGCGCTATGCGGCGGGCACGCCGGAGTTGCGGACGCTGGAAACGGAAGCGCGCATGGACCGCGCATTCCTCGTCGGGCGTGGCCGCGAAGTGCTGGCGGCCGTTGAGGCCTGGCAGCAGCTGGACCAGACGCTGGGCGCCTCGTTTGGCGACGCTGCGCCCTCGCTGCGCAAGGTCCGCACGCTGCTGGACCGCCTGGCTGAAGTGATCGGCAGGCTGGGCGGCATGCCCGGTGACGAGTCCGAGGCGCCTGCCGAGACCGCGGCCTCGGATGCGCCGGCGTCGGCCGCCCAGCAGGGCGCCGGCGGCGGGGGCGGCGGGCCGACAGGCGCGCTGACGCGCGAGTCCGCGCTGCGCGATTTGGACCGCATCGCGGAGTACTTCCGCCGTACCGAGCCCCACTCCCCGCTGGCCTATACGCTGGAAGAAGCGGTGCGGCGCGGCAAGATGAGCCTGGCTGAACTGCTGGCCGAAGTGGTGCCCGACCTGGCGGTGCGCAACGACATGCTGCGGCGCCTGGGCATGAGGGAAGAACAGGGCTGAGCGGCGTGGTGTGAGCCCACCAGCCGCGGGCTCAGACGATATGCAGGCCTGACCAGGCGGGACGCAGGGCGGGCCAGCGCGACGCGATCCTGCCGGCCAGCTCTGCGCAGCTGGCTTCTGCCGCCTGCGGGGCCATGGCGCGGGCCAACTCTTCAACGCCCTGGCCCTGTTGCGGGCGGGCCAGCACGGCGGCCAGGGCGAGGTCCAGCGCGTCGGCAGGCACGCCGCCCGCTGCGCTGGGGCAGGCCAGCGCAAAGTGGCCGCGGGCCTGACCGCCTTCCGAATACCGCGACGCCGCAACGGCGTTGAAGCGTGCGGCAGTGGCCAGGGCCTGCTCACCGGGCGTGCCGCCAAAGACGGGCACGACGCAGCCCGTGCCCACCAGCAGCGCCAGCAACTCACCGGGGTGCTGCGTGCCGGCGTCGGCGCGGTGGCGCAGGTCTCCCAGTGGCAGCGGCCCCTGTTGCAGCGCCGCGCCCAGCCGCCGCCACAGGGCGGAAGGCAGCGCGGCCTCGGACACGCCGGTGTGCAGCGTCGGGCATTGCGGGGGCCAGGACTTGCAGGCGGCCAGCACCACCGCGTCCAACGCCGGTTGCGCGGTGATGCGGCGTGCACCCCGGATGAACACGTCGGCGCGGAAGCTGCGCGGCAGCAACAGGTCTTTCAGAAGCTCGCTGCCGGTGTCGCCGCTCAGTGTCGACGCCGCCGCTTGCGTGCCCGGCGCCATAAACAGTTGCGGCAGGGCCTCGAAGAGGTTGCTGCTGCCCACGAACTCCAGCTTGGCGGTGGCCAACGCAGCGCACAGGTCGTCGTGGAAGACCGGGCGCCAGTGCTCCGTCAGGAATTCGTGCGCCACAAAAGCGGGCTCCAGCACCGGGGGGGCGCTCATCAGGCGCTGGAGCATGGCGGTCTGCGGCAGTCGCAACTGGCCTGCGTGCTGCCGCAACTGGGCCATGGCGTGCTCGGCCGCCGCCACCGACCCGGCCGCGCGCTGCACGGGCGCTGCCCATTGACGCAGCAGCCGTTGCAGGGCGAAGTCGGCGCCGGCTGCGGGCAGGGCGTTGTAGCCCACATAGACCAGGGCGCCTGGCGCCAGCTTGCGCGCCAGCAAGCGCAGGATGCCTTGTCGGACGGCGTCGGCCACCCAGGTCCACACGCCGTGCAGCATCACCACGTCCAGGGTGGGCAGGCGGGCGATGTCTTCCTGCGTGAGGGCGCCCAGGTCGGTTTCGATGAACCGGGCGTTGGGCAGGCCCGCCTGCGCGGCCACGGCGGTGGCCTCGGCCAGTTGCACCGGGCTGTGGTCCATGCCGAACACCTGCCAGCCGGGGTTGGCGGCCGCCAGTGTGTTGACGACATAGCCGCGGCCGCAGCCGAGGTCGGCCACACGCAGGTCGTCGCGCAGTGCCCATTGCACACCGGCCATGGCGCAGACCATGGCCAGATGGGCTGGCGTCTGCGCCGACTGGAAGGCGATGCGGTAAGGCGCGTCCTTCACATAACCGTCATTGTCCATGGCCTCGCCAGTCCTCACACCTGCGCCCGGACGGCGAGCCGCACCGTCGGGGCCCTGGCCAGCCGGAACAGGATCAGACAATGCCCAGGGCGCGCCACACCGGCCACCGGCGGGCGAGGATGGCCGCAATGGCCTGGGTCACGTTCTTCACCACATCGTCGGGGTGCTGCTGCCCTGAGGGCATGACTTTCAGAGCCACCTCCTCTGCCCGCACGGCATCGGGTGGCAGGCCCACGATCTGCGCGGTGACCGCCAGCTCCATCGAGTTCACCGCCAGGCCGCCGCCCATGGCTGGTGCCGCCAGTCCAAACTGGCCCGGTGTCGTTCCGTGCTGCGCCATTCGCGCTGCCGCGACGGCATTCAGGCGCCGCGCGGCGGACACGGCGGCGTCGGCGTCGGGCAGGTCCTCGGGTGGGCACCACAGCGGGACCGCGCAGCCCGAACCCACCAGCAGCGCCACCAGTTCCGACGGTGTCACCTTCTCGCAGCCGGGCTGGGCGCGCAGTTCCCGCACCTGCATGGGCCCGATGAAAAGCGCGGCCTGTGCGTTGTCAACGGCCGCCCGCGGCAGCTGCGCCTGGCCCAGCTGGGTGAGCAGGATGCGCTCCCCCGGCGTGCAATCGGCCAGGGCCAGCCACAGGCTGTCGACGGCCGGGTCCCGCGGCACCCGCCTGAGCCCGCGTACGTACAGGTCGCGTCTGAAGGGCCGCTTCACGCACAGGTCGAAGATCAACTCGCGCGCGGTGGCGTCTGGCGCCGCATTCCAGAGCGCAAGCTGTTCGGGTGTGAGAGACATCTGGGGGAAGTTCTCGTCCAGGCTGGCGCTGCCGGCGAAGTCGCAGCGCGCGCTCCCCATGGCGGCGGCCACATCGGCGTGGAAGGCCGGGCGCCAATGCTCCGTGCTGAACTCATGCAGCAGGTAGCCGGGGCGCGCGCCCTCGTATTCACCTGTGAGCATCTGGCGCCATGCGGAATCGGGCAGGTGCGCGGGCTGCGCGGCCACCAGCTGCTTCACCAGCCCACCCGCCAGCGCCAGGCCTTCCTGGGCGCTGCCCTGTGAACCCAGGCACATGCGCACCACACGCGACAAGCCCTGGCTGCCGGCGGCGCCGGGCAGCGCGTTGTAGCTCAGCAGCATCAGGCCGCCGGGCTTGAGGCGGCGGCGGGCCAAACGCAAGATGCCTTCGCGCACCGGGTCGGCCACCCAGGACCACATGCCGTGCACAGTGATCAGGTCGAACTCCGGCAGGGCGTCCAGTGCGGCGCCATCCATGTCGGCCAGGTCGGCTTCCAGGAATTGCACGTTCTTCAGCTCCGCCGCGGCCGCGATGCTGCGCGCTTCGGCGATGTGGGCCGGGTTGTAGTCCAGGCCCACCACCTGCCAGTGCGGGTTGCCAGCGGCCAGCATCTGCGCGGTGTAGCCTGTGCCGCAGCCGACCTCGGCGATGCTCAGGGGTGTGCGGGCGTCGACGTCCCAGGCTACACCCTGCACCGCACACACCATGCGCAGGTGTGCCGGCGACTGGAAGGGGTGCCAAGACGCGGGGTAGCTTTCGCTGACCGGGTAGCCGCGCGACCAGGAACTGGGTGTGCTCATCAGGGCTCCAACATAACGCTTTAGATGTTGTGAATTTTCACGGCGCCGAATACGGGCTGAGCTGGGCGTCTGACGCCGGCTTGCGGCGGGGGCGTGGCGCGTTGAGCCAGGTGGTCCAGCCCAACCGTGCGCCGCCGCTATCCCCGCCTTTGTCCCCGCCACCCAAGCGCAGCGGCGGAACCTCGGCCGCCGCCAGAACCGGGTTGAGGACGAATTCCTGTTCCATGCCCGCCTGCAGCCGCGTCAGCTCCACCAGCCGCTTGAAGCGCCGGGTGCCCGGCAGCAGGCTGCGGAAGGTGGTCAGGGACAAGGGCCCCAGGCTGACGACGAACCGGGCCGACGGGTCCCACACCTGCGCGCCCAGGCTGGCGTCCACGCCCAGCCGCGAGTGGCAACCACCCGGCAGCAGGCGTGTCTGCTCGCTTGCAGGCAAGCGCGACCAGCCGCCGGCGAATTCCGTGATGCGCACCTCGTGGCCGGTTTCTTCCGTCAGCATGCCGCGCAGCCGGTCGGCGCTGCGCGTGCGCGAGGCCAGGCCCCCCGCCTGGTGCAACAAGGCTTGCAGCGGCGACACCAGGGAATCATCGATGCCGGGCGTGGCCATGCCGATGGCTGCGGCCAGCACCTGCTGCGCGTGGCGCGGGTCGCGTGCCGTGCGGTACTTGCTGCCGGCCTTGACGTACAGACCCGTGAAGCGGCGCGACAGCAGGTCGACAAACCCATGCAGCGACGTGGATCGTTGCCGCAGCTCGCCTTCCACCATGGCGGTGTAGTGGCGCGGCAGCACGCCGCCGGGGCCGATCAGGCCGAAGGTGGGCGTCTGCAGCGCAGGCGCGGCGGGCTTGCCGGGCTTGCCTATCGCCACCTCGCCGGCCGGCGCGCCCAGGTGGGCCACGGTGCGGTACGGCAGGTCCACCGGGTCCTGGCCGGGCGCCATGACCGCCACCGCCTGGTCCAGGCTGAAGCGCGTGGGCTCCTGCAGCAGGCGGTCGTGCGCGCTCGGCGCCGGCTGCTGGGGGGCGGGGGTTGCTTCGCTCACAGCAGCGGGCTCACAACAGGACGCGGGTCCCGCTGCGCGCGGGCCATGTCGCGACGGGGCCGCTGCGGCCGCGCAGCTGCACGGTGGTGCGCACGAAGCCATTGATGGACACCTGCAGCGCGAAGTAGCGTTCCAGCACGGCCGCCAACAGGTACAGGCCGCCCGCGGTCCAGGCCTGCGGTTCGAAGGTCAGCACCACGTCCAGCCCGCGGGCGAAGCTGGCCGGGCGTGCGCCGGGCAGGCGTGCCATGCCGGGCTTGGCCTGGACGGAGACCAGGCCATCCAGCGCCAGCGCCGTCTCCGGTGTCTGCCGCAGGTCGTGCAGGCGCAGCATTTCGCGCAAGGCGCGCGCAGCGTCCTCGCCGCCCGTGACTGACAAGTGGTTGAGTGCCAGGTGCGACACCAGCTGCCAGCCGCTGCGTTCGCGCAAGACGGGCCTGAGCGTGGGCGTGGGTGGCGACAGGCAGTCGACGCCGCCGGTGGGTGCGGCCGGGTCGGCCACCTTCAAGGCCGGTTGGCCGCCGCCGAAAGGCAGCAGCGAAGGCAGGTCGCGGTTGCAGCACAGGGCGTCGACGCTGAGCACGCCGTCGGCGGGCGCGTGGGGGTCGAAGCGGGGGTTGCGCAGGGCCAGCACGGTCTCGGTGCCACCCAGCACCGCCGGCGCGGCGCGACGCGACGCCAGCCAGCTCATGTCTTCCACGGCAGCGTCGTCGTCCAGGTCTTGCTGGCGCAGGTGCTGGAAGTGCTGGACCACGCGCGGCATGGGTTCTTCGGGCCGGCTGAAGCGCACCCGTTCGACCGCGTAGACCTCCAGCGCCGCCGGCCGGCGGGCGTCTGGCACCACGCGCCACTCGGGCTGTGTCCCGTCCAGGGCAATCGGTTCTGCGGCCTGCGTGAACAGGTTGACCGCCGGCACGGCGCCCAGGACGAAGTGCTCTTCGGTGATGCTGCGTTCCAGGTCGCCCGGGCTGCGCGACAGGTAGACGAAGATGTCCAGCTTGGAACTGCGCTGCACCAGGCTGCGGGCTTCCAGCCCCGACAACTCCAGGTAGAGGAACTTGCCCGGGAACGCAAAGTACTCGGTCAGCAGGCGGTGCCCGTCAAAGGCACGCTGCGGCCAGGGCAGCGCCGCTTCGTCGCGGTCAAAGCCGACATGGGTCAGCGCGTTGCGCGGCAGCACGGTGGGCCGCGGGTCGTTGGGCCCGTCGGCCAGGGCGATGGACACCGTCGACGTGCACAGCAGTTCCAGCAAGCGGATGGCCAGCGAATCGGCCGCCCGCAGGTGGAAGCGCAGCTTGTCCAGTCCCAAGCCAGCGAATGTGAGATCGGGCGCCGTGGTGGCCAGGCTCAGGCGCAGCACGCCTGTCGCACCCTGCGCCATGGGGTTGGTCGGCGCCACCAGCGGCAGCCCGCTCAGGCGGGCCTTCTCGACCGCCAGCGGCCAGAGATCGGCTTCGTGGCAGGTGCGGTAGGTCAGCGCTTCGCTGCGCACGGCCTGCGTCTGCATGGGCGTGCCGCGCGCCACGCGCGCCGCTGCCTTGGCCTCGGGCTTGGGCAGCAGCTGCACGGTGGTCATGGACGGCACGGGCGCCAGCAGGTGCGGGCACAGCAGGTCCAGCACGGCGTCGAAGAGCTCCGGCACTTCGTCGTCCAGGCGGTGCTGGACGCGTGCGGCCAGGAAGGCCATGCCTTCCAGCAGGCGTTCGACGTGGGGGTCGTCCACCGTGTCGGTGGTCAGCCGCAGGCGTGCAGCGACCTTGGGGTTGGCGGCGGCGAACTCGCCCGCCAGCCGGCGTATGGCGGCCAGCTCGCGGTCGTAGTACGGAAGCAAGGTGTCGGACACGGCGTCAGCCCTCGCGCACGACCACGTCGCGGGACACGGGCTCCAGCAGGGTCTCGAAGCTGACCGGCTCAGGCACGGGCTCGGCGCGCAGGACGCCGTCCACCTTCAGCCGCAGCGTGCTGCTCAGGCCCTGGTCGTCGGGGCGCAACGACACCGTGACCCGCATCAGGCGCGGCTCGAAGGCGCGGATGGTGTTCTCCACCTCGGCCGCCAGCGCGGCGCGCATTTCCGGCACCAGGTAGGTGCCCGATGCCGGGTCGGGGATGCCGTAGCCCAGCAGCGAGCTGGGCAGTTCCGTGAGCTCGCCAGGCGGGGGAACCCGGCGGCGGCGTGCGTTCAGCAGCGACTGCAGGTCGCGCAGCACCGCGGCGCGCAACTGGGCCAGCGCCTCGTGTGCGGACGCGGCCTGGGTTTCCGGCGCGCCCGGGTCGGCGTCCAGCAGGCGGTCCAGCAAGGGCAGCTGGGCGCGCGGGGACCGGTCACGCCCCAGGTGGCCGCTTCCGCCGCCGCGCGCGGTGCTCAATCGAACACCACGCCGTGCAAGGCGGTCAGCGGCAGGGCCTCGTCACCCACCAGCAGCAGGCGCTGGCCGCGGCCGCGTATGGGGCCCTGGGCTTCATCGGTCCATTCGGTGGCCCGGCCCAGGAGCAGGGCGTTGTCGGTCTCGGTCGCCGCGCCCATGTACAGCGCGGGCATGAAGACCACGCCTTCTGTGCCGTCCTTCAGGTCGATGCTGCAGCGGCGCCACACCAGGTCGCGCGGACGGCGCGGCGGGTCGAAGCTCAGCGACCGCACGCGGCTCACGGGCACCAGCATGTGTTCGCCGGCGGTGGTGAGGATCTCGAACTCCGCCGCCAACAGGTCGTCGGCGTCGCGCAGGTCCTCGAACGGGGTACTGCCACCGGCCGCATCCAGCAGCTTGCCGGGTGCGGCGCCGCGCAGGGATTCAGACTCTTCCGCGGCCGCGGCAGCGCCGGACACGTCCCCCGCGCGCAGCAGCGTGCGCGCCCGCAGCGCCGCCTTCTGCGCCGGGGTGGCGTCGTCACCCTGGTACTTGGGGGCGCGGCCTTCGCGCACCACCTGCAGCCGGGTCACCTCGGCGCGCAGCAGGCGGCGAAACTCCAGCACCGCAGGGTTGGGCTCCTGCAGGGCGGCTGCGTCCAGCATGCGGTCGGCCCGTTCGGCGTCGCCGCCTATGAGCAGGATCTCGGCCATCAGCCAACGGGCGTCGGCGTCGGTAGGTGCCGCCTTCACGGCGGCCGTGGCCGCCGCCAGTGCAGCCTGCACGTCGCCCGCACGCAGGGCATCTCCAGGGTTCATGGTCATGGCTTTCCGTTCCTGTTGGGGGGTCTTGACAAGCTCAAGCGTCGGTGTGGTGGTGGGCGAACTCGGTCACCAGACGGAAAGACGCGCCTACGTCGTCCAGCTGGTGTTGAGGCCGCAAGTGCACGGTGCAGTTGTAGACGCCCGCCTGGCCGCGGCGTTCGCGGACCTCGACCTTGGCGTCCAGCAAGGGGTACTTGGCCGTGGTCTCGGCACTGAGGATGCCGCCGCTGACATAGCCGCCCAGCCAGTCCTGCAGTCGCTTTTCCACGTCGGCCGGGTCCATGAAGCTGCCGATCATGTCGCGGCCCATCATCTTCACGCAGTGCGCAAAGCGGCTGACGCACAGCAGGGTGTTGAACTGCGCGGAGATGCGCTGGTTCGCGTCGGCCACCTCCGTGCGCTGCCGCGGCGGCTTGTGCAGCGATGGCAGCGAACCGAAGCAGGCCTCGCTGAGGCCCTCCAGCGCGGCCAGCGCCACCAGGCCGGCTTCGCCGAGCTGGTTTTCCTGCTCGTCGGTCAGGGCCAATTCCAGCGGCGCACGCGGTGGGGGCTCGAAAGGCAGGTCGGAGGCGAAGCGTTCAAAGGGCAGGTCGGCCAGCACGCCGCCGCCCGGCTCGTCGGCCATGTCGGCGCCGCGCACTTCGGCGGGCCAGGAGTAGCGGTCAAAGGCCCGTATCGCCACCGCCGCAAAGCCATACACCGCCGACGTCCAGACCCGCCCCGCGGCCCCGGGCGGGCAGCTCAGGTAACGGAAGCGGTCGACCCTGGAGCTGTCGTCCGCCCAGTGCGGGCGGCCCAGCACGCGGGGCAGCGCAACCGCCACGAAGCGCAGGTCTTCGCGCACCAGGGATTGGCGCCAGCGTTGGTGTTCGGCGCTTTGCAGCGCAGACCCGGGGTCGAAGCTGGGTGACATCTCCGCAAAGCTGCCCAGGCCCAACAGTTCGGGCGAGGCCCCCAGCAGCGTGGGGGCGAAGGCGGCGGCGGCGATGCCCGCCAGCCCCTGGATGGCCGCGACGTCATCTGTCGGGAATTCGCGGCTGGGCCGGTGCCGGACTTCGTAATCGCAGGCCAGCATGCCGAAAGGTTCGCCACCGGCCATGCCGAACTGCTCTTCGTGGACCTTCCTGAAGAGCTGGCTCTGATCGAACTCCACGGCGCGTTCCAGGTCGCGGCAGATCTCGCCCCAACGTGCCGGCAACACCTTCACCTGCACGCGTGAACCCGACTGCGGCAGGTGCTGCACCAGCCAGGCCAAGCCCCGCCAGGAGCCTTCCAGTTTCACCAGCCGCGGGTGCGCCAGCAAGGTGTCCAGTTGCCGGGACAGCTTGGCGTCCAGCACCGCGATGTCGCGGTCCAGCGCCGCACGCAGCCAACCCACCGGGTCGGGCTGCTGGCGCAGGTTGCGCAGGGCCTCGGTGCCGAACCACAGGCCCAAGGTCAGGGCGGGGTCCTTGCTGGCGGCCAGCCGCGCCACGCCCG
>Ga0075163_10006539_pt1 | contig 15450 bp, 16 predicted proteins | sample JI1023141ADNA_FD_71478 | JGI IMG/M metagenome (GOLD analysis project Ga0075163, IMG submission 71478) | Wastewater effluent complex algal communities from Wisconsin, to seasonally profile nutrient transformation and Carbon sequestration -... | ecosystem: Engineered > WWTP > Effluent > Algae... | reverse complement strand
TCGAGCGGGCTTTCGGCGAGCTTGATCTTGCGGCCGAAGAGGGCGACGCGGGCGCCGGACTTTTCACCCTGGTGGATGAGTTCGAGGCAGTCGCGCGTCGTGCCGCCGCCGCCGCCGAGAATGCCGACAACCAGTTCAGTGTCATAGCTTGCCAGTTCTTCCATGGCCTTGCGGCCGTTGAACGGCATCTTGAGGAAGAGCGGACGGTCGGCCTTGGTCATGCCGCCGAGGCACCGCAGAATGTTGTCGTTGACGAAGAAGGGCATCTGCTCGGGCGAGAGGTTCTTCGGCGCGTTGGGATTGAAGACTTCGAGGAAGTGGCGGAACTTCAGCTTCGAGGCTTCATAACGGAATTCATTGTAGGCTGAGAGGTGGGCGTAGTCGGCATCGAGGTCATTGTTGAAGGTGACGGAGTAGAGGCCGAGGTCGGAGAATTTCTTGCAATGTGCGAGGTTCGCCGTGCGGAAGGGACGGGCGAATTCCTTGGCATAGGATGAGCCGCGCGCCCGCCAGATGTCTGTCGCGTCATTGGCGCGGATGGCCGGGGTGACGTGGGACTTCTTGAACACGCCCTTGGCTGCGATGGGTTCCAGCGAAGAGGCAGCGACCAGCATGATGTCAACGACGCCCTGCTTCACCACGTCGATGATGGACTGGCGGAAGGTTTCGACCGGCAGAAAGCCCTTGGACTCGTCATGCAGGTCCTTGGGGCCGGTGGATGAAACCCCCGCCGACATTTCCGGATCCTTGGCGTCGGCGACGATGAAGTCCGTGGGCTTGTACTTGCCGGAGGTAATGCGCTTCAGCTTTGCGTCGAGGGTCTTGGCCATTGTGATTCCAGTGTGGTGGGTTGCGTCGCAAAGGTTTATGACGGCACTCTTGTTTTCTTACAAGCACAAGCACTGCCAAGATATGTGGACACTCCCATGCGAAAAACTCTCATCATGATACCGGCCTTTGGCTGTGATAGCGGGCTCTATGCCGAAGTCGCGGCGGGGTTAGATGTTGATGTCATCACCCATGTGGCGCGGGAAGCGAGCTATGACGCCATGGTGGCGGCTTTGCTGAGCCAGGCACCGGAACAATTCATCGTGTTGGGCACCTCCATGGGCGGGCGGCTGGCCCTGGAGGTGGCGCTGGCGGCGCCGGAACGGGTGGAGGGTCTGGTGGTGATTGGAGCAGGGGCAGGTGGTGTGGCTGATCCCACCGCCGGATTGCGGCGCTCGTCACGCCTGCGCGGTGGCGAAATGGAGGGCGTTTTGGCCGAGATGGGGGAGATGGTGGCGCATCTGCCGGGGCCGCGCGGGCCTGCCACGCGTGATGCCTTCATCGCGATGGGACGCAGGACCGGAGCTGAAGTGATGGCGCGGCAGTCTGATGCCTTGGCCGGGCGCGTCGACCGTTTGGAGCGCCTGCCCGAGATCACCTGCCCGACCCTCTGCCTGTGGGGCGAGCATGACCAGTTCAGCCCCGCCGCAGATGGCCGCCGTCTCGCCGAGGGGGTGGAGTGGGGTGTCTATGTCGAACTGCCAAACTGCGGCCACTTCCCGACGCTGGAGTTTCCGGCGGAAAGTGTGCAGGTGTTGCGCGGTTGGCTGGACGAAGAATTCTACGACTAACCCGCCAATCTCACGCCGCGCTGGCGTAGGCGATGGCGCCCATCATGCCGGCGTTCATGTGGTAGAGGTGGTGGCAGTGGAAGGCCCAGGTGCCGGGGTTGTTGGCGTCAAACTGGATGGTCACCATCTCATTCACAGGAACCAGCACCGTGTCGCGCACTGCACCCTCAAAGCGCCGGTTGCCAATGCCGACGACGCGGAAATAGTGGCCGTGCATGTGCATGGGGTGGGCCATGCCCGTCATGTTGTGGAACATCACCTCATAACGTTCGCCCTCGCGCACGGTGAAGAGAACATCGTGCATGGAGGACTTGCCATTGAGGCCCCATTGATAGTCGGCATCACCGCCCGTCAGCATCACCATCTCGGTGCGTGACACGGCAATCTCCGGCGTCATGGTCAGGGACTTGAGCGAGGCTTCCAGAGCGAGGTCAAGGGCTGGTTGCATCTCACCCTGATCGCTGATCTTGCTCACCGTGCCATCGCCCGCCCGCAGGACAATGCCGGACTGCTGGGCTGACCCTTCGGCCCGGAAGAGGATGGGCCATGCGCCGGAACCTGCAGGCAGCTGCAGGCGGATGTCGGCGCGCTGGGCGATGGCCAGCGGGAAGCGGTTGCCTTTCACGGCTTCGATCGATTTGCCATCGACAGCGATGAGTTGGCCGGTGATCGCACCCAGATCAATCCACATGTTGCTGGCCGCACTGGCATTGATGATGCGCAGGCGGAAGGCACCGGCCCTTTCAGCCTGCACCACCTCCGGATCATCAAGCGTACGGTCATTGGCGAGCAGGGCATCGAAGGTGATGTCGTTCATCATGGCCATGCCGTCCACCGGCATCTGCGACATGTCCATCTTGCTCATGTCGTGGCCAGATGAATGGGCGGCGTGGCCACCGCCACCGTTCTGCAACTCCGCCAGTATGTCCTGCGGATCGCGGAAGGTGAAGTCATGCAACATCACCACATGCTCCTGCTCATCAAAGAGCGGCGTATCGCTTTCGCGGATGATCAGGGGGGCGGCCAGCATCTGCTGTTCCTGCAGGCCAACATGGGAGTGCATCCAATGCGTGCCCACCTCGCGATTGGCAAAATCATAGAGGCCGCTCTGGCCCGGTTGCAGCGTGGGGCCGGAGAGCATGGGCGTGCCGTCCATGGCCAAAGGAGGGAGCAGACCATGCCAATGGATCAGGCTTTCCACCGGAAGCCCGTTGGTGATCCTTGCCGCGAAACGACCGTTGGCGACCATGTCAACGCCATGGCGGCCCGCAGCATCGAGAATGCCATAGACTTTCGCCGCCTTGCCCTTCACCTCAAGCACGCGGCTGGTCAGTGTCAGGTCATGGACAGGGGTTGAAGCAAGGGCATGACGCGGAGTAGCGATGGCCGTACCCGCCAAGGCGCATCCGCCTGCCATGAACGTCCGGCGAGAGAGACAGCCTCCCTTGAGCATGGTTTTTTGCATGGGTCGGCAACTCATGGTTTCACCTTTCAAATCTACTTCCGACTGTTAACCATTCAGGAAGCATCAGATGGTACAGAAATATGGACTGGGCGGTAAATTCTGGGAGATACCGGTGAAGAATGTCATCAAGACGTCAATCGACAAATTCTTGCGCGACGACACGGGTTCGGCTGCGGTCGAGTATGTGGTGATTGCGGCAGCGCTGACAACGGCTCTCATTCCGGGCTTCTATTATGTGTCCTCGGCGGTGGCCGACAAGATGACCTTCATCAGCAGCTTCTTCTTCGGCACCTGAAGCAAGTCTCGAATTTTAACAACTTGTTTAATAGCACCGCAAGCGGGGTGCTTGTATTGCTTTTCCGTAATGTAGCGGGTGCCCGCAGGGAGAGCAGTAATGACGTCATTCTGGCGACCAATTGCACAGTTTGTGTCGGATGAAAGCGGTGCGGTCGCGGTTGAATACGTCGTGATTGCCGGTGCCTTGACGCTCGCACTGGTGCCAGGTTTTTACTTTGTTTCCTCGGCCCTGCAGCTGAAGTTTGAATCGCTCACCAGCGCTATTGCCGAGTGATCAGAGGCTACGGCCAATCCCCAGAAACTTTTCGCGGCGCTGGGTGCGCAGCACATCACCTGACAGACCTTCGAGCGCTTGCATAGCCCGGGCAATGGCCTCGCCGCCTGCAGCAATGGCAACATCGGGCTTGCGATGGGCCCCGCCCAGTGGTTCAGGCACGATTTCGTCAATCACCCCGAGTCTCTTCAAATCCTGCGCCGTTATCTTGAGCGCTGCGGCGGCATCGCGAGCGCGCGCCGCATCACGCCAGAGAATCGAAGCCGCACCTTCCGGGGAGATGACGCTGTAGATCGCGTGTTCCAGCATCAGCACGGAATTGCCCGTGGCAATGGCAATGGCGCCGCCTGAACCGCCTTCACCGATGACGAGAGAGACAAGTGGAACCCCAAGCGCAAGGCAGCAATCGGTGGAGCGGGCAATGGCTTCGGCCTGGCCGCGCTCTTCAGCATCAACACCGGGATAGGCGCCGGAGGTATCAACCAGCGTAATGACGGGCAAGCCGAACCGCTCGGCTGTTTCCATCAGGCGCACCGCCTTGCGATAGCCTTCCGGTTTGGCCATGCCCCAATTGTGCTTGAGGCGGCTCTGGGTGTCGGAGCCCTTTTCCTGGCCGATGACGACGACGCCACGGCCACGGAAGCGGCCAAGGCCACCAACGATGGCTTCATCCTCGGCAAATTTGCGATCGCCTGCGAGCGGCACGAAATCCGTAATCAGGGACTTGATATAGTCGAGCGCATGGGGGCGTTCCGGGTGGCGGGCCACTTGCGACTTCTGCCAAGGCTCAAGGTTTGCATAGAGGTCGGCAAGATTCTTGGCCGCCTTCTTCTCCAGCGACTTCACTTCGTCGGCGATCGAGACTGTGGCGTCACCCTGCGCAAGAGCGCGCAGTTCGGCGATTTTGCCTTCCAGTTCGGCAACAGGAGCTTCAAAGTCGAGAAATGCCTGCAAGATTACCCTCGGGATTGTCTTTTGCGATGTTACTGGCGGGGAGGCCGCGGATTGTCAACGTGTCTTGCTTTGCGGCCTTTTGCCGGACAGGGGATGGAACTGTTCCACGGCGGATGTGAGGCGCGAGGCCTGCACGTGGGTATAGACCTGGGTTGTGGAGATATCGGCATGGCCCAGCATCTGCTGCACGGCGCGGAGGTCCACGCCGTGGTCGAGAAGGCGGGTGGCGAAACCATGGCGCAGGACGTGGGGTGAAATCAGAATGCTGGCGATGCCAGCGCGGGCGGCGAGCGACTTCAGCTCCAGGGCAAAGTGCTGGCGCGTCAGCGCCCCTGACTTGCCGTGGGATGGAAAGGCCCAGGGCGAGGCAGAGCCGTGCCGGTCTGCCAAAAGTGCCAGATAGCGGTTGAGGATGCTGCGCGCCTCAGGTGCCACGGGGACCATGCGCTCGCGGCCACCCTTGCCCTTGATGATCAGCATTTCGGCCTCGGCACTGGCCTGCCTGCGGGTGAGGCCCACAAGTTCCGAGACGCGCAGCCCGGTGGCGGCGAGGAGGGTGACAAGGCAGCACAGCCGCCAGGCTTTGAAGGCTTGCGGTCCCTCCGCAGCTGCTGCTTCGCTGGCGGCAGTACGCAGCAGGGCGTCAATGTCTTCTGCCGATAGTACTGTGGGCAGAAGCCGGTCCAACCTCGGGCTTTCTACGATCAGTGCGGGATTGCCGGAGTTGAGGCCTTCACTGTGCAGGAAGGCGTGGAACTGGCGGATGGCAGACAGTCTGCGGGCGGTGGTGCGGCTGGCCAGGCCTTGGGCTTCGAGACCTGCGAGATAGTCACGGATGTTTTGCGTCGTTGCATTGGCAGGTGCAGCACCTGCACGCGTGAGTTCCGACACATAGTCGGAGAGATCACGGCCGTAGGCGAGGAGCGAATTCTTGGCGGCGCCGCGCTCGGCAGCCATCATCTCGAGGAAGCGGTTGACGAGGGGGGACGCCCCTGCGGGCTTAGTCTTGCCTGAGTTTCTCATGGGGCAAGGCTTGGATCACATCTGATTGTTCAGGCGGAAACGTCGCCAGGGCCAATGCCCCGCCGTAGATTGCTCCCGCCAGGGCAGCAATGACGATAATGAACTTTAGGAAATCGGGAATCACTTGATAAGCAATAAAATCTGTCACGCATAACCCCCACTCAGGGTTTTGCCAGAAACACCGGGCCGTTGCACCTGAAAAGTGTCGACCCCTGCAAAACCTATGCAATCGCTTTGGTGATGCGCTAGAAGCGCCGGAAAGACATGGCCAAGCGCACCACCAGCAAAGACCTCGAAACCGCCAAGGCGTCCCTGTGCGGGCGTCCCATCGTGCTTGTCGGATTGATGGGGGCTGGCAAAACCAGCATCGGCCGGCGGCTGGCGGAGAAGATGGGACTGAGCTTCGTCGATGCTGATCATGAAATCGAGGCGGCGGCAGGTAAGTCCATCGCCGATATTTTCGCGGAGCATGGCGAGGCCTATTTCCGCGATGGTGAGCGCAAGGTGATTGCGCGGCTGATGGAGAATGGCGAACAAGTTCTGGCCACCGGGGGTGGCGCCTATATCAATCCCGAGACCCGGGCCCGGATCAAGGATGGCGGCATCTGCATCTGGCTGAAGGCTGATCTCGATCTGCTCATGAAGCGTGTGTTGAAGCGCAATGACCGGCCCCTTCTGCGCACTGCTGATCCGCGCGCTGTCATGCAAAAGTTGATTGAAGAGCGCTATCCCATTTATGCCGAGGCCGACATCGTGGTGGAGTGCCGCGATGTGCAGCACATGCAGATGGTGAACGAGGTTCTGCGGGCCTTGGCACGGCAGGCCGTTGTCGTTGCGCCCCCGGAAGAGAAGATAACGGAAGACGTGAAATGACCTACAAAACTGTCGCCGTCTCGCTCGGCGATCGCTCCTACGACATCCTGATCGGAGAAGGCCTGTTGGCGCGGGCGGGCGAATTTGTGAGGCCTCATCTCAAACGATCAAGCACGGTGATTGTGACGGACGAAAATGTTGCCCGCCATCACCTTGCAGCGCTGCAGGCCGCCCTGAGCAGTTCCGGGATCGCCAGTCAGGCCATCATTCTGCCGCCGGGTGAAAAGACCAAGAGCTATGCGGCGCTGGCGCAACTGTGCGACGGGTTGCTGGCCGCCGGGGTGGAGCGGCGTGACGCCATTATTGCTTTTGGCGGTGGGGTGATTGGTGACCTCGCCGGCTTTGCCGCCGCCATCCTGCGGCGCGGCGTAAACTTCATCCAGATTCCCACCACGTTGCTGGCCCAGGTCGATTCATCGGTGGGCGGCAAGACCGGCATCAACTCGCCACATGGCAAGAACCTTGTCGGAGCCTTTCATCAGCCGCTGCTGGTGATCGCCGATCTTGGTTTGCTGCGAACCCTGCCGCAGCGCGAGCTGGCGGCGGGTTACGCTGAAGTGGCAAAATATGGCCTGTTGGGGGACGCGGAATTCTATGACTGGCTGGAAGGCCATGTGGATGATGTGCTGGCGGTGAGCCATGATGAAGTGTCACATGCGGTGGAAACAAGCTGCAAGGCCAAGGCACGCATTGTCGCGGAAGATGAAACCGAAACCGGCGTGAGGGCACTGCTCAATCTCGGCCACACCTTTGGCCACGCGCTGGAAGCCGCGACAGGATACTCGCAGCGTCTGCTGCATGGTGAATCCGTGGCCATCGGCATGGTGCAAGCGTTCCGCTTTTCCGAGGCGCAAGGCCTTTGCAGCCCGCAGACGGCGGCGCGCGTTGCCGCCCATTTGAAGTCGGCCGGACTTCCCACCCATACCAGCCACATTGAAGGAAGCCTGCCGCCCTCCGCCGCCTTGCTGGAGCTGATGCGCCAGGACAAGAAGGCCGTGGCAGGCAAGCTCACCTTCATTCTGGCGCGCGGCATTGGTGAAGCCTTTATCGCGCGGGACGTGGCCGATGCTGATGTACTTGCTTTTCTTGAAGAGGATACGAAACAACCATGAGTGAAGTCGGCTATGCCGTTTTCTCCATCGTTTGCCTGCTCATTGTTGCAGCCTTTTTTTCAGCGGCTGAAACCGGCCTTACGGCGGCCTCGCGGGCGCGGCTCACAGAAATCGAAAAGCGCGGCAGCCGCAGGGCTGGCATGGTGCTCAAGTTGCTGGAAGCACCAGAGCGTCTGATCGGCGCTCTGCTGCTTGGCAACAACCTCGCCAACATCACAGCATCAGCTGTGGCAACGGCGGCGCTGATCAAGATCTTCGGTGACAGTGGTGCCGTAATCGCCTCTGCCGCCATGACCGTCATCATTCTCATCTTCGCCGAGGTGATGCCCAAGACCTATGCCATCACCTATCCGGAGCGAACCTCCATCGGTGTCGCACCGATCATGCGTGTCATCTCGGCAGTGCTGGGGCCGGTGGTGCTGTCGGTGGAGTTCATCGTCAAGCACACCCTGAAGATTTTTGGTGCCAACATTGACGACAACGCCAACGTGCTCTCAGCCCATGACGAATTGCGCGGCGCCATTGACCTGCACCACAAGGAAGACTCGCTGGTCAAGAAAGACAAGGACATGCTGGGTGGCATTCTTGATCTCAAGGATCTTGAGGTGATGGATGTGATGGTCCACCGCACCAAGATGGTGACACTGGATGTGTCAGAATCCGCCAAGGACGTGATTGCGCTGGTATTGAAGTCCGGCCATTCGCGCCTGCCTGTCTGGAAGGACAAGCCCGACAACATCATCGGCATTCTCCATGCCAAGGCCCTGTTTGCGGCCGTGCAGAAGGCGGAAGGCGATGCCAGCAAGGTGAAACTGGAAGATGTTGTCATCGATCCGTGGTTCGTACCGGACACGCGGCCGCTGGAAGACCAGCTCAACGCCTTCCTGCGGCGCAAGACGCACTTTGCCATCGTGGTCGATGAATATGGCGAAGTGCAGGGCCTCGTGACGCTGGAAGACATCATTGAGGAGATCGTCGGTGACATCAAGGACGAGTTCGATGCGGTGGCAACGGGTGTGCGCAAATCCAAGGATGGTTCGATCATCGTTGATGGCGCATTGCCGCTGCGCGATCTCAACCGCGCCTTCGATTGGGAACTGCCGGACGAAGAGGCAACGACGCTGGCAGGTCTGGTGATCCATGAAGCGCGGATGATCCCCGCTGTGGGGCAGGTGTTCACCTTCCATGGTTTCCGATTTGAGGTGTTGAAGAAGAAGCGCCAGCAGATCACCTCGGTGCGGGTGTCCAAGCTCGATGCACCGGCCGTTGAGGGAGAAGACAGATCAGGTTGAGGTCAACCCGATTTCACCACTTCAATGGCCAATGCGTGGACGCGATTTCGCAACTCCTCGGCCAGAACCTCATTCACCTTGCGGTGCTGATTGACGCGGTTGAGGCCGTTCAGCGCCGCTGAGGAGATGCGGATGCGGAAGTGGCTTTCAACGTCGGGGCGACTGCCGGAATGTCCGGCATGGTGGTGGCTTTCGTCGATAACCTGCAAAAGGCTTGGCGCGAGGGATGTCTCCAGCTTTTCTGCCATGCGTTTTCCGACGGGTCCCAATGCGGTGGTCACGCGGCTCTCCCTGTGGTTTTGAATGTCATTTTTCTGATCAAAGGTTTCGCCTTTTCAGACGCAATCAGCTAGAAGTTCCGGCTTCCGTCGTCCATCCCTATATTGGCACTCTGTTGGCCCCCTTTTGAGACCATGAAACTCGATTCAAAATACTTCGACAAGATCAGGATCACGCCACGCGGCTCCAAGCCCGAACCCAAGGCGGAGGCCAAGTGTGAGTGGCCGGGTTGTGAGAAGCCTGCCAAGCACAAGGCGCCCAAGGGCCGCAACGCCGAGGGCCAATTCCACAACTACTGCACCGCCCATGTGCAGGAGTACAACAAGACCTATAACTATTTCTCTGGCATGACCGACGGCTCCATCTCGGACTACCAGAAGGCCTCGCAGCTGGGCGAACGTCCGACCTGGAAGCTGGGGCAAAATGCCCATGCCCGGGCGGGTTCAACCCGCGGCACGGCACGGCGATTTGACGATCCGCTGGAAATCCTGGGCCAAACCCAACGCAAACCTGCCGAACAGGTGCTGGGCCGAAGCCTGAAGCGCAATGAAATGCAGGCCCTGGCGACGCTTGGTCTCGATGAAAATGCCAAGCCTGATGATGCCAAGGCCAAATACAAGATGCTGGTGAAGCGCCTGCACCCTGACGCCAATGGCGGCAGCCGTGCCAATGAGGACACCCTCAAGGCTGTGATCCACGCTTATGACACGCTGAGGGCCAGTGGTTTCTGCTGACTTGCCGACGCGCCGCGTTGGGCTTAGAAGGCTTCACATTCCCCGAATGAGTGACGGAAAAACTGGGCCTCTGTGGCCTGTGACTGAGTGAGTTGACATGACTTCAAAAGCAAACGGGACCAATGGTGCAGGCACCGGCGCCCCCGACAAGATGGTTTCGGTTTCACAGCTGTTCGGATTTGAATCCAACATGATGGTGCCCGCCTACTCGGAAACCTCCGAGCATGTGCCGGACCTTGATCCGGATTATCTTTTCAACAAGGAAACCACGCTGGCGATCCTGGCGGGCTTTGCCCACAACCGCCGTGTCATGGTCACTGGTTATCACGGCACCGGCAAGTCTACCCACATCGAGCAGGTGGCGGCGCGCCTCAACTGGCCCTGCATCCGCATCAACCTCGACAGCCACATCAGCCGTATCGATCTCATCGGCAAGGATGCCATTGTCCTCAAGGAGGGCAAACAGGTGACGGAATTCCGCGAAGGCATTCTGCCCTGGGCCTACCAGCACAATGTCGCGCTGGTGTTCGACGAGTATGACGCTGGCCGTCCCGATGTGATGTTCGTGATCCAGCGCATTCTCGAATCCTCGGGCAAGCTGACCTTGCTCGACCAGAGCCGGGTCATCCGTCCGCATGGTGCCTTCCGGCTCTTCGCCACCGCCAACACGGTTGGCCTTGGTGATACGACCGGCCTCTATCACGGCACGCAGCAGATCAACCAGGCGCAGATGGATCGCTGGTCCATCGTCACCGTGCTCAACTATTTGCCGCATGTGCAGGAAGTGGGCATCGTGTTGTCGAAGTGCAAAGCCTACGACACCGAGAAGGGCCGCAAGACGCTGGCCAACATGGTGCGTGTTGCCGATCTCACCCGCAATGCCTTCATGCAGGGCGACGTCTCCACGGTGATGAGCCCGCGTACCGTCATCACCTGGGCGCAGAATGCCGAGATCTTCGACAATGACATTGGTCTCGCATTCCGCATGACCTTCCTCAACAAGTGCGATGAACTGGAACGCTCCATCGTGGCCGAGTTCTACCAGCGCTGCTTCGGTGAAGAGTTGCCGGAGTCGGCCGCCCGCATCGCCGTCGCCTGAGTGTAGCATCTCATGGCGCAGGGCAGGGATGATCGCGCCGAACGCTTCAAAGGGGTGCTCGGTGCCGCCATGAAGACCATGGCGCTCGATCCGGAACTCAATGTGAGTTTCGGCAACGAGCAGCCAGGTCTCACGGGCCACAAGGCCCGCCTGCCGCAGGTGAACCAGAATGCCACGGTGCGGGATATTTCCATCACCCGCGGATTGGCCGACAGTTTTGCGCTCCGCCTCTCGCACCACGCCGACACCGTGCACAGCCGCTACATGCCGCAGGGCAAGAATGCCCGGGCAGTTTTTGATGCGGTGGAACAGGCGCGCGTCGAGGCGATTGGCGCCAACGCCATGCCGGGGGTGAAGCAGAACCTCGCGGTGATGATGGACGACAAGTACCGCCGCACGGTGGTCAACCGCTCCAGCAACCGGCGTGATACGCCGCTGGAGGAAGCTGTCGGGCTCATCCTGCGCGAGCGCCTGACGGGCGAAGCACCGCCGCCTGCAGTCAAGGGTTTCGTCGATCTTTGGCGTCCCTGGGTGGAAGAAAAAGCCCATGACCAGCTTGACCATCTGAAGGACGCGCTCAGCGACCAGCAGGCCTTCGCGCGGTTGTCGCGGGAGCTGATTTCGGCTCTCGACATGGCCGATGAGCTGGGAGAGGACCCCGACAAGAGCGACGAAAACGAAGAACAGGAAGCTGAAGAAGACCCCGGCGAACAGAACGAGACGCCAGAGGGGCAGGAGCAGGAGAGCGAGTCCCAGGCCGAGCAGATGGAGCAGGCCGAAGGCGAAAGCGAATCCGCCGAGATGGAAGCCCAGGCCATTGAGACCGATGAGCAGCCTGACGACGCTGAAACGGACGAGAATACCGATGGCGATGAGCCGTTCCGTCCGCAGCTTCCCTTCTCGTCCAACACCAATGAGGACTTCTACAAGGTCTATTCCAACGCCTTTGATGAAATCGTTGAAGCAGAAGACCTCTGCGATGCCGAAGAGCTGACGCGGCTCCGCGCCTATCTCGACAAGCAGCTCTCCAACCTGCAGGGCGTGGTCTCGCGCCTTGCCAACCGCCTGCAGCGGCGCCTGATGGCGCAGCAGAACCGCTCCTGGGATTTTGATCTCGAAGAGGGCATTCTCGACACGGCGCGATTGATGCGGGTGGTCATTGACCCGATGCACCCCTTGTCCTTCAAGATGGAGAAGGACACCAATTTCCGAGACACGGTCGTGACCCTGCTGATCGACAATTCCGGCTCCATGCGTGGACGCCCGATCACAGTGGCTGCCACCTGTGCCGACATTCTTGCCCGCACGCTGGAGCGTTGCGGCGTGAAGACGGAAATTCTCGGCTTCACGACGCGCGCCTGGAAGGGCGGGCAGGCGCGGGAGAAGTGGCTTTCGGCAGGCAAGCCCGGCAATCCCGGCCGCCTCAATGACCTTCGCCATATCATCTACAAGGCGGCGGACGAGCCTTGGCGGCGGGCCCGCAAGAACCTCGGCCTGATGATGCGCGAAGGCTTACTGAAAGAAAACATCGACGGCGAAGCGCTGATCTGGGCCCACAACCGCATGCTCGGACGTTCCGAACAGCGTCGCATCCTCATGGTGATTTCAGATGGTGCGCCAGTGGATGATTCCACCCTTTCCGTGAACTCCGGCAATTATCTGGAACGGCATCTGCGGCAAGTTATCACCGATATCGAGAACCGCTCACCGGTTGAACTGATTGCCATCGGCATCGGCCATGATGTGACGCGCTACTACAAGCGTGCTGTCACCATTGTTGACGCAGAAGAACTGGGTGGGGCCATGACTGAAAAACTGGCCGAGCTGTTTGACGACAAGGTCGCAGCCAAACCCACAGGCCGCCAGCCTCGCCGCCGGGCTGCCTAACCGCTGCTGTTCTCTGGCGGGCGCAACGCATCCGCCAATCTTGCCTTGGCTGATCCAGGTTTCAGGGGTTGCTGTTGTGAGGGATGCGGCTTCCAGGCCAGTGCCCAGGCAATCTCCACCGTGGCGCGGATGCGGCCGTCAGAATCGGCAAAACGCTGCTGGTAGATTTCCGCAACACGCTGCAGCAGGCGGCGCGAGACAAAGCGGCGACTGCGACCGGTCATGGCATTGGCAAAGCCCAGCACCTTCAATTCCTGCATCAGGGCAATGGCGTTGTCGTAGCGCAGCGTCACGGTGTCCATGTCAGCCACAGGCAGTGCAAGGCCGGCCCGTTGCAGCAGGCCACCGGTTTCACGCAGGTCAATCATCGGCGCAACGCGCGGGCTGACACCGCCGGTGATTTCACTTTCAGCCTCCAGCCAGCAGGCGCGCAGTTCGCGTAAGCTATCGCCAGCGAAGAATGCGAAAAGTGCAAGGCCATCGGGGCGGAGTGCGCGGGCCGCAAGTGCCAGGTGTCCCGGCACGTCATTGACGGTGTGGAGGTCAAGCAGGCTGAAGACAGCGTCGAAGCCTGCTTCAGGCAGGCTGAGGGAGTCTTCTTGATTTGGCGAGAAAACGTTGATTTTCAAGCATTTTCCGCCTTCAAGTAATATCTCACGCGAGGCATCGGGGCGGCTGGTGATGAGAGCCGCGGTGTTGAAGCTGCGGTTGATGACGGCGAGGCGCTCGGCCAGTTCGCTGGCGATGTGGCGGTCAAGCAAGTTTGCGGCGCTGCCCATGGCGGCCAGTGTGCGCGCCACATAGACAGGCCGGTCAAAGATATGGTGTTGTCCTTCCATGATCGATGAGCCGATAGCGGATATTGCGTCTCACAGCCAGAGCAGCAAATTGCTGCTGCGACGGTTGTGGCGCGGCTTTGTCGACTGGCTAACGCCACCAAAATGCGTGGCCTGCCGTGTCGATGTGACAACCGGTGGCGCACTCTGTGTGGCCTGCTGGCAGAAACTTCACTTTATCGATGAGCCGGTCTGCGAAGCACTCGGTACTCCCTTTGCGTATGATCAGGGCGAAGGCGCGCTGTCACCTGCAGCCATTGCCGACCCGCCGCCCTGGGACAGGGCGCGGGCTGCTGTGGCCTTCGACGACACGTCGAAGCACCTCGTTCATTTGCTGAAGTACAAAGACATGCAGGAAGCCGGCCTTGCCATGGCCAGGATGATGCTCGGGCCCGGGCGCAAGCAACTGGAGCAGTGTGACGTGATTCTGCCCGTGCCCCTGCATCGCCGGCGCATGTGGCAGAGGCGCTTCAATCAGGCGGCAGTGCTGGCGCAGGCCCTTTCAAAGGCAACAGGCAAGACCTATCGCCATGATGTGTTGCTGCGGCAGTCGGCCACCCGTTCACAAGTGGGGCTGACGGCGGCGGAGCGGCACCGCAATGTGCGCAAGGCGTTCGTCGTGCCGGTGGAAAGGCAGGCTGACATCGATGGCAAGCGGGTCTTGCTGGTGGATGATGTGCGCACCACCGGTGCAACGGCGGCGGCTTGTGCGGAAACACTGAAGGCGGCGGGGGCCGCTCACGTCGATGTGCTCAGCTTTGCCCTTGTGCTGACGCCAACCCAGTTACATATTGAGGCCTGACCAAAGAGACACACACCAGACATGCCCGACGTGATGATCTACACGACACCTTCCTGTCCCTATTGCCACATGGCCAAGGGGCTGCTGCGCAAGAAGAATGTTGCCTTCACCGAGATTGACGTGAGTGGCGATTCCTCTCTGCGCCAGGCCATGACACAGAAGGCCCACGGGCGGCGCACCGTGCCGCAGATTTTCATTGGGGCCACCCATGTGGGCGGTTGCGATGACCTGCATGAGCTAGACGCAGCGGGCAAGCTCGATCCCCTGCTGGCGGCATGATGGCCAAAATTGCCCTCGTGCAAATGCGCTCGTCCACGGAGTTGGCGCGCAATGTGAAAAGTGCCGAGGCTTTGGTGCGCGAGGCTGCCGCAACCGGTGCGGTCTATGTGCAGACACCGGAGGTCAGCAATATCTTCGATCCTGACAAAGAGCGCCTGAAAGCTGTCATCGCGACCGAAGCAGATGACCCGCTGGTGCGGCGCTTCGCGGAACTGGCGAAGGAGTTGAACATCCATCTGCATGCGGGCTCTGTTGCGGTGAAGGCTGGGGATGGCCGTATTGCCAATCGTTCGCTGGTGTTCGCGCCAGATGGCAACATCGTGGCGCGTTACGACAAGATCCATCTCTTCGACATCGACTTGCCGAATGGGGAGAGCTATCGCGAATCCGCCACCTATGCGCCAGGTGAAACGGCTGTTCTGGCAGACTTGCCCTTCGGCAAGATTGGTTTGTGCATCTGCTATGACGTGCGCTTTCCCCGTCTCGCCAATGCCTATGCCAATGCCGGGGCTTCCGTATTGACTTATCCCGCTGCTTTCACCGTGCCAACGGGGCAGGCGCACTGGCATGTGCTGCTGCGGGCGCGGGCCATTGAGACCGGGAGTTTCGTTCTGACGGCGGCGCA
>Ga0075163_10006536_pt1 | contig 15453 bp, 9 predicted proteins | sample JI1023141ADNA_FD_71478 | JGI IMG/M metagenome (GOLD analysis project Ga0075163, IMG submission 71478) | Wastewater effluent complex algal communities from Wisconsin, to seasonally profile nutrient transformation and Carbon sequestration -... | ecosystem: Engineered > WWTP > Effluent > Algae... | reverse complement strand
TCCAGTCGATCCAGTTGAACGAGCAGAACAAGCTCCTCGACGGCGCCCGCGAGAAGCTGGCCGCCGAGCAGCAGAAGCTCGACAACTACAATCAGGGCACGGCCGCGCTGGCCAGCGCCCGCGAGCAGGACTGGATCAAGCGCCGGGCCGAGCTCGAGCGCGCCTACCAGCTCGGCGGCCTCGACCTCGTCGATCCGACGCCGGGGGCGGCCCGGGCCGCGCTGGCCGGCCTGACCCCGGAGCAGCTCGCCGCCGCCAAGGCCCGAGTCACCACCGCCCTGGGCATCGACGCCGCGGTGGTCACCGACGCCTACCTGATCGGCATCAACAACCTGCAGGCCGAGACCCTCGAGTACAAGAACCGCGTCACCGCCGAGGGCGAGGCGGTGGCGGCGCGCCTCGAGGCCGAGGGCGCGGCGCTCCTGGCCAAGGTCCAGGGCGAGTACGAGGCCAAGCTGAACGCGCTCCTCGGCTCGCCGGCCGGCCGGGCCTACGTCGCCTGGCAGGCGGCCGCCAACATCAGCTTCGCCAAGACCCTGACCTTCAGCTCGCAAGATGGCGTGCCGTCGGTCCTGCGCCTGCGGCAGTTCGCCGAGCAGTTCATGGGCAAGTGAGCGGGCGGCGGGGGATGGGCCGCGACCGAACGCCGCGGTGTCGGCGGGTGGTGAGGGCCTGACACCGGTGGCCGGGCAAACGCCCGGATCGTCGACGAGCGTCGACGGCACGGCGGTTGCTGCGCGGGTCGATGCCCCACCGGGGCCTCGCTTGACCCACCCCGGGGTGGGTGTTACGAGACCTCGACCGTCAGGAGTCGCCCATGTCGATCAAGCGCTTGCTCATCCCCGCCGCCGGCCGCGGCGCCCGTCTCGACCGCCCCGGCATGCCCAAGCCGCTGGTGTGGGTCGCCGGCTTGCCGATGATCGTCCGCACCCTGGTGCAGGCCGAAGAGGCCGGCGTCGAGGAGGCGGTCGTGGTGGTCGGCTACGAGGCGCCGACCGTGGTCAAGGCCCTGACCCACCACCCGCGGCTGACCCGATTGAAGGTCCGCTTCGTCGAGGCGCCGCGCTGGGCCGACGACGGCCTGGTGGCGTCGCTCCTCGCCGCTCGCGAGGTCCTGGGCCAGGAGCGGTTCGTGATCGCGATGGGCGACCACGTCTTCGACGGCAAGCTCATCGAGCGCATCGTCGGCGAGCGGGTCGGCGACGGCGAGGTGGTGGCGATGGTCGACGGCAACCTGGCCGAGGTCTTCGACCCCGCGGCCGCGGTCAAGGCCAAGACCCACCGCGGCGCGATCCTCGAGATGGGCTGGGACGTGCCCGGCTTCGACGCCGTCGACTGCGGGCTGTTCGCGTGTGGCCCCGAGGCGTGGGCGGCCTTCGCCGAGGCCTACCAGGCCGATCCCAAGGCCAACATCTTCGCCGCGGTCAATCGCCTGGCGGCCAAGGGCCTGGCCCGGGCGGCCAGCGCCGACGGCCTGCCGTGGGACGACGTCGATACCCCGGCGGCGCTCATCCGCACCGAGATGCGCCACCGCAAGCAGCGGCGCGAGCAGAACGTCCGCACGATCACGCCGCCCGACGGCGCGGCGCCCGGCCAGGCCTACGCGTTCCAGACCGGGGCCCCGGCGACCACCGAGGTCGTGGTCGGTCGCGGCATCGCCACCGACGGCAGCCGCCTCGACCTCGGCATCCCGGCGCGCAGCGCGTCGTCGCCGATCTTCGTCTTCACCGATCAGACGGTGAACCGGCTCTACGGCGACAACTTCGTCAGCGCGCTCGAGGCCCGCGGCTACCTGGTCCACCGCATCGTGATGGAGGACGGCGAGGTCTCGAAGACGATCACCAACTACGCCCGCCTGGTCGATCACGTCCTCGAGAAGGGCATCGACGAGCGCAGCGTGCTGGTGTCCCTGGGCGGCGGCGCGGTGTGCAACGTGTGCGGGTTCGTGGCCTCGACCCTGTACCGCGGCATCGGCCTCATCCACGTGCCGACCACGCTCATGGCGCAGTGCGACGCCGCGATCAGCCACAAGCAGGCGCTCAACGGCGCCCGCGGCAAGAACCTGATCGGCGCGTACTACCCGCCGATCCGGGTGGTGGTCGACGTCAACTTCCTCGCCACCCTCGAGGACTGGCTCATCCCCGACGGCCTGGCCGAGGTGGTCAAGCACGCCCTCGGCCAGGACGCGCAGTACCTCCGGGACCTCCTGGCCTACCAGGGTGACCACCGCGACCCCGACTTCCTCGAGTGGGTGGTCAAGAAGAACATCGAGCTCAAGTGCGAGCTGATGGCGGTCGATCCCAAGGAGCACGCCTCGGGCATGGTCCTGCAGTACGGCCACAACGTCGGGCACGCGGTCGAGTACCTGAGCGGCTACGACCTGTCCCACGGCGAGGCGGTCGCGATCGGCATGATGGTCGCGGCGCGGATCGCGCGGCTCTTGGGCGGCTGCGACGACGAGACCGTCGAGCTGCACCGCCAGGTCATCGCCAAGTACAACCTGCCGACCGAGATCCCGGCGTCGATGCGGATCCCGGACATCCTCGACGCGCTCCGCTACGACAAGAAGTACCTGACCGAGGGCGTGCGCATGGCGCTGGTGGCCGAGCCCGGCAAGCTGTGGGAGGTCGGGGCCGACTACGCGATCCCGGTGCCCGACGACGTCCTCATCCCGGCGCTCGAGGCGACGATGGAGCGGGCGTGACGCGGCTGGCGGTCGTCACCGGCGCGTCGAGCGGCATCGGCCTGGCGGTGGTCGAGCGCCTGGTGGCGCGCGGCGACCGGGTGATGGCGGTGGCCCGGCGCCCCGAGGGGCTGGCCGACCTGACCGCGCGCTTCGGCGATCAGGTCCAGCCGCTGGCGGTCGACGTCGGCGACCACGCCGCGGTCCACGCCACCCTGGCGGCGCTGCCGCCGGTCCACACGCTGGTGCTGTCGGCCGGCATCTGCAAGCAGGCCCGCCTCGACGAGGAGGCCGATGACGCGACCTGGTGGGAGACCCTGAACGTCAACCTCCACGGCAGCTACTTCGCGATGAAGGCGGTGGCGCCGACCATGCCTGACGGCGGGCGCATCGTCGCGGTGTCGTCGGGGCTGGGCAAGCTCGGGCGGCCGGGCTACGCCGCGTACTGCGCGTCGAAGCACGCGCTCCTCGGCGTCGTGAAGTGCGTGTCCAAGGAGCTGGCGCCGCGCGGCATCACCGTCAACGCGGTGTGCCCGGGCTGGGTCGACACGCCGATGGCGCGGGCCGACGTGGTCAAGACCGCCCACGAGCGCGGCGTCGACCAGGCCGCGGTCGAGGCCGGCATCTACGCCGGCATCCCGATCGGCCGGATGGTGTCGGCTGACGAGTGCGCGGCGCTGATCTGCTGGCTGGCCTCGCCCGAGGCGGCGGCGGTCACCGGCGAGGCCTACAACATCTCGGGCGGCGAGTTCTTCGCGTGACCGCGCCGCGGATCGTCGTCGTCGGCCACGTCACCCACGATCGCTACGGCGACGACATCGTGCCCGGTGGCTGCGCGTTCTACGCCGCGCGCACCCAGCGGGCCCTGGGCGCCGAGGTCCACCTAGTCACCACGGTCGGCACCGACTTCGCGTGCGAGGACGCCTTCACCGGGCTGGCGGTCGACGTCACCCGGGCCGGCGCGACCACGCTGTTCACCAACCTCTACCCGCCGGGCGGCATCCGGGTGCAGCGCATCGAGGCGATGGCGCCGCCGGTGGCGCCGCCGGCTGAGCTGCCCGAGGCGGCGCTGGTCCACCTGGCGCCGGTGATGCAGGACGTCGAGCTGGCGACCTGGCTCGCCGCTGCCGGTGGGCGGCCGGTCGCGATCGCGATCCAGGGCTGGATCAAGGATCGCGGCCCGGGCGAGACCGTGGTCCAGACGCCGTGGCAGATCGACGGCGCGCTCCTGGCGCGGGTCGCCTTCGCCGCCTGCGGCGAGGAGGATCTGGTGCAGCAGGGCGATCTACTCGACCGGCTGTGTCGCCACGTGCCGGTGGTGGCCTTCACCCACGGCAAGCGCGGCTGCGACGTGATCGTCGGTGGACGGACGACGCGGGTCGGGATCTACCCGCGGGCGGCCGAGGTGGATCCGACCGGCGCCGGCGACACCTTCGCCGCCGGGTTCTTCTTCGGGCTGGCCCAGGGCCGCGAGCCGGTGGAGGCGGCGCGGCTGGGCGCCGCGGCGGCGTCGATCGTCGTCGAGGGACGGGGCGGCGAGACCCTGCCGCGGGTCGGTGAGGCGTGGGGGAGGCTGGCAGAGATCGCGTAGCGCGCGGGGGGGGGGCTGGTCTCGAGACCGAGGCCGAGACCGAGGCCGAGACCGAGACCGAGGCCGAGACCGAGGCCGAGACCGAGGCCGAGACCGAGGCCGGGCAGCTAGCGGGTCATCTGCGCGAGGACCCGGGCGGCCTCGTCGAGCCACGGGTCGCGGGTCAGGCTGTCGCGCCACTTGGTCAGCCGATCGTCGACGCGCTCGCCCGGGGTCGGGGCCGGCGGCGGATCCAGGAGCTCGACGGTCAGGGTCGCGGGGGCCTTGTCGAGGGCCGGGGTGACGGCGTCGAGCTCGGCCTTGCGGCGGGCGCGGAAGGCCTCCCAGTCGGCGCGGGCCAGCGGCACCCGGGTCTCGCCCTTGCGCGTCGCCATCACGCGGGTGACCGCGGTGACCTTGGCGAACAGCGGCTGCTTGCCGACCCGGGTCGCGCTGGCGGCCCGGAGCGCCGCCAGGTCCCAGGTCGCGGCCCACGGCGCGTAGTCGACCGCGGCGATCCGCGACGCGGCGATCGCGTGGGGCAGGGTGCGCTCGGCGGTCTCGAGGTGCGCGGCCAGGTCGGGCAGGGCGATGTCGGGGGTGACGCCGTCGAGCTGGGTCGACGCGCCGTTGACCCGATAGAACTGCTGGATCGTCAGCTTGAGCGAGCCGAGCTGGAGCCGGCCGCCGCTGTCGCGATCGAGGTTGATGACCTGCTGGACCGTGCCCTTGCCGTGGGTCGGCGCGCCGACCACGACCGCGCGGCGGTAGTCCTGGAGCGCCGCGGCCACGATCTCCGAGGCCGAGGCGCTGAACCGATCGACCATCACCACCAGCGGGCGATCGAAGGCGGTGCCAGCGGCGTCGTCGGTCAGGGTCTCGCGCTCATCGGCGTCGGCGACCTGCACCACCGGGCCGCGATCGATGAACAGGCCGGACAGCTCGACGGCGTCGTCGAGCAGGCCGCCGCCGTTGCCGCGCAGGTCGAGCACCAGGCCGGCCACGCCGCGCGCCGCCAGGCGCTCGAGGAGCGCGCGGACGTCATCGGCGGCGTCGCGGCCGTTGCCGCCGTAGAACGACGGCAGATAGACGTAGCCGAGCGCGGGCAGGCCCTTGCCCGACAGCACCGCGCCGCGAGCGTAGGTCGCCTCGATCACGATCCGATCGCGGACGATCTCGAGCTTCTTGCTGTCGCCGGCCGCGGTCTTGATGGTCAGGCCGATCGTCGTCCCCTTGGGGCCGCGGATCATCTTGACCACGTCGTCGAGGTGCATGTCGGCGATGTCGATCGGGTCGCTGCCGGCCGGGGTCACGGCGATGATCAGGTCGCCCGGGGTGAGGCCGCCGTGGCGCCAGGCCGCGCCGCCGGGGACCAGCTCGGACACCTCGACGAAGTGCTCGTGCTCGCGCAGGACCGCGCCGATGCCCTCGAGCTGGCCGGTCATCGAGATGTCGAAGTTGGCCTTGTCCGACGGCGGCAGGTACTCGGTGTGGGGATCGTAGGTCGCCGTCACCGCGTTGATCAGGTCGGCCGCGGCCTCGATCGGGCGGGTGTCGCGCAGGCGGGCGAACCGGCCGGCGTAGGCGTTGGCCAGCGCGGTCCGCGCCTTGACCTCGCGCTCGGCCAGCGGCGCCGGCGGCGGCGCGCCCTTGACCGGCGGGTCGGGCAGCGCGGTGCGCTCGAGCAGCTCGAGCTCGAGTCGCTGGCGCCAGCGGTCGCGCAGCTCGGCCTCGGTGGCGGCGAACCCGAGCTTGTCGCCGTCGAGCTCGACCTCCTCGCGGTCGGTGTGGTCGAGGGGCGCGGCCAAGAGCTCGGCGACCAGGGCGTCGACCACCGCGACCCGGGCGGCGTAGCGGGCGGCGCCGGCGTGGGCCAGCGACAGGTCGCCGGCCGCGAGCTGATCGTCGATGCGCGTGGCGTCGGCGGCCAGGGCGTCGCGGTCGGCGGCGAGCAAGAACAGCTTGGCGGGGTCGAGGCGATCGAGGTAGGCGGTGAAGGCGGCCTGAGCGGCGGCGTCGTCGAGGCGGTGGCCGGTCAGGTGGTCGCGCTCGAGGCGGCGGGTGATCGCGGCCGCCAGCGTGGCCTCGCGGACCTGATCTTCGGTCAGCGCTGGCGAGGGCGCGCGATCCCCAACCGTCGGGCTGGGCGGGGGCAACGGATCGGACTTGCCGGCCTTGCTCGGACAGCCCGGGAGGGCGACCAGCGCGGCGACGATCACCAGCAGGCGGTGCATCCCAGAAAGCTAGCTCGGTTGGCGACGCCGTGCGACCCGCCAGAGCACCGCGGCCGCCAGGAGCGCGACGGCCGGCCCGGCGGCGGCCCCGGCCTGGCACCCGCAGCCGCCGTCGAGCGGCAGGTCGGCGGGACACGGCGCGGCGAGCTGGCAGGTGCGCGCCGGGCCCTGGCCGACGACGACGCAGCCGGGACCGCTGGCGCAGGCCGGGCCGAGCTCGGCGGTGCGCAGGTCGCGATAGCCGCAGCGCGCGCCGTCGGCGCCCGGCAGGCACAACATGCCGAGGGGGCAATCGTCGACGGTGGCGCACCCGGTGGTGCAGGTGGCGAAGCCCTCGACCGGCGGTCGGTCGGGCGGCGGCGCGGTGCTGGCCGCGGCCACGAACGGCGCGAGGAACGAGGCGTGCTCGTCGGCCAGGGCGGTGATCACGCCGGGCGCGGTGCAGCCGACGCCGCTGGCCTTGATCGCGCCGACCAGGCGCGGTCCGACGGCGGTCGTCAGCATCGCGGCGCCTCCGGAGTCGGCGCCACACGGCACGCCGCCGGCGGCGGTCGTCAGCTCGGTCGCGGTCACCTGCGCGAGCACCGCGTCGGCCGCGAGGCGGCGGCCGCCGTCCTGGCGATCGGCCGGCGCGCCGAAGGCGATGAGCCGCACGGTGGCGCCGATCGTCAGCTCCGACGGTGGCGCGGTCGCGACCACCAGCGGCGGGATCTCGGCGGGGGCCGGCTCGGCCAGGAGCAGGAGGGCCAGGTCGTGGCCGGCCACCGCCTGGCCCGGGCGGTAGGCGGGATGGATCTCGCCGTCGACCACCGCCGCCCACCGGACGTCGGCGCCGGCGAGGTCGGGGCCGAAGCCGACCTCGAGCTCGTCGGGGCGGCGATCCTCGAGGCAGTGGGCGGCGGTGAGCACGACCCGCGGCGCGATCAGGGCGCCCGAGCAGCGCAGCTCCTCGGCGGCGCCGCAGGCCGGCGGCCGGGCGACGATCGCGACCACCGCGGCGGTGTCGTCGGGGGTGCCGCCGACGATCGCGGTCGGCGCGGTCATCGCGGCGGCTCAGCGCTCGGCGGCGCCAGGTGCGCGACCGCGTCGGCGAAGATCCGGATCCGTCGGCCGGCGCGCAGCCGGGCGACCTCGGCGGCGATCTGCTCGTCGAGCGCGGCCCGCGCCAGCGCCAGCTTGACCCGCCGCAGGGCGTCCGCGATCGGCTCGGGGCGGACGGTCACGTCGGTGGCGCGCAGGATCAGGTAGCGGCCGTCGTCCAGGCGGCGCGGCCCGAGCAGGTCGCCGGGGTGACGCAGCTCGCTGGCCAGCCGGACCATGGCCTTGGTCGCGGTGTGCTCGTCGATCACGCCGAGGTCGCCGCCGGCCGCCGCCGAGGCGTCGATCGAGCGGGCCTGGGCCAGGGCGGCGAAGCCGGCGTCGTCGAGACCGACCGCGGCGGCGTAGGTGGCCTCGGCCGCGGTCGGCTCGGCGAGGAAGATCGCGCGGGCCCGCACGCCCTCGACCTCGCCGTAGCGGCCGGGCGCGGCGGCGTAGGCGGCGGTCGCCTCGTCGTCGGAGATCTCGGCCGGCCTGCGCCCGCTGTTGGCGGCCAGGTGATCGACCAGCGCGCGGTGGCGGACCGCGACCCGGAGCGAGCGCGCCGCCAGCCCGCGGCGGCTGGCCTCGTCGGCGAAGAGCTGGACCCGGATCGCGTCGTCGACCGCGCGCTCGGCCGGCGACGGCGGCGCGGCGCGCCCGGCCACCGGCCGCGGCGGGCCCAGGTGCTCACGCGCAGCGGCGGCGGTGATCGCGGTGTCGTCGACGCAGGCGACCACGGTGTGATCGGCGCGGGGGCCACACGCTGGACCATCGCCGCAGCCCCACCCTGCCAGCGCGCTGGCGAACCCGGCGAGGGCGATCGCGACGAACCTCAATTGGGACAGTAGGCCACGTACGTGACGACGTAGTCACCGCTGGCGTCGTTGAATTCGTCGCCGCAGTCGGCGCTGCCCGGGCCGGTGCCGCCGCCCGGGTGGTAGTCGACGCAGCGATCGTGATCGAGGCAGTCCTGCATCATGTCGTCGTCGAACCACCAGTTGCATCCGGCGCCGCACCGGCCCTGACAGCTCGACGCGTAGTTGCCGTAGGCGTCCCAGCTCGCGCTGCAGCCGTGGCTCACGCCGTCGTGGTACGAGTAGGTGTAGCCGCCGATGCCGGGCAAGCAGGTCGTGCCGTCGTTGCCGCAGGTGCCGGCGCGGTCGACGGTGTCGCTGCCCAGGGTCGCGAGGTCGAAGACCTGGCGATCGAGGGTCCAGCCGACCGGGGCCTCGGCCATGCGATCGGCGTGGCGGACCAGGAGGCGACCGTGCAGCGCGTCGATCAGCTCGGGGGCGGCCGCGCCGATCGCGTCGCGCAGCGCCAGGAGCGCGGCGGTGTCCTCGGGGTATAGCGCGCCCAGGCCGCCGTCGGTCTCGATCAGGCCGGAGCCGAGATCGAGATCGATCGTCAACACGACCTGGTTGACCTCGAGACGCAAGCTGGCGTGCTCGGGCCCCACGAGTCGGCTGTCGAAGGTCACGACCGAGCCGGCGTGATCGAAGGTGCCGCGGATCACCTGGGCGTCGCGCTGGTGAAACACCAGGGCGGCGCTGTCGGTAGCGACCTCGCCCTCGTCGGCGCAGGCGGCCAACGACGACACGAACAGAGCGGCGAGCAGGACCGGACGCTGACGCATGAGACCTCCGAGGGTGAGCGGGGCGGACTCCGAGAGCGACGACGCGCGAAACGTCGACGGCGCGGGGCACGCTCCTCACGTCATGACCCGCGCGGACAGCAATCCATGTTACGCAAATGGAACGCGCCATCACCAGCGCAATCGCCGCGCGCGCGTCGACTCGATGCATGCTGACGTACGATGATGTGGGCCTGACGCGCCTCGGCCACTACCGCCTGCGCACGCTGCTCGGCGCCGGCAGCTTCGGCTCGGTCTACGAGGTGATCGACGACGAGCGCGGCGATCGCCTGGCGCTCAAGCTCCTGCGCGGCGCGACCCCGGCGGCGCTGGCGCGCTTCAAGCGCGAGTTCCGCGCCCTGCGCGACCTCACCCATCCCAACCTGATCGGCCTCGACGAGCTCGGCCACGTCGATGGCGAGTGGTACTTCACGATGGAGCTGGTCGACGACGCCACCGATCTGACGCGCTGGCTGGGTGGCGGCGCGGCGGCGATCGCGACGGTGGCGTCGGGCGACGGAGCTCACGGTGCGACCCCGGTGGCGCCGGCGGCGATCGCGCCGGCCCGCGCGGCGGCCGCGCTGGCCCAGCTCGCCGACGCCCTCGACGCGGTCCACGCCGCCGGCCGCCTGCACTGCGATCTCAAGCCCAACAACGTCCTGGTCGACGGCGCCGGGCGCCTGCGGGTGTGCGACTTCGGCTTGGTCGCCGACGTCGGCGAGGTGGCCACCGCCGGCACCGCGTGGTTCATGGCGCCGGAGCAGGTCGCCGGCGCGCCGCTGGGCCCGGCCGCCGACTGGTACGCGGTGGGCGCGATGCTGTTCGAGGCCTGGGCCGGACGACCGCCGTTCGTCGGCGCCGCCGAGGAGGTCCGCGCCGCCAAGCAGGCCGGGCCGGCGCCGAGCTTGGCCTCGCTCGCCCCCGGCGCGCCGCCGGCGATCGCGGCGCTGGTCGATCGCCTCCTGGCGCGCGAGCCCGCGGGCCGGGCCGGCGCGGTCGAGGTGCGCGCGACGGTGGCGGCGCTGGGCGGGGCGGTGGCGCCCGCCAACGTCGCCGTCGAGGCGCCGCTTCTGGGCCGCGGCCCCGAGCTAGCGGCGCTGGCCGCGGCCTGGGGCGACGCCGCGCGCGGGCCGGTGGTGGTGCGGATCGTCGGCCCGTCGGGGATCGGCAAGAGCGCTCTGGTCCGGGCGTTCCTGGCCGGTCTGCCCGACGAGGCCTGGGTGCTGGCCGGGCGCTGCTACGACCGCGAGCACATGCCGCTGCGCGCGATCGATCCGATCGTCGACGCGCTGGTCGCGCGCCTGGCGGCGCTGCCGGCCGCGGCCCGGGCCGCCCTGGTCCCCGACGATGTCGGCGCGCTGGCCCAGCTCTTCCCGGTGGCGCGCGCGGTGATCGCGCCAGCCGAGCTTGCCCCTGGGGCGCTGCGACGGCGGGCCCGGCGCGCGGCGCGGTCGCTCATCGCCGCGGTGGCGGCGCGACACCGCCTGGTCCTGTGGCTCGACGATCTGCAGTGGAGCGACGGCGACAGCGGCGAGCTCCTGGCCGAGCTGGTGCGCGGCCCCGACGGGCCACCGGTCCTGTGCCTGGCCGGCTGCCGCAGCGAGGACGTGGCCACCAGCCCGGTCCTGGCCGCTCTCGATCGCGCCGGCGTGCCCCAGCGGGTGGTCGTGGTCGGCGCCCTCGATCTGGCGGCCGGCGCCGAGGTCGCGCGGCACCTCGGCCGCACCGGCGACGCCGCGGCGATCGCGCGCGAGGCCGGCGGGAGCCCGTTTCTCATCCGCGAGCTGGCGCTGGCCGACGGCGGGCTGGCGCCCCGGGCCACCGTCGACGACGTGGTCCGGGCTCGGGCCGCGGCGTTGCCGGTCGGAAGCCAGGCGCTCTTGACCATCATCGCCCTGGCCGGCGGGCCGATCGCCCTGCCGATCGCGCGGGCCGCGGTCGCGGCGCCGGTGTCCCGCGCCGAGCTGGCCCACCTGCGCGCGGTCGGGTTGGTCCGGGTCACCGCCGCCGGCGACGACCTCGACACCTATCACGATCGGATCCGCGAGGCGGTCGCCGCGGGCCTCGAGCCCGCGGCCGCGCGCGCTGGCCACCGGCGCTTGGCCGCCGCTCTCGAGCTCGGCGGCGGCGATCGCGAGCGGGTGGCGCGCCACCAGTACGCCGCGGGCGACCGCGACGCCGCGTGTGCGACCGCCGCCGCGGCGGCGCGCGCCGCGCTCGACGCCGGGACCGCCGAGCGCGCGGCCGCGCTGTTCGGCTTCGCCGCCGACGCGGCCTCTGACCCCGGGACGCGGCGCGCGCTCCTGGTCGAGCGCGGCGAGGCCCTGGTCCTGGCCGGCCGCGGGCCCGAGGCCGCGGCGGCCTTCGCGGCCGGCGCCACCGGCGCGCCCGCCGACGACGCCCGGGTGCTGCGCCGCCGCGCCGCCGAGCTGCTCCTGCGGGCCGGCCTCCTCGAGGAGGGTCGGGCCGCGGCCCGCGCGGTCCTCGAGGAGCACGGCGTGCCCTGGCCGACCTCGCCGCCGCGCATCGTCGCGTCGATCCTGTGGCAGCGCGCGCGCCAGAGGCTGCGCGGCACCACCCCGGCGGCCGCGGCGCCGCTGGCCCCGGCCGCCGCCGAGCGCATCGACGCGCTGTGGGGCCTGGCCGGCGCCCTCGCCATGACCGATCACCTGCGCGGCGCCGATCTCCAGCTCCGCAACCTGCGGGCCGCTCTCGACGCCGGCGAGCCGGTGCGGCTGTCGCGCTCGCTGGCCCTCGAGGCGATCTACTCGGCGACCGCCGGCGGGCGGGGGCGGGCGCGGAGCCGCGAGCTGATCGCCCGCGCGGCGGCGCTGGCCGCCGCCACCGGCGACCCCCAGGCCACGGCGATGATCCCGCTGGCCGAGGGCGTGTGCGCCCATCAGGCCGGCGAGTGGACCGCCGCCCGCGAGCGCTGCGCGGTGGCGATCGCCGCCCTCGAGCCGATCCGCGGCGCGTTCTACGAGCTGGCCAACGCCCGGTTCTTCTGGCTGGAGTCGCTGATCTTCGGCGGCGAGGTCGCGACGCTGATCGACGCGACGCCCCGCCTCCTCGACGACGCCGCCCGGCGCGGTGACGCCTACGCCCTGACCTACCTGCGCGGCGGCCCGCCGTCGTTTCGCTGGATCTGGCACGGCGACCCGGCCCGCGCCGTGTCCGAGATCCGGACGGTCGAGGCCGGCCTCCCCGACGACGGCTTCCACGTGCCGCAGCTCCTGGTCATGCTGGCCGAGGCCCAGGCGCTCCTGGCCTCGGGCGATGGCGCCGGCGCCTGGGCCCGGGTCGACCGCGACTGGACCGCGCTCGGCCGGTCGTTCCTGTTGCAGTCGCAAAACGTGCTGCTCGAGATGACCTCGCTGCGCGGCCGGGTCGCGGTCGCCAGTGGCCGACCCGCGGTGGCGCGGCGGGCCGCCGCCCGCCTGCGCCGCGAGCGCATGCCGTGGGGCGACGCCCTGGCCGCGCTCCTCGAGGCCGCGCTCGCGCCGTCGGCCGAGCGCTGGGCCGTCGCCGCCGCCGCCTGCGCCGCCGCCGACATGCCGCTCCACGCCGCCGCCGCCCGCGATCCCGACCCGCCCTTCGCCCGCGCCCTGGCGCCGCGCTGAGACGACGCCCGGCTCAGTCGGCGATCTTGCGCAGCTCGATCCACGCCACGCGGAACTCCGGGCGATCGGTGCCGTCCTCGCCGTTGGCCTGGTCGGCCGCCCGCGCCGCCGTACTGCCGACCGAGCCGATGCTGACCGGGGCGTGGTCGAGCATCGAGGCCTCCTCGATGTTGCCGCGACCGATCCCGATCAGCTTGACCAGCTTGCTGGCGACCGCGGTGGCGCGCTTGGCCGCGATGCTCTCGTTCTCGGGACGCGTCCCACTCGAGCTGGCCGAGCCCTTCACGTAGAGCCGGTACTTGTTGGCCTCGAGGAGCGCCACGGGTCCGCGGGCCGCGCCGAGGCTCGCGACCCGGTCGTGGGCGGTCTGGGTGTAGTTGAGGTCGCTGGCGTAGGCCAGGAGCGCCTGATCGTCGTCGGCGTCGAGCTTGACCTCGCGGGTCGCGAACCCGATGGTCGGGCCGTGGGCGAGGTTGTCGGGCACCGCGGGCACGCCGGTCGGCGGCGGCGCCGACGGCGCCTGATCCGGCGTTGGACTCGGCGGCGTCGGCGTCGAGGTCGGCGGTGCCTGGGTCGGGGCCGGCGGGCACAGCACCAGCATGAACCGGACCGTGTTCCGCGACGTCGTCGCCTGCGTGTACGAGCGGTCGGTGCGCCCGGAGTCGAGCGTCACGGTGTCCTTTCCGACGTCGATCTCGGCCTTGGAGATCTTTACCTTGCCGTTGGGATTGAGGCCGGCCTGCGCGCCCTGCTCCTTCATGTCGATCGAGCCGCTGGCGTCGAGGTCGACCAGGAGCTCGAGGGCGTGACGGCCGCGCACGCGTTGCCGGGTCTCGCCCCACCGGACGCCCAGGGTCGCGAACAGCTGGTCGCTGACCAGGAGCCGGGGCGGCGTCCGCGGCACGAGGTCGAGGGTCCCGTCGCCAGGGTTGAGGACATCGGCGACCGCGTTGATCTCGATGGTGCCGGAGTTGCTCCAGTCGGTGTAGCCTTCGTCGACGTCGGTGGTGGCGAAGAAGTCGATCGACGCGGTGCCGTTGAACCCGTTGGGCAGGTTCATCGACGCGGACTCGGTGTCGCCGTAGAGGTTGGTCTCGTGGAACCACGCGCCGCCGGCCACCGCGCCATCGACCGTCGCCACCGTGGTCGGCTTACTGGTGACCGTGATCTCGGCGCCGCTCGGGCTGGTGATCTGGCGGGCCCAGCGCTGGACCGCGGTGGCGCCGGCCCCGCCGGTCGCGCCTCCGAGCAGTCCGCGGACGTCCTCGCCCCGGACCACCGCGGCCGCGACCTGATCGGCGTGCTGCTCGTAGGGGTCGCCGGCCTGACCGACCGCGCCCTTCAGGTGTACGCCGTGGCGCTGCTGGACGACGTGGGTGGCCTCGTGGGCGGCCAGGAACAGATCGGGCTCGCCGGCGAAGGCCACGCGGTCGCCGGTCGCGTACGCGTGAGCGCCGATCGCTTCGGCGGCGGTGGCCGCGGCGCCGCCGACGTGAGCCCGGACGCCAGACAGATCGTGGTCCGGACCGAAGGCGCGCTGGATCGCCTCGAGGTGCGGCAGTTGGCCGCCCGCCCCGGCGACGCCGGCCGCCGCGTGAGTCGCGATGAGGTCATCGGACAGGCCGGTGTGACGATCGGCCGCGCGCTGCACCGGCGCCAGGTCGTCACAGAAGCTGAAGGCGGCGTCGAGCGCGCGCGCGGTGGCCTGGCGGTGCACCGCGGCGGCCACGGGGTCGCCGGTGGTGGCGCTCGCTGCCGGAGGTGGGCCGCGACGCACCAGCCGCTGGGTGAGCGAGGCCTTGCCGGCGCTGGCCGCGGCGGTGACCGGCGCGAGCTCCGCGTCGGGATCGCGGTGACGGTTGCGGTGAGTCATAGCGTGCTCCTCGTCGCTAGCGGGGCAGGCAGGTCGCGGTGGTGCCGCGACAGAACACGCGCTCGATCGCGGTGGCGCGGTTGCCCGCGGCGTCGACGGCCTCGACCGTCAAGCGCAGCAGCGCCGCGCCGGGCAGGGCCGTGCCGTAGGTGATGGTGCCGGTGGTGCCTGCGCCGCAGACGCGGCCGCGCTCGATCGTCGCGCCGGTCGAGTCGTCGACGACGGCACACGTGAAGGTCACCGCCTCGGTGGCGGCGTAGTCGAAGGTGATCGAGGTGGCGTAGACCGACGGCGGCGCGCCGACGAAGCGCGCGATCGGCGCGGTGCGATCGACGGTCCAGGTGAGGGCAGCGCCCCCGCGGTTGCCCACGGCGTCGATCGCCGTGACCTCGAAGCGATGGCGGCCATCGCTCAGCCCGGCCACCGGCCGCGCGCCAGCGTCGCCGGCGCCGCACGGCGCGGTGACGCCATCGAGGTCGCAGGTGAACGTCGCGGGTTCGTCGCTGCGCCACGCGAGGTTGGCGCTCGCGCTGCTGGTCGGATCAGACGGCCGGTCGACCACCGTCACCGCGGGCCCGGCGGTGTCGACGCGCCAGCGATCCTCCGCCGGGGTCGGATCGACGTTGCCGGCGGCGTCGATCGCGACGATCGTGACGAGGTGGTCGCCGTCGGCCAGCGCCGGCGTGGTCAGCGGCGAGGTGCACGGCGTTGGAGCTGCTCCGTCGAGGGCGCAGCGGAAGGTCGCGCTGGCATCGTCGCT